>Ga0213872_10000019_pt1 | contig 172803 bp, 141 predicted proteins | sample VelepicomBERX_R2_FD_160071 | JGI IMG/M metagenome (GOLD analysis project Ga0213872, IMG submission 160071) | Rhizosphere microbial communities from Vellozia epidendroides in rupestrian grasslands, the National Park of Serra do Cipo, Brazil - RX_R2 | ecosystem: Host-associated > Plants > Roots...
CGGAAGCTGCGGCTTCTTTTGGCTCTGCTTGCGACTGGGCTATTGCAGCCTCAGCTCGCGCTGGCCTGGCAACGGTAGCTGTGGCGCGCTAAAGCGCCGAAAATTTGAATTGTTCAGACCGGACTACGGATATTGGCAAGTAAGCGTTTGCCATGTTCAAAAAAAGCCCGCTTTTCAGCGGGCTTTTTATTCCTCGCGGGTTATTCTGGAATCTGAGAGTACACCCTGGGCGGGGATTCAAAATCCCTGTTCCCTCTAAACCAGCCTAATTCTCGCTAAGCAGATCTAATCCGTTCTAAAACTCGCTGGCTGATGTCTAAAACTCTCTAAAAAACCGAAGAGAAAGTCTAATTCAGTTAATTTTTATGAATCAAAAGTATAAAAGGGACCGTATCCTAATTCTACAATCCAACTTTTAGATCCATTTTGGGAACTTATGAATTAACTTGAACGAAGGTCTGTTTCCGCCCCGTTGCAGTCGTTCGCTTAATTTAATACTTTAAGCGCCACCCATATCCTCGATGTATTTCTTCGTTAAAATTGAATTTTCGATCCAGTTTATGGTGAGCCGCACAAGCAACTTTAAATCGCTGATGTCCTTCGTATCCCACTTCCGCGTGTAATGTGTTTCGTCATTTCCTAGCCATGCCGCCCGCTTTGCGCATTCTTTCACATTGCTATCAGTGATATAGGTATTAATACATTGAGCTAACAGGCTTTTCCGGATTTGCTCTTCGCTATTTGGGTGTTCGCTTGCGGCGAAGTCTTTTATTAAAAACTCGAGAGATTTTCGAAGTCCGATTCCAACCAGTTGGTCAAGGCCCGCAGCTTCTGCAGCATTCGCTTGAGTATAAATATCAACGAACGACGGCGAAATCGCAGTTACCGTTTCAGGCAGGCTAATTTGGGGGGCTGAGATTGGAGCAAGCCTAAAATTCTGAGAAATTTGTGGATGACCACTTTCATTGTGATCGTATGTAGCAATAAAAATTTCTTGACATTTGTGGTTCGTACAACGGAAGACTGCTTGGGAAAGTCTACGGCCCTGAAGAGCGGCAGCGACAATGAAATTAGGCTGGACGTTTCGGTGGCACCTTGGGCATGTATCAGGGATTGTAGACAATCGAATAGCCACGCCTTGCCCGTCTATCATTGCTGCCGTCGTATCTTTATACATATTCACGCTCAGTTTTGGTTTAAGTTTCTACAACGACAGCAAATGGTACGGATGGAGCCCCAGCTACGTCGCCTATGCCATCCGGCCGAAATTGGCCGGATGCGGTAATGGTGTGAAAGAGCGTCTTCTAATCTACACAGAAGTTCCACTTTATCGATATGATCTTCTCGTCCTTCAACCCAATATCCATAGAATCGCTGCATATCTCGGAAAGTCCATTGTAGTGCAGTGTACTGGCCGTTTGTGAATCCGGAGCACCGTAAGTTGCAATCAAATCCTCGCGCTTCATTTTTGGGAAATCATGATCGATATTGCGAAGCGAAGCTTGGCTTGAGACTTCGACTTCGTCAGGGAGGACAAAATCATTGCCTTGGAATTTCAAAGCAACTACCCGTAGGCCCTTTTTGGTAAAGTACCACCTTTCGAAACTCCCCATTTCCAAAGTCGCCCGAACGCGCTCTACACGGTTGGGGTGCGCAACCATGACCACGGCCGCCGCCAATCCTTGTCCCGTCCCATATAAACTACCGCGAGCTGTCTGCTGCGCATCGGATATAGGGTCTGCCAGCGCTGTTGATAATGAAAATAAGGTCGGAGCAACAATAAGTGTATAAACTAGCTTCATAAGTTGGACCTGGCAAATGTCTGCAGTTGGCCGAATGCAGTATCCATTAATCACCCTTAGAATCTACCTGTACAGCTGACTTTATGAATACTTCCCGCTCGAAGGCGTTCAAATGTCCGTAACGACCTTTAGGACTGAGGTATCCAACGATGTGCAGGTGAATCCGGGCGCTAACAGAGTCAAGCTCATGTGGATGTAAGGTTTGCCAAGAAGCGTCTTCTAAAGACCTCAGCCACCACCCGCCTTCATCCGGATCTGCGGGTTGGAATGCACTCGTTTCGAAACCCTGAAACCAGACACCTTCGCGCTCCACGGGCAGATAGCCATAAGCAGCAAAAATTCGTTCGCGCTCCGAAGGATGGCTGCGCCAGTAAACTTGACCGTTAGTGTACGCATCAAGATCAAGATCCGATTTTGTAATAATTGCCCCAGATGGATTGACAAAACCGTCGAAAAAGCAGTTCGCGTATTCTTGGAGTAAGTTTGAGTCAAGAGAGGGTGTAGCCGTCTGCGATTTCGTAAAGGCATCAAAATATTGAAGGACGACCTTCGGTACTTCTCCAGCAAACGACTTACTGATGCACAAAGTTAACATCATCGTTGCAAAGAAAAACCGAGGCATGGTCTACAATCTCCGTTAGTTAGTTACTGGTATAAATATTGACCGGCAGCTATTGGCCGTATGCGGCAAGTGCGACGCGTGCGCTGTGCTTATTTTCTAGCCATTCTACGGCGCTGCTGTAGTGCAAAAAGGGCCAAACCGGTGACGAGCATACAACTGCCCTGGGGCTCTGGAACCGTCGTCATTACCGTGAAGGTATCGATGTGCTGGGAAGTAAAGACAGCGAGACGCCCATCGTAGATGGAAAAGCTCGCATAACCGCTAAATGAGGGATCTAATGTCAAAGAGAAATTTTGATCAAAATCACTCGTCGTCAGAAAAGGATGGTTCGCATCCTTTATATTTTTACTGATTTTATTTTCGACGCCGATGTAATCAGCGCCGTTTTGGGTAAGCAGACTCGCCGGTCCTAGGGCATCGTCAGTTGATACCCACAGCATGCCTTGGGCCGGTCTGGAAACATAAAACGTCACACTATGATGGTTAACGGTTACAACATCCGTGAAATAAGGCCCCCAGCCGTATGTATAATGCATTCCATCCTGCTGGCGTTCCCCTTGGTAGTACGCGACATTAGTGCTGACGGTAATGGCCTGCGAAAAAGACATGCCTGCCAGATTTTGGCCGGCCATGCCAAAGACGCCGGTTGTATCAAATCCATTGTCCACAGTTCCGGTAGTGGTGACGATCCAGGTTTGCGCTTGTGCCGTAAGCACCGTCAGGGCAAGAATGCCGGCGGCAAATATTTTGGTAAAGTTCATTGACTACTCCTGGTGGCTTGAAGTTGATTGTAAATTGTATAATTTTCAGGTTCCGAACTCAGCCTTTGCTGTGAAATCAAATATCAGCTGCAGGCCGGTTTGCAACCCGTTTCCACATAAAGCTCGGATTGAATCTTCCAGTTGCCATCGATCTTGCGCCAGCCGATCAGGTAGCGCCCCTGATATTCGATATCCTTGCCACCCCGGTGATAGGCCCAGCGCCATGTACCCGTTTCAGCAGCGCCCATCCCGTCTTCCTGATTAATTTGCACGCTGTCGGGTGTGCGTATGCCGTACAGAAACTCGGGATTTTGAAAAGCCTTGGTTTGCCTGACGATGTTCTCGTCCCGCCCAACGAGCAAGCCATTGGTGCTGGCCCAGATGACTTCCGGATTGGCCGCCCAGTAGGCCGCGTAGTGCTTGATATCGCGATCTTTCAAGGCCGTATTCAATTCCTGGCGTGCTGTGCGAATACTGGCTTCGTCCGCAGGCATGGATTGAGCTGTGGCAGCCGGCATGGCGACAAATGCGGTGGCGAGGATGCTGGCGGCGCGAACGAACATCATGATTTGATTGGGCATGTTTGACTCACTCGTTACGATGCACTTATTTGCGACCTGCCAAGAATAGCATCTTGCCAACCCATAAACCTCACGCATTGTCACAACCGGCCGAAGTCCAGCCAGCGGCGAGACGGCGCCTCAGCCGAAAGTAGCGGCCGTGAAGGCGCGGTGCGTATGGATGATGGCCTGCAGGCGGAAGAGCGCGCGCTGACCATGGAGCTGGATGCGGAGAGGGCCCCCAAGGAGGTACTGCTGAACGAGGCGGCCCACATCCTGGCCGACGCGGTGAGCGTACTGAAGACGGATACCTGTCGGGCCTCGCGCGTGCTGCCTTACGCGACGGATATCGACAAGTAAGCGTTCGCCGTTTTCACAGAAGTCCGCTTTTCAGCAGTCTTTTTTTATAAGTGACTACTATGATCAGGCCCAGGATGATAAGCGTGGCCATATCCGACTCCGGCACGCTCACGACTGGCGTCTCCAATGTGATTGAGTAGTTCGGATCAATATTGCTGCTACTGGCAAGGAGGCCGACCTCATAATTCGGTCCCTGGGCCAAGTTGTAACTCAGGCTGGCGGTGAAGTTGTTGGATTGGTCGAGGACGAGGGTTTGGAGTACCTTGCCGTGCTGGTCAATAAGCTCGAACTGGTAGCTGTCGTGCGGGTCCGCACCATACAGCTGCGCATTTGCCTCGAACTGGCCGCCGGCCCAATAGAAGAGGTAAAAATCCTCAGCGCCTGCGCCGCCGATTGAGCCGTTCACCTGGCCTATTCGTCCTTGCGCCTGCAGCGGAACCGGGTTGGCTAGCGTGCCGCCCTGCAGATTCACTGTCGTTGTATTTGGCGGCGGCGCCATGAGCGTCGCAAACTCGCCGTCCGTTATAGTTTTCCAAGCCAAGAGGGAATCGACTGGGTTGGCACTGTCACAGCTCCGGCCCGGACCGCAATTGCGCGTCACGAGAAAGGCAAGGTAGTAGACATAATGGGTATTGGCCTCCAAGGTATTCGACGGCAGCACGATGCTTCCGGCCGAGGCAGCAAACGGGGCGGCATTATAAACAAGCTCGCTCGTTGAGGCGTTGTATATCGACAGAAGACCCATGCTGGAGTTGGACGAGGTGACTGCGTTGCCCGTAAAGGAATTGAATGCGAGCGTGGCTGCTGACTTGGCATTCCAGCCTTGCAGGGATGCGAAGCTGGCGGCGGCCAATGCGGGGACGGCAGTCTGCCCACCTGCCGGAGTTGTTGGCCAGTAGTTGGCGTTGTACGTCAAGGTGGCGCTCTGCTGCGCAAGCGTCACGTTGTTCCTGGCGGTAAAGGTATAAGTTCCGAAAGGAAATGCGGAATTCAGCGCCGCAAGATTGGTGCTGACCACGCCATCCTGGCTCGGGAATGAGCCCGTGACGAAACCACCGTCGTAGGTGCCGTCTGGAGCCACGGTTTGGTTCTGGCTCCATGTCAGCGCAGTGGGGGAGCTGGCTCCCGGCACCAGGACTGTTCCTTCCGTGAAGCTGTTGGCAGTCCACGTGGGCAGTTCGAGAGCAAGGAAGCTGCCTTCGTAGGAGAGGCCGGCATTGGTCTGGTTATAACTCTGACTGGTATAGAGGATGGTACTAGCGATTTGTGCTTGCGACGGCATCGTCATGCCGAGAACGCTGAATACCAAGAGCACGCGAATCAGAAAGGTTTTCATGGGTAAGCCTCCTGGGGACGCCTGATCAGACTCGTTGGCTGATGTTTTCGTAGTCTAGTTCGCCTTTGGAAGTTGTCAAATTGGCACTGATATAATGGTGAATGATATTTAGCTAACAGGCCGTGATTTTTCGTTACTTTTTGGTCGGAAAATGCGTACATACTTGATGCCATACATCTTCCGAGGTGGCGCCCATGGTGCAGGAAAACGTAGCTGGCCGTTCAATGGCTTTGTCGTCGAAAAGTTTTCCTTTCCGGCTGCCAATCATGTCGCCGGCGGTCGCCTTCATCGCTTTGCTGTGTGTCGCCCTGATCGCGCTGCAAGCCTGGCTGACCTTCCGTGCCCGGACCGTCCAGCTCGAAGTTTCCAAAGCCGCTACCGCGAATGTGGCCGAAGCGGTTGAGCAGCACGCCTACGACACGTTCAAAGACGTCGACACCATATTGGCCGGTCTGGTCGAGCAGATCGAGACCGAGGATCAGGCCGATCCGAAGCTGAGGTTGAAGCATATCCATGATTTTCTGCAGCATCGCGTTGCCGAATTGCCGCAGCTTCATGGTCTTTTTGTGTTCAGGTCGGACGGCAGCTGGCTGGTCAGCTCGCGGGAGGTGATGCCGAGAAACGCCAATAATGCGGACCGCGAGTATTTCAGCTACCACCAGGATCACGCCGACCGTGGCATGCACATCGGGCGTCCGGTGCGCAGCCGGACCACGGCGGACTGGGTCATTCCCATGTCGCGCCGGTTCAATCTGCCGGATGGCTCGTTTGGCGGCGTGGTGCTGGCGACGATCAGGACCGATTACTTTAACCGCTACTTCGAGCGCTTCAAGATAGGGCAGGAGGGCGCCATCTTTCTTGCGCTGGACAACGGCATCCTGCTGGTCCGGCGGCCATACCAGGAAATTTCATTTGGACGGGATATCTCGGCGCTGCCGCTGTTCAGCAAATACCTGCCGCAAGCGATGGTCGACACCGTCATCTTCCGCTCGGCCCAGGATGGCGTGAAGCGGATCAACAGTTATCGGCGCGTGCAGCAATACCCGCTGGTGGTGTCGGCCGCGCTGTCGGAAAGCGAAGTGCTGGCGGCTTGGCGGGACGATGCACTGTTTCAAAGCGGCACGGTGATTGTCGTCGCCCTGGGTCTGGGGTTGCTGGGCATGGGACTGCTCAGTCAGGTCAAGCTGACGATGCAGGCCGAGGCGGCAAGCATGGCCAAGGGCCAGTTTCTGTCCAATATGAGCCACGAAATCCGCACGCCATTGAACTGCGTGATCGGCATGGCCCATCTGGCGCTGAAAAGCGACCTTGACCCGCGTCAGCGCGACTATGTCGAAAAAATCCGCTCTGCCGGCGAGCATGTGCTGGGGATTATCGACGACATCCTCGACATTTCGAAAATCGAGGCGGGCAAGCTGGAAATTCAGCACGTCGACTTCGCGCTGGAGCAGGTCATGCAGACGGTGAGCACGGTGGCGGGACCCAAGGCGGCGAGCAGCAATCTGGAGCTGGTGTTCGACCTCGATGCGGCCTTGCCGCGGGTGCTCGTGGGCGACCCCTTGCGCCTGGCCCAGGTGCTCCTCAACTACACCAGCAACGCCATCAAATTCAGCAAGCGCGGGCCGATCGACATCCGGGCGCGCCGGGTGGGCGGCGGCGTGGGCGGCTGTCTAGTGCGTTTCGAGGTGCGCGACCGGGGGATCGGCCTGAGCAAGGGGGAGATCGCCAGATTGTTTGTCTCCTTCCAGCAGGCCGACACGTCGACCACCAAGGAATACGGGGGAACGGGCCTGGGTCTGGCCATCTGCAAGCAACTGGCGCAGCTGATGGGGGGCACGGTCGGCGTTGAGAGCCAGCCTGGCGCCGGCAGCACGTTCTGGTTTATCGTTCCACTCGGCGTAGCGCGCGGGGCCGCCACATCGGACGCGGGGGAGGGCGCCGACGCCAGGCTGTTTGCCGGCACGCACGCGCTCACCGCGCTGGACAGGCTGAAATCGGCGCGCATCCTGCTGGTCGAGGATAATGAGTTTAACCAGCAGATCGTGCGTGAAATGCTCGAAGACGAAGTCAGCATGGTTTGCGTCGCCAGCAATGGAGTGGAAGCCCTGGAGCTGATGCGGCAGACCAAGTTCGACTGTGTGCTGATGGATCTGCAAATGCCGCAGATGGATGGGCTGGAGGCGACCCGCCGTATTCGTGCCACGCCGCAGCTGGCCGCGACGCCGGTGCTGGCGATGACCGCCACGGCGACCACCGAAGCGCGACAGCGCTGTATTGACGCGGGTATGAACGATTTCATCTCCAAGCCGATTCAGCCGGTCATGATGTATCAGACCATCGCCCAATGGCTGCCGGAGCGTGCGTCGCGCGCCGCGCCCGCGCTCGTGCCGGTGCCCGTGCCCGTGCGCTCGTCGCCTGCAACGTCCGCGCCGGTCCGTGTGGAGGAGGCGGGCGTGATTGATCTGGCGGTGCTGGCCGGGATCGTCGGCGACGACCCGCAGAAACTGGCCCGGTTCGCCTCGAAATTCCTGCACAGTACGCAGCAGGGCGTGCGCGACATGGAACTGGCCTTGGCGCAGGGAGAGGTGCAGGCGGTGCGGGCTATCGCCCATCGCCTGAAATCGGCGGCGAGCACGGTCGGTGCTTTCGCCATGGCCGATTTGTGTCAGCGCCTGGAGCAGTTCTCACTGGCCGGGGAGGGCGGCGGGGAGGCGCAACTGTCGTCCATGGTGGAACAGCTGCGGCGCTTGCTTGAGCAGGCGACGGTGCAAATCGAGCAAAACGCCGTTGCCGCCAGTACGGAGCTGTGCCTGGGTCCCAGCGGCGCTGAAGATTAGATCTCACTGGCGCTGACAGGACGGGCTACCTACGGCCATTCATGAGTCTTGCGACGTCAACCTTATCAGGACCGCCCCAAGGGTAAGGCACGAACGAATTACTGAATTGCAAAATGGTGCCGGTATCGGGGTCATAGACTTCCAGGAGCGATTTGACTTTAAATATCTTGTCTTTGTGGCTGACCAATGCAATCTCAAAGGGTGAAACGTTGAATCCGTTTTCTGACATTCAAAGTAATGTCGAAAATTGTATTTGCGCTTGCCCACCGTGACGGTGATATCGTGCTCGAAGTATCGTGTACTAGCGGGTACGGCTACACATCCACATAAAGACAAGAGGGTTGCGAGCTTAAGCATGCCCTTGAAATGGCGAAAGTGCGTGACCCCCGGTGACGACGCTGCACATAACTTGAGTTCGTCCGATTGTCGGCACTGACCCTGGCGCGTGGTTTTTAAATTATTTGCACCTGCATCGGGTCCGTGACGAGGATGTGCGTCTGATAATAATATTTGCTGGTTCGTTCGCCGTTATTGTCAAAAAACCAGATGGTGACGCGGCGTACCGGTCCTTTTACTAAAATTCGTTTGCCCTTGGCGACTTCGGCAAGGTCTCCGCCGAATAAAGACTCAATCTTTGGTAACACTTCCGGCGTGATTGAAACGGAGACATTTCTTTGATCCCGGTAGTCTGCCTCCGAGTTGAGGTAAGTAATGCCGTTCTGAGTTCCTACGGTGCGCACCTGCAAGGTCAAGGTCGCCAGCACGGGTTTAGGCGCAGCTTCTGCTGCCATTGAAATGGCTTGCTGCGGGTTGATTGCGTATTCGGGCGATACTCTCTGGCCAGCGCAGCCCGCCAAGATGAATAGTGCAATAACAATAATATTTCTCATTACTCCTCCGTAGCTGTGAATTACAAATATCAACTTGGCTTTCTAAACAAATATGCCTGCTTGGCTGGCCGAGCCTGGTCTTCACGGAGCTCTGCATGCTTGGGCGAATTCGAACTATGGCTATGATGATAACATTTCGCTTGGCAAGGAAATGCACGAATTCTCACGTCGCGGGCTGGCATGCCGCCACTTCTTCCGCTGGCGTTTTCCTTTTTTTTGCTTGTCAGATGCGGTAAGCTGCTTTTTCTGCAAGTCAATAAAACAGGAATCGCATGACCCCGATGCAAATGAAATTGGCTTTCGCCGCACTGGCCGTCACTGGCGCTGCTGTGGGCGGAGGCGTGGCTTTTGTGTTGACTCATTCCGGCGCAGCGCCGCAGGCGGACGGGAAAGCCCCCACCGCTCAAGCTGCCGACGCGCCCACGGTCCCGGGGTGGACCGCCCGGATGACGGTGGTGGCCGGCGATGGCCTGTCCGGCCACAGCGACGGGCCGGCTTTGCAGGCCCGCTTCAGCGATCCTTATGGGGTGGCGATCGACGCCGTCGGTAATCTCTACGTGGCCGATGGCGGGGACAATAACAACATCCGTAAGATCGACTTGCTGGGCAAGAGCAGCGTGCTGGCTGGCGGCGACGAGGGTTATGCCGAAGGCAAAGGGCGGCTGGCGTCCTTTAACACGCCGTCCGGCCTGGCCGTCGACGGCAAGGGCAATCTGTACGTGGCCGATACGGGCAATAACGCGATCCGCCGCGTCACGCCGGGCGGTGATGTCAGCACGGTGGCGGGCGACGGACTGGCAGGGACACAAGACGGACGCGGTCCCAGCGCCCAGTTCAACGGCCCGCTGGGCGTGGTGGTGGATAAGGAGAACAATGTCTACGTCGCCGACAGCTACAACGACCGTATCCGCCGCATCGCCTGGGATGGACTGGTCACCACCATCGCGGGCAGCCGCGCGGGCAAGGCGGACGGCCCGGCCGCGCAGGCCCTGTTCGATACGCCAAGCGCGCTGGCCTTGTCGCCAGCGGGCGATATCTACGTGGCCGATACGGGCAATAACGCGGTGCGCAAGATCGCCAAGGATGGCACGGTCAGCACCATCGCCCAGGCGGCAGACGACGACCGCGACGCGCTGCTGCGCCGCCCTGTCGCCATCGCCGTGACCAAGGACGGCTATATCTACGTGGCCAGCGGCTCGCACGGCCGCGTGGCGCAGATTTCGCCGAAAGGGGAGGTGGTGGCGCTGCCCGATGTCGACCGTCCGCCGCAGCCGGGCGATGGCGGCGACGGCAAAGTGCGCCTGTACGCGCCGCGCGCGCTGGCGCTGGCGCGCGACGGTTCGTTGTACGTATCGGATAACGCCACCTTCCGCGTGCATCACATCGCGCCGCCGGTGCCGGGCGAGACGCCGCAGGTGGAGCCCATGCTGCCGGTGCCTTCGCATGGCGCGACCATGCTGTGGCCCGTCAAGCCGCAGGACAAGGCGCATGAAGTAGTGGGCCTGATGGGTGAGGTGCGCGGCAATTACGACGGCGAGAGCCGCGACCATTTCCATGCCGGTCTCGATGTGCAGGCCAGTATCGGCACGCCGGTGCTGGCCGTGCTGGCGGCGAAGGTGCGCGATCCGTTGGCGGCCTGGGGCTATGGTGAGAAGGGCGAGGGCCTGGGTCTCGACGGTCTGCGCTACATCCACATGAAGGTGGGCCGCGACCCCAAGGACAAGCCGCTCGATCCGCGCTTCTCCGTGGTGGAGGACGAGAAGGGCAAGCCGCTGCGCATGCGCGTCAAGCGCGGTACGCGCTTCCTCGCGGGCGAGCCGCTGGGCACCATCAACAGCATGGCCCACGTGCATCTGGATTACATGCCGAACGGCGATGCGCTCAATCCTCTGAGTCTGCCCTTCATCGATTTGGAGGATACGATTCCGCCCACGATCCAGAGCGTGCAACTGCTGGACCGCGACAACAAGCCGCTGAAGGATAAGCGCGACGGCCGCCTGCTGGTGTCGCGCCAGATGGGCGAGGTGCAGATCGTGGTCGACGCCTACGACCAGATGGATGGCGACAAGAGCAAGCGCCGTCTCGGCATCTACAAGCTGGGCTACCAGCTGTTGATGGGCGACGGGAACGCGGTGCCGGGCATGGAGCGACCGCAAATCACCCAGCAGTACGACCGCCTGCCGCGCAATCGTGACGCCGTCAAGCTGGCGTATGCGGAGGCGAGCGGCATCACCGTTTATGGCAGCAGCGCGACGCGCTTCGCCTATGCGCTCAGCAATACGGTCCTGCAGGGGAAGGTGGCGCCGGGAACGTGGAAGGTGGGCGACATCCCGCCCGGTAATTACATCCTGCGCATCCTCGCCGAGGATTACGCGGGCAATGTGGCGGAGAAGAATCGTGATCTGCCCATTACCGTGGAATAGGGTGTGCGATAATGGCTTGACCATCCTTCCCGTGAAAGCAGGCCCTTAATGGCGACCACCGCTGCTCCCGACGAACTGACCAGGTTCATTCAGGCTGTGCAGGATACCCGTCCGCTGGATGTGTCCAAGCCGGAGGACAAGCAGCGCTATGTCGAGAATCTGCAGCAGCGCAATGTGCTGGGGCGGCTGAAGAGCGAAATCACCCATCGCGAGGGTGACGGCGTCTATCTGTTCACGGGGCAGATCGGCAGCGGCAAGAGCACGGAGCTGCTGCGCTTGAAGGCCCAGCTGGAAGGGCCGCAGTGCAAGGTGTTTTACTGCGATCTGGGCGACTGGCTCAATCTCAGCGCGCCTGTCGATCTGGCCGCCATGCTGCTGGGGCTTATCGGCTCCTGGATCGACACGGTGGGTACGCTGCATGGCAAGCGCACGCCGATTGAGCGGCTGACCGACTTCCTCAACCGGACCAACATCTCCCTCAACGGCATGACGCTTGGCGGCGATATCGGCGCGGCGAAGGCGCAGCTACAACTGGCCTTGAAGACGGATGAGGCCTTCCGCAAGCAGCTGGAGGATACGCTGAAAAACAATGTCGCCAGCTTCGTGCGTCAGGCCCACCATTTCGTCGCCGAACTGGTGGCCGACATCTGCGCCCAGCATGAAAAATGCGTGCTGATCGCCGATTCGCTGGAGAAGATACGCGGCTACGGCGTCGAGGCGGAGAAGGTCTACGAGAGCGTGGAGCGCATGTTCGTCAGCGAGGGCGCGGCCTTGCGGCTGCCGGGCGTGCATGTGGTGTATTCGGTATCGCCCTTCCTGCTGTCGCAGAACCCGCAGCTGCCGTCCGAGCTGGGGCAGGGGACGGTGATGAATATGCCTTCGGTCCACGTCTTCAAGAAAAAGAGCACGGAGCTGGACGCCGACGGCGTGAAGCAGATGACGGCCATGATCGGGCTGCGTTATGCGAACTGGGCGCAGTTCATTCCGCAGACTTTGCTGGAGCAGCTGATCCGCGATTGCGGCGGCGACTTGCGCGACTATCTGCGGGCCATCAAGGTGGTGCTGCTGGAGAAAGAGGCGGAGCCCGATGCCTGCGAAGAGGCTTTGCTGAGCGTCGTGCGCAGCCAGATCAGCCCTCCGAAGACGGTTCCGGCCGGCGATATCGCGTGGATGGCGCGGCTGGAGCGCAGCCACGATCCCGAGCTGGATGAGAAGATCAGCAACCGCGTGTTCCAGCGCTATCTGGCCACCAAGCATGTGCTGGCCTATCTGAACGGCGACGCCTGGTATTCCGTGCATCCCTTGCTGCGCGACTGGATCATGGCGCGGCCGGAGGCGCAGCTGCCGCCTGCGGACGATGCCCCGGTATAGCATCGCCGCGCGGGGTGAGCGATGAATCCCGATAAAGAACATTACCGCTTGCTGCGGCGGCTGCGGCAGCAAATCCGCTATCGCGCGCGCGGGGCGGCGCTGATTTATCTGTTCAGCGATTATGCGCTGGCCACGCAGTGGCTAATGGCGGAGCTGGATGGGCATCTGCGCGCCCATTCGCTGCGTCTGCAGCGTTTGTCGGCATCGGCGCCCGATGCGTCGCCGGCGGAGGTGGTGGCGCCGCTGCTGGCGCCGTCGCCCACGCAGCCGGGCATGCCGTTCTGGCTGGCGTTGGCCGATCCCGATCCTGGCTGGGACCATTACCGCGATCAGGTGCTGGCCCGTCTCAACGAAAACCGCGCACGGCTGGAGAGTGAGGAAGTGCTGCTCATTCTGCTGCTGCCCAGCCGCTACTCGCACCGGGCGACGGAGGTGGCGCCCGATCTGTGGTCGGTGCGCAGCGCCAGTTACGAGATGCCGCCATGGCTGCCGTCGGGATTCGACAGCTGGCGCGATATCACGCAGCGGCTGGTGGGACCATCTGCACCGATTGATGCCGTTGCGATTGATGCGGCAGGTGCGGGCAGTGCGTCCAGCGCGCCGAATGCGGCCAGTGCGGCCAGTGCGCTTGGTGCGGCCCACGCGGCTGATGCCGACGAGCTGCCCAGCCTCGCCATGGTGGCGCGCTGGCAGCAGCAATGGCAGGAGTGGGAGAGCGACCGCTCGAAAGAGCTGTCGCCCCGCCTGGCCTGGTTGCTGGTCGAGCAGTACCAGGAGCACGGCTTTCCCGATATGGCCGAGCTGGTGGCGTCACAGGCGGTGGAGCTGTGCCAGTATCAGCTCGAGCGGCAGGGCGAAACGCCGCAGCATCTGCGCGAGTTGAGCGTCTCGCTCTCCCTGCTGGGCGAAGCGCAGTATGAAGCAGGGCAGCAGGGCGCAGCCGGAGAGACGCTCTTCGCGAGCCTGCAATTGATCCGGCGGCGCATGGCTTTGAACGGCGGCGACAGCGACGAGGTGCAGCGGGACTTGAGTGAGGTCCTGCAGAACCTGGGCCGGCTGGCGCAGGATGCCGGGCAGTTCGTGCGGGCCGACCAGCTTGTCGGCGAAGGGCTTTCCTTACGTCGCAGCTTGCTCGCGGCCCAGCCGGACAGCGTGCGGCGCCAGGCCCAACTCGGTCGTGCGCTGAACCATGCGGGCGACGTCGCGCGCCAGCTGGGACAGCTGGAAAGGGCGGACGGCCTGTATCGCGAAGCGCTGGCGCTGAGCCGGAGCATCGTGCAGTCCGAGGGCGCGCCAGCGGAGGCGCTGCAGGCGTGGCGCGAATTGAGCGTGGCGCTGGACCGCGTCGGCAATGCGGCGCGCGATCTGGGACGCCTGGAGGACGCGCGCAACGCCTTCAAGGAAGGTCTGGACATCGCCGAGCAGCTGATCCGCCTGGCGCCGGACGATTACCAGTTCCAGTGCGACCTGGCCGCATCGCTGGACAAGCTGGCCCGCGTGCTGCGCGAACTGGCGCAGCCGGAGCTGGCCATGCCGCTGCTCGAGCGCGCCCTGGACATCAGCCGCGACATCTGCGATGACGAGGCCGAGCCCAACGCGGAGGACTGGCGCGAGTTCGCCGCGACCCTCAATACCTACACCGACCTGGCGCTGGAGCTTGGCCATCTGCCGCAAGCCCGGCAGGCCGTGGCCGAGAGTGTGGCCATCGGCCGCCGTCTGGTTGAGCACAGTGGGCCATCGCTCCCCAATTTGCGCGCCTTGAGCGTGTCCCTGTACTGGCAAGGCGCGGCGGCGCAAGCGGCGGACGATGCCGACGGGGCCCGCGACGCCTTTGATGAAAGCCTGTCCATCGACCGCAAGCTGGCGGCGCTGGCGCCCGATTCGCCGCAAGGCTTGCGTGACCTGTGTGCGTCGCTCAGCCGAGCGGGCGAGCTGGCGCGCGAAGCGGGACGGCTGGACGAGGCGCGGCAAGTGTTCCAGGAGTGCCTGGACATCTGCCGCCAGCTGCGCCAGCTCACCAGCGATTCGCCCACCAGCTTGCGCGACCTGAGTCTCGCCCTGCTGCGCATGGCCAAGCTGGCGCATATGGAAAACCGCTCCGACGAGGCGGAGGCGGCTCTGCGCGAGAGCGTGGACCTGTTCCGCCAGCTGGCCCATCTGACGGGCGATTCTCCGCGCAGCCTGCAGGACCTGCGCGACGCCCTGAACAACGCGGGCGTGCTGGCCGCCGGCCGCCAGCGCTGGAACGAGGCCCTGCAAGCCTATCGCGAAAGCTGGACCCTCAGCCAGCGCCTGCTCAGCCTGACCGAAGGCGCCCGCGCCAGCCTGGCATCGGCGCTCACGACTGTGCGACGGCTGGAGGCGGCAGCGCGGGAAGCTGGCGCACTGGACGAGGCCGCGCAGGCCGCCCAGGAGGCGCACGCGATCGCCGCGCGGCTCGGTCCCGGCACGTCGCCGTAGCGCAAAAGCCATATTGCCGCTTTCCAGTTCGGATTTATGATGTACAATTAATTGAACGGTCGTGCTTTTTTGACTGCCCGCCCACAATAGGAGACAGCATGGATTTGAACTATACGGCCGAGGACCTGGCGTTCCGCGACACGGTGCGCGCCTTCCTCGAAGCGAACCTGCCCAGCGATTTGCAGAAGAAAGTGCGCAACCATCTGCGCCTGCAAAAGGACGACTACGTGCGCTGGCACCAGATCGTGGCCCGCCAGGGCTGGGCCGCGCCGGCCTGGCCCGTCGAACACGGCGGCCCCGGCTGGACCGCCACCCAGCGCCATATCTGGGAAGAAGAGTGCGCCCGCGCCGGCACGCCGCCCATCCTGCCCTTCGGCGTCAACATGGTGGCGCCCGTCATCATGGCCTTCGGTAACGAAGCGCAAAAAGCCTACTATCTGCCGCGCATCCTCAGCTGCGAAGACTGGTGGTGCCAGGGCTATTCCGAACCGGGCTCCGGCTCCGACCTGGCCTCGCTCAAGACCAGCGCCGAGCGCGTGGGCGACCATTACATCGTCAACGGCCAGAAGACCTGGACCACGCTGGGCCAGCACGCCGACATGATCTTCTGCCTGGTGCGCACCGATCCCAATGTGCGCAAGCAGGAGGGCATCTCCTTCCTCCTGATCGACATGAAGACGCCAGGCATCACCGTGCGCCCCATCATCATGCTGGACGAAGAGCACGAGGTGAACGAAGTCTTCTTCGACAACGTGCGCGTGCCCGTGCAGAACCTGATCGGCCAGGAAAACAAGGGCTGGACCTACGCCAAATACCTGCTGGGCCATGAGCGCACGGGCATCGCCGCCGTGGGCCGCTCCAAGCGCGAGCTGCTGTTCCTGAAAAAGGTCGCCAGCGAGCATCTGAAGCACGGCAAGCCGCTGCTGCAGGACCCGCTGTTCGCGGCCAAGGTGGCCAACCTGGAGATCGAGCTGATGGCGCTGGAAACGACGGTGCTGCGCGTCGTCTCGCGCGGCGACCATGCGCCGGGGCCGGAAGCGTCGATGCTGAAGATCCGCGGCTCGGAAATCCAGCAGTGGCTGACGGAGCTGATGATGGAAGCCCTGGGTCCGGACGCGCTGCCGTTCGACACGGCCTATCTCGAAGGCGAGGCCGACCACGCGGTGACGGGCGACGATGCCGCCGCGCCGCTGGCCGCCTACTACTTCAACTTCCGCAAGACCTCGATCTACGGCGGCTCGAACGAGATTCAGAAAAACATCATTTCCCAGATGATTCTGGGTCTGTGAGGGGACGGTAATGGATTTTAATTTCAAAGAAGAACAGCAGCAGTTTGCCGACGCCTTGCGCCGCTGGGTGGACAAGGATTACGGCTTCGATGTGCGCCACCGCATCATTCATTCCGACTCGGGCGTGTCGGACGTGGCCTGGAATACCCTGGTCGAGCTGGGCATGACAGCCTTGCCCGTGCCGGAAGCGCAGGGCGGCTTCGACGGCACGGCCGTCGACATGCTGCTGGTAATGCAGGAGCTGGGACGCGGCCTGGTGGTCGAGCCTTACTTCGCCACCGTGCTGGGCGCGCAATTCCTCAAGCTGGCCGGCGGCCAGGAGCATCTGCTGGAGCAGGTCGCCACGGGCGAGCTGAAGCTGGCTAGCGCGCTGGGCGAAAAGCATTCGCGCCACGACCTGTTCGACGTGAAGACGATGGGCACCGTCAACGGCGAAGGCTATCGGATCGACGGCACCAAGACCGTGGTGATCCACGGTGGCCAGGCCGACGCCTTCATCGTCTCCGCCCGCAGCGGCGGCGGCCAGCGCGACAGCAACGGCATCTCGCTGTTCGTGGTCGATGCGCGCGCGCCGGGCGTGACGGTGAAAGACTACCGCACCATCGACGGCCAGCGCGCGGCGACCGTCAGCTTCAGCAATGTGCAAGTACCGTCGTCCGGCCTGCTGGGCAAGCTGGGCGCGGGCTGGGACATCCTCGACGCCGCCGCCGACTACGGCGCGGCCCTGCTGTGCGCGGAAGCGGTGGGCGCCATGGACGCCATCTTCGCCGCCACCCTGGACTATCTGAAGACGCGCCAGCAGTTCGGCGCGCCGATCGGCAAGAACCAGGCCCTGCAGCATCGCATGGCGGACATGTTCGTGCATCTGGAGCAGGCCCGGTCGATGGCCATGCTGGCGGCGGCCAAGGTGGGATCGCGCGAGGCGGAAGAGCGCCGCCGGGCCGTGTCCGCCGCCAAGGTGCGCGTGGGCCAGGCGGCCAAGTTCGTCGGCCAGCAGGCGGTGCAGCTGCACGGCGGCATGGGTGTGACGGACGAGCTGCCGGCCGCCCACTACTTCAAGCGCCTGACCATGATCGACCTGACCCTGGGCGACGCCGAGCATCACCTGGAGCGCTTCATCGCCCAGCCGGGCTTCCAGCAGCATGCGTGAGTTCGCCACGCTGGACGATCTGCGCGCCTGCGTGGGCGAGGAGGTGGCCGTGTCGGACTGGGTGGACGTCAGCCAGCAGCGCATCGCGCTGTTTGCCGACGCCACCGACGACCACCAGTGGATCCACACGGATGCCGCGCGGGCGGCGGCCGAGTCGCCCTTCGGCGGCACGGTGGCGCACGGCTTTCTGACCTTGTCGCTGCTGCCGGCCTTGCTGACCAGGGCGCTGCACATGGTGGACATGAAGATGGGCCTGAACTACGGCCTGAACAAGGTCCGCTTCCCCGCGCCCGTGCCCTCCGGTAGCCGCGTGCGCGCACGGCTGCGCCTGGCCGCCGTCGAAGACGTCCCTGGCGGCGCACAGCTGGAATGGCATATGACGGTGGAGCGCGAGGGCGGCGACAAGCCGGTCTGCATCGCCGAGTTTCTGATGCGGCGGTACTAAAGCCGTAAAGTACCTTGTGACGAGAGGGGCTGCCGCTATGAGCGACAGCCGCTTACTAAGCCGGCTTTTTCACATGCTTGGGCGTTCGTCCGGCAACTAGCGCAGCATAAAGATCAGGTGCCAGCACTTCGCTGGCGGGGCGGGCGCTGGCTAAATCTTCGGCGGTCCATTCATGCGCATCCGGGTCGGCGACAATGCCGGCATTAATCGCTTCATCCTCTTCTTTTGTCGGCATGTCAACGTCGGGCCGTGCCCAAGTAATGGTCGGATGATTTGATGGTGTCATCGGGCCATCATGCTTGATTGATAGTTTTCAATATGATAATATTCTCGGATCGTTGCTGAGTTATTCCTTTCCCATAATGTCTTGAGGAGAGTTCCGATGAATATAACTAGAACAGCACTTTCCTGCCTGCTCCTGGCGGCAGCGCTGCCGAGCTTTGCGGGGGTGATCGTGAATTTTGACAGCGAGGCCGCCGCCAATCCGACTTCCATGATCGACGCGTCGACCCTCACTTACGACGGCGGCGCCGTGCAGATTTTGGGCAGCGGCGCCGCCTTCGTCACCGCCAGTTCGACGGCAGTGAGCGGTGGCCTGGGTAATTTCTACGGCTCGGTCGCCAGTTCCAGCGACCATACCTCGAACAAGGGCGCCCTGGCGCTGGAAGCCAGCTCCTTCCGCGCTTACGTGGCTACCGGCTTTAACGGCCCGTTCAGCGTCGACTTTGCCGGGGAGGGCAACGCCCACCTGGTCGCCCTGGATAAGAATATGAATGTGATCGCGACGTTCGGCGCTGCCTCGGAGAACAACAATGGCTGCGATACCGGCTTCGCTTGCAACTGGAGCACGCTGAGCTTCGACTTTGGCGCCGGTGTCGATGTCTACGCCGTGGACGTCGTTGGCGCCAGCGGCCTGCAATGGTTCGACAACCTCAGCTTCGACAATATTAATGCGAGCACCACGACCAACGGGCTGCCGGAACCGTCCACTGCGGCGCTCGGCCTGGCCGCGCTGGCGGCCTTGTACTGCGCCCGCCAGCGTAACAGCCGCACGTCCGGCAGGGTATAAGATTCTCCCGCATATCGGACAGCTGGCGGCAAGTGCATGCCTTGCCGCCAGCAGCCACCACGGTCGCCTGGTTTAATCCTTGGCCGGATCGCGGTACTTGAACGGATCGGTCGCGCCTGGCTGCGTAGGCAGGACGTTGTGCGGCATCGGCGCGTCGCTTTCCGCCGCCTGCAGCAGCACCGTGGCCATGATCACGGCCGCCTGGCGCAGGTCTTCCATGCGCAGGTGGTCGTAGGTGTCCAGGTTGGTGTGGTGCACCTTGCTGCCGTAGTCCAGCGGGTCCTGGATGAACTGGAAGGCGGGCAGGCCAATGGCCGCCATCATTTCATGGTCGGTGCCGCCCGTGTTCTTCGCCACCACCCGGCTCGCGTCCAGGCTGTCGAACGGCGACAGCCAGTTGCGCAGGATCGGCACGGCGGCGAAATTGCCTTCGGCGTAGACGCCGCGGATCCTGCCCGAGCCATTGTCCAGATTGAAGTAGGCCGCCAGCTCGTTGAACCCAGGCAGAGGTGTGACGGGGAAGGTGCGCGAGAAATAGGCGGGGTAGCGCGCCACTAGCGGATCGGTGGCCACGGGACGCTTGGCCAGGTGGCGCTCGATATAGGCGATGGAGCCGAACAGGCCCTGTTCCTCGCCCGACCACAGGGCGAAGCGGATCGTGCGCTTGGGCTTGATCCCCAGGCTGGACAGGATACGCGCCGCTTCCATCACCACCACGCTGCCCGCGCCGTTGTCGGCCGCGCCGTCGCCGGCCACCCAGCTGTCGAGGTGGGCGCCCGCCATCACATAGCCGGCCTTGCTGTCGCGGCCGGGAATGTCGGCGATGATGTTGTAGGCGTTGGTGTCCTTGTCCTCGAAGTGGACCTTGCTGTCGATCTCCAGCTTCACTTCGCCCACCTTGGCCAGGCGGGCCAGGCGGCGGTAGTCTTCCGCCGCCACTTCCACTTCCGGCAGGGCGGGCGTCTCGCCCACCTTGTGGGTATAGCCTTCGCCATGCACCAGGCCGTCGTCGTTGCGCGACATCTTGACCAGGGCCAGCGCGCCCTCGGCCGCCATGAAGCGTTCGATTTCCAGCGTCAGTTCAGCATTCTTGAGCGCATCGCGCTCGCTGTCGGGATCGTACTGGGGCTGGTGGTAGGCGTTCATCTTGCCCAGCTCGCCGTCGTCCAGGCGCTTGAAGGCCACATTCGTTTCATCCTTGGGCGCGGCGGGATAGCTGATGAGGACGATCTTGCCCTTGACCTTGCCCTGCCATGCGGCCAAGTCGCGCACATGGCGGATCGGGGCGACGACGATGGGCGCCGTCAGCGGGCCGCTGGTGGCGGGCGTCCAGGCGATGGGGATGGAGCGCAGTTGCAGGCTGCGCGGCGCCACCATGCGGGTGTGGGCCGATTCGATCCACCAGCCACGGCCGAAGTCGAAGGGCTCGGCGTGCACGTCCTTCAAGCCCCAGCCGCGGAACATCTGCTGGGTCCACTGCTCGGCCTGGCGCATGGCGGGCGAGTTGGTCATGCGGCCACCGATCTCGTCGCTCAGATGGCCGGCCAGGGCGGCCACCTGCCCGTGGTTGTAGCCGGCGTCGGCGATGCTGTTGATGGTCTCGGCGTCCACGCCCTTGTCGGCGTGGGCGCTATTCATGCCCAGCAGGGCGCAAGCCAGCAGCGAAGCGGCACGTAAGGTGGTCATCCAGTCTCCTTGTTTGAATTAATCGTCGGGGTAAGCGCAATAGCGGTTGCGGCCATTGTTTTTGGCGCGGTAGAGCAGGGCGTCGGCACTGCGGATCAGGCTGCCCGGCTCGCTGCCGTCGGGCGGGACCACGCTGGCCAGGCCCATGCTGACGGTGATGTGGCTGGCCGTGGGCGACTTGAAATGCGGCAGCGCCAGCCGCCGCACCTCGTCGAGGATGCGCTGGGCGATCACTTCCGCCCCGTCCAGGCCTTCCTGCGGCAGCAGCAGGATGAATTCCTCGCCGCCGTAGCGGGCCAGCAAGTCTTGCGGGCGCGAGGCGCAGCGCTTCATAGCGGCGGCCACCTGCTTGAGGCAGGCGTCGCCCATCTGGTGGCCGTAGTTGTCGTTGTAGAGCTTGAAGTGGTCGATGTCGATCATCACCACCGACAGGGGCAGGATCAGGCGGCCGCAGCGGCGCCATTCATTGTCCATGGTGTCGTTGAAGTGGCGCCGGTTGGCCACGCCCGTCAGGCTGTCGGTCAGGGTCAGTTCGCGCATGGCGTCGGCCTGGCGCTTGACGGTGAGCTGGGTGCGCACGCGGGCGCGCACGACGGCCACGTTGAAGGGCTTGCTGATGAAGTCGGCCGCGCCCGCTTCCAGGGCGCGCGTCTCGTCCTCCGGCTGGCTCAGCGCGGTGACGAAGATGATGGGGATGTCGCGCAGCTTGGGCGAGGCGCGCAGCTCGGCGCACACGGCGTAGCCGTCCATGCCGGGCATGATGGCGTCGAGCAGGATCAGGTCGGGCTGGTGCTGCTGCGCCATTTCCAGCGCCTTGGCGCCGTCCATGGCGAACAGGACTTCGTGCTCGTCGCGCAGGGCGGCGTGCAGGATCTGGATGTTCTCCATGGCGTCATCGACCACCAGGATGCGGCCGTTGCGGGCCAGATCGGTCCAGCTCATGCACTTTCCTTTCGCTGCAGCAGGTCTTCCACCATACGTTCCGCATCCTTGAAGTTTAGCGTTTCCACCGCGTCGGCCAGCGCCTGCGCGCCCGCATGGTCCGCCAGCGCGGGACGCAGCGTCTGGAAGTGCGTTAATGCCTTTAGATTATTATTTTGAAGCAATTCTTGTAACTCCGCCAGCATTTGCGCCAAGTCGTGCGCGGCGGGCTGCGGCGCGGGCGCGGGCGTTGCCGACTCGGCCAGGGCGCGGACGCCCGCCGTGACTACGCCTATGGCTTGTTCCAGCGCCGCCAGGGCCGCGCGCAGGGCGGGGGAATGGGCCGATGCGTCGGCGGGCGCATCGGGCGCGTCACTGTCGTGCTGATGCAACGCCGCCTCGGCCTGGGCCGTCAGGCGGGCCACGGCGGCCGCGCCCAGATTGGCCGCCACGCCGCGCAGGCGGTGCAGCAGCTGGCCCGCCGTCTGGCGCTGGCCGGCCGCCAGCAGGGCGCGCACCTCGTCGACGGTGCCGCCGTTGGTGTGCTCGAAGCGCTTGAGCAAGCGGAGCAGGGCGTCGACATTGCCGCCCATGCGCGGCAGGGCGGCGTCCATGTCGATGCCGGGCAGGGCGGGATAAGCCGAACGAGCGGGATGGGCGGGCGTTGGCGCGGACGCGTCCGCCGGTTCAGCCGGCGTCGCGGGTGTGGCCATGGCTGCCGTAGCGGTCGCGTCGGCGGCAGCGGCCGAAGCCGCCGTGGCCCAGGCGTTCCGCAGGGCGGGGGGCGCGACGGCGGTCAGGGTCGCGATCAATTCTTCCACCTCGATCGGCTTGGCCAGATGGGCCGTCATGCCCGCGTCGGCGGCGCGGCGGCGGTCTTCTTCCATCACATTGGCCGTCATGGCGATCACGGGCAGCTCGCGCAAGCCCATGGCACGGATGGCGGCGGTGGCGTCGTAGCCGTTCAGCACGGGCATCTGCACGTCCATCAGCACGGCGTCGCAGCAGTCGGGACAGGCGGCCAGGCGGTCCACGGCCAACTGGCCGTTGTCCAGCACCTCCACCGTGGCGCCCGCGTGCAGCAGCAGATAGTGCGCCACTTCCTGGTTGATCTCGTTGTCCTCCACCAGCAGGATGCGCATGCCTTGCAGCCGTCCCGTCAGCGGCGAGGCGGCCGGTTCCGCGTCGGGCGCCGCACCCTCGCCGGGACGCAGGCGCTGGGCCGTGACCAGCGACAGCAGGCGCGCCGGGCTGAAGGGCTTGGGCAGGATGGCGGCCACGCACTGGCGGTCGACCTGCTCGGCGGCGGCCGTGCCGGAATGTTCGGGCACCATCAGCAGCACGGGCGGCAGGGACGCGCCCCGCTCCGCGCGCAGCTGCTGCAGCACGGGGCCGTCTACGCCGGCGGACAGGCCCTGGTCCAGCAGCAGCAGGTCGTAGCGCGCCGTTTCCTGGCGCAGCAGGGCCAGTGCCTGTTGCGCGTCGGCGGCGCAGGCGGCGTGCCAGCCAAAGGCGTCGGCGGCGCGCTGCACGGCGCGGCAGACGCTGGGATTGTCGTCCACCACCAGCAGCGACAGATGGCGCACGGCCTCGTCCGCCGGCTGCGGCCCCGTGTCACCCGCGCTGGCGCGCGCCAGCGGGCAGGTGAAGCGGAAGGTGGCGCCCTGGCCGGGTGTGCTCTCGACGGTGAGCTGGCCGCCCATCAGGCCGGCCAGGCGGCGGCAGATGGCCAGGCCCAGCCCCGTGCCGCCGTACTTGCGGCTGGTGCTGCTGTCGGCCTGGGAGAAGGCGTCGAAGATGCATTCCTGCTGCTCGGGCGCGATGCCGATGCCGCTGTCGCGCACGGCGAATTCCAGGGTCATGCCGTTTTCGTCCTCGGCCACGGGGCGCACCGTCAGCACCACTTCGCCCTGGGCCGTGAACTTGATGGCGTTGCTCATCAGGTTGAGCAGCACCTGCTGCAGCCGCATGGGGTCGCCCACCAGCTCGTGCGGGATGGCGGGCGAGATGTCGAACACGGGCTCGACGCCCTTGTCCCAGGCGCTGCCCGCCAACAGCACGCTGGTGGTGCTGAGAATGTGGTCGAAGTGGAAGCGGGTGTGCTCCAGCCGCAGCTGGCCGGCCTCGATGCGGGAAAAGTCCAGCACGTCGTTGACCACGCCCAGCAGGCTGTGGGTGGCCAGCTGGATCTTACCCAGGAAGCCACGTTCGCGTGGCGGCAGGGCCGCTTCCTGCAGCAGGCGGGCGAGGCCGATGATGGCGTTCATGGGAGTGCGGATCTCGTGGCTCATATTGGCCAGGAATTCGCTCTTGGCGCGGCTGGCCGCTTCGGCCTTGTCGCGCGCCTGGATCAGTTCCTCGTTCAGCTGCTGCAAATGGAGTTCCGTTTCCTTCAATTCGGTGACATCGGAGACTAGCACAAAGAAACCCTGAACGGCGGCATTCTCGTCCAGGTCGGGGATGTAGTTGACCCAGGTGTAGCTGGTCTGCCCGGACGGCCACACCAGCTTGCCGGGGAAGCCCTGCGGCTCGCCCGCCAGCGCCCGTTGCACATAGGGCGCGGCGGCCTGGAATTCCGCCTCGCCCATCACCTCCGGCATCAGGGCTCCTTGCAGGCGCACGGTGGTCGTGTCATGCCATTCGAGGAAGTAGCGGTTGGCGAAGCGGCAGCGCAGATCGGCGTCCCAGTAGGCCACCATGCCGGGCAGATTGTCGGTCACCGTGCGCATGAAGTGCTCGCTTTGCGCGAGGCGGGCCGAGGTGGCGTGCAGCACTTCCTCCGCCTGCTTGCGTTCGGTGATGTCGAGCGACATGCCCAGCACATGGGTGGCCACGCCGCGCTCGTCGCGCAGGGCCACCTTGCGCGTGGTCAGATAGCGCAGGCGGCCGTCGCCGGCGATCAGCGGCTCTTCTTCGATCTCGGCCGCCTGGTCGGAAGCCAGCACGCGGCGGTCCACTTCCTGGAAGCCTGCCGCCTGCTCGGGCGGCGCCAGCTCGTAGTCGGTCTTGCCGACGATCTGCTCGGCGGGCCGGCCGATCAACTCGCTGCCGTAGCGGTTGACCATCTCGAAGCTCAGGTCGGCGGCGCGCTTGACGAAGATCATGGCCGGCATGTTCTCCACCACCGACTTGAACAAGCGCTTCGATTCGCGCAGTTCGGCCTCGGTGCGCTTGTGCTCGGTGATATCGAGCAGCAGGGCGGTGATGGCGATGACTTTGCCGTCGGCGTCGAACTGTGGGTAGTAGCTGAGGATCCAGTGGCGCAGCTCGTCGGGCGAGGCAGCCGTATAGCCGGAGCGCTCCAGGTTGGCCAGCGGCTGGCGCGTGGACAGCACGGTGCTGTAATCGTGCAGCACGGCGCGGCGCGCCTCGGGATCGGCGATCAGCTCGCCCACATGGCGGCCCAGGTGCTCGACCACGGGCCGGGCGTTGAGGGCCGCCAGGTAATCGTTGATGCGCACGATGCGCAGCTCGGCGTCCACATAGCTCAGGCCCACGGGCGCCGTGGCGTACACGGTGTCCAGCTGGGAGCGCGATTTTTCCAGCTGGCTGGAACGTTCGGCCACCAGGGTCTGCAGTTCGTGCTGGTGGCGCTGCAGCTCGGCCGCCAGGGACTGGAAGGCTTCGCCCACGGCCTGGGCTTCGCGGAAGCTCATGGGCTCGACCGTCACCGGCTTGCCCTCGGCCAGGGCGCGCGCCGGACGCAGCAGGGCGCGCGCCGAGTGGGCCACGCGTCCGCCCACCACCCAGGCGAGGGAAAAACCGCCGACCAGCAGGATGGCCATGGCCAGCGAGATGCCCGTGGTGGCGCCCAGCAGCTGCTCCAGGGCCTGGCGCTGGGGCGTGCTGACGACCACCGTGGCGCCGCTGACCGGCGAGCGGCTGAAAGCGAGATAGATGGGTTTGTCATCCTGCCCCGTGCCTGACAGCAGGGCTTCGCTCGCGTGGCGCCACTGCTCGCTCAGCAGAGGATCGGCGCTTTGGCCGACCAGGCTGCGCATGCCGCCCGCCTGGGCCACGACGACGCCGCGCTCGTCGTACAGATAGACCGCCTGCTGCGGCGACACTTGCTCGTCGCTGAGGATGCGCGCCATGCGGTCCGGCTTGTGCAGCATGGTGAGGACGTAGGCCACCTTGCTGTCGACGATGACGGGCACGTCCACCGCCAGCGGCTTGAGCGGGTCCTGGGCCAGCACAGAGAGCTGGGGCCGGCTGCTGGCCAGCAGCGGCGCCAGGCGGGCCGCGTTGCTCTCCGGCGTCAGGGCGGTCGGGGCCGGCGCGCCCGCGTGCAGGACGATATGGCCTGCGCTGTCGCTCAGCAGCAACTGGGAGGCGGGGAAAGCAGGACTGAGCAGGCTGGCGATCTGCAAGTGAAAGGCGGCCAGGTCGCCGCTGCGCACGCTGGGCGAGGTGGCCAGGGCCGCGCCCGCGCTCTTGCTTTGCTCCAGGTCGCGGTCGACGGCGGCGGCCACGGCGCGCGCGGCCTGCTGGGTGTCCATCATGAGGTTGGCGCGCTCGTGCAGGTAAAACTGGCGCAGCACGGCGCCGAAGCCGATGATGGTGGGCAGGGCGCAGGCGAGGACCAGCAGGGTGATCTGCGAACGGATGGAGGGCAGATGCTGGCTGGTCGGATCAGGCACTGGCGTACACCCCTGCTAGTCGACGGGCCGCGCCCTTTGCGCGGCGCCTGCCCGATAGTAGCCGAGGCTGCCGATTTGAGAAAGTGTTTTCGCGCTGCGGGGTAGGCCAGCAGCGCGGCCCGGCGAGCTAAGCGCCTACCGGCCGCGCCGCTTAGCCTCGCCTCAGATCGGCTTGCCGCAGGCGTAGGCCCAGCCCAGCTCCGCCATCGGCCGCGCCATGCGTCCCGATTCCAGGGCCTGGGCGCTGGAGGCCGTGCCATCCACATAGCGCTTCATGATGCCTTGCATGATGCTCGCCAGGCGGAACATATTGAAGGCCAGGTAGAAGTTGAAGTCCTGCAGGCGGATCGTCTTGCCCGTGCGCTCGGCGTACATGGCGATGTATTCCTGCTGCGTGGGGATGCCCAGGGGCTGGAGGTCGAGCCCGGCCAAGCCGCGGAACTGGCCCGGCGGAATGTGCCAGCTCATGCAGTGGTAGGAAAAGTCGGCGAAGGGATGGCCCAGGGTCGACAGTTCCCAGTCCAGCACGGCCAGCACGCGCGGCTCGGTCGGGTGGAACAGCAGGTTATCGAGGCGGAAGTCGCCGTGCACGATGGACGTGTCCTCGCCGGGCGGGATGTTGTTGGGCAGCCAGGCGATCAGCTGGTCCATGGGGGCTATGGTTTCCGTCTGCGCCGCTTGGTACTGCTTGGTCCAGCGCTCGATCTGGCGGGCGAAGTAGTTGCCGGGCTTGCCGTAGTCGGCCAGGCCGATGGCGGCGTAGTCCACCGTATGCAGCTGGGCGATGACGCGGCTCATCTCGGCGTAGATGGCGGCGCGCTCGGCGGGCGTCATGCCGGGCAGGGACGGGTCCCACAGCACGCGGCCGTCGACGTATTCCATCACGTAGAAGGCGCGGCCGATGACCTCTTCGTCCGTGCACAGGCAGTACTGGCGGGCGGCGGGGAAGCCGTTGCGGCTGAGGGCGTCCATGACGCGGTATTCGCGCTCGATGGCGTGGGCCGAGGGCAGCAGCTTGGCGGCCGGCGCCGGCTTGGTGCGCAGGACGTAGTGCTGGCCGGCGATGCCGAGCTTGAAGGTGGGGTTGGACTGGCCGCCCTTGAACTGCTCGACCGTCAGCGTGCCCTGCGGATAGCCTTCGACATGCTGGCGCAGATAGGCGTCGAGGGCGGCCACGTCGAACTGGTGGCGGGACGAGACGGCCTTGGTGCCGGTGAATTCTTCAAACATGGTGTCTCCTGCTTTATTGGAAACCCATTGTAGCCCACAAAAAGTACGAACGTGCTTTTAACTGCCGGGCAGGCGGAATTTTTTGTACTGCTCCAGCAACTGCTCCATGGTGGTGGCGCGCGAGTTGGTCTGCAGTGGCCGGGGCGGGGCGTAGTTGACGAAGCGCACCACCCAGTCGTGCTCGTGCGCGCCCACGTCGAGGGCGTTGATGCAGCCGGCCGTCTGCGCCAGGTTGCCAAGGAAGAGGCGCTGGCCCGTCAGCGCGTAGGACAGAATGGCGCGGTTGACGCCACCGTGCAGGACCAGCAGCACCGTGTCCCAGTTGGGATCTGCGCGCAGGCGGGACAGGGCGGGATGGACGCGGTCCAGCATCTGGCCCACCGTCTCGCCGCCGAGGAAGCGGGTCTGCTCCGGCACCACGCCGTCGAAGGCGGCGTTGAAGGCGGCCTGTAGCTCATCGTCGGGAATCTGCGACAGGCGGCCGCCACGGATTTCCTCCAGCGCGGGCCAGGATTCGATGGCGATTTCCTGTCCCGTGGCGGCCAGCACGCGGCTGGCCGTTTCCAGCGTGCGCGGCAGGCCGGAGCAGATCACGCGGTCGAAGCGCAACTGCTCGTTGGCGAACACGGCGCCGGCCGCCGTCGCCTGCTGCCGGCCCCATTCGTTCAGGGGCACGGCTTCGGGCGGGACAGGTTTGCCCGCCGGGTCGAAGTAGGTCACGCTGCCGTGACGCATGAGGAAGATGCGGCGGCGCTGGCTGGTGGCGCTCATGCGGCTAGAAGAAGATGGCGGTGCGGGTGATGATGGTGCCGTTGTTGGTGTAGGCGGCCGTGGCGCGCACGGAACCCGTATTGTATTTGCCGTCGTCCAGCTTGGCGTCGATCTGCTCGGCGAAGGAGTCGGGCAGGTTGTCGAAACGGATGCCGTTGCCGCCGCGTCCGCTCACGATATCGTTGTAGATGTAGACGGCGCCGCCCTGGGCGCTGGTCATGAAGTCGGTACTGCCATTGAAGGAACCGGTGATGAAGCCGGCCAGCGCCAGGTGCTGGGGCGCCAGCTGGTATTCGGCGATCTGGCCGTCGCCGTTGCCGTTGCCCGTGGCGCCGGGCACGTGCAGGGTGGCTTGCACATCGTCGCCGGGCAGGGCGCGGAACTTGTCCTGGTAGGCGTTGACGGCGGCCGACAGCGAATTCGACTGCTGGATGATGTTCTTGACCTTGGCGCTGTCGATCAGGCCCTGGCCTTTCAGCACGCCGCCCAGCAGCAGGCCGATGATGACGAGGACGATGGCGATCTCGACCAGGGTGAAGCCGCGCTGGTTCGGTGAAGGCAGTCGCATGGGGAAATTCCTTTCTGGGGATGGGGCTATATTACAACATTGTTGATGCACTGGAAAACTCATGGCTGAGGCCGGGCCGAGAGGGCGTCGAGACGGCGGGCGAGAAACGCCAGCTCGTGCGGGTCGGTGATCTGGCCGCCCTGCAGCAGGCCGCCGATCAGGGTGCGCGCCGCTTCCGTCTCGTTCATGTCTTCCAGGATGAAGGCTTCCAGCTCGCGCGCCCAGGGCGGTACGTCCGGCCCTTTCGCCTGCAGGCGGATCGCGCGCGCGTACTCGCGCGCCAGCGGCAGGTCGTGCAGGCGGTGCTTGGCCACCAGGGCCGCGTGGGCCAGCCAGGGCCAGCGGCGGTCGGGGTCTTCGGCGAAGCGGGCGTAGACGAAATCCAGCATCAGGCGAACGCGGGCGTCGTCGTGCACGGCGCCGTAGACTTCGCTCGCCGCCAGCAGCGGATACTGGCTGCGCGGGTCCAGTTCCAGCGCCCGTTGCAGCCACAGGCGGACCTTGGTGTAATCGAGCTCGCGCCAGGCGATGCTGTGGCCGTCCTCCTCATCGAAGCCCTGCACGTACAGCATAAGCAGCTTGGACAGGGCCAGCGGCTCATTCAGGCTGGCCAGCTGCAGGGCCAGCAGCGAGGGCGGCGGCGGCAGGTCGCGTGCATGGGCATGCGGCAGAGGACGCGCCGCCTGCCAGCCGATCTGCAGCAGCAGCGCCAGCGCCAGCAACAGGCTGACGGAGCGCGGCACGGCGGACAGGGGCTTGGTCTGGGCGGCCATGTCAGATGTTCTTGCGGTACAGGTCGAACAGGGCGGCGGCCGTCATCAGGCCGACGAAGACGGCCGTCTGCACCAGGATGGCGGCCAAGTCGGCGGCCGTGCCCGTCCGGTACAGCAGCCACTCGGTGCGGGTGAAGCCGTCCAGATGGGGCAGCAGCAGGGCGATGCCGTCCAGGCCGAAGTTGAGCACGCGCTGGCTGGCCGCCTGGGCCCCCGCCTGGCTGTGCCCAAGCAACTGCAAGGTGGCGATCAGGCGCGCCAGCAGATAGAAGGCGCAGGCCGCCGCCATGGCGGGCAGGACCTGGTTCAGGGTCAGCATGCACAAGAGGCTGAAGGCGGCGACGATCCACAGCTCGCACAGCAGCGAGGCGCCCCACAGCGCCGCTTGCGCGGGCGTGGCGAAGAACAGGGCCAGGGCGCCGAACATCAGGGCCGGCAGCACGGCCAGGGCGGCGAATCCGGCCAGCTTGCCCAGCAGGTAGACGGCGCGCGGCATGGGCAGGGCCAGCAGCAGTTCCAGTCCCTTGTCGTTGGCCTCGCGCACCATGCTGGTGACGACGAAGGTGGCGATGAGGAACACGGCTGCCAGGCGCAGCACGGCGGCCAGCAGGGCGGCCTGCAGCTGGCGGCTTTCCGTCAGGGCCAGCTCGTTGAGGAAGCCGCTCAGGCCGACGGCGCCGATGGCCGCCAGCACCAGCAGCCAGGCCAGGCGGTTGCGCAGCGCTTCCAGCAGGGTGTAGCGGGCGATGGCCAGGCCCGCGCCCAGCAGCGGTGGCTGAAGGCGCGGCGTGTTCATTGGATCTTCTGCGCCGCCACCAGGCGGTTGAACAGGATGTTGGGCGAGACCCAGGTGACGATGTCGTCGAACTCGCCGCCCGGCGCGGCCGCGTTCTCGCTGGCGTAGCGGGCGATGAAGTTGGTGGACGAGCTGGCGTTGAGCTGTTCGTCGGGATTGACGCCGGAGGCGTTGGCGATCAGGGTGCCCTGGTCGCTGGTGGCGCCATAGCCGTTCTTACCGTGGGAGAGGATCACGGCGGGCACGTCGTTGCTGAGGGTGGCGGGCACCAGGTTGCCGCTGCTGTCGCGGCTGGCGATGCTGATGTCGCGCGGCGTGCTCAGGTTGAACAGCACGGCGCTGTCGGCAAAGGCGGGCGTGACGCTGTAGCGGAACAGGCGGTTCCAGCCGTCGAGCTTGCCCAGGCCCAGGGTGGCCCAGGGCAGGAAGCCGCTGCGGCGCTCGCCCGCGCAGCGGTTGCCCACGCGCGCCTCCAGGCCGTTGCTGGCGGAGATGGCGGGACAGGGCAGGTAGCCGTTGCGCAGGGCGAAGCCGACCAGGGCTTCGCGCGCTTCATCCAGCGATTTTTGCGTGTCGCTGACGCGGCGCTGCTCCAGCTGGGCGCCCAGCGGGGCCAGCAGGCCGCCCAGCATCAGGCCCACGATGACCAGCACGATGGCCATCTCGACCAGGGTGAAAGCTTGTTGTTTGCGTCTCATGTTCATCACGGCAGGCGATGGGCCTTGGCCATCTGCGAATAAAGGAAAGATAGGGGGATGGACGTCACCAGGTCGTCGAACACGCCACCCGCCACGCGCGGATCATCGCTGATTGGGCGGCTGACGAAGTGGACGCTGCCCACGGCGTTCAGCTGTTCGTCGACATTGCCAGCGGCCGCATTGGCCTGAAACACGCCCTGCGTGCTGAAGCCGAAATTGTCCTTGCCGTGGGAGATCAGCACCACGGGCGCACATTGCGCGGCCAGGCCGCAATCGTCGTGGCCCACGAGGTAGGCCAGCTGGCCGTTGCCGAAGCGGGTCTGCACCGTCTTGGTGGCGATGGCGGAAATGCGCAGCACGGGCGCGTTGGTGTACGTGGGCGTGACGCTGTAGCGCAGCAGCTTGCCCCAGGCGTCGGCGCCGTCCACGCCCAGGCTCACCCAGGGCAGGAAGCCGGTGCAGGCTTCTTCCGAGTCGCAGGGCGTGGGCGATTCATGGCCGTCGGTGGCGGAGATGGCGGGGCGGGGCAGGCGGCCATAGGTGGCGGCGAAGCCGACCAGGGCGTCCTTGGCCTGGGCCATGCGGTCCATGGTCTGGCGGCTGCGGCGCTGGTCCTGGGTGTTGTGACTGAAGGCGCTGATCAGCACGGCGGCCGCACCCACGCCGACCACGGCCAGCAGGAGCAGCAGGGCCACGCCGCGCTGGCGCTGGCGGCTAGCGGCCGGCTTCTTGAACGGTTCCATTGGCGGGATTGTATTGCTGGCCGGGCTTCATGACCACCCAGCGGCCGGAGGACAGGCGCAACGACAGGGCCTGCGGCGCGGCCAGCTGGTTGGCGGCGTCCTGCTGGGGGACCAGGTTGAGCCAGGCCGTGGAGCGGCCGCTGCTGCCCCGGATCAGGCCGTTCAGTTCGACGGGCTCGGGCGGCGCGGGCGGCGGCGCGGCGGCGGCAGCGGCTGCCGCTGCGGCGGCCTGGGCGTCGGTCATGCCGGGAGCGCCCGCCACGGCGGGGCCGCCGCCGCGCTTGCCATCCAGCGCCGCGCGCTCGGCGGGCGTGAAAAACAGGCGGCCCAGATTGGACGAAGATTGCGCGGCGACTGGTGCGGCGGGTAGCAGCGCGAGCAAGAGCGTGGCAAGCGCCAGGAGCGGCATCGCGGGCGCCACCATAGGCGGCATCGAGGCTGGCGTCGCGGCGGACGCGGCGCGCTGCATCGCGGACGGCATTCCGCAGCGCTGCCGGCGCGGCAGCGACTGCGCCGCTCGCGTCGGCTGTGTGCGTCGGCGCACCGTCTGCGGGAGGCGGGGAGACGGGAAGATCATCGCTTGCCTTTCTTGCGGACGGCCGCGTTGACTGTGGCGGCGGGCACCAGGGTCAGCCAGTTGAGCTTGCAGTCGGCCGCCACATTCGGCGTGTTGGGCACGTTCTGCGCGCCGCCGGCCCGCTTCAGGCTGCAATCCTGGACGGCGAAATAATTACGCTCGCGCAGATCGTCGAGGAAATCGAACAGGTCGCCTTCGTGCAGCAAGTCCATGTGCAGGCTCATGCGGCTGCCGCGCAGCACGTAGTCGCCCAGCGGCATATGGCCTTCCAGCTTGATCTGCTGCTGTGGCTCGATCTCGTAGCTCAAGGGCGGCAGCTTGCGCTGTTCCTGGATCTGGCGGATCTGGTCCACCCAGTCGAGACGGTTTTCCTCGCCCACCAGGCCCTTGCGGCGCAGGGTGATGAACTTGGGCTGGAAGACGCGGATATCCTGCTTCTCGCTTTCCACATGGGCGAAGCGGTTGTAGGCGGCGTCGCGCGACTGCTGCGCCTGCAGGCGGGTGTCGAGCGCGTCGTGCAGCCACCAGGTGCTGGCGAACACGGCCGACACGCCGATGCCGATCGAGCCGGCGCAGATCACCACGGCCAGCCGGATCAGGGCGAACTCACGCAGCCAGTAAGGCATGGCGATGGCCACGGCGCGCGGCTTCTTCTTTCCGGGCAGAAGTTGGGCGCTCATGGGTTCCACACCAGGTTGATGGCAAACTTGGCCTTGGTTTCGACGCCGCCGCTGGCGCTGCCCGCCTTGCCGCTCAGCTTGACGTTCGAGCGGGTATCGACGGGCAACTGCTCGATCTCCACCGTCATGCGCGGCTGGCGCGCGAGAATCTGGGTGAAGGCGTTCATGCTGTCGACCACGCTGCGGTAATTGTCGGGCGCCACGTCGATCTCCGCCTCCACATGCAGAGCTTGCGGCGGCGCGGCGGGAATGCCCATCATGGACGCGGTGATGGGCGCCACGGTTTCGCCCGGCTGGCCGCCGGCGCCGGTGGCGGGACCATTGGCCAGTTCTGCCTTCAGTCCGGGCAGGTTGACGCGCCAGTCGAGCTGGGTCAGGCGAATCTGCGGCACCTGGTCCAGCGCTTCACTGAGCTTGCTCATCAGGGGCAGGGGCTGCGGACCCTGGTGCACCAGCATTTGCTCGATGCTGGCGGCCGCCTTCATATTGGCCGTCTTGGCCTCGGCGGGCGGCAGGGTGGACAGGGCCGCCTTGTAGCGCGCGTCATACTGGTCGGCCTCCGAATACATGCGGTCGGCCGCGCCCATGGCGTCAAAGTAGCGCCAGAAATTGGTGCCGATCCAGGCCACGGAGCAGGCCACCACCACGGCGCTGGTGGCGTACATGGCCAGCCGCGCCCGCCACAGCTGGTAGTAGCGGCGCGCCTCGCCCAGGCTGTATTGGCTGTACGGGCGTTCGCGGGCCAGCAGGTGCAGCAGCAGCGTGTCCGCCAGCTCGGGCGCGCGCGGCAGGCCCAGCTTGATGGCGGCCGTCTCCATGGAGATGAACTCGTAAGACGTCTCCGGTCCGTCGTGGCACTGCTCCTGCAGGCGGCTGAGGTGGGCCGACGGGGCCAGAATCACCGTATGCAGCACGTCGCCGCGCCCAATCAGGCGCACGCTGGTGAGGAATTGCTGGGTCTTGTCCGTCTCGCGGGCGATGTTGACGGGCTCGCCGTCGCGGTCCTCGGCCAGGGTCAGGCGCGAGAACTTGAGCTGGCCGTTCTGGAAATAGCTGTGGCGCAGGCCGGCGGACTGCTGCGTCACCAGCAGCAGATGTTCTTCCGCCAGCGACAGCTTCTTCAGCAGCAAGGGGCTCATCAAAGTGGCCGAGTACAGCCCGGCCAGCGGCGCGCGCAGCATTTCCAGCGCCTGCACCCAGGGCTGAACCAGGGAGGCATTGGTCAGTCCGCTCAGCAGGGCGATATCGTCCATGCGGCCTTCCTCTTCGCGGCCCTGGATGACAGCGGCGCGGTAAGGCGTCTCCCTGTACTGCTGGGCCAGGCGGCGGGCCAGCAGCTGGCGTCCCGCGCGGCCCGTCACATGGGGCAGGGTAACGCGCTGGAAGTCTTCCTCGATCAGGTCGGCCAGCAGATAGGCGGGCGCATAGCCTTGGCTGTCGATGTAATCCATGAAGGCGTCCACGCCCGTGCGGTCGGAGGCGAAGCTGGGGCCGGGCGTCAGCCTGCCGCGCTGCCACAGATAGGTGGAGAGCTGGTCGCTGCTGAGGTAGAAAAGATGTCTGCGTAACACGGCTGCGCTTTCCTTAAGGCCGGATCTTGCTGATCGTGTCGTAAATCGGGCCCATCACCGACAGCATGATCCAGCCCAGCAGCAGGCCCAGGACCACCGTCATGGCGGGCGATATCAGCGCTTGCACCTTCTCGATCATTTCCTTCACTTCGCGGTTGTAGAAGTAGCTGACGTTGCGCAGCGCGCCGTCCAGCGCACCCGTCGATTCGCCCACCTTGAGCATGCGGATCACCAGCGGCGGGAACATGCCCGTGTGCTGGAAGGCCTGGGTCACGCCCTGGCCTTCGGAAATCAGCTGGGCCGCCCGCTGCAGGCCCGCCGCCACCACGCGGTTGCCGACGATGCCTTCCGACAGGCGCAGGCATTCGAGGATGGTGATGCCGGAACCATACATCATGGCGAAGAAGGTGGCAAAGCGCGACAGGATGATCTTGTGCTGCACGGGGCCGATCAGCCACACGCGCAGCTTGAAGGCGTCGAACTGGTAGCGCGCCCGTTCGCTGCGCGCCAGCCAGGCCTTGAAGCTGAAGTAGCCCAGCACGGGCAGGGCCAGCAGCACATACCAGTAGTCGAGGAAGATATTCGAGACGAAGATCAGCGCCTTGGTGTGGAAGGGCAGTTCATTGCCCATGTTCTTGATGAAGGCCGTCAGCTGCGGCACCAGGTAGATCATGAGGAAGAACACGACGCCCATGATGACCAGGCCCACGAACAGGGGCTGCATGAGGATCTTCTTCGACTGCGACACCAGCTCGTCTTCCCACTTCAGGCTTTCCGACAGGTTGAGGAAGACTTCGGCGATCTTGCCCGTGCGCTCGCCCGTCGTGATCAGGCTGGTGAAGGTCTTGTCGAACACTTCGGGATAGGCTTCCAGCGCCTCCGACAGCGTATGGCCGCTCTCGATATTCTCGATCACGTCGGTGATGATCTCGCGGAAGCGGGGATGGTCCATGCTGTCGCGCAGATCGTTCAAGCCGTCGAGGATGGGCACGCCCGCGCCCGTCAGCTGCTCCATCTGGAAGCAGAAGTTGATCAAGTCCTTGCGCGTGATCTCGCGCCGGGCGCCCACCACCTTTTCCTTCGACACCTTGCAGTCGATCAGGTCCAGGCCCATGCGGTGCAGGCGCAGCTCCAGGTCCGGCTCGTTGAGCGCGTCCATATTGCCGGGCAAGATCTGCCCGCCGGCGTCCATGGCGCGGTAGAGATATTGCGGCATCAGCTTAACCTGTCGGTGAGATCGACCACGCGCGACACTTCCTCCAGCGTGGTCACGCCTTCCAGCACGCGGCGCGCGCCGTCGTCCACCAGCGAGCGGAAGCCGCCGGCGGTGGCGGTGTTCTTCAGCTCACGGATGGAGGCGCGGCGCGACACCAGCTCGTCCAGGGCAGGCGTCATTTTCAGCAGCTCCATGATGGCCAGGCGGCCCTTGTAGCCTTGGTGGGCGCAGCGATCACAGCCCACGGCGCGGTAGATGGTGCGCGGCTGGGTGTCTTCCACGGGCAGGCCCAGCAGGCGGCGCTCCAGTTCGTCGGCCTCGAAGGATTCGCGGCAGTGCGGGCACAGCTTGCGCACCAGGCGCTGGGCGATGATGCCGATGATATTGCCGGCCATGATGTCGGGCACGATGCCGATGTCGAGCAGGCGGGTGACGGAGCCCACGGCCGAATTGGTGTGCAGGGTGGAATAGACCTGGTGACCCGTCATGGCGGCGGCGAAGGCCATTTCCGCCGTTTCCTTGTCGCGGATCTCGCCCACGAGGATGATGTCCGGGTCCTGCCGCATCATGGAACGGATGCCGTCGGCGAAGCCCATCTTGGCCGACTCGTTCACCGACGTTTGCCGGATCATGGTCATCGGGTATTCCACCGGGTCTTCCAGCGTCATGATGTTGACGCTTTCCGTGTTGATGTGGTTGAGGATGGAATACAGGGTGGTCGTCTTGCCGGAGCCGGTGGGACCCGTCACCAGGATCACGCCGTCGGGGCGGGCGATCATCAGCTTGAGCAGGTTCAGGTCTTCTTCCGTCAGGCCCAGACCGTCCAGGGGAACGATGCCTTTCTGCCGGTCCAGCACGCGCAGGACGAAGTTCTCGCCGTGCTGGGTGGGCTGGGATGAGGCGCGGAAGTCGATCTGGCGGCCGGAGAACTTGATTGAGATGCGGCCGTCCTGCGGCGCGCGCGTCTCGGCGATGTTCATGTTGGACATCACTTTTAAACGGACCGCCATCGCCGGCCAGTAGGATTTATGCAGGCTGCGGATCTGGCGCAGGATGCCGTCGATGCGGTAGCGGATACGCAGGAAGGCCTGCTCCGGCTCGAAGTGCAGGTCGGAAGCGCCGTTCTGCACGGCGTCGGCCAGGATGGCGTCGATCAGGCGCACCATGGGCTGGCTGTATTCGTCCGAGGTGCTGCCCAGGCTGGAATAATTGACTTCGCCCGTCTCGATCTCGTGCAGGATGCCGTCGATGGACAGCTCGAAGCCGTAGTACTGGTCAATGGCGCGCTGGATGTCGGATTCGGCCACCAGCAGGGGCGTGATGGTGATGCCCTTCACCAGCATGGCGCTGATCTGGTCCAGCGCCACGATGTTGTTGGTGTCGGACATGGCCAGGATCAGGTTGTCCGTCTGCCGCTCGTAGACGATGGGGAAGACGCGGTAGCGCTTGGCCACTTCCTTGGGAATCAGCTTGAGGGCGATGGCGTCCACCACCAGGCTGGTGAGGTCGGCGCTCTGCTGGTTCAGGTTTTCCGACAGCGCCTCGCGCACTGTGGCCTCGGTGACGAAGCCCAGGGTAATCAGCAGCTTGCCCAGCGGCTCGTTGCTGCGCTTTTGCTCGATCAGGGCGATGCGCAGCTGGTCTTCGCTGATCACGCCTTTCTGGATCAGCAGTTTGCCGAGGGGGAGTTTTGGGTGTTCTGGCATAAATCTCGGTTGCGGCTACGGCCTCAGCGCGCGCTGGCGGCGTTCAATTCCTGCAGGCGGCGGCGCAGGGCGTCGCGGTCGAAGCTTGCGGGCTTGTCCTGGGCCAGGGCCAGCGCCTTCTGGTAATAGCTGAGCGCCAGCTTGGACTGGTTCAGGCGGTCCAGGCCAATCGCCAGGTTGAAGGCGTAGTCGGCGTTGGTCGGCGCGGCGGAATAAGCGCGGAAGTAGCTCTGCTGCGCCTCTGCCCAGCGGCCCTGGCGGGCGTACAGGTTGCCGAGGGCGAACAGCACGGGGCCGGAATCGGGCGTCTTGCGCAGGGCGGCCTGCAGGCGCTGCTCGCTCTGGCTGGGGTCGCCCGGACGCAGGGACGACAGGCCGGCCAGGGCGTCGCCGTCGTTGGCGTCGAGCTCGAGCAGGCGGGAATAGATGGCGCCGGCCTTGTCCTTCTGGCCTTGGCGCAGGGCGATGGCGGCCGCGCCCAGCAGGGCGTCGCGGTTGTTCGGGTCCTGGCGCAGGGCGGCGTCGTACTGCTGACCGGCGGTGGCCAGATCGCCATTGCTCAGGGCTTCGTAGCCGCTGGACAGGGTGGGATCGACCTGGGGTGTGGGCGCGCTGTGGGCGACGCGCACTTCGCTGTTGTCGACGGCGATTACGGGCGGCAGGGTGTCTGGTGCGTAGGCGCGCTGCTGTTGCTGCTGCAAGGCCGTCTGCAGGGAGGCAAGCTGGGCCGACATGGCGGCCAGGGCGGCGTCGCGCTGGCGCTGGCTGTCGCGCGATTCGTGTTCTTCCGGCGGTGGCTCGGCTTTGGCGGCGTCGGCGGCCGGGGCGCCGCCTGTCGGCACCACTACCACGGCGGGCGTGGCGCCGGTGGCGCTGGGCGGCGGCATCGGCACCATCGGCAGGCGCGAGCCGGAGCCGGGGCCGTTGACGGCTTGCCAGAAGTAGTAAGCGTAGCCGAGGACGATCAGCAGCACGACGCCGCACAGGACGGCGATGCGGATTTTGGCCGGGTCCATGCCGTCGGAACTGGCGCCGGGAGCGGCGGCCGCAGCGGCGGCGCGGGCGCGGGCGGCTGCACCGTTGGGACCGGCGGCGGATTTGCCGTTTTTGCCGGGACGTGCCGAGGCCTGCGCCGGGGCGGGCGTTGCACCGTTCGCTGCTGTCGCGCTCCTGGCGCCTGTGGTGTTCGCTGCGCTCGTCGAACGCGTGCCGTTCGTGGCGTACCCTGCGGTTGTAGCGCTTTGGGCGCTCGTGGTATACGTTGCGGCTGTGGCGGCCGCCGCTGTTGCCTCAGCAGCTGCCAGCAGGTCAGGACGCAAATCGGCCTTCAGGCGCTCGCTGGGGCGCAGCGGAACAGCAGCTGGCCCTGGTGGCTCTGCATGGTGGCGGGCCTGGGGCGGCACGGGATCGTGGATCGCTTCTTGCGCCACGCGCAGGACGGGAATAGGCGGCAGACCATCGTCGTCGAAGTCCAGCGTGGCACCGACCGGCGGCGCAGACGGCGCAGGCGCGTCCGCTGTTGGCGCCTGGCCGGGCGTGTCCATGGGCTCCAGCGACAGGGGGGCGAAAGGCGTAGACAGTGGCGCGGACGCCCGCTGTGGGACTGGCGCGGAGGCGGATATGGACGCGGAAGCCAGCGTGGCGGCGGACGGCTCCTGCGGCGTCAGCGCCAGCAGTTCGTCAAACGCCTCCGACGGCTTTTCCAGCTCCATGTCGCCGCTGTGTTGTTTGGCGCGCTCGGCTTTCTTGAGCGCCTGCATCAGTAAGCTCATAATCCGTTCGCCTTGTCGTTCGCGGCGCCGTAGGATTCCTGGTAGGGCTCTTCCTTGCCCGGATTCTGGCCCGGCAGCATATAGCGATAATTCTTGTAATCGCCGTCGACGCTGGCGTCCTTGACCACAAGCGGGCGCATGAAGATCACCAGCTCGGTCTTGGTGGCGGTTTCATTACGATAGCTGAACAGGTTGCCCAGCACAGGAATTGCGCTCAGGCCGGGCACGCCATCCTTGGAGTTATCGACCGAATCCTGCATCAGACCGCCCATCATGGCCGTCTGGCCGCTGGGCACGGTCATCACCGATTCCATCTCGCGCGCCTGGATCACGGGCACCTTGCTCACCACCTTGGCGTCGTTCAGGGCCGGATTTGGATCCTGCTCGTAGCCGACGATGCGGGTGATGGTCGGGCGCACATTAAGGGTGACGATGTCGCTGTCGGAAATCTGCGGCGTCACGCTCATGACGAAGCCGACCGGCACCGTCTCCAGATGCGATTCATAGGTGGCCGGGGTGGCGATGGTGCCGCTGCTGCTGATCACGGCCGGCGTCACCTTGATCGAGAAGAAGACATTGTTGTCCACCACTTTGAGCAGGGCAGTCTGGTTGTTCAGCACGCTGATCTTGGGGCTCGACAGCACTTTCACCTTGCCGAACGACTCCAGCAGCTGGATGGTCGAGGCGATATTGCCCAGGCGCGAGTGCGGGTTGGTGTAGTTCAGCAGGAAGATACCCGCGCTGGCGCCGGGCGTGACGCCGCTGGGCAGGGTGGCGGTGCCGACCTGGCCTTGGGTCAGCGTCAGGCCGCCACGGCCCAGGCTTTGCCAGTTGATGCCTTGCTGGTACTGGTCGCTCAGGCGGACTTCGATCACGGTGGCCTCGATCAGCACCTGGCGCTTGGCCGCGCCCAGCACGATGTCGAGGAATTCCTGGATTTTCTCGTGCTGGCGCGAGGTGGCGCGCACGGCGATCAGGCCGCCTTCGACGTTGACGATGACGGACGATTCGTTCTTGGGTTTAGCGGCCGCGCCCGGCGCCTGCGGATTGGCTTGCTGGCCGAAAGCGGCGGGATCGAAAGGCGCCGCCGCAGCGGCAGGCTGCGCATAGGCTTGCGGAGCGTAGGCTTGCGAGCCCGGTACAGCGGTGGCTGCGCCCGGCGTTCCCGGCGCACCGGGCGTCGTGGGACCGGTGCTCACTGGCGCCGTTTGTCCGCTGCTGCCCGCCGTCTGCTCCTGGAAGCTGCCCAGCGGATTTATTGGCTTGTCGTACAGATTGGAAGGCCGCAGCATGTCGCGGATATTCTTCTCCAGGCTGTACCAGAAGTTATTGTCCGAGCGGTTGTTGACGGCCGTGGTCGAATTATTGTTTCCGCCGCTGCCGCCGCCCTGGTTGCCGCTGACGGTGCCGCCGCTGCTGCCGTTGCTATTGCCTGTATTGATGATATTGCTGTTGGACGAGCCGCCGCCGGTGGTGGAAATCTGCGTCGCGATGCTCACGCTGCTGCTGGTGCTGCGGGCGATGTTGACGTAGTCGATCTTATAGTTGTGCCAGTAGGGCGTGTCGGGCAGCACTATCAGGTTGTTGCCGTCGATCTCGTAGCGCATGTCGACCTGCTTGGCGATGCGGTTCAGCAGCTGAGGCAGGGTCTGGTCCAGCGCGTTGAGGGTGACTGTGCCCTCGATGCTGGGGTGGATGTCCACGTTCAGGCCCGCGTCACGCGCCAGGGCGAACAGCACGGACTGCACTGGCACCTTGTGCACGGTGACGCTATAAGTCTCCACCCGTGGCGCGGCCTTCGGCGCGGGCAGGGCGATGCTCTGCTGGACGGGCTCGGGAATCGAACCGGCAACGGGCGTCGGCGCGGAAATATGGCCACGCGAGGCAGGAATGCTGGGCGCTGCGCAGCCGGCTAGCAGTGCGCAGCAGGCCACGGGGGTCAACAGTGAAACGCGGTTTTTCATTGGCTACTTTGCCCCGGAGGCATGCTAAATGTTGTGCTTTTGAAATAATTAATCGCCATGATCTTACAAAACCGATGGTACGGCAAGAATCGAAGTTTCAATTAAGCAAACAAAAAGGGAGAAATGGCCTATTTCAAAATATTTCCGCCGAGTCACCAGGCGGAAGCGGCTCCGGCGGCATCGTCGCGCATGTCCTGGATGTCGCGGATCAGGGGCTTGAAGGCCCCGCGTTCGGCCAGCAAGGTCTGCACGCGCTGGGCCTGGGCCAGGGTGTCGAAGCTGCCGTAGACAATGGCGATCTTGTTCTCGCCGCCACGGCGCAGGGGAACGGCGTGGACCTCGGCCAGGCCGATGGCGCTGCGCGTATTGCGCAGGAAGGTCTCCAGCCCGTCCTTGTCGCTGGCGGGCATGGTTTCGATCAGCAGGCTCAGATGGCCGGCCGGTTCGTCGCGCAGCCAGGTCTTGGTGGCGCGCAGCGATTGCTGGAGCAGGGTGAGCTGACCGGCCGGCGCCGGCAGCAGCGCCGGCGTGATGGACGGCGTCCGCGCAGGTGCTGCGAGTGGCGCTTGCGTCGGCGCGGGCCGAGTCGCGGCTTGCGCGGCGGCGACCATGGCGACGGCGTCGGCGCTGGTCAGGGTACGCAGCTTGGCCAGCCCGGTTGCCGGCAAGGCGGTAGCGGTTGTCGCTTCAGGCAGCGCTGGCGCGGGCAGCGCCCCGGAGCGGACTGCGGCGGGTGGCTCGGGAGGGGGAGCTGGCGCGTTCGGCACGGCGCCGCGGGCGGCAGCGGGCAGGGTCATCGACCACAGCGGCTCGTGCAGGATCTGCCAGGCCAGTCCCGCCAGCAGCACGACGATCAGCGCCGACAGACCCGCCGTAATGCGTCCCGTGGTCATCACCGAGGCCAGGTTCCGGCGCTGGGAGTAGGGCGATTCCGCCACCGCCGCGCGGGCGTGGCGCACCGTCACGGCCTGGGCGTCGACGGCAAAGGCGGCCATCAGCGCCTTGTCGGCCAGGATATTAATACGCCGCACGATGCCGCGCGAAGCCTTCGCAATCAGCCGCGCCGCCTCGTCGCTGAACAGGGGCGGGCCTTCGTAGCCGGCGGCGCGCAGGCGGAAGTCGATAAACTCGGGCACCAGATCGGCCGGCATGACGGGCACCTCGAAACTGTGGGTGATGCGCTCCTTCAACTGCCGCATGCGCGACAGGTTCAGATGCGTATCCAGCTCCGGCTGGCCGAACAGGACAATCTGCAGCAGCTTGTTGCGCGCCGTCTCCAGGTTGGTCAGCAGGCGGATCTCTTCCAGCGTGTCGAGCGGCATGGCCTGGGCTTCCTCGACCAGCAGCACCACCTGTTTGCCCGCCGCGTGCTTGGCGATCAAGTCCGCATGCAGCTCGCGCAGCACCTCGTCGCTGCGCTTGCCCGCCGGGTTCAGGCCCAGCTCGCCCGCGATGGCGAACACAGCCTCCAGCGGCGACAGGCTGGGATTGACCAGGTAAATCGCCTCGATATGGGGCGGCAGCTGTTCCTCCAGCATACGGCAGAGCATGGTCTTGCCGCTGCCGACCTCGCCCGTCACCTTGATCACGCCCTCGCCATGGCCCACCACATACAGCAGCCCCTGCAAAATCTCCCCGCGCGTATTGCCCGGATAGAAGAAGGCTGGATTCGGCGTAATGCCGAACGGGGATTCCTTGAGGCCGAAGTGGGATTCGTACATGGCGGTCAGGCGATACAGGCGAGGAAGGCTTGTTCCAGGGTCTCCGCGCCGAACTGGCGGCGGCACTCGGCCGGCGTGCCGGCGAAACGGATCTGGCCGTCGTGCAGGATGGCCATGCGGTCGCACAGCTCGTCCACATCGGCCAGTGCGTGCGAGGTGAAGAACAGGCTGCTGCCGTCGGCCCGCAGCTGCTGCAGCTGGTGTTTGAGCAGGGCGCGCGCCTTGGGATCGAGGCCGCTCATCGGCTCGTCCAGTACATACAGCGGCTTGCGCGACAAAAGGCAGGCCGCCAGGCCCAGCTTCTGGGTCATGCCTTTCGAGTAGCTGCGCACGGTTCGCTTCAAAGCCGATTCCTCCAGGTCCAGCGCCTGCGCCATTTGGGCGACGGCGGGCGCCGCATACGGCAGTCCCTGCAATTTCAGGATGTACTGTATAAAATCCGTCCCCGTCAAATAATAGGGCGGGATAAAACGCTCCGGCAAGAATCCCAGCGGCAGGCGCGAGGCGGGCTCGCGGTGCGGCCGGCCGAAGATGGCGATCTCGCCGCCGTCCAGCGCGCAGAAATCCAGCAGGCACTTGATCAGGCTGGTCTTGCCGGCGCCGTTGACACCCACCAGGCCGAAAAACTCGCCGGCCCTGATTTCCAGGTCCACGCCCCGCAGCACCGGCGTGCCGCCGTAGCGCTTGACTACTTGCTGAAAACGCAGAGCGGTATCGGTCATCGGAAAGCAGGTGAGGGAAACGATCCACACTGTAGCGCAATACAGCCTCAGTGCGCTAGGTGGGCACGCGAAATTGTCATAGAATGGCCGCAACATCATAGGAGCGGGTATGGCCAGGCCAGACAAAGTGCGATTGGGCGAAATCCTCGTGCAGCAAAAGCTGCTGTCGGAGGAGCAGCTGGGGCTGGCGCTGAACGAGCAAAAGCGCAGCGGCCGCAAGCTGGGCCGGGTGTTCATCGAGAACGGCTATGTCACCGAGGAACAGATCGCCGGCGCGCTGGCTCGCCAGCTCAACATCCCCTACCTGAATCTCAAGTTCTACAACATCAACGCCGAGATCGTGCGCCTGCTGCCGGAAACTCAGGCGCGCCGCTTCCGCGCCCTGGTGCTGGAAGACCGCCACGGCGCTCTGCTGGTCGGCATGTCCGACCCGACCGACCTGTTTGCCTATGACGAGATCGCCCGCATCGTCAAACAGAATATCGAGCTGGCCGTGGTCAACGAGACCGAGGTGCTGGCCGTCATCGACCGCATCTACCGCCGCACGGAAGACATTTCCGACCTGGCGCGCGAGCTGGAGCAGGACCTGGGCGACGTCTCGGTCGACTTCGGCGCCCTGGCCGCCAATCCCAATCTGGAAGAGGCGCCCGTGGTCAAGCTGCTGCAGTCGGTGTTCGACGACGCGGCCCAGGTGCGCGCCTCCGACATCCACATCGAGCCGCAGGAGTCGCGGCTGCAGATCCGCTTCCGCATCGACGGCGTGCTGCACCTGCAGACGGAGGCCGACATCAAGATCGCGCCCGCCCTGGCCCTGCGGCTGAAGCTGATGTCCGACCTGGACATCTCGGAAAAGCGCCTGCCGCAGGACGGCCGCTTCGCCGTGCGCGTCAAGCACACCCGCATCGACGTGCGTATTTCCACCATGCCCACCCAGTACGGCGAGTCGGTGGTGATGCGTCTGCTGAGCCAGAGCGGCGCCACCCTGCGCCTGGACGCCATCGGCATGCCCAAGCCCATCCTGGAAAAATTCCGCGCCATCGTCCAGCGGCCCAACGGCCTGGTGCTGGTGACGGGGCCGACCGGTTCCGGCAAGACCACCACCTTGTATTGCGCCCTGTCCGAGCTGAACTCGGTGGAGAAAAAGCTGATCACGGTGGAAGACCCGGTCGAATACCGTCTGCCCGGCATCAACCAGGTGCAGGTCAACGAAAAGATCGAGCTGGACTTCGCCCGCGTGCTGCGCTCGGCCCTGCGCCAGGACCCGGACATCGTGCTGGTGGGTGAGATGCGCGACCAGGAAACGGCCCAGATCGGCCTGCGCGCCGCCATGACCGGCCACCTGGTGCTGTCCACCCTGCACACCAACGACGCCGCCAGCACCCCGCTGCGCCTGATGGACATGGGCGTGCCGCGCTATATGGTGGGCAGCTCGCTGCAGGCGGTGCTGGCCCAGCGCCTGGTGCGGGTGATCTGCGAAAGCTGCACCACGCCCTATACGCCGACGGCCACCGAGCACGAATGGCTGAAGCTGGAGATGGGCGACAAGGTGGACATGGGCCGCTATTTCCATGGCAAGGGCTGCTCCCACTGCAACGGCATGGGCTACCGCGGACGGACGGGCGTCTACGAGCTGCTGGAAATGACGACGGCCGTGGTCGACGCCGCCAACGATCCCGATCCCGCCGTCTTCCTCAAGGCGGCCACGGCGCAGATGCTGGGCATGACCCTGCGCCGCCACGCCGTGCAGCTGGTGGTGCAGGGCCGCACGACGATTGCCGAAGCCATGCGCATCAGTAACCAGATCGAGGATTGACGTGCCGTTTTTCGCTTACAAGGGCCGCAACGCGCGCGGCGAACTGATGCAGGGCGTGCTGGAGGGCGCCGATAGCGGCGCCATCGCCGACCAGCTGTTCAACACGGGCGTGACGCCGATCGAGATCACCGTCACGACGAAAGTGGTGAAGACGGGCGACGAGGAACCGTGGTGGGTCAAGCTGCTGGAGAAGAAGGTCACCTCGATGGACGTGCAGTTGTTCAGCCGCCAGATGTATACGCTGCTGAAGGCGGGCGTGCCCATCATGCGCGGCCTGGGTGGGCTGCAGGAGTCGGCCATCAGCAAGTCCTTCGGCAAGGTGATCCGCGATTTGCGTGAATCGCTGGACTCGGGCCGCGAGCTGTCGGCCGCCATGCGCCGCCATCCGGACGTGTTTTCCACTTTTTATCTGTCGATGATAAGGGTAGGGGAGATGACGGGGCGGCTGGAGGAAGTCTTCCTGCGCCTGTTCGACCATATGGAGTTCGACCGCGACATGCGGCAGCGGGTCAAGACGGCCACGCGGTATCCCAGCTTCGTGATCTTTGCCATGGTGATTGCTATGGTGATCGTCAATATTTTCGTGATTCCATCCTTTGTCGGGGTCTTCAACAGTCTGCATGCGGAACTCCCGCTGATGACGCGTATTCTGCTGGCCACGTCCAATTTCTCGGTGCATTACTGGCCGGCCTTCCTGGTGGCGGGAACGGCCGCGTTCTGGGGTTTTAAGGCCTGGGTCGGCACCAGCAAGGGGCGCTACGACTGGGACAAGTTCAAGCTCAAGATTCCCATCGCAGGAAAAATTATCCTGAAAGGCACCATGTCGCGTTTTGCGCGCAGCTTCGCCTTGTCCAGCCGCAGCGGCGTGCCCATTGTGCAGGGGCTGACTGTGGTGTCGCAGACGGTCGACAACGCTTACCTGACGGCGCGCATCGAACAGATGCGCGATGGCGTGGAGCGAGGCGACAGCATTCTGCGCACGGCGTCGGCGGCGGCCGTATTCACGCCGGTGGTGCTGCAGATGATCGCCGTAGGGGAGGAGTCCGGTTCGCTCGACGACCTGATGGACGAGATCGCGCAAATGTATGAGCGCGAAGTGGACTACGAACTGAAAACGCTGTCGGCGCAGATTGAGCCTATCCTGATCACCTTCCTGGGCGCGATGGTTCTTGTGCTGGCTTTGGGTATCTTCCTTCCAATCTGGGATCTGGGCAGGGCGGCCTTACACCACTAAATGAGTGTCGAACAGACAATATTTGTGGTTTCAAAGCAACGGCACTCGCAACGCGGCATAAAATTATTTGAAGTCGCCGTTGCGACGGCCGTATTTACTATCATCGTAACCGTCCTGCTGCTGCGCTTATGGTATTACCAAGATCGCGCGGAGGAGGTTGCTGTTCAGCAAGTTGTCAACAATATCCGCTCCGCCCTGGAAATCGAGGTGGCGCAAGGGCGTTTGCTGGGAAAAGCGGTAGATTTAACGATGTTGATGGAGAAAAACCCGCTGGAGCTTTTAACTAACAAGCCAGCAAATTACTTGGGTGAATTCTTCTCTCCAGCGGACAGTGATGTGACTGTTGGTAACTGGTACTTTGACCGGTATGACAAAACACTGGTTTATTTGTTAAATAATCGCAGCACTTTTGGAAGTGCTCCAGTGAAACGCTTGAAATTTCAGGTAAAATTGTTTCGCTTGCCCAAGAATGTCGTCAAGCCGCCCGGCACTACCGCACCTGACGGAGTGGCCTTTGAACAAGTGAATGGATAGCGCGGCCAAAAGCCATGGCGTGTTTTCCTTCGTTAAATTTTTGTCAAATCTGACGATTTTGGAGAATTCAATGAACAAGCAAACCATGCGTGCGGTCCGCAAGCAGGCCCAGCAGGGCTTCACCCTGATCGAACTGATCGTTGTGATTGTGATCCTGGGCATTCTGGCCGCGACCGCGCTGCCGAAATTTGCAAACATGAACGGCGATGCGCGCCTGGCAGCCCTGAACGCGGCGCGCGGTGCGCTGAATACGACCGTTTCTGTCGTGCATGGCCAATATCTGTTGAATCCCTCGGGCCCATTCACCAATGAAGGTATTACCGTGACTGTGGTCAATGGCTACCCATCTGGCGCGGTGACGACTGCCCAGGCAGCGGGCCTGGCGACGACGGACTGGCTGATCATTCCGCCAAACACCGCAGCCAATGCGGGCACCGGCGGCGTAAACCCGGCGACGGACGCGAACACCGTTGTGGCCATTCCAATCGGCCTGCAAGGCGCGGCACAGGCGGCCAACTGCTATGTGAGCTATACCTCGACTGCAAACTCGGGTATTGCGCCGGCGGCTACCGTAACCGGCAGTGTTGCCAACTGCAAGTAAGTGATCATGCCGGCTTCTGCGATGGCAGGAGGCGCATCCATGAAACGTAAAGCCCGCCCTATGGCGGGCTTTACGTTGATCGAGCTGATCACGGTGATGGTTATCACCGGTATTTTGTCGGTACTGGCGATTTCCCATTTCTTCGCCCGCGAGACTTTCGATGCGAAGGAATATGCCGACCAGGCAAAATCCATCATTCGTTACGCGCAAAAGCTGGCCATTGCCCAGAACCGTCCAATCTATGTGAGCGCGACGGCGGACCGTTTCGCCGCCTGCACCAATCCTGCCTGCGGGGCAGGCACACTGGTTGCCGCGCCCGGCGGTAACAACAGCGGCAGCTCGACGGCACAGGCGCAATGCAACCTGGCCGGCAACTACGTCAGCACCTGGCTGTGCGAAGGGCGGATCGCCAACGTCACCCTTGCCAGCTCGCGCGCCACGGAGGCGGGCGGCTCCGGCAGCTACTTTGCATTCGACGCCGTGGGGCGGCCCTATAACAATGGCGACGTCTTGCCGGCGGTGGGAAGTCCGCCTGCTTCCAATTTCACGCAGGCGCTGGTGCTGACTTTCAGCGGCAGCGGCGTCAACTACACTGTGACGGTCGAACCGGAAACTGGCTATGTCCACTAAGCGCCTGTCGCGGCAGCGGGGCCTGAGCTTGATCGAGCTGATCATCTTCATGGTGGTCATGGGCATCGCCGCCACAACGGTTTTGCAGATGATGAATATCGCCTCCAAAAGCAGCGCCGATCCCGTGCGCCGGAAGCAGGCTTTGCTGCTGGCCGAGTCGTATATGGAAGAGGTGCAGCTGGCGCGCTTCACCTATTGCGACCCGAGTGATCCCAATGCGGCGACGGCAACCTCGGCCGCGAGCTGTTCCACGCCGGAAGTGATGGGGCCGGAATCCGGGAATTCGCGGCCGTACGACAATGTCAACGATTACAACGGGGCGAACTTCAGCGATGCTTCGGGCAATTTGGCTGATGTGAACGGCAATGCGATCGACCCGGTGCGGCTGGCTGGCTATAGCGCTACCGTGACGGTGTCCAGCGGTTCCGGGCTGGGGCCAAGCGGCAGCACCATCATTGCGGTGCCGGCCGATCCGGTCCCCTCCGTGCTGCACATCCAGATCCAGGTCCGATACGGCACCGGCGCCAATGATTTCGTCAAGCTGGACGGTTACCGTACCCGCTATGCTCCCCAATTCGTGCCATGAACCAGAGCGCTCATCCCACACTTTTGCGCCAGCGTGGCTTTACGCTGGTGGAAGCCATCGCGGTCATGGTCATCACCGGCATCCTGGCGGGCATCATGGTGCTCTTCATTAGCAAGCCGGTACAGCAATATGTGGACGCATCCGGCCGGGCCGACATGGGCGATGAGGCCGACCTGGCGCTGCGCCGTATGGCGCGCGAGCTGCATGGCGCGCTGCCCAACAGTTTGCGCGTATCGGACATCACGGGTGGCACAATGATCGAATTCGTGCCCGTCAAAACGGGCGGCATCTACCTCGACGCATCGGACGACGCGGGTAGCGCTCCCGCATTCAGCACTGGCGGCACGCAGTTCACCGTTGTTGGCAGCATGACGGCCACGCCCACGACCAGCGACTATATCGTTGTGTACAACCTGGGTTCCGGCTACACCAATGCCGATGCTTACGCTGCCAGCGGCAATCGGGCTGGGATCAGCGGCGTGGGCTCCACCACTGCCGCGCCATGGGGGACGGGAACGACGATCACCATGAGCAGCGCTTTCCCGGTGTTTAATTCCGTGCCCGTGGCCTCGCCCTCGCACCGTTTCCAGGTGGTGACTGCGCCTGTAACCTTCCGTTGCGCGCCATTGACGTCCGGCGGCCCGGTCGTGCTGACCCGGCATTGGGGCTATGGCTTCAATTCCACCCAGGTGGATCCAAACGGCTCCGGCAGCTACGCGCTACTGGCGGATAACGTCAGCTCCTGCAGTTTTAAATATCAGAGCGCGGCCAATATCCAGCATGGCCTGGTGGGCTTGAACGTCATATTGACCCGCCCCAACAGCAATGAAAGTGTCGCCTTATCGCAGCAGGTCAATGTGGAGAACACGCCATGAAGCCGGCCATCCTCGAACGCGCGCGCGCGCGGCGGCGCTCGGCCGGGCTGGGTATAGTAACCGCCGTCTTCCTGCTGGTGGTGATTGCGGGCTTGGGCGTGGCGGTCGTCTCCATGCTGACCACGCAACAGACCAAGGCCGTACAGGATGAGCTGGGCGCGCGCGCCTATCAGGCCGCGCGCGCGGGCACCGAGTGGGCGCTGTACCAGGTGCTGCAAGTAGGCGGCAGCAGCAACCCGAACCAGCTGGGCTGCGCCAAAGACTTCGATCACAGCTACAGCTTTGGCTTCCCGGCGGGCGGATCGCTGAACGGCTTCACCACCACGGTCACCTGCGGCTCACCGACAACGCTCAATGGCGCCAACCATTACTGGATCCGCGCGACCGCTTGCAACGAGCCAGTCGCCAATGCGTCGGGCTCGCTGAGCTGCCCCAATAGCGTCTCGCCCAGCCCCGATTACGTGCAGCGCGTGGTCGAAGTACAGCTTTAATGGCGCAAGCTGTGTGGAAATGTGCGTGTTTTTACATCTAAAGTGTTAAATAGACACGAAAGTGCAACGTAACTTGAATATAATCAATCATCTAGCGCGATGACTTCGCGTGAATAACCACTCAGATCGTTGGCATGGGACTTTTCTCGAGAGCGAAAAAAAATCACGGCTGGCTCACGCTCACCTTCCAGGGCGACGGTATCCGCGTCGGCAGCGTCAAGCGCGTGCGCGATGCCAAGGCGGTGGTGGAGCTGTCGGCCTTCTTCCCCGTGCAACCGGTGCATTCTCCCGAAACCCTGGCCCGCATCGGCAAGGAGCTGCATGCGGCCGATTATCGCTGCGGCACCGTGCTCAACGGCGGCGAGTACCAGATCCTGTCGGTGGAAGCGCCCAATGTGCCCAAGGATGAATTGAAAACGGCCGTGCGCTGGCGCTTGAAGGACATGCTGGACTTCCACGTCGACGACGCCACCATCGACGTGGTCGACATTCCCGTCGATCCCAACAACGCGCAGCGCGGCCACTTCATGTTCGCGGCGGCGGCGCGCAATGCGCTGATCCAGTCGCGCCAGGAATTGTTCACCGAGTCGGGCATCGGCCTGACCGTGATCGACATTCCCGAAATGGCGCAGCGGAATATCTCGGCCGCGCTGGAGACGGAAGGGCGCGGCCTGGCGCTGCTGTCCTTCGACGCCGACGGCGGCCTGCTGACCATCACCTATCGCGGCGAGCTCTACCTGTCGCGCCGCATCGAAGTCACCATTGACCAGCTGCTGGAAGGGGATTCGGACAAGCAGCAGGTCTGCTTCGACAAGATCACCCTTGAACTGCAGCGCTCGCTGGACCACTTCGACCGCCAGTTCAGCTATGTGAACGTGCTCAAGCTGCTGCTGGCGCCGAACTGTTCCTCCGGCCTGCACGAATATCTGGCCTCCAATCTGTACATGTCGGTCGAGGCGATGGTGCTGGAAGATGTGTTCGACCTGAGCAAAGTGCCCGCTCTGCAGCAGGACGAATGCGAGCAGCAGCGCTTTTTCCTGACCCTGGGCGCGGCCCTGCGGCATGAGGAGGTGGCGCTGTGAGCCAGCAGATCAATCTGTTCAATCCCATCTTCCTCAAGCAGAAGAAGATCTTCGGCGCGCTGCCGATGGCGGAGGCGCTGGGCGTGGTGGTGGTGGGCGCGCTGCTGCTGACCTGGTTCGCCAGCCATCGCCTGGCGGAGCTGGAGCAGCAGGCGGAGGCGGGCAAGGCGCTGCTGGCGGGGCGCGAGACGCGCCTGAACAAGGCCAATGCGCAGTTCGCGCCGCGTCAGCAAAGTGCGGTGCTGGCGGCGGAACTGGCGCAGGCGCAGAATGAACTCAATTCGCTGCAGCAGGTCGAAGCGATCCTGCGCGGCGGCGCGCTGGGCAATACGGCGGGCTATGCGGAATACTTCCGCGCCTTTTCGCGCCAGAACGTGAGCGGCTTGTGGCTGACGGGCTTGACCATCGTCGGCGCCGGCAATGACATCGGCGTGCAGGGCAGGGCGATGCAGCCGACGATGATTCCGAACTATATCTCACGGCTGACGGCGGAGAAGATCATGCGCGGCAAGACCTTTGCCAGCCTGCAGATTGATCGTCCCGCGCCGGCGGTGGAGGCGGCAGCGGCTTCCACTTCCGCCTCGGCGCCGGCTGCCGCGCCGGCCAATGCCTTGTCGCCTTTCGTAGAATTCAACCTGCAATCGACGGCGGTGGAGGGCGTCAAATGAACCGCCTGAAGCTGCAATGGATTAAGCTGGCGGACAAGCTGGACGCGATGACCCTGCGCGAGCGGGCCATGGTGTTCTTGGCGACGGTGGGCGTGGTGGTGTTCCTGATCTATACCTTTGCCCTGGACCCGATGCTGAAGCGGCAGAAGCTGCTGCTGGAGCAGATCAAGCAGCAGAACAACCAGGTGTCGGGCATCGACATGGAGATCATGGCCAAGGCGCAGGCCTTTGCGGCCGATCCCGACGCGCCCGTGCGCGCGCAGCTGCAAAGCGTGAGGTCGCAGGTGGCCACCGGCACGGCGGCGTTGACGACAATGGAAAAAGGGCTGGTGGCGCCGGAAAAGATCGCGCCCCTGCTGGAGCAGATTTTGCGCGGCAATGGCAAGCTGAAGCTGGTGTCGATGAAGACTTTACCGGTGACGGGCTTGAACGAGGCGGCGGAAAGCGCAGCCAAAGGGGGCCGCACGTCAGCTACTGGCGCGGGTCCAGGCGGCACAGGCGCTGCGCCCGTTGCGGCAGGAGCGGCCGGCCAGGCTGGACAGCCGCTGAACGGCGCAGCGCCCGCGCCGGGACAAGCACCGGCTAACGCCATGCTGCAGGCGGCGGTTGGCGCCCCGGCGCCAGGGACGCCATCGGCGGCAGCGGCGCCTTCCGCTCCCGGCTCCGCGGCGTCCAAGCCGCGCGAACTGCTTTACCGCCATGGCGTGGAAATTGTCCTGCAAGGCAGTTATCCCGACATGGTCACTTATATGGACGCGCTGGAATCCATGCCGACCCAGCTCTTCTGGGGCAAGGCCAGGCTGGACGCGGGCGCCTATCCCAATTCGCGCCTGACGCTGACGCTCTACACCCTCAGCCTCGACCAGAAATGGATGCAGCTATGAGCAAGTTCTTGCTATCACTGGCACTGCTGGCGGCCTTCTCCGCCCAGGCGCAGGGACTGCTCGACCCGACCCGTCCACCGCCGGAAGCCCAACAGACGCAATCCGGCGAACCCGCAGTCCCGGCCGGCCCCGCCCAGCCGGTGCTGCAATCCGTCCTCATCGGCGCCCACGGCCGCGAAGTCGCCGTGATCGATGGACAAACGATACGTAAAGGCGAAAAGTTCAACGGAGCCGTGCTGGTCAAGGTCCGTAAAGACAGCGTGGTATTGCGTAGCGGCGGCAAGGATCAGGTGCTGACTTTGTTCCCTGATGACGCCAAGGACAAGACAAAGAATTGAGATAGCCTATGCAGAAAATTTTCCTCATCGCGAGCCTGGCCCTGCTGCTGAACGGCTGCGCCAGCCACCGCATCAACGACACCTACGACCAGATCAGCGCCGAAGTCGCGGGCGCGGCCAACAAGCCGTCGGCGGCCGACCAGAACGCGGCGGTCGACAGCGCCTTGCTGCCGCCCGTCTCGCAGCTGGCGGACCAGCTGCCCAAGGCGCGCACCGTGCTGGAGGAGCGCTTCAACGTCTCCTTCAACAATGTGCCGGTGCAGCAGTTCTATAACTCGCTGGTGGCGGGCACGCGCTATAACATGCTGATCAATCCCGACGTGTCGGGCAATATCACGGCCAACCTGAAGGACGTGACCCTGTTCGAGGCGCTGGACGCGATCCGCGAGCTGTACGGCTACGACTACAAGGTGGACGGCACGCGCATCTACATACGTCCGCTGACCCTGCAGACCCGCATGTTCCAGGTGAACTACCTGACCTCGGCCCGCAAGGGTTCGTCCAGCCTGCGCGTGTCGTCCACCTCGGTGGCCAACGCGGGCATCAGCAACAGCGGCAGCCAGAACGGGCAGAACGGCTATAGCAATAACGACAGCGGCGGCAACAACGGCGGCAACAATAACAACGGCAGTAACGGCAACAACGGCGGCAACAATTCGGACGGCAGCAACGGCAACCGCCAGCGCGATTCCAGCAATGTGACCACCACCACGTCCAGCGATTTCTGGGCGGAGCTGAAGACGGCGCTGGAAGCGCTGGTGGACACCAGCAAGGATGGCCGCAGCGTCGTCATCAGCCCGCAGTCGGGCGTGATCGTGATCCGCGCCATGCCGGAAGAGCTGCGCAATGTGGATCTGTACCTGAAAGCGACCCAGCTCTCCGTCGACCGCCAGGTGATCCTGGAAGCGAAGATTCTGGAAGTGGAGCTGAACAGCAGCTACCAGAGCGGCGTCAACTGGGCCGGCTTCGGCAAGTTCGCATCGGGCGGCAACAATCGCTTCTCGACGGGCGTGCTGACGCCGGGAACGACGCTGAACGGCCTGACCAACCCGGCCAGCAATATCAGCAGCGCGGGCAAGGGCGCCGGCATCAACGCGGTGGCGGGATCGGCCCTGGGCGCCTCGGCCGACGCGGCGGGCACCCTGTTCGGCCTGGCCTTCCAGACCAGTAATTTCGCCGCCCTGATTTCCTTCCTCGAATCGCAGGGCACGGTGCATGTGCTGTCCAGCCCGCGCATCGCCACGCTGAACAATCAGAAGGCCGTGCTGAAGATCGGCACCGACGAGTTCTACGTGACGGGCGTGAGTACCACGACCACCACCAGCGGCATCGGCTCCGGCGTCACCTCGCCCAGCGTGACCCTGCAGCCTTTCTTCTCCGGCGTGGTGCTGGACGTGACGCCGCAGATCGACGACCACGGCAATATCACCCTGCACGTACATCCGGCCGTGAGCCAGGTGTCGACCGTGACCAAGGACGTCAACCTGGGTACGGCGGGCAGCCTGAGCCTGCCGCTGGCCGCTTCGTCCAGCTCCGAAATGGACAGCATGGTGCGCGGACAGGATGGTAAAGTAGTCGCCATCGGCGGCCTGATGCGCCAGGCCGCGACCTCGGACCGTTCGCAGGTGCCGGGCGCGGGCAGCGTGCCCGTGATCGGCGCGCTGTTCGGCAACTCGAACCAGGTGCTGCAAAAGCGCGAGCTGGTGGTGCTGATCAAGCCCACCATCGTGGAAGATGGCGCGGACTGGAACCAGGACTTGCTCGACACCAGCCGCCGCATCCGGGACCTCGATCCGCGCGGCAAGGAGCGTCGATAATGTATCAACAGCACTTCGGCCTGAGGGAAGCCCCGTTCGGCATCACGCCGGACACCAGCTTCTTTTTCACCGCTCCGCATTCGCAGGAGGCGCTGAATACCTTGCTGGTGGCGGCCAAGAACGGCGAGGGCTTCATCAAGATCACGGGCGAAGTGGGCACGGGCAAGACGCTGCTGTGCCGTAAATTCATCACCACGCTGGGCGACGAGTTCGTCACGGCCTACATTCCGAATCCCTATCTGGAGCCGCGCACGCTGATGCTGGCGCTGGCCGATGAGCTGGAACTGACCCTGGCCAAGGATGTGGACCAGCATCAGCTGTTGAAGTCCATCACCTACCGCCTGCTGGAGCTGGCGGGTCAGGGCAAGCAGGTGGTGCTGTGCCTGGATGAGGCGCAGGCGATTCCCGTCGAGAGCCTGGAAGCCTTGCGTCTGCTGACCAATCTGGAGACGGAAAAACGCAAACTGCTGCAGATCGTGCTGTTCGGGCAGCCGGAGCTGAACAAGCATCTGGAGCAGAATTCGATCCGCCAGCTGGCACAGCGTATCACCTTCCATTACCACCTGGGGCCGCTGTCCAGGGACGATCTGGAATACTATCTGGCGCACCGGCTGCGGGTGGCGGGCTATGCGGGCGGACGCCTGTTCAGCCGGGCCGCGCTCAAGGGGCTGTACAAGGCCAGCGGCGGGATTCCGCGCCTGGTCAACATCATGTCGAACAAGGCGCTGATGCTGGCGTATGGCGAAGGCAAGCAGCAGGTGAGCGGACGGCATGTGCGGCTGGCGGCGGGTGACACGGTATCCGGACGCAATCTGCGCTGGGGTTGGCTGGCCTTCGGGCTGAGTGCGCTGATCGCTGCTTGCGGTCTGACGTGGGCGCTGACCAAATGAGTTTGATCAACAAAATGCTGCAAGACCTGGACGCGCGCGGCGGCGCGGCGCAGCGCCTGCATGAGCCGGAGCTGAAAGCCGTGCCGGCGGGCGAGTACGACAGCCGGCGCGTGCTGGCGGCGGCTGGCAGCGCGTTGCTGGTCGTATTGCTTGCGGCAGGTGGATGGTCAGGGTGGAAGTATTGGCAGGGCAAGGCGGCGGCACATGCGGCCAGCACCCCGGCGCAAGCGATTGCGTCCATCCAGCCTGCGCCGATTACGCCAGCGCCGCCGACCGCCCCAGCCGCGCAGCTTACGCAATCTGCGCCAGCAACGCCAGCATCGGCCGCGCCAGCGCAGCCAGCGGCGATGGCAGCCGCTGGCGGGCGGCATAAGCATATGGCTTCCGCACTGGCTGGCGAAGCGGCAGCTGATGCCAGACCGCGCAAGGAAGCGCGTCCACGCGGCGCAAAGCCGGCTGGCGACCTGGCCGGTGCAGCGTCCACCGGCGCCGTGCACGATCTGGGACCGGCGCAGCTGGCCGAAAACACCTATCGCCGCGCCCTGGTCGTGCTGCAGGAAGGCCGCGTTGCCGAAGCCATGTCCGACCTGGACCGCGCGCTGGAAATTGACCCGCGCAACGACGCCGCGCGCCAGACCTACATCAGCCTTCTGCTGGAAAACAAGCGGCCCGACGATGCGATTCGCCAGCTGCGCCTGGCCCTCGGCATCGACGCGCGCCAGCCGGGACTGGCGATGATCCTGGCCCGCCTGCAGCTGGAGCGCAATGGTCCCGCACTGGAAACGCTGCAGCGCACGCTGCCCTACGCGGACAGGAACGCCGACTACCACGCCCTGCTGGCCGGCGTCCTGCAACGCCAGCAGCGCTATGCCGAAGCGGCCGAGCAGTACGGTCTGGCCTTGAAGCTGTCGCCGCAAAACGGCGTCTGGTGGATGGGACTGGGCATCTCCCTGCAAGCCGACAACCACAAGCCCGAAGCGCGCGAAGCCTACACCCGCGCCCGTTCCTCCCCCGGCCTGACGCCCGAACTGCAAGCCTTCATCGACCGCAAGCTGGAACAGCTGTCGCGCTAAGTCCTCGGACGCCGGGGCAGCACGGCGTAAAAGGCGCTACCGCATCCTTGTACGCTGTTGACGCCGACCTTGCCGCCCTGCGCCTCCACCAGCCGCTTGACCAGTGACAGTCCCAGCCCCTTGATCTGCTGTCCGCCCAGATCGCCGCCCGCATGGCGCAGCTCGAAGCCGCTGAACAGGCGCGGCAAGATGGCGGGCGCGATGCCGACGCCGTCGTCCTGCACCACGATGCGGAAATGCGCCGGCCCTTCCTCTAGCAGGCGCACCTGGATATTTCCCGTCGGCGGCGTGAATTTGATCGCGTTAGTGAGGAAGTTGTACAGGATCTGCTTGCAGCGCATGGCGTCCAGCACCAGGTCGCTCAGGGCCGGATTTTCCTCCACCGTGATATGCATGCGCTTATCCGTCAGCATGCCCTTGGAGATCGCCACCACTTCCTGCGCCAGCTGGTTCATGTCGACCGCCACGGCGCTGAATTCGATCTTGCCCGCCTCCAGCGTCGCCATGTCGAGAATGTCGTTGACCAGATTCAGCAGATGCTTGCCGCTCAGGCAGATATGGCCGATGAACTTGCGGTATTCGGCCGATTCGGGCGGCACCATCCCCGTGCGCAGCAGCTCGCCAAAGCCGATGATGGCGTTCAGCGGCGTACGCAGCTCATGCGACATGCTGGTGACGAACTCGCTCTTGGCGCGGCTGATTTCGTTGATGCGCAGATTCTGCCGCTCCAGCTCGTGCCCATGCACCACCAGCTGCTCGATGCGCTTGCGCTCGCTGATGTCGATGATGCTGGCCATGGCCATCAGATGCGGTCCGCAGTGGATGGGATTGAGCCCGATTTCAATCGGGAACTCGGCGCCGTTGCGGTGCAGGCCGTGCAGGTCGCGTCCCCGCCCCATGGGCCGTCCTGATGGGTTGGCAAAGAATCTGGCGCGCTGGGCCGGATGCCCGGCGCGCACGCGCTGGGGCAGCAGCATTTCCACCGACTGGCCCACCAGCTCCGAGCGCTCATAGCCGAACAGCGCTTCCGTGCAGGCGTTGACGAGGTGGATGGTGCCGTGCTCATCGGCCAGCACCAGGGCGCTGGGCGAACATTCCACCAGCCGTTCGAACAGCCCCACCTCATCGCTGAGGTCGGAAGGCTTGATTGGTGACGCGAGCTGCTCCGGTTCGATCATGGCAGGCTGGATAGTTGACGGCTATTAGGTAACGATTCCCCTTTAGAAGAATATAAACTGAAAATAAGTGCCAAAAAGTCATCAATTGTCACAGGCTGGCAAGTTCTCCCCAAATTTGCTTCATGCCGAAACGGATGGATGCCTGATCTTCGCTAACCGCTTCCGCAATACCGCAGCCGTGTTCGCTGGTCTGGCGCGCGACGGCAGGCGATAGCGGATTGCCCGCCGTGTCGCGCAGGCACTGCATGGACAGCACGCCCGCCGCGTCGCCGCGTTTGGTGATCACGCCGATCTCGCCATTCTGCAGCCGCACCAGGCAGCCCGGAGGATAGTCGCCCAGCTCGCGCGTGAATTGGGCGGCCAGATCGGCGTCGGTGGGAATATGCGCGTCGCTGAGCAGATTATGCAGCGCCTCGTTGGGCAGCACCGAGCAGCGGTAGTTGCGCGCTGCCACCTGGGCGCAATAACGGTCGGCCATGCTCAGCAGCTTGGCGTTCTTGGTCACTTCCGGGCTGGCGATGCCGGACGGGTAGCCGGTGCCCGCGTCATTCTCATGGTGCAGCAGGACGCAGGAAATCCATTCCTCGTCCTCGATGCCGGCCGTCTTCAGGATGTCGGCGCTGTCTTCCGGGTGGCGCCGCACGATGGCCATTTCCTCGCTCGACAGGGGCGCGCATTTGTTCTGGAAGGTTTCCTGGTGGCGCAGCATGCCCACGTTCATGGTCAGCGCGGCGGCGGTGACGGTAAGGATTTCGCTTTCCGGCCGCCCCATGGCGCGGGCGATGACAATGCCGACGATGGCCGTCTCGATACAGTGGCGCACGGCGTAGGTGCCGGCGATCTGGCTGAGGAAGATGCAGGCGAGGGCGATGTCGGCATCCAGGTCCACCGCCGCGATCACGCTGCGCGCGATATTGCGCACCTCGGCTTCCGCATTGTGCTCGTTGCGCAGGTTCTGCAGCAGGCGGTCCAGGCGGCGGTTGCACAGGTTCAGCTTGTGCAGCACGGACGGCGGGCCATCGGACTCCTCCGGCTCGGGCGGCGGTGCGGGCTGGGGTTCAGGCGCGGGAACGGGAGCGGGTGTGGCCTGCGTCTTGCCGCCGCCTTTGGAAAAGGGATTCCAGCGCAGCGGTTCACCCAGAACCAGGTCTTTGAAACTGATAGCCATGATCGTCCCCGAATCGCGGGTTTTAAACCTTGGACAGACGCTCCAGAGCGAGAGCCAGGGTTTCATCTTGCTTGGCAAAGCAGAAGCGGACGATGCCCGACTCCTGGCCCTGCTGGTAGAACGCCGATACCGGGATCGCGGCCACTTTGATTTCGCTGGTCAGCCACTCGGCGAACTGCGCTTCCGTCTGTGACGAAATGCGGTCGTAGCGCACGCACTGGAAGTAAGTGCCGTCGGCCGGCAGCAGCTCGAAACGGCTGCCTTGCAGGCCGGCGCGGAACAGGTCGCGCTTGCGCTGGTAAAACGCCGGCAGCTCCAGATAGGGCGCCGGGTTGGCCATGTAGCCGGCGATGCCGTGCTGCATGGGTGTGTTGACGGTGAAGACGTTGTACTGGTGAACCTTGCGGAACTCCGTCATCAAGGCCGCCGGGGCCGCCACATAGCCGACCTTCCAGCCGGTGACGTGGTAAGTCTTGCCGAAGCTGGAGACGACGAAGCTGCGCGCCGCCAGGTCCGGATAGCGGCTCACGGACTCGTGCCGCGCGCCGTCGTATACCATGTGTTCATACACCTCGTCCGACAGGATCAGTACATTGCTGCCGCGCACAATATCGGACAGGGCCTGCATATCGGCCGCGCGCATGACGGAGCCGGTGGGATTGTGCGGCGTGTTGACGACGATCATGCGGGTCTTGCCCGTCACCGCTGACTGGACCTTGTGCCAGGGCACGGTATAGCCTTGCGCGCCCACTTCCATCTGCACCAGCACGGGCACGCCGCCAGCCAGTTCGATGGCGGGCAGGTAGCTGTCGTAAGCCGGTTCGATCACGATCACTTCGTCGCCCGGATGCACGCTGCACAGGATGGCCGTGGTCAGCGCCTGGGTGGCGCCCGCCGTGACGGTGATCTCCATGCCCGCGTGGTACTGGTGGCCGTACAGCGCGGCGATCTTGGCGGCGATGGCTTCGCGCAGCACGGGCGCGCCCGTCATCAGGGGATACTGGTTGAAGCCGTCGCGCATGGCCTGGCTGACGCTGTCGACCAGCTCCGGCGCGCAGCCGAAGTCGGGAAAGCCCTGTCCCAGGTTGACCGCGCCGAACTCCATCGCCAGCTGGGACATGCGCGTGAACACCGTGGTCCCCACATGGGGCAGGCGACTGGTGAGGACGGGCGTATCGGGAAGCGTGCGGCGGTCGTTCATGGCTGCTTGAAAGTGAGGAGACAGTGTCTGCCTATTCTAGCGCAGGCCGTCCCCTTGCGTGTTGCGGCCTATCCATTCAATGACCAGGCTTCCGGCTGAATGACGCGGAACATGCCCGCCTTGCTCAGCCGTTTAGCCAGCTTGAGCAGGGCCTTGTCCTTGGTGATGAGGATGTCGGCCTGGGCGTCGCGCGCCAGTTCGAGGAATTTCTGGTCGTCGCGGTCGGTGCACACGGGCAGGCGAACGCCGGAGACGGGCGGCGCCACCACCTTGATCAGCTGGTCGAAGCGGGCCGCGCTTTGCGGACGGCTCTCCGCGTCCAGCGGCAGGTGGGGGTAGTTCAGCACCACCAGGTATTCGTCGCGGCAGTCGGCGCGGGTGATGGCTTCGACGGCGCCGCTCTCGAGGGCGGCCAGCAGCTCGGCCCGGCGCGGGTCCTTGAACACGAACAGGTCGAGGCAGACATTGGTGTCCAATACGATGCGCTTTGGTGGAACAGGTATCATATGCAGTTTTTAAAAGAACGCAGTTTTTAAAAGAAATAGTTTTATTTGGAATCTTATGCTGATTGTGCTTTCGCCCGCAAAAAGTCTCGATATGGAGACGCCTCCGACCACCAAGCTGAAGTCGCAGCCTGATTTTCTCGACCACTCCGAACAGCTGATTCACCGCCTGCGCGACTTTTCGCCGGCCGAGCTGGGCGAGCTGATGGAGCTGTCCGATGCGCTCTCATCCCTGAACGTGGCCCGCTACGCGAGCTGGAGCAAGGACACCAGCGAAGCGCGCCAGGCGGTGATGACCTTCGACGGCGACGTCTACGGCGGCCTGGAGGCGCGCACCCTGACGGCCAGGCAGCTCGACTACGCCCAGTCGCGTATCCGCATCCTGTCCGGCCTGTACGGCATGCTGCGCCCGCTGGACCTGATCCACCCGCACCGGCTGGAGATGGGCACCCGCCTGGACACGGCGCGCGGCAAGGACTTGTACGCCTTCTGGGGCGACACCATCACCAACGCCCTGAACCGCACGGCGCAGGAGCAGGGCGCCGAAGTGCTGGTGAATCTGGCCTCGGAGGAATATTTTAAATCGGTTAAGCCGAAGAAGCTGGATGTGCCCGTCATCACGCCCCTGTTCGAGGACTGGAAAAACGGCAAGTACAAGATCATTTCCTTCTACGCCAAGCGGGCGCGCGGGCTGATGGCGCGCTACGCGGCTGTCAAGGGCATCACCGATCCGCTGAAACTGAAGAAATTCGACGTGGATGGTTACGCCTTTGACAAGGCTTCATCGGACGAGAAGACCTGGATTTTCCGCCGCAAGATCGAAGCTTGAAGATGCTGGAATAAAAAATCGGGGCCCGCGCCCCGATTTTCTTATTTGCCGGCGCTCCAGAACTTCCACCAGTGGCGTTCCTCTTTCGGACCTTCGTCGAGGAACTTGCTGTTCGGATAGTTCAGCTTGAACACGCGCATGGCGTCGTCGCGCAGCTCGATCATGCCCAGCTTGTCGTAGCCGCGGATCGCGATGAACAGGGCTTCCTCGCGCGATGGGGTGTCGCTGAACTCCTTCAGCACGCCGGTGGCGCGGTTCACGGCCGCCAGATAGGCGCCGCGGCGGAAGTAGTAGCGCGCCACGTGCACTTCGTACGACGCCATGGCGTTCACCAGGTAGCGCATGCGGTCGAGCGAGTCGGGCGCGTACTTGCTGTTAGGGAACTTATCCACCAGCTGCTTGAAGGCGGTGAAGGCTTCGCGCGTGGCCTTGGGGTCGCGCTCGGTCGTATCCTGCTCGTAGACGAAGTTGAGGAAACTGACCTGGTCGTTGAAGTTGATCAAGCCGCGCAGATAATACATATAGTCCACGTTGGCGTGGTTCGGGTGCAGCTTGATGAAGCGTTCGACGGCCGCCAGCGCCTGGGCCTGATCCTGGGATTTGTAGTAGGCATAGGCGATTTCCATCTGCGCCTGCTGGGCGTAGGTGCCGAATGGATAGCTCGATTCCAGCTTCTCGAACAACTGAATTGCGCGCTCGTAGTGCTGGCCTTCGAGTTCTTCACTCGCCTCCGAGTATAATTTCGTTGCGCTCCAGCCTTTTGTCTCGTCTATCTTGTCTGGCAACAGACCGCAGGCGGACAAACCAAGCAGAACTACAGTTGCTGCAACTACCGATAATTTTTTTTGCATATTACGTTGTGCAAGAAGCTGTTTTAACCAAAATTTTTTACAAACTGGCTGATTATAGCCGATGGAAATGCTGTGATATTAACTGAATCTTCTTCTGACCACGAACTGGACCTTCTCGACGGCGACGACGAGGCCGATGGCCTCGCGCCAATCGAGCTGGACATGACCCCCGATGCCTGCGGCCAGCGCCTGGATAAGGTCATCTCCAAGCTGGTGCCGCAATTTTCCCGTGGCCGCCTGCAAATGTGGATCGAGGAAGGCTTTGTCTCGGTCGACGGCAAAGCCGTGCAAAGCTCCAAGCACACCCTGTATGGCGACGAGAAGGTCGTCATTCTGCCGCAACCGGCGCCGGAAGACGAGGCTTTTAAGCCGGAACCGGTGCCGCTGAACATTATTTTTGAGGACGAGCATCTGATGGTCGTCAACAAACCGGCAGGCCTGGTGGTGCATCCGGGCGCGGGCAACTGGAACGGCACCATGCTGAACGGCCTGCTGCATCACTGCCCGCAACTGGCCGGCGTGCCGCGCGCGGGCATCGTCCACCGCCTGGACAAGGATACCAGCGGCCTGATGGTGGTCGGCAAGACCCTGGCCGCGCAGACCGACCTGGTGCGCCAACTGGCAGCCCGCACCGTCAAGCGCGAGTATTTCGCCTTGGTGTGGGGCACGCCGCGCCTGAACGGCACCATCGACGCCGCCATGGGCCGCCACCCGCGCGACCGGATCAAGATGGCTGTCTCGACCGGCATGGGCTCCAAGCCCGCCATCACCCACTACTCGGTGCTGGGCAACGGCAAGCTGGGCGAGGGTCGTCCGGTGAGCCTGGTGCAGTGCCGCCTGGAGACGGGGCGCACGCACCAGATTCGCGTGCACATGATGTCGATCGGCTTCCCGCTGGTGGGCGACACGGTCTATGGCAAGCAGCATCTGGCTGACTACTTCCCCCGTCAGGCGCTGCAGGCTCGCCGTCTGGGGCTGGTGCATCCGGCCACGGGCGAGCAATGCGAGTGGCTGGTGCCGCTGGCGGAAGATTTCGCCCAGCTGCTGGAGCGGGCCGGTATTCCTGAGCCGGAACAGGCTTGATGACGGCTTCGCACAGCGTCCCACGTTCCTGGTTCACGCCCGACTGGCCGGGTTTGTCCGCCCGCGTCGGCGTCCTGACTACGACCAGGCTCGACGGCGCCAGTCCTGCGCCGTATGACGACGGGCAGGGCGGTGGCGGATTCAATCTGGGTGTGCATGTGGGCGACGATCCCGCCAACGTCCTGCAGAACCGCGCCAGCCTGCGCGCCGTGCTGCCAGCGGAGCCGTTCTGGCTGTCGCAGGTCCATGGCACGGCGGTTGCGGACGCGTCCAGCGCCGGACTCGCCTCGACGGCTTTGCAGGCCGCTGCGAAACCACCCGCCCAACCGGCCGCGCCGCAAGCGGGCAGTGACGTGCATCCCGCGGCTGCACCGGAAGCGGACGCCAGCATCGCGCGCGGCCCTGGCGCCGTCTGCGCCATCATGACGGCTGACTGTCTGCCGGTCCTGTTCAGCGATGTCGACGGCAAGATCGTCGGCGCGGCCCACGCCGGCTGGCGCGGACTGGCTGGCGGCGTTCTTGGCCGCACGCTGGCCGCCATGCGCACCGCCGGCGCCGGCGAGATCATGGCCTGGCTCGGCCCCGCCATCGGCCCAGAGCAATTTGAAGTCGGCGCCGACGTCCTGCAAGCCTTCGAATCCGGCGCACCCGACACGCTGGCATTGAGCGAGGTGCGCGCCGCCTTCCAGCCCATCCAAGGCAGCTCCGGCAAATATCTTGCCGACATCTACGCCCTGGCCCGCAGCATGCTCCGCCGCGACGGCGTCCGCCAAATCTCTGGCGGCGAATTCTGCACGGTAACGGAAAAGCAGCGTTTCTACTCCTATCGCCGCGATAAAGTCACCGGCCGTCAAGCGACTTTGATCTGGATCAAATAAGATGTCTAGTCAAGCCCTTACTCTTTCCGCCGCGCCTTACGCTTGCCAGCCCCGGCGATATAAAAGATTATTCCCAAGGGCAACACACAATAGCCTAAAAACGTTAAAATTCCAGCAAGAATCGACGTCTCGGCCAAGGCCATAAGGCCGACGACGTAAATCCACGCAACAGCAACAATCAGCATAAGCAGCCCGGCAAAAAAGTTTGAAAAAGCGTTTTAACTAAGAAATCACCATTTTTAGGAAGCCACCCATGAATTTGCCTGATCCTCAAGCTATTGCCAACGCCTGGATGTCGCAAATGAGCGACCCGAGCCAATGGCAATCCTGGTTCAACCTGGCGCCGGAAATGGAGGCCAACCCGGTCGCCGCCATGCTGAAAGAGGTCGGCCTGGGAATGGCGCCCGACGCCATCGAACAGCTCAAGAGCGAGTACATGGCCAGCTATTCCTCGCTGTGGCAGGACTTTATGAGTGGCAAGGCGCCCGCTGTCAGCGACCGCCGCTTCTCGTCCGCCGCGTGGCAAGGCAACGCTATGTCGGCTTTCAGTGCCGCATCATACCTGCTGAACAGCAAATTCCTCACCGCCATGGCAGAAGCCGTTGACACGACGCCGCAGCAAAAGCAAAAAATCCGCTTTGCCGTGCAGCAGATCGTGGACGCCATGTCGCCCGCCAACTTCCTCGCCACCAACCCGGAAGCGCAGCAAAAGCTGATCGAAACCAAGGGCGAAAGCCTGACCCGTGGCCTGGCCAATATGCTGGGCGATATGAACAAGGGCCATATCTCCCAGTCCGACGAGTCGGCGTATGAAGTGGGCCGCAACCTGGCCATGACGGAAGGCACGGTGGTGTTTGAAAACCCACTGTTCCAGCTGATCCAGTACAAGCCGCTGACGGCGCAGGTGCATCAGCGTCCGCTGCTGATGGTGCCGCCTTGCATCAACAAGTACTACATCCTCGACCTGCAGCCGGAAAATTCCGTCGTGCGCTATGCGGTGGAGCAGGGCAATACCGTCTTTCTCGTTTCCTGGGCCAACCCGGACAAGTCGATGTCGCAGACCACCTGGGACCAGTACATCGAAGACGGCGTCATCAAGGCGATCCGCGTGGTGCAGGAGATCACGGGACAGGAGCAGATGAACACCTTCGGCTTCTGCGTGGGCGGCACCATCGTTTCCACCGCTCTGGCCGTGCTGGCCGCGCGCGGCGAAAAGCCGGCCGCCAGCCTGACCCTGCTGACCACCTTCCTCGACTTCACCGACACGGGCGTGCTGAGCGTGTTCGTCGACGAGCAGCAAGTCTCCATGCGCGAGCAGGCGCTGAAGGCGGGCGGCCTGATGTCGGGCCGCGACCTGGCCAGCACCTTCTCCAGCCTGCGTCCGAACGATCTGGTGTGGAACTACGTGCAGTCCAACTACCTCAAAGGCAATGAGCCGCCACCGTTCGACCTGCTGTACTGGAACGCGGACAGCACCAATCTGCCGGGGCCGATGTTCTGCTGGTATCTGCGCAATACCTATCTGGAAAACAGCCTGAAGACGCCGGGCCGCCTGCATGTGGCGGGCGAGAAGGTGGACCTGGGCGCCATCGACTGCCCGGTCTTCGTCTACGGCTCGCGCGAAGACCACATCGTGCCGTGGATGTCGGCCTTTGCCTCGATGAATATCCTGAATCCGAAGAAGCCGCAGAACAACCGCTTCGTGCTGGGCGCGTCCGGCCATATCGCGGGCGTGATCAATCCGGCGGCGAAGAAGAAGCGCAGCCACTGGGTCAACGATTCGCTCAAGCGCAAGCCGGGCAAGCCACTGGACGCGGAAGAGTGGTTCGGCGGCGCCACCGAGGTGGCGGGCAGCTGGTGGCCGGAGTGGGCCGGCTTCCTGGCCGAGCATGGCGGCAAGGATGTGAAGGCGCCCGCCAAGCCCGGCAATGCCGACTACCAGGCCATCGAATCCGCGCCGGGCCGTTACGTCAAAACCAAGGCCGGCTAAACCTGTCATGCCCGCGCAGGCGGGCATCCCATTTTGCGGAGGCGGGGAATGGGGTTCCCGCCTCCGCGGGAACGACCTTGTCATTCTGTAAAAGTGGTTGCGTTGCAATAAAACCTAAAAGTTATATCATATTATGCAAACTGCGCTTTTTCCCCTCTATAATAAGCGCCAGTAGGCTCAAGGGAGAGCGGACCAGAGTTCGCCTGTTTTTTCGAATTGTTAGAGTACGCGCTGCGGCGCAATAAGTGGACTTGTGATGAGTAGTGCGAAAAAAAATGCTGACCGCCTGATCAAAAAATACCCCAACCGCCGTCTGTACGATACGCAGACCAGTTCCTACATCACGTTGACCGACGTGAAGCAACTGGTTCTGGATAACGAAGAATTCACCGTCGTTGACGCCAAGACCAACGAAGACCTGACCCGCAGCATCCTGCTCCAGATTATCCTGGAAGAGGAGGCCAGCGGCGCGCCCATGTTCTCCAGCGACGTGCTGGCCCAGATCATCCGTTTCTACGGCCACGCCATGCAGGGCATGATGGGCTCCTACCTGGAAAAGAACGTCCAGGCCTTTACCGACATCCAGCGCAAGTTCACCGCCAGCGCCGGCTCCTTTGACGGCAAGGCCTTCAGCCCGGAAATGTGGACCCAGTTCATGAACGTCCAGGGCCCGATGATGCAGGGCATGATGAACAACTACATCGACCAGAGCAAAAACCTGTTCGTGCAGATGCAGGAGCAGATGCAGAGCCAGAGCAAGAATCTGTTCGGCAGCTTCCCCTTCGTACCGGTTCCGCCGACGGACAAGAAATAAGCCCCGCCCGCTGCGGCGGAAACGGCGCCCCGGCTTGTGCTGCGGCGCCGTTTTTCATGCTAGTATTTGGAATCGTTTCCATTTTTTGCGTGAAGGAGTGTCCGTGAGCGAGACTTTGACCCCGCCCCTTGATTCGGTGATGTGGCGTCCGGATTTTCTGCTGGGCGTGGCGACGGCGGCGTACCAGATCGAAGGCGCCGTCGCGGAAGATGGCCGCCTGCCATCGATCTGGGACACTTTCTCCGCCACGCCGGGCAAGGTGCAGGCGGGCGACACGGGCGCCGTCGCCTGCGACCATTACCACCGTTGGGCCGATGACGTCGAGATGATCGCCGCGCTGAACGTGGGCGCCTACCGCCTGTCCATCGCCTGGCCGCGCGTGATGGACGAAGCGGGGCGACCCAACGCCAGGGGCATCGCCTTCTACCGCAATCTGCTGACGGCGCTGCGCGCCAAGGGATTGAAGACCTGGGTCACGCTCTACCACTGGGACCTGCCGCAGCACCTGGAAGACAAGGGCGGCTGGCTCAATCGCGAAACGGCTTACCGATTTGCCGAATATGCTGACCTGATGAGCCGCGAACTGGCGGGCCTGATCGATTCCTGGGCCACGCTGAACGAACCGTGGTGCTCGGCCATGCACGGCTATGGCACCGGCCATCACGCTCCGGGCAAGCAGGACGTCAGGCTGGCGACGCAGGCTATGCACCATCTGCTGCTGGCGCATGGGCTGGCAGTGCGCCAGCTGCGGGCTAACGATCCGCGCGCGCTGGTCGGCATCGTCACCAACGTGGGACGCGGCACCAGCAACGGCGATACGCCTGCGGACCAGCATGCGGCCTGGCAGTTTGAGCTCCAGCACAACAACTGGATACTCGATCCGCTGCTGAAGAAGTCCTATCCGCGCGAGCTGTGGGAGTTGTGGCCGGGCGCCGAGCCGTCCATGCAGCCGGGTGATTTCGACATCATCGCCGCGCCGCTGGACTACCTGGGTATCAATTACTACTTCCGCACCAATGTGGTCAGCGACGGCGCACATGGCTACCGTGAAGTGGAGCTGGAAGGCGTGGAGCGCACGCAGATGGGCTGGGAGGTGTATCCCGAGGGTCTGCGCCATCTGCTGATCGGCTTCAAGCGCGATTATGCGAATCTGCCGCCGATTTACATCACGGAGAATGGCACCGCCTCGGACGACAAGGTGATTGACGGCGAAGTGGACGACAGCGCGCGCATTTCCTTCCTCAACCGCCACCTGGCGGCGGTGGATGCGGCGGTGAAGGAGGGAGTCGATGTGCGCGGCTACTTTATCTGGTCGCTGATGGATAATTTTGAATGGGCCTTCGGTTATGAGCGCAGGTTCGGTATCATTCATGTCGATTACGCGACGCAGAAGCGCACCCTGAAGCGCAGCGCGAAGCTGGTGCGGCAATTCCTCGCGGAGCGCGCCGCACGATAAAAGAACGTAGCCAAACGAGAATGGGCGAATAACGCTCACTGGAGACGAAATGAGCAAGGCTGTATTGAAGGGCGGGGTGCTTGCGTTGGCCCTTGCCCTGGCCGCACATGCCGCGATGGCGCAGCCGCCATTGAAGGCCACCGTGATTCATTGGTGGACCTCGGGCGGCGAGTCGGCCGCCATCCGGCAGTTCGCGGACGCCTTCAATAAGGCAGGCGGACAGTGGGTGGACAACGCCATCGCCGGCGCCGATCAGTCTCGCGCCATCACCACCAACCGCATCATCGGCGGCAATGCGCCGACGGCGGCGCAGTTCAACACCTCCCGCCAGTTCCGCGATTTTGTGCAGGAAGGCTTGCTCAATAACGTGGACGATGTCGCCATCGCCAACCACTGGGACCAGGTGATGCCGGCGGCGATTCTCGATGCGATCAAGTTCAATGGGCACTTCTACGCCGCGCCGGTGGACATCCATATGCCGGCATGGTTCTTCTATTCCAAGCCGGCGTTCAGGAAGGCGGGCATCGCGCGCGAGCCGCAGAGCTATGAGGAATTCCTCGACGATCTGGCGCGGCTGAAAGCTGCGGGACTGGTGCCGCTGGCCTTCGGCGGACAGGTGTGGCAGGAGAAGATCACCTTCGACGCCATCTTCGCCATGGTCGGCGGGCCGGATCTGTATCTCAAGGTGTACCGCGACCGCGATCAGCAGGCTTTGCGCTCGGAAGCGTTCCGGCAGGTGCTGGTCAAGTTCAAGAGGCTGAAGGCCTTTGTCGATGCGGGCTCGCCGGGCCGCAACTGGAATGACGCCACCGCCATGGTGGTCAGCGGACGCGCGGGCGTGCAGATCATGGGCGATTGGGCGAAGGGAGAGTTTTCATCTGCCGGGCAGGTGGCGGGGCGCGACTTCGGCTGCTTCCCCGGCTTCGGGCCGCACGCGCCGTACGTGGTGGCGGGCGATGCGTTTGTCTTCCCCGTGACCGAAAGCCGGGACGCAGTGAAGGCGCAAAAGCTGCTGGCCAATGTGTTGACGGCGCCTGCGGCGCAGGTGGCGTTCAGCGCGCGCAAGGGTTCGATCCCGATCCGGCTGGACGTGGACGATTCTTCGCTCGACTTGTGCGCGCGGCTTGGACTGGCCATCATCAAGGATAAGTCCCGCCAACTGCCCAATTCCGAGATGCTGACTACACCGGACGTGAACGGCGAGTTGCAGGATGTGCTGACCAAGTTTTGGAACAAGGACCAGTCACCGGAAGACGCGCAAAAAGCCTTTGCCCGGGTGATGAAGGGATGATGGCCCGATGACGACACCGGCCATCGCCCGTCCGCGCCGCCTGCAACTGGTCGCGTATTTCGCCTTGCTGCCGATGGCGGCGACGGCCTTGTTTGCCTATCTGGGGACCATATTCTGGTCGGCGCGTATCTCCTTCAGCGGCTCGCGTACTTTCCCGTCTTATGATTTTGTCGGGCTGGCGCAATATGTGCGGCTGTTCGATAACGAGCGCTGGCTGCTGTCGCTGCAAAATGTCTTTGTGTATGGCGCCTTGTTCATCGTCGCCACGCTGGTGATTGGTTTTCTGCTGGCGGTGTTCATCGACCAGAAGGTGATGGCGGAAGGCATGCTGCGCACCGTGTTCCTGTATCCGTACGCGATGTCCTTCGTCGCGACAGGCCTGATCTGGCAGTGGATTCTGAATCCGGAACTGGGCATACAGAATGTGCTGCATAAGCTGGGCTTTGCCGGGGCGAGATTCGACTGGATCGTGGATCAGGACATGGTGATCTATACGCTGGTGATTGCGACGGTGTGGCAGGCGTCCGGGCTTGTGATGGCGCTGCTGCTGTCCGGGCTGCGCGGCATTGACGAAGAAATCTGGAAGGCGGCCCGCATCGACGGCATCCCGCGCTGGCGCGTGTACGTGAGCATCGTGCTGCCCATGCTTGGGCCGTCGCTCTCCACTGCATTCGTGCTGCTGTTTGTCATGGTGGTGAAGGCATATGACGCCGTCGTCGCCATGACGCAGGGCGGGCCGGGCACGGCGAGCGAGGTGCCGGCCAAGTTCATCATGGACTATCTGTTCAACCGCGCCAACGTGGGACTGGCGTCGGCGGCCTCCATGGTGCTGCTGGCGACAGTGCTGGCGATAGCCGCCCCGCTGTACTTCGTCCGCAGCCGCGCGGCCCGCTCGGGCAGGGAGAGCTGATGCTACCTTTGACCGAAGAAACGGACGAAGCCCCGCGCGCGTCGGCGGACGGCGTGCGGTCCGCAGCCGTGAGCGATACCGCAAATGGCGTGCGGGCTGCGCCTGTCGGCACGCCGTTGGCCGTATCTGCTTTGCGCTCCGCTCGCAGTCCTGCTCGCCGCAGCCTGGCCTGGACTCCGGCGCGGCTTGGCGTATATGGCTTTCTGCTGACGGCGGCGTTGTTCTTCCTGCTGCCGTTATACGTCATGCTGGTCACGTCCCTGAAGCCGATGGAGGAAATCCATCTCGGCACGCTGTTCGCGCTCCCGCTGCACGCCACGTTTGAGCCGTGGCGTCAGGCCTGGCAGTCGGCCTGCACGGGACTGGAGTGCAACGGTATTCGCGCGGGCTTCTGGAACTCGGTCGCCATCGTCGTGCCAAGCACGGTGCTGTCCATCCTGGTCGGCGCCGTGAACGGCTATGCGCTGTCGTTCTGGCGTCCGCGCGGAGCGGGCCTGCTGTTCGGGATTCTCATGCTGGGCGCCTTCATCCCCGCGCAAGTGATGATCTATCCGCTGGTGCGGGCGCTGGCCTTCATCCACCTGTTCAGCTCTTTGCCCGGCATTGTCCTGATCCACACCGTCTTCGGCATGCCCGTGATGACACTCCTGTTCCGCAACTACTACGCCTCGCTGCCGATGGAGCTGTTCAAGGCCGCGCGCATCGACGGCGGCGGCTTCTGGCGCATCTTCGTGGAGCTGATGCTGCCCATGTCCACGCCCGTGATCGTGGTCGCCGCCATCATGCAGATCACCGGCATCTGGAACGACTTCCTGCTGGGGCTTGTATTTGCCGACGCCGACCATCTGCCGATGACGGTCCAGCTGAACAACATCATCAACACCACGACCGGCGAACGCCTGTACAACGTCAACATGGCCGCGACCATCCTCACTTCGATGGTTCCGCTGACGCTGTACTTCATTTCCGGCCGCTGGTTCGTGCGCGGGATCGCCTCCGGCGCGGTGAAAGGTTAAGGGGAATACGCAATGTCCAATGTCGCCATCCGTAATCTGAGCATCCAACTGGGCGGGAACACCGTGATCGAATCGCTCGATCTGGACGTGAAGGCCGGTGAGTTCGTTGTCCTGCTGGGGCCTTCCGGATGTGGCAAATCCACGCTGCTGCACAGTATCGCGGGGCTGATCGACAGCAGCGGCGGACAGATTGAAATCAGCGGCGAGGACATGACCTGGGCCGATCCCAAGGATCGCGGCATCGCGCTTGTATTCCAGTCCTATGCGCTGTATCCGACCATGAACGTGGAGCGCAATATGTCCTTCGGCCTGCGCATCAACGGCACGCCCAAGCATGAGATCGGGCGCCGCGTGGCGCGCGCCGCCGATATGCTGCAACTGGGACCGCTGTTAAAGCGCAAGCCGGCCAGCCTTTCGGGCGGACAGCGTCAGCGCGTGGCGATCGGCCGCGCCATCGTGCGCGAGGCGGAGGTGATGTTGTTCGACGAACCCTTGTCGAATCTCGACACCAAGCTGCGCACCGAATTGCGTCGCGAACTGAAGCAGCTGCATCGCCAGCTGGGCGCCACCATGATCTACGTCACCCACGACCAGGTGGAAGCGATGACGCTGGCTCAGCGCATCGCCGTGATGAAGGCTGGCGTGGTGCAGCAGTTCGACACGCCGGAGAATATCTACAACCGGCCCGCCAACCTGTTCGTGGCGAGCTTTCTCGGATCGCCGGGCATGAATCTGTTCCGTGGATGGCTGGAGGAGCGGGCAGGGCGCATCGAATTCCGCAACGAGCATTTGTGCCTCGATGTGATGCATTATCCGTTCAAGCTGCCGGTGTCACCGGGGCAGCAGTGCGTTCTGGGTGTGCGTCCCGAGTGCATCGAGACTGGCCGTGGCGATGGTTCAGACAAGCTGCTGTATGCCCATGTCTCGCTGGTGGAAGCGATGGGCGCGCATCGCGTGCTGTGGATGGATTTCTTCGGCACGCAGATCGCGGGCATCGTGCAGGACCAGCAGAGTGTGGAGGTCGATCATCCGGTCGCGTTCACGATCCGCACCCAGCGCATTTCCCTGTTCGATGCGGATACCGAGCAGCGGCTGTAATCAGGGATGTCCCGCAGCTGGCGCTGGTTGTGTGTAAATGATGATCGGGGTAGGCGGCTGAGCGGGCGCTTTCGGCGTTGCGTTATTCAGCACGAAGGTCATGACCGTGATGGCAGTAACACTGATACCCAGGGCAATGCCGACCATCCAGCGGATCAGTTCGTTGACGCTGTGTTGCAATTGCGCTTTCAGCTCGGCGAGGTCGGCTTTGGTGGCCATCTGGTCCAGGCGCGTCTCGATCCGCACCAATCGCTCTTTGGTGTCCGCAGCAAATTCTTCCAGTTTGGCGATGCGCGCTTCCATATCTTCATCATATGGCGGTTCGCCACCAGCCGCAACGGGATTTCTGGCTGTGTGCGCGGCCTTTTCGTTTGTCATCGGCATGATGGGCTCGCTCCTGTGCTTAAGCGCTAGCTACCACCATCCACCATCTTCTCGCGGCATGTATTGAGAATTGTCAGACGCTGCCAACCCGGAAGCTGGCAGCGCCTACCTGCTGAGTTACGCGATGGTGTCGACGATGCCGCCGTCGACGCGCAGCGCGGCGCCGGTGGTGGCGGAAGCTTGCGTCGAGCAGACGTAGACCACCATGTTCGCCACTTCCTCCGGCGTCGCCACGCGCTGGATGATGGAGGCGCTGCGGTGCTCCTTCACGAACTCATTTGCGATGCGCTCGGCGGAAGCCGCGTCGCCATTCGGGTCGATGAAGTGCTGTACGCCTTCCGACAGCGTTGGTCCCGGCAGCACGGCGTTGACAGTAATGCCGGTGCCGGCCAGGCTCTTGGCCAGGCCGCGCGAGATGGCCAGGTTGCTGGTCTTGGTAAAGCCATAGTGGATCATATCGGCCGGGATGCTGACGCCCGACTCCGACGAGATGAACACGATACGGCCCCAGTTCTTCTCCTGCATGCCAGGCAGGTAGGCGCGGCTGGCACGGATGCCGGACATGACGTTAATCTCGAAGAAGCGGGTCCATTCGTCATCGGGGATCTCGGCAAACGGCTGCAGGGCGAAGATGCCGACGTTGTTGACCACGATGTCGGCCACCGGCTCGGCCGCCTTCAGCACATCAAAGCCCTGGGCGGTGCCCAGGTCCGCCGCCACGCCGCGCACCTTGGCGCCGGGGACGGCGTTGCGCAGCTTGTCCAGCGCCTGGTCGACGTCGGCCTGCTTGCGGCCGGTGACGACGACGGTGGCGCCGGTGCCGGCAAGGCCGAGGGCGATGGCGTAGCCGATGCCGCGGGTGGAGCCGGTAACGATGGCAGTTTTGCCGGTCAAATCGATCTTCATGGTAGGTCCTTTCAAACTGGGTTTAGGTATGAACCACATGTTAGGCGGCGCACCGTGGATTGATAATGCCGCCCGATTCGAATTCAGTTTTTGAGTAATTCAAAAATACGTCAAAAATGCGTCAAAAATGCGCCGCCAGTTCCGTGGCCAAAAAATCAACCAGCGCCGCCACCCGCCGGCCCGGCGTGGCGGCTGGATAGACCGCATACAGGTCGATATGCTCGGCGATGAAGTCGTCCAGTGCCGTCTCCAGCGTCCCGTTTTCCAGCTCGGGCCAGACGTCCCAGCGGTTCTTGAGCGCGACCCCGATCCCGGCCAGCGCCCACTCGCGCAGCACGGTGCCGTCGCTGGCCATGCGGTCGCCGGACACCTTCACATTCACCTGCTTGCCGTCCACCTGCAGCAGCCAGGCAGCCATCGGTGATCCCGGACGGGCCAGCACCAGGCAGTTGTGATGCGCCAGCTCGTCGGGATGTGCGGGCTTGCCGTGCCGTCGCCAGTAGTCGGGCGAGGCGCACACCAGCCGGTGGCCGCGCACCAGCCGCCGCGCATACAGGCCGGAATCGGCCAGCGGACCATTGCGCAGGGCGATGTCGATGCGTTCTTCGATCAGGTCCAGCGTGCTGTCGCTGAGCAGCAGCGTGATCTGGATGCCGGGATGGAGCTCCTGGAAGCGGTCCAGCAGTGGGCGTATCCGCTGGCGGCCGAAATCATTGGTGGCGGTGATGCGGATTGGGCCAGCCAGCGGCCCGTCTTCTTTCAGGCCGCACAGCGCCGCGTCCCAGTCAGCGACGATGCGGCGCGCATCGGCCAGCAGCGCCTCTCCTTCGTGGGTGAAGACCAGGCGCCGCGTCGAGCGGGTGATGAGAGTGACGCCGAATTCCTGTTCCAGCTGGCTCACCGCCAGGGTGACGGTGGACGTGGCGACCGTCTGCTGGCGGGCGACGGCGGAAAAGCTGCCCGTTTCCGCGACCTTGATCAGCAGGCGTAGCGCGTCGATCCTGTCCATTCCCTGGGCCTCCAGAAGGGTGATTTGAGGTAGAATTATAGATTGCCCTAGATTTTCCTTATTATTTTTATCATGCCTGAGATCTCCCGTATCCCCAAGCCCGCAGACACGTCGGCCGCTGGCCCAGCGCCGAAAGTCGGTTTCGTCTCGCTCGGCTGCCCTAAAGCGCTGGTCGACTCCGAACAGATCCTGACCCAGCTGCGCGCCGAAGGCTACGAGACGGCCAAGTCCTACGACGGCGCCGATCTGGTCATCGTCAACACCTGCGGTTTCATCGACGCCGCCGTGCAGGAATCGCTGGACGCCATCGGCGAGGCGCTGGCCGAAAACGGCAAGGTGATCGTCACCGGCTGCCTGGGCGCGAAGAAGGACGCCGCCGGCGACGACATCATCACCAAGGTGCACCCGAAGGTGCTGGCCGTGACCGGCCCGCACGCCGTGGGTGAAGTGATGCAGCAGGTGCATGTCCACCTGCCCAAGCCGCACGAGCCTTTCATCGACCTGTTGCCGCCGCAGGGCATCAAGCTCACGCCCAAGCACTACGCCTATCTGAAGATTTCCGAGGGCTGCAACCACCGTTGCAGCTTCTGCATCATCCCGTCGATGCGCGGCGACCTGGTGTCGCGCCCCATCGCGGAACTGATGCTGGAAGCGGAAAACCTGTTCAAGTCCGGCGTCAAGGAACTGCTGGTGATCTCGCAGGACACCTCGGCCTACGGCGTGGACGTCAAGTTCCGCTCCGGCTTCTGGAACGGCCGTCCCGTGAAGACCCATATGACCCAACTGACCCAGGCCCTGGGCGAGCTGGCCAAGTCCTACGGCGCGTGGGTGCGTCTGCACTATGTCTACCCGTACCCGCACGTGGACGAAATCATCCCGATGATGAGCGGCGGCCATATCCTGCCTTACCTGGACGTGCCGCTGCAGCACGCGCATCCCGATGTGCTGAAGCGCATGAAGCGTCCGGCCAGCGGCGAGAAGAACCTGGACCGCATCCTGGCCTGGCGCAAGATGAATCCCGAGCTGACTATCCGCTCGACCTTCATCGCCGGCTTCCCTGGCGAGACGGAAGCGGAATTCGAATACCTGCTGGACTTCCTGAAGGAAGCCGAGATCGATCGCCTGGGCTGCTTCGCCTACTCGCCGGTGGAAGGCGCCACCGCCAACGCGCTGGCCAATCCGGTGCCGGAAGAAGTGCGCGAGGAACGCCGCGGCCGCGTCATGCTGCTGCAGGAAGAGATCTCGAAGAAGCGCCTGAAGGCCAAGGTCGGCAAGACCGTGCGCGTGCTGATCGACGAAGTCACCCGCAGCGGCGGCGTGGGTCGCTCGGCCGCCGACGCGCCGGAAATCGACGGCGTGGTCTACGTCAAGCCGCCTTACGAGCCGCATAAGAAGCTGGCCGTGGGCCAGTTCTTCGACGTGAAGATCACCGCCTCCGACGCGCACGATCTGTGGGGCGAGGCGCAGTAAGCGAATCGTCTCTATAATAAAGGCGGGCCAGCGATGGTCCGCCTTTTTTTATGCCCGGACTCCCATCATGACCGTCAAAAAATCCCCGCAGACCGCACTGGTCCACACCGACTACAAGGCGCCGGAAGGCTTTGCCGCTTTCCCCAGCGCGATCCACCATGCGTCCACGGTGCTGTTCAAGAACGTCGCCGCCATGCGCTCGGGCGACTGGAAAGAGAAGAACGCCTATACCTACGGCCTGCACGGCACGCCGACCACCTTCACGCTGGAAGCGCGCCTGGCCGAGATCGAGGGCGGCTCGCAGTGCCTGCTGGCGCCGAGCGGGCTGGCGGCCATCGCCATGGTCAACTTCGGTCTGCTGAAGACAGGCGACGATGTGCTCCTGCCGGATAACGTGTACAACCCCAACCGCGAGCTGGGACGCTGGCTGACGGCCGATTTCGGCGTCACGGCGCGCTACTATGACCCGATGATCGGCGCCGGCATCGCGGAACTGATCCAGCCGAATACAAAGCTGGTCTGGGCCGAGGCGCCCGGCTCGGTGTCGATGGAGGTGCCGGACCTGCCGGCCATCTGCCAGGCCGCGCATGAGAAAGGCGTGCTGGTCGCGCTGGACAACACCTGGTCGGCCGGTCTGGCGCTGCGCGGTTTCGATCTGGGCGTGGACATCATCATGCAGGCGCTGACCAAGTACCAGTCCGGCGGCTCGGACGTGCTGATGGGGGCCCTGATCACGCGCGACGATAAGCTGCACGAGCGCCTCAGCATGGCCCATATGCGGCTGGGCATGGGCGTGGGCGCGGACGACGCCTATCTCGTGCTGCGCAGCCTGCCCACCATGCGCCTGCGCTTCGATGCCCACGATGCCGCCGCGCGCAAGGTGGCGGCATGGCTTAAGACGAGGCCGGAAATCAGCAAGGTGCTGCATCCGGCGTTTGAGGATTGTCCCGGCCACGCGTTCTGGAAGCGCGACTTCAGCGGCGCGGCTGGCCTGTTCTCCGTGCTGTTCGACGAAAGCTTTACGGAGGCGCAGACCGACTTGTTCGTGGATTCGCTCACGCTGTTCAAGATCGGCTACAGCTGGGGCGGGGCGCACAGCCTGGTCATGCCGTATCGCATACAGCACATGCGCAAGACATGGACGGAGAAGGGCATCCTGGTGCGTTTCAACGTGGGGCTGGAAGATGTGAACGACCTGATCGCGGACATCGAGCGCGCGTTCGGCATCATGAAGGGAGCGGCGGCATGAGCAAGCCGGTCTCGGTGCTGTTTGTCTGCATGGGCAATATCTGCCGTTCGCCGACGGCGGAAGGCGTGTTCCGTCATCGCGTGGAAGCGGCGGGGCTGGCCGATAGCTTCGTGATCGACTCCGCTGGCACGCACGGCTACCACGTCGGCGAGCCGCCCGATCCCCGCTCCATCGAGTTCGCCGCCAAACGAGGCTATGATCTGAGCACGCAGCGTTCGCGCAAGGTCGCGGCCAAGGACTTTGAAGCCTTCGACTACGTGCTGGCCATGGACCACGACAATCTGCGCCTGCTGGAAGCGGCCTGTCCGCCGCAGCACCGCCACAAGCTTGGCCTGTTCATGGCGCACGCGCGGAACAGCGACTCGGACGTGGTGCCCGATCCCTACTACGGCGGCGGGCGCGGATTCGATCTGGTGCTGGACTATATCGAAGACGCTTCGGACGGTTTGATCGCGGTGCTCCGCCCGAAGCTGTGAGCTGATAGGCTTACAGCGCCCGCACGGGGATGCAGATATCGCAGGTGAATTCGCCCGTCTGCGGATTCATGCCCATGGTGGCGTCGAAGCGCTCGAAGCAGGGGCGGTCGTCGCACTGCAGGCCGCTGGAGGGCAGCCATTCGCGCGTGAGCCACATCCAGGCGTCCGGGATTTTGGACGTTGGCGCCTGAAAGCGCGCCACGGCGTAGCGGCCGCCGGGCAGGGTCACGATGTCGGCCTGCTGGCCGGGCTGGAAATCGGCGGCCACTTCCACGCAGGCGTCGTAGCGGCATTTATCGGGCGGCGTGATGCTGGGATCGTCGTGGCCGACGCCGTAGCAGGTATTGCCAATCAGGCCGTGCGACTCCATCCACGGCGCCACCGTGCCGCGCCAGAAGACGCCGATGCCGGGGCCGTAAGCGCCGATGCGGCGCTGGTAGGCGACGCGCGCGGCGGGTAAATCCATCACTTTGACTTCCATGGCATATTCTCCGTTGCTGTTGTGCGAGACGCCATCTTCGCCGAACGGCGGGCCGCTTGCCTGACCGGAGTTGCGGTAAGCCTGATCAGGATTGCTGTATTGGCCGATGGCGGCGGCCTGTATGGCCAGCCGCTCGGCGGTGCCGTCGCGCCATTCGCTGGGCGTGCAGCCGAATTTCTGCTTGAAGGCGCGGGCGAAGGCTTCGCCGGAACCGAAGCCGGTGGCCAGGGCCGTATCGAGCACCGTGGAATCCACGCCGCTGGAAAGGCGGAAGGCGGCTTTTTCCAGCCGCCGGCGGCGCGCGTAGTCGCCCAGCGTTTCGCCCATCCAGGCGGCGAAGATGCGGTGGAAGTGGAAGCGCGAGAAGTTGGCGACGTCGGCCAGCTGCGCCAGCTCAAGCGGCTGGTCCAGATGGGCGTCGATGTAATTCAGTACGCGGTTCATGCGGCGCGCATATTCAGCACGGGAGGCGGTTTCGTTCAGGCTCATGATGCCAGCAATTGTGCCACGCGCTCCCGCAGCAGGGGTAGCACGTCCTCGGCAAACCAGGGATTGCGCTTGAACCAGAGGTTGTTGCGCGGGCTGGGATGGGGCAGGGGCAGCGTTTGCGGCCAGTGCTGGCGCCAGCCTTGCACCACCTCGGTCACTTTGGGGCCGGCCTGCGGCAGATGCCAGGCTTGCGCGTACTGGCCGATGACCAGCACCAGTTCCACGTTCTCCAGGTGCGCCAGCAGTGGCGCGCGCCAGGCAGGGGCACATTCGGGGCGCGGCGGCAGGTCGCCGGACTTGCCGGTGCCGGGAAAGCAGAAGCCCATGGGGACGATGGCGATCTTGCTGTCGTCGTAAAACACTTCGCGCGAAATGCCCATCCAGTCGCGCAGCCGGTCGCCGCTGGCGTCGTTAAAAGGCAGGCCGGTTTCATGCACCTTGCGTCCCGGCGCCTGGCCGACAATCAGGATGCGCGCCCGCTGGTCGGCCTGCACCACAGGGCGTGGGCCAAGCGGCAGATGCTCCGCGCACAGCGTGCAGGCGCGGATTTCCGTCAGCAGTTTGGGTAAGGACTTTACAGACATGGACTTGATGGTGAACGGTTGCCGGGGACCGTATTATCGCGCTTTCCTTTGAACGACGCGCACGGCGGACTCCATGTGGTCGCGGAAGCCCATGCGCAGGTACATCTCGTGGGCGGTGTGGTTGTCGCTCATGACATGCAGGAAGGAGGTCTGCCCGCGCGCTCGCTGGAGCTGCAGCAGTTTGTACATTAATTGGCGCGTCAAGCCACGGCCTCGATAGTCGGGATGAGTGCAGACGCCGCTGATCTCGCGCAGCATGCCCGCCTGCAGGCGCTCGCCCGCCATCGCCATCAGACGTTCGCCGTCGAAGAAGCCGAAGTACTCTCCCAGCTCGATGGTGCGCATGCCGAAGGGGCCGGGCCGAGTCAGCGCCGCGAGGTCGAAGGCCTGCTGCGCATCCTGCGGACCGAGGCGGCGCGCTGCGGGGGCATGGTCGCCGTCCGGAATCTCGCCGTGCCAGACCATCTTGTACATGGTCTTGTCGGCCATGATTTCCCAGCCGTCCGGCGCGGGGCCGGACCAGCCGTCGCAATAAAACTGCTCGCCTTCCGCGCAGTAGGCCAGCAGGGCGTCGAAGTCGGGATTATCCTTGTCCGCAAAGGCGACCAGCGGCGAGAAGCCGGCGGCGTAGCGCCGCGCGTCCGCCGTACCGCTGGACAGATGGGCGTGCGGCCCGGAGAGCGCGTGCCAGATGACGTTCGGCAGCAGGCTCTCCTGCTCAGCCATACATGGCCTCATTGCGGTTCAGTGCCAGCACGCCCGTGATCAGGCGATACGCCTTCCACAGCCAGGCGCCCACCCACACCAGCCACGCCAGCGGGATGCCGATGATGGAAATGAACAGCACGAAGCCGACGAACATGAAGACGGCATACCACCAGAACGAGCGGATCTGCCAGGTATGATGGCTGTGCACGAAAGTCCCGTAGGTGCTGGGCCGCTGCACGTAGTTGATGATGAGCGGGACGAAGGAAAACGCGCCCAGCGAAAAGACGAAACTGAGCGCGTGCAGCATGTACATCCACCAGGCCAGGTTTTTGGCGGAATCCAGCTGGCGGTCGAGAACCAGTTCTTGCGACATGGTGTTGCCCTTTCTTGTCTGTTATAACAGTGTTTTAATTATATCAATCGTGGGAGAAAAGCATGAACGGTCCACTGTCCGGTATCCGCGTCATTGAAATCGGCACCCTGATCGCGGCGCCGTTCGCCGCGCGCCTGATGGCGGAATTCGGCGCGGAAGTCATCAAGATCGAGACGCCGGACGGCGGCGACCCAATCCGCACCTGGCGCAAGCTGCATCAGGGGACTTCGCTGTGGTGGTATCTGCAGTCGCGCAACAAGAAGTCCATCGCGCTCAATCTGAAGTCGGCGGAGGGTGTGGACATCGTGCGTCGACTGGCTGCCGATGCCGATGTGCTGATCGAGAATATGAAGCCGGGTGCGCTGGAAAAGCTGGGCCTGGGCTGGGATGCGCTGCACGCCCTGAATCCGAAGCTGAGCATGGTGCGCATTTCAGGCTACGGCCAGACCGGCCCTTATCGCGAGCGTCCCGGCTTTGGCGCCATCGGCGAGGCGATGGGCGGCATGCGCTATACGACGGGCGATCCGGACAGCCCTCCGGCGCGGGCCGGCATCAGCATAGGCGATTCCCTGGCCTCGCTGCACGCGGTGATGGGCGCCCTGATGTCGCTGCTACGGGTGAAGACGGGGCAGGGCAATGGCCAGGTGGTGGACGTGTCTCTCTTCGAGAGCGTGTTCAATATGATGGAAAGCCTGGTGCCGGAATACGATCTGCTGGGCCATGTGCGTGAACGCAGCGGCGGTGCGCTGCCGGGCATCTCGCCGTCCAACACCTACCCCACGCGCGACGGCGCCTACGTGGTCATTGCCGGCAACAGCAATCGCATCTTCCGCCGCCTGATGCTGGCGATCGGACGCGCCGACCTGGCGGACGATCCGGCTTTCGCCAGCAATGAGGGCCGCGTTGCGCAAGTGGCCCTGATCGACGGCGCCATCGCCGGCTGGACTTCCGCGCTGCCCATCGCGGAAGCGCTGGAGCAGCTGGAAAAGGCCGGTGTCCCGGCGGGGCGGATCTACTCCGCAGCCGATATCGTCGCCGATCCGCACTACCAGGCGCGCGATATGCTGCTGCAGGCGGAACTGCCCGGCGGTACGCAGGTGAAGATGCCGGGCATCGTGCCCAAGCTGTCGGAAACGCCGGGCCAGATCAACTGGCAAGGCCCGGCGCTGGGCGCCCATACGGACGAGGTGCTGGCCGTGCTGGGCATGAGCGCGCAGGACATCGCGCGCCTGAGGGAACAGGGCGTGGTGCGCTAACGCCCGCTAATACTCAGCCGCTGTAAGGCGTATAGAAGAAGCCGTTGCCGATCACGCTGGCCAGTGCCGTCTGGTTTTCCGTGCTCTCGCTGAAGCCCGTCAGGACTTCGGCCACGGACGCCTCGTGCGAATCCAGCTTGCCCACCCAGAAGGCGATGCCGCCAGCGTCGCCTGCGCGGTGCAGCACATTCTGGTAGAAGCGGTTGACGATATCGGTGTTGCTGGGCGCCGCGCCATAGATGGAGCTGAATTCGTCCGAATGCACAAAGCCATCGGCGACGGCTTTCAGGCTGGCGCCATGGTCCATCGCATTGATCCAGAATCCCAGACCCGTGCTGTCGGGCGTGCGGTTGAACGCCGCCTGGTAGATGCGGTAAGCCTGGCCGCCGGTGCCGGAGATATCGAGCGCCATGGTGGCATCGCTGAACTGGAGGCGTTCGACATTCGACAGGACATCGAAGACGTTGTCGCTGGTCTGCACGTCGAAGCCGCCATTGCTGTTACTGGCGACGGTGTAGGCCGTGTGTGGTCCCTTCAGTATGACCTTGTCGAAGCCGGCGCCGCCGTCGATGTCGTGGCCGTCGTCGCCCAGGGTGATCACGTCGTTGCCGTTGCCGGCATCGACCGACAGCGACTCGCCGCCGCCTTTGATGGTCACGTTGTCGTTGCCGTCGCCGGCCGCGACCGTCCAGTCGCTGTGGATGACTGCCGGCAGCGAGATGTTAATGACGTCGTCGCCGGTGAAGTTGGCGGGGTTGGCCAGCAGCGTTTCATCGAGCTGGGTATTGCCGTCGACGGCCAGGCTGCCGTTCTCCATGCGGAAGTAGCTGCCGTCGGTGTAGTACTCGTCAAAGGAATTCATGACGCCGCCGACGCTGGTGCCCGTCGTGCCCGCGCCTATGCTTTGCGTGTTGCCGTGCACGGTGAAGGCGCCGTTGATGGTCGACGAGGCCACCATGGCGTCGGAGTGGCCCTGCAGGGAGTTCACCGTGCCGCTAAAGTCGCCGTTGGCGGCGATGGCCACATTGCCGTCCATGGTCACGGTGCTGTTGCCGAAAATATGGTCGTAGTAGGAGCTGGTGAAAGGCACCTGCGTTGCGATCGAGGCGTGGGTCAGCGTTCCGCTAAGGCTGTCGAAGGCCATCGCGCCGTCGGTCACATGATAGTGGTAGTTGAGCGTGCCCTGGAAATCGGCGCGCTGCGTGTCCGGCGTGGTCTGCTGCATGTGGTAGAGCTGCACTGTGCCATCGCTGCCGGTGGCGGAGGCGGGGAAGCCGGAGAGGACCGCCGTCGAGCCGTCATCGTCGTAGGTGATGGCCATCTGGTCGCCGTTGCGCACAAAGGCGCCGCCATCGCTGTGGTCCTGGGCGAACTGGTAGTCTGCGGCGAAGAAAGTATCGGCCGCGGCGCCGAGGCTGGCGCCGCCCTGGAAGCTGGGCGGACTATCGTGATCGGCAACGGCTTGGCTGATGGTGGCAAGAATCGTGGTCATTGACTTTCCCCGTGTAAATAATTGCGCCGATTATACGGAGCAAATATGTACAAAAAATTACAAGTACAAAAATCACATCGGGCTTGGGGAGCCAATAAGCCATTTAAAAACAATAACTTGAAAGTTATTTGCCTTTTTGAAAATACAGCTGAAAATGATTAAATTAACAATGGCAGGATGCCGTCCAGACCGACGAAATTGAGCGCCACATTGGCCTGTTCGCGCACGACGGGCTTGGCGCGGAAGGCGACCGACATGCCGGCGACGCTCATCATTTTCAGGTCGTTGGCGCCGTCGCCCATGACGATGGCTTCCTCGGTCGTGATGCCCATCTCTTCGCACACGCGCTGCACGGTGCGCATTTTCTCTTCCGCGTCGACGATCCGGCCCACCACCTGGCCGGTCAGCTTGCCGTCGACAATTTCCAGTTCGTTGGCGTTGGTGTAGTCCAGCCCCAGACGCTCTTTCAGGCGCGCGGTGAAGTAGGTGAAGCCGCCCGACACCAGCAGCGTTTTCAGGCCCGCGCTCTTCACTGCGAACAGCATCTCCTCCGCGCCCGGCGACAGGTGCAGGCGCTCGTTGTACACCCGCTCCAGCGCCCACGCGTCCAGCCCCTTGAGCAGGGCCACGCGGCGCTTCAGGCTTTCGGCGAAGTCGATCTCGCCGCGCATGGCCGCTTCCGTGATCTCCGACACCTGCGGCTTCAGGCCCTGCATGTCCGCGATCTCGTCGATGCACTCGATGGTGATGAGGGTGGAATCCATGTCCATCGCCACCAGTCTGAATTCATCCATCTTGTGCACGCCCATCATATAGGTGGCGTCCAGCTGGGCGCCGTGGGCGGCGGCCTCGATGGTCTGGCGCAGTCCCGGCGAAAAGGTGATGTCTTCGCAGCGCAGGGCGTTTTCACCGAGCCAGATGATGCGTCCGGGCGCGGTGAGGGCGGCGATACGCTCCAGCCGCGCCTTGCAGTCGCCGCGGCCTTGCAGTACCAGGTTCATCGTGTAGTGTTCTGCGGTTTTCATGACAGGTGTTTGATGGCGTTTTTAATCTGGGTGACGCGCGCCGCCAGGTCCGGCATGGCGGCGGTAATCTTCAGCTTGTCCTGGCCATTGAGCTTGATCTGGCGGTTCTTCTGGATCAGCTCAATGATGCGCATGGGGTCGATCGGCGGCTTGGGCATGAACTGCAGATTGGCCGCCTCGCCGTGGGCGTCGATCTTGATGATGCCCACCGTCTTGGCGGCGATGCGCAGGCGGTGCGTCTCGATCAGCGCCTTGACGGCCTCCGGCAGCTTGCCGAAGCGGTCGATCAGCTCTTCCTGCATATCGTCGATCTTGCCCTGCGTCTCGCAATTGGCCATGCGCTTGTAGATCGACAGGCGCTCGTGCACGTCGCCGCAGAAATCCGCGGGCAGCAGGGCCGGCACGTGCAGGTTGATCTCCGTGGTCGACGACAGCGGCGCGGCCAGATCCGGCTCCTTGCCGTTCTTGAGCGAGCGCACGGCCTCGTTCAGCATATCAGAATACAGCTGGAAGCCCACTTCCGTCATCTCGCCGGACTGGCTCTCGCCCAGCACCTCGCCCGCGCCGCGGATTTCCAGGTCGTGCATGGCCAGGTAGAAGCCGCTGCCCAGTTCTTCCATCTGCTGGATGGCGTCCAGGCGGCGCTGCGCCTGCTTGGTCAGCGACTGCACGTCGTGTACCAGCAGGTAGGCGTAGGCCTGGTGGTGCGAACGTCCCACGCGGCCGCGCAGCTGGTGCAGCTGCGCCAGGCCGAACTTGTCGGCACGGTGCATGATGATGGTGTTCGCCGTCGGCACGTCGATGCCCGTCTCGATGATGGTCGTGCACAGCAGGATGTTGTAGCGCTGGGCGACGAAGTCGCGCATCACTTTTTCCAGGTCGCGCTCGTGCATCTGGCCGTGGGCGACGGCGATGCGCGCCTCCGGCAGCAGCTCGGTCAGCATGGCCATGCGATTCTGAATGGTCTCCACCTCGTTGTGCAGGAAGTAGACCTGGCCGCCGCGCTTCAGTTCGCGCAGGCAGGCTTCACGGATGACGGATTCGGCCTCGCTGCGGACGAAGGTCTTGATGGCCAGGCGCTTCTGCGGCGCGGTGGCGATAACGGAGAAGTCGCGCAGGCCTTCCAGCGCCATGCCCAGCGTGCGCGGGATGGGTGTGGCGGTCAGGGTCAACACGTCCACCTCGGCGCGCAGGGACTTCAGCGCCTCCTTCTGGCGCACGCCGAAGCGGTGCTCCTCGTCGATGATGACCAGGCCCAGGCGGGTGAACTTGACTTCCTCCGACAGCAGCTTGTGCGTGCCGATGACGATGTCCAGCGTGCCGTCGGCCATGCCCTTGATGGCGTTGGCGATCTCCTTGCCGGTGCGGAAGCGCGACATTTCGGCGATGCGCACTGGCCAGTCGGCGAAGCGGTCGGCGAAGGTTTGCGCATGCTGCTCGGCCAGCAGCGTGGTCGGCGCCAGGATGGCCACCTGCTTGCCGCCCATGACGGCGATGAAGGCGGCGCGCAGCGCCACTTCGGTCTTGCCGAAGCCGACATCGCCGCAGACCAGGCGGTCCATCGGCTTACCCGACGTCATATCCTTGATGACGTTGTTGATGGCTTCCTGCTGGTCCGGCGTCTCGTCGAAGCCGAAGCTGTCGGCGAAGCGCTCGTAGTCGTGGGCCGAGTATTCGAAGGCGTGGCCCTGGCGAAGGGCGCGGCGGGCGTAGAGGTTGAGCAGCTCGGCCGCCGTGTCGCGCACCTGTTCGGCGGCTTTGCGCTTGGCCTTTTCCCATTGGCCCGAGCCCAGGGTGTGCAGCGGCGCGTCTTCCGGCGAGGCGCCGGAATAGCGCGAGATCACGTGCAGCTGGGCCACCGGCACATACAGCTTGGTGTCCTTGGCGTATTCCAGATGCAGGAACTCGGCCTCGCCTTCGCCCATGTCCATGCTGGTCAGGCCCATATAGCGCCCGATGCCGTGGTTGACGTGGACCACGGGATCGCCGATCTTCAGCTCCGACAGGTCGCGCACCATGGACTCGACCTGGGTCACGGCCTCCTGCTTCTTCTTGCCCACGCGGCGGCCGGAGCCGGCGTACAGCTCCGTCTCCGTGATGAAGATGATATCTGCGTCGTCGGCCGCCAGCTCGAAGCCCGCGTGCAGCGGCGCCACGCCCAGGGCCAGCTTGGCGTCGGAAGCGAGGAAGCCGGCCAGGCCTTCCACCGGCGCCAATGGCAGGTCGTATTCGTTGAAGTACTGCTGCAGCGTTTCGCGGCGGCCGTTCGACTCGGCGCAGATCATCACCCGGCGGCCGGTCTGCATCAGATAGGCGCGCAGATTGGTCAGCGGATCTTCCGTGTGGCGGTTGACGGCGATATTGGGGATCGGCGCCGACAGCTCGGAAGCCTGGCCGTCGAAGGAACGCGAAATCACCAGGCTGCCGTGCGGCTTGGCCTGCACGAAGAACTGCTCGTCGCTGAGGAACAGCGACCGCGGCGGCAGGATGGGGCGGTCGCGGTCGGCCTTGAGGAAGCGGTAGCGCGAGTCGGTGTCGGTCCAGAAGCGCTTGATGGCCGCTTCGATGTCGCCCACCATGGCCAGCGCCGCGCCCTGCGGCAGATAGTCGAACAGGGTCGCCGTCTCGTCGAAGAACAGGGGCAGATAGTATTCGATGCCGGCCGAGGGAATGCCGCTGCTGATGTCCTTGTAGATCACGGAGCGCGAGGGATCGCCCTCGAACTGCTCGCGCCAGCGGCCGCGGAAGGTGGTGCGCGCCGCTTCGTCCATGGGGAATTCGCGGCCCGGCAGCAGGCGCACTTCGTTTACCGGGTACAGCGAGCGCTGGCTGTCGGCGTCGAAGGTGCGGATCGTCTCGATGGTGTCGCCGAACAGGTCCAGACGGTAGGGCAGGGCGGAGCCCATGGGGAACAGGTCGATCAGGCCGCCGCGCACCGAGTATTCGCCGGGCGACATCACCTGCGCCACGTGGGCATAGCCGGCCAGCGTCAATTGCGACTTCAGGCGCGCCTCGTCCAGCGACTCTCCCTTTTTGAAGAAGAAGGTGTAGGCCGCAAGGAAGGACGGCGGCGCCATGCGCACCAAAGCCGTCGTTGCGGGCACAATCATCACGTCGCACTGGCCGCTGCTGATCTCGTGCAGCGTGGCCAGGCGCTCGGACACCAGGTCCTGGTGCGGCGAGAAGGCGTCGTAGGGCAGGGTTTCCCAGTCCGGCAGCAGGTGGCAGCGCAGATCGGCGGCGAACCAGGGAATTTCATCCAGCAGGCGCTGGCCGTCGCCCGCACTGGCGACAAACACGGCCAGCATGCGGCCTTGCGATTTCAGTTCCAGCGCGCTTTGCGACAGGGCGTATGCGTCGGCGGAACCGTACAGCGCTGGCAGCGCAAAGCGGGTTCCGGGCTTGGGAAGAGACTTTTTAAAAGCTAAGGACATGCAGTCGATGACTTGAGACAGTTAGGCGCTCCGACATTATAGACGAAGCCTCAGGTCCCTGTTTTCGCGCGCAGATTTGCGACGCCGAACGGCACATGCACCATAGGGATGCCGCCGGCGGCCTTGAGGTGGCTGAGCTGGTCGTCGAAGAAGATATGCGGCTTGAGGATGCTGAGCACGCGCGCCTTTTCCATCCCGCCCAGGAAGAACGTTTCATTGGGCGAAACGCCCCAGCTCTTCAGCGTCGTCACCACGCGTTCGTGCGAGGGAGCGTTGCGGGCCGTGATGATGGCGATGCGCAGCACCTTCTTGTAGGCGGGATCGACGCGCTGGGCCTGGTCCTCGGCCCGCTGCATCTGCGCCAGCTTCTGAAACAGGTTGGCCAGCGGGCCCGGTTGATGGGGACGCGAGACGTGTTCGCGCTCGTGGGCGTGGAATTCGCCCACGTCGTTGTTACGCTTGAAGACAGTTTCCGCCTCGTCGTCGGCGATCACGCCGTCGAAGTCGAAGGCCACGCGCAGCTCGGCGTCGTTCTCGTCGTCCTCGGTGGCGGCGGGCAGCACCAGGCCTGCCGGATAGCCGGCGTCCAGCGCCATGCGCACGTCCTCGTCGTTCGCGCTGAGGAACAGTGAGGTATTAAACGCGGGCAGATAGGAATAGGGCGACTTGCCCGTCATGAAGCAGGCGCGCGAGATATCGAGACCGTAGTGGGCGATGGAGTTCATCACGCGCAGGCCCGTCTCCGGCGAATTGCGCGAGAACAGAACCACTTCCACCGGTCCCTTTTCATGCTCGAAGTGGCTGTTGATGCTCAAAAAACGGCGAATGAAGGGGAAGGCCACGCCGCGGTTGAGGATCACGTCGCGGTGCTGGTCCTGGTAGCGGCGGTAGGCGTCTTCGCCGCCGTTCAGGTAGATCTGGTGCGATTCGGTGAGGTCGAACAGGGCGCTGGAAGCGATGCCGATGACTAGTTTGTGCTCGATTGGATATGCCATTGATTTACTTGGGTTGGATTTTGATGACGCCCGTAACCTGGAAGCGCAGTTCGCTGGCGTCCTCGCCGGGCTGAGTTTCGATATGCAGTTCGCGAATGCCGTCGCGCACAGCCGCTTGCAGCGCGTGGGTGACGGTATTGGCGATCAGGGTTTGCGACACGTCCGGCAGCGCTGGCATGGGAGCGGGAGCCGACGATGCGGGCGGCGCCGTGCTCTCCGCCGCGCCGTCGCCGAAGAACTGGCTGACCATCCAGCCGAATTCGCGCCGCGTGGTGACGCAATAAACCGGCGTGGCGCCGGGGAAGATGCGGGCCACAGCGCCGCTGGCCTTCAGCAGGTCCGGGTCCACGGCCAGGATGAAAAGTCCGTTGCGGCCTTCCTCGATCGGCATCCACTGGTTCTGCACCACGTATTCGTAGTTGAAGTTGTCCAGCAAATGGGGGGGGCGGCGGCGGTCGACCTGGAAGGTGAAATAGGGCACGCCGAAAAAGTCGGCCAGGGCGCGTCCGACTAGGCTGATCTTGACGCCCATCTCGTCCAGCAGCACGTCCTCGATGTCCATGTTGCGGACGGCGGCGCTGCGCTGGGCCGCTTCCAGCTGGGGACGCGAGAGCACGGCTTCCGAGATCATGGCGGCAAAGCGGGCGCGTTCGCGCCGGGGCGCGCTGGCGCGCTGGGTGAAGGCGACGGCGATGCTGTCGCACAGCAGCTGCGCGCCTTCCTCCACCATTTCGCCGAAAGGGCCGCCGGCCTGGTTGTTGATCAGCTGGAGCACGCCCAGCACCTCGCCCGCGTCGTCAAGGATGGGCGCCACCAGCATCTCGCGCGTGCGGTAGCCCGTGCGCCGGTCCACGCCCTGCTGGAAGCACAGCTCGGGGTCAACGCGCTTCAGCGCCGCTTCGTCATAGACGTCGGCCAGGTTGAGCAGGCGGCGCGACAAAGCGGCATAGCCGGCGATGCTCTGCGCCGAGACGGGCAGCTTGAGCTGCTTGAATGAGGCCAGCCCCGTCTTCACCTTGGAGACCAGGCTGGCCTTGTCCTCGCCGATGGCGTAGATGGTCAGGCGGTCGCCGCTGAACAGGGCGCACAGCTCGGGCGAGAGGTCGAGCATGATCTCGTCCACGTCGTGGGTGGCGTGGATCTTGTTGGCCAGCGCTTGCAGCTGGCGGAAGAAGTTCAGGCGCTGCTCGGCGTCGCTCAGGTGGGCGCTCATTTACGGCTTTCGCTCCGGCGGCGAGGGCTGGGTGTTGACGCCGGTGATGACGGTCGCGTCCTCGTCGTCCGCCGGCGCGGAGGGCAGGGGCAGACCGGCGCCGGAAACCTGGGTCGCATCCGGGTCCTCTTCCGTGGCGGCGTCGCGCGGCAGGAAGGGATTGAGCTGGCGCGCTTCCGGCGGCAGCGTGTCGTCGGCGGCGATGGCTTCGCCGTTCAGCGCGCGGCGCAGGTCGTCGCGGAAGTGGCGCGCCGTGGGATAGCGGTCCTCGGGGCGCTTGGCCAGCGCGCGCAGCACGATGCGGTCGAACATGGGGCTGAGCAGGGGATTGAGCTTGCTGGGCAGCTCGGGCTGGGCGTACATGATCTTCTGCTGCATGTCGAACAGGCCCGTGCCGCGGAAGGGCTTCTCGTTGGTGAGGAACTGGTAGAGGATGATGCCGGCGGCGAAAATGTCGGAGCGCGGCCCCACCGCCTGGCCCGCGATCTGCTCGGGCGACATATAGCTGGGCGTGCCGACCATGGTGCCCGCCTCCGTCAGGTTGGCGTTCACGTCCTGCATGCGGGCCACGCCGAAGTCGGTCAGCTTGACCATCAGCTGCGCGTTCAACATCACGTTGGCGGGCTTGATGTCGCGGTGGATGATGCCCTGCTGATGGGCGTAGCCGACGGCGTCCAGCAGCTCGCAGGTCATGCGCACGGAATCCTCCAGCGTGAATTCGAGCTGGAAGGCCTGGCTCTCGTCGAAGTAGCTGCTCAATTCTTCGCCCGCGATCAGCTCCATCACCAGGTAGGCGATGCCTTCCTCCTCGCCAAAGTCGTAGACGGTGACGATGTTGGGATGGTTGAGCCGCGCCACCGCCTGCGCCTCGTGGATGAAGCGCGAGGAATATTCCGCCCGCAGCTCCTCGTCGATGCGGCTGGTGAGGATGACCTTGATCGCCACGCGGCGGTTGAGCCTGGGGTCCACGCCTTCATAAACCAGGCCCATGGCGCCTTTGCCCAGCACGCGCAGCAGTTGGTAGCGGCCCAGTTTCTGTAGATCGGTCATAAACGTCGGAATGCTTGGCTAAAAACTAAGTGTAAAGCAGAATCGGCTCGTCGTATCATATGCCGCAAACATTATCGGAAGAAAGCTTCTCTATAGGCGCGGCATGGCAGGCAGACACTTTATCAAGCGCGGCGTGGCGGCCGACGCGCTGGCGGCGGGACTCGAACACGCCCACATCGTTGCTGTGCGGGAAGTAGGCGCGGATTTCATCGCCCAGGACTATGTGGCCGGCCCCAGCCTGCGCGCCGTGCTGGACGCGGGCCGGCCGCCGCTGGCGCAGGCGCTGGCGTGGACGGACCAGCTGCTCGACGCGCTAGCCTATCTGCACGGGCGCGGCATCGTCCACCGCGACATCAAGCCGGCCAACCTGTTGCTGGCGCCCGACGGCGGCATCCGGCTGACGGATTTCGGCATTGCCGGCCGCATCGGCGGCCGTGTTCAGGACAGCGGCACGCCCCATTACATGGCGCCGGAGCAAATGCGCGGCGCGCCGCCGGACCCGCGCGCGGACTTGTACAGTGTTGCTGTCGTGTTTTATCAATTGCTGACTGGAAGCCTGCCCTATGCGGGCACGGCCTTCGAGGTCATGCAGCAAGTTCTTCGCGGAAACCCTCAGCGGCCCTCGCGCCGCCGCCCCGATTTGCCGCCCGCTCTGGACATGGTGCTGCTGCGCGCCTTGTCGCGCGACCCCGCTTTGCGCTATGACACGGCACATGCATTTCGCAAGGCAGTGGATGCGGTTTTTGTCGCCAATCTTTCGTAAAAATCAAGAGATAAAAATTAATATTTTCTTCAAACTCTTGCTTGAATTCTAGTATAGTCGTAAGCGCTGTTGAATACTTGCAAGGCACCTTGCCGCCCCGGGATTTAACGTTTCTTGCCTTCAAGTTTCTTGTTTCACTGCTTCATTCTTTTTCGTCCGCGAGGGTTGATTGAGATGAGTATTGTGGATATAGATGCCTTGCTGCAGGAAGTGGAGCCAGCCGCGCCCAGCGGTCCGAACCTGGAGTACGACCCCGAATTTCTGGAGCTGGAACAGGCCATCCTCGGCAAGCCGGAAGTCCAGTACGGCGACACCGTCACGCCCGCTGTGCCGCCCGAGTGGAAGGTGGTGCAGCGCCTGGCCGGCGGCCTGCTGGCGCGCAGCCGCGACCTGCGCCTGGCCGTGGCCCTGCTGCGCTCCGCCCTGGCCCTGCATGGCATCGCCGGCTGCGCCGACGGCTTGCGCCTGATCGAGCAGCTGCTGGCGCAGCGCTGGGACAGCGTCCATCCCCAGCTCGATCCCGACGACGGCAACGATCCCACCCTGCGCATCAACTCCCTCGCCACCCTGGCCGACAGCGCCACCATCCTGCGCGAGCTGAAGGAAACCACCCTGATCATGCTGCCCAATCTGGGGCCGCTCACTATCCGCAGCCTGGAAATCGCCAGCGGCGAACTGGCGCCGCCCGAGGGCGAGAACAAGCTGGAATTCACGTCCATTGAAAGCGCCTTGTCGGACGTGGAGCTGGAGCGCGAGCAAGCGCTGGCCGGCGCCCTCCAGCGCGCCTACGACAGCGTGGTGAATATCGAGTCGACCCTGATGCGCCAGGTGGGCAGCGCGCAGGCCCTGAACCTGGACGCATTGACCCGCAACCTCAAGCGTGCGCGCGATTTCGTGAGCGGCCACCTGGGCGAGCGCACGGGCGCGCCCGAGCAGGCGGCGCACGCGGGCGAGGGCGATGGGGAAGGCGCGCATGCGGGTGGCGGCATCGCCGGTAATGGCGGCTCCGGCGGCGCGATCCGCCCGGCCGCCATCAGCGGCGAAATCGGCAGCCGCGCCGACGTGATCCGCATGCTGGACAAGATCTGCAAGTACTACCAGCAGAACGAACCGGCCAGCCCGGTGCCGCTGTTGCTGGAACGGGCCAAGCGCCTGGTGCCGAAAAATTTTTTCGAAGTGCTGGAGGACCTCGCGCCCGACGGCATGCAACAGTTGTTGATGGTGAGCGGTCCGCGCGAGACCACGGGCGAGCAGCAGTAAGTCCGGCGCAGCGCGCGATACAGCGTGTTTCTTAACCTGGAGGAGTCTATCGTGGGAAAAGAGAGTAGCCAGAAATTCATCGCACGTAACCGTGCGCCGCGGGTGCAGATCGAGTACGACGTGGAAGTGTACGGCGCCGAAAAAAGCATCCAGCTGCCTTTTGTGATGGGTGTGCTGGCCGATCTGTCGGGGCAGCCGGCGGATCCGCTGGCGCCGGTGGCAGACCGCAAATTCCTCGAAATCGACGTGGACAATTTTGACGAGCGCCTGAAGTCCATGAAGCCGCGGGTGGCGGTGCAGGTGCCCAACACCCTCACCGGCGAGGGCAATCTGAGCGTGGACATGACCTTCGAGAGCATGGACGACTTCACGCCCGCCGCCATCGCGCGCAAGATCGGCCCCTTGAAGCAGCTGCTGGAAGCGCGCGGCCAGCTGGCCAATCTGATGACCTATATGGACGGCAAAACGGGCGCGGAAGAACTGGTGGCCAAGCTGCTCGCCGATCCGGCCCTGATGCAGGCCCTGGCCTCGTCGCCGAAGCCACAGGAATAACAGCACACTGGAGACATGACTATGAGCGAAACATCGACTGAACTACAACAGGGCGCGGCCGGCACGCTGGAGATGAGCGACTTCGGTGCGCTGCTGCAGAAGGAATTCAAGCCGCAGTCGGACAAGGCCAAGGAAGCCGTGGAAACGGCCGTGCAGACCCTGGCGCAGCAGGCGCTGGCCGGCGCCAACCTGGTGTCGGGCGACGTGCTGGCCACCATCGAGGGCCTGATCGCGGCGCTGGACAGGAAACTGACGGAGCAGATCAACCTGATCATGCACTCGGAGGAGTTCCAGAAGCTGGAAGGCGCCTGGCGCGGCCTGCACTACCTGGTCAACAACACGGAGACGGATGAAACGCTGAAGATCCGCGTGATGAACATCTCCAAGAACGACCTGGCCAAGACGCTGAAGAAGTACAAGGGCACGGCCTGGGACCAGAGCCCCCTGTTCAAGAAGATGTACGAGGAAGAATTCGGCCAGTTCGGGGGCGAGCCTTTCGGCTCCATCGTGGCCGACTACTACTTCGACAACAGCGCGCCGGACGTGGAGCTGCTGACCTCCATGGCGAAGATCGCCGCCGCCGCCCACGCGCCGCTGATCTCGGCCGCCGCGCCTTCCGTGATGCTGATGGAGTCGTGGCAGGAGCTGTCCAACCCGCGCGACCTGACCAAGATCTTCCAGACGCCGGAACACGCCGCCTGGCGTTCCTTCCGCGAGTCGGAGGACGCGCGCTACGTGGGCCTGGCCATGCCGCGCTTCCTCGCCCGCCAGCCTTACGGCGCCAAGACCGATCCAGTGGAAGCCTTCGACTTTGAAGAAGACACCTCGGCCGCCGGCAGCAAGAACTACACCTGGGCCAACGCCGCCTACGCCATGGCGGTCAACATCAACCGCTCCTTCAAGGAGTATGGCTGGTGCTCGCGCATCCGTGGCATCGAGTCCGGCGGCGCGGTGGAAGGCCTGCCCGTGCACACCTTCCCCACGGACGATGGCGGCGTGGCCATGCAGTGCCCGACCGAGATCGCCATCTCCGACCGGCGCGAGGCCGAGCTGGCGGCCAATGGCTTCATGCCGCTGGTGCACAAGAAGAACACGGACTTTGCCGCCTTCATCGGCGCCCAGTCGCTGCACAAGCCGGCCGAATACGACGATCCGGACGCCACCGCCAACGCCAACCTGGCCGCGCGCCTGCCTTATCTGTTCGCCACCTGCCGTTTCGCCCACTACCTGAAGTGCATCGTGCGGGACAAGATCGGCTCCTTCAAGGGCCGCGACGAGATGGAGCGCTGGCTGAGCAACTGGATCAACCGCTATGTCGACGGCGACCCCGCCAATTCCAGCGAAGGCACCAAGGCGCGCAAGCCGCTGGCGGCGGCGGAAGTGCTGCTGGAAGAGGTGGAGGGCAATCCGGGCTACTACACCTCCAAGTTCTTCCTGCGTCCGCACTACCAGCTGGAAGGCTTGACCGTGTCGCTGCGGCTGGTGTCGAAACTGCCTTCGGCCAAGGGCTAAAACTAGGGGATTTTCTGGCCTGTCACGCCGGGCGATCGCACCCGTCCGGCATTTTCGTTCCACACAAGGAGAGCAAAAATGGCTGTAGACATGTTCCTCAATATGGGCGCCACCATCAAAGGTGAAACCAAGGACTCGGCGCAGAAAGCGGCGGGCGACATCGACGTGCTGGCATGGAGCTGGGGCGCGTCCAACGCCGGCTCCTTCCACACGGGCGGCGGCGGCGGCGCCGGCAAAGCCAACTTCCAGGACCTGTCCGTGACCAAGTATCTGGACAAGGCCTCGCCTGCGCTGCTCTCGGCGCTGGCCAAGGGCTCCCACATCCCCAGCGCCAAGCTGCTGGTCCGCAAGGCGGGCGAGGGCCAGCAGAAGTACCTGGAAATCACCATGACCAATGTGCTGGTCACCTCGGTCAGCACGGGCGGCAGCGGCGGCGAAGACCGGCTGACGGAAAACATCAGCCTCAATTTCGCCGAGATCAAGTTCGAATACTTCATGCAGAACGAGAAGGGCGTCACCGCGTCCGGCGGGGTATTCGACTGGGATATCGCCGGCAACGTCGCCAAGTAAAGCTGGCGCCAAGCGCGCCGGGACGGAGGTTCCGGCGCCATTCGATTCACCACGACCTACGGGAGCGCCTGTCATGGACGCGCAACAGCTCATCTCGGATGGCAAGCTAAGCGAGGCGCTCGCCGCGCTGCAGGACCAGGTTCGCAAGGACGCTGCAAATGCCCGGCATCGTATTTTCCTGTTTCAGCTGCTGTCCGTGCTGGGGCAGTGGAACCGAGCGCTGACGCAGCTGAACGTGGCGGCCGAACTGGACGCCGCCGCGCTGCCGATGGCGCAGACCTACCGCGAAGCCATCCAGTGCGAGGCGCTGCGCGGCGAAATCTTCGACGGCTCGCGCGCGCCGCTGGTGTTCGGCGAGCCGCAGCCCTGGCTGGGGCTGATGCTGGAGGCGCTCAAGCTCGACGCGGCGGGCGAGGGCGCGCGCGCCGCCAACGCGCGCGCGCTGGCCTTCGAGGACGCGCCGGCCAGCAGCGGCAGCATCAACGGCGAGCGCTTCGACTGGATCGCCGACGCCGACCCGCGCCTGGGCCCTGTGCTGGAGGCGGTGGTCAACGGCCGCTATTTCTGGATTCCCTTCCACCGCATCAGCAAGATCGAATTCGACGCTCCGGCCGATCTGCGCGACGACGTGTGGACCCCGGCCCGCTTCACCTGGACCAATGGCGCCGGCTCCGTGGGGCTGATCCCCACGCGCTACAGCGGCACAGTGGACAACGGCGAACCGGCGCTGATGCTGAGCCGCCGCACCGAATGGGTGGAAAGCGGCCCGCTGGCGGGCCATGGCCTGGGCCAGCGCATGCTGGTGACGGACACCAGCGACTACGCGCTGATGGACGTGCGCGTGATCGAGCTCGATCCACAGTCCGGCGACGGCAATGGCTGAACTGGCCCCGCGCGAACGCTTGCAGCCCTCGCTGCTGGACCGGCTGACGGACGACGAGCCGGATAAAGCGGTCGAATCGCGCGACCGGCGCGTGCTGTCCGTGCGCAGCCTGCGCGAGAGCGTGCTGCGCGACCTGGCGTGGCTGCTGAACACCACCAATCTGTTCTCCGTCAGCAGCGACGGCGGACTGCCGCACGTCGCCGGCTCCGTCGTCAACTACGGCATGCCGGACATTTCCGGCATCTCGGTGGCGGGCATGAATATGGCGGACCTGGAACGAGGCATACGGCAGGCGATCTGGGACTTCGAGCCGCGCCTGCTGCGCCAGTCTGTGGTGGTCAAGGCTTTGTCGTCGGAGGCGAGCCACAACAAGATCATGTTCGAAATCGAAGGCGATATGTGGGCCCAGCCCTATCCCGAGCGGCTGTACCTGAAGACGGAGCTGGACCTGGACAGCGCCGCCATCCGTCTCAGCGAATCGGCGAGGAGCCAATGAATCCGCGCTTTCTGCGTTATTACAGCCAGGAGCTGCAGCATCTGCGCGAGATGGGCGGCGAATTCGCGCGCGACTATCCCAAGATCGCGGGCAGGCTCGGGCTGGAGGGCTTCGACTGCGCCGATCCCTACGTGGAGCGGCTGCTGGAAGGCTTCAGCTTCCTCACGGCGCGGGTGCAGATGAAGCTGGACGCGGAATTCCCCCGCTTTACTCAGCATTTGTCGGAACTGGTCTATCCCCACTTCCTGGCGCCGACGCCGTCGATGGCGGTGGTACAGCTGAATCCTGACCTGAGCAATCCGAGTTTGAAGCAGGGCTATGTGGTGCCGCGCGGGACGGCCATGCGCAGCGTGCTGGGGAAGGGCGACACCACGGCCTGCGAATACCGTACGGGCCATGAGCTGACATTGTGGCCGGTGGAACTGGTGGAAGCCAAATTCTTCACCCATAGCGGCGTGCAGGCCGCTTCCGGCGGCGGCATGCAGCTGCCGGCGGCGGTCAAGGCGGGCATCCGTCTGCGCTTGCGCACCAGCGGCGGCCTGCCATTCTGCGAGCTGCCGATGGACAGCCTGGCGCTCAATCTGCGCGGCGGCGACGAGCTGCCCGTGCGGATCTATGAAAAAATCCTGGCCGGTGTGGAGGGCGTGCTGGTGCAGGCTTCCACGGCGGAGGACCGCGCGCCCGTCGAGCACTGGCATGTGTTGCTGCCGAAGAGCGCCGTGCGTCCGCTGGGCTTCGAGGAGGAGCAGGCTCTGCTCCCCAGCGGCAAACGTACCTTCCAGGGCTACCGCCTGCTGCAGGAATACTTCGCCTTCCCGCAGCGCTTTCTGTTTGTGGAACTGGCGGGGCTGCGCGCGGCGCTGGCCCGCTGTGCGCAGGACGAGCTGGAAATTGTCATCCTGCTCAACCGCGGAGACGCCCAGCTGGAGCAGATGCTGGACCAGTCCAACTTCGCCCTGCATTGCACGCCCGTGGTCAACCTGTTCCAGCGCCGGGCCGACCGCATCGACGTCTCCGGCGGCCAGCTGGAATACCATGTGCTGGTGGACCGCACGCGGCCCATGGACTATGAGGTTTACCAGGTGGAGGAGGTGACGGGCTACGGCACGGGACCGGACGCGGAGCAGGCCTTCCGTGCCTTTTACACGGCCAAGGACATCGGCAGCCTGCACCAGGAGCACGCCTTCTACCAGATCCGGCGCGAGCAGCGCACCATCTCGCAGCGCCAGCGCCGCATCGGACCTCGCTCCAGCTATGTGGGCAGCGAGATGTTCATTTCCATCGTCGACGCGGCGGAAGCGCCTTATCGCAGCGACCTGCGCCAGCTGGGCCTCACCGTTTCCTGTACCAACCGCGACCTGCCGCTGGCCATGCCGCTGGGCGTGGGCCGGACCGACTTCACCCTCGATTCCGGTGCGCCTCTGGTTTCCGTGCGCTGCGTGGCGGGGCCGAGCCAGCCGCACCCTTCGTTTGCCGAAGGCAGCGTGGCGTGGCGTCTGCTGAACCATCTGTCGCTCAACTATCTGTCGCTGGTGGACGCCGATCCGCAGCAAGGCGCGACGGCGCTGCGCGAGATGCTGTCGCTGTACTGTCAGGCGGGCGACCTGAATGCCCAGCGCCAGATCGAAGGCGTGCGCTCGATCACCTCCAGCGCCATCACGCGCCGCATGCCGTCGCCGGGGCCGATCACCTTCGGCCGCGGCCTGCAGGTGACGCTGACCCTGGACGATGCGGCCTTCGAAGGCACGGGCGCCTTCCTGCTGGGCGCTGTGCTGAGCCAATTCTTCGCCCAGTACGTGTCGATCAACTCCTTCACCGAAACGGTGGTGCGCACGCTGGCGCGGGGTGAGATCATGCGCTGGCCGGCCAAGGGAGGCGTATGCGCGATCCTGTAGCGCTGGAGCTGATGCTGGAGCGCGAGGCGGCGCGCATGGACTTTGTCCAGGTGCTGCGGCTGATCGAAAACGCGCACCCAGACAAGCCGCGCATCGGCACCTCGCTGCGTCCGCGCGACGATGCCGTGCGCCTGGGGCAGGAGCCGACGCTGACCTTCAACCCCACCATGCTGGCGCAGTTTCTGCGTTCCGGGGCCGTGGGCGGGGCGCGGGCGCGGCTGGCGGTCAACTTCTTCGGCCTGCTGGGCGCCAACGGTCCTCTACCTACGCATCTGACGGAATACACGCGAGACCGCCTGCGCAACGGCGGCGACGGCACGCTGCTGGCCTTTTTCGACGTCTTCCACCACCGCCTGCTGTCGCTGTTTTACCGCGCGCGGGCCCAGGCCGAACCGGCCATCAACCTGGACCGGCCAGACAGCGACCGCTTCGCCGATTTCGTCGGCAGCATGTTCGGCATCGGCTCTCCCGCGCTGCGCGAGCGCGACGCCGTGCGCGACTTCGCCAAGCTGCACTTCGCCGGACTGCTGGCGAATAATGCGCGGCCCGCGTCCGGGCTGGTGTCCATCCTGCGCGAATACTTCAAGCTGCCCGTGCACGTCGAGCAGTTCGTCGGCCACTGGATGCGGCTGCCGCCAGAGATCCAGTCGCGCCTGGGGCGGCAGGAGGAGGGTAGCCGGCTGGGCGTCTCCACCGTTCTGGGGCGCCGCGTGTGGGACAGCCAGAACAAATTCCGCATCGTGATCGGCCCCGTGGGCTACCAGGACTACTGCCGCATGCTGCCCGGCGGCGACAGCATGCAGCGGCTGGTGGACTGGGTCCGCAACTACGTGGGCGGCGCCCTCGATTGGGACGTGCGCCTGATTCTGAGGAAGGACGAGATCCCGCCCCTGCGCCTGGGCAGCTATCCCTGCGCGCCGCGCCTGGGCTGGAGCACCTGGCCTATGAGCGCGGCGGCGGAGCGCGATCCCGGCCAGTTACTCATCAACCCTGGCGCCCTCGCGGGCTAAGGAAAACATCATGGCAGAAATCAGTCGCGTCGCATTGTTCGGAAAACTGAACTCCCTGTGCTACCGGGCGATCGAAAGCAGTACGGTGTTTTGCAAGCTGCGGGGGAATCCCTACGTGGAGCTGGTGCACTGGCTGCATCAGATCCTGCAGCTGCAGGACTCGGACCTGGCGCGCATCATCAAGCACTACGAGCTGGATGCGGCGGGGCTGGCGCGCGATATGACGGCGGCGCTGGATCGCCTGCCGCGCGGCTCCACATCCGTCACCGACCTGTCTTCGCAGGTGGAGGAGGCGGTGGAGCGGGCCTGGGTCTACGGCACGCTGATGTTCGGCGAATCGCAGGTGCGCTCCGGCCATCTGGTGGTGGGCATGCTGAAGACGAGTGGCCTGCGTAACGCGCTGTACGGCGTCTCGCAGCAGTTCCAGAAGATTAAGGCGGAGAACCTGAGCGAGAATTTTTCCTCCATACTGAAAGATTCACCGGAATCGGCCATGACGGCCACGGACGGCTTCCAGACGGGCGGCGGCGCGGCGCCCGGAGAGGCCAGCGGCGCCATTGCACCGGCCGCCATGGGCAAGCAGGAGGCGCTGAAAAAATTCACCGTCGATCTGACTGAGCAGGCGCGCGGCGGCAAGATGGACCCCATCGTGGGCCGCGACGACGAGATCCGTCAGGTGGTCGATATCCTCATGCGCCGGCGGCAGAACAATCCTATCCTCGTTGGCGAGGCGGGCGTGGGCAAGACGGCGGTGGTGGAAGGCTTCGCCCAGCGCATCGCGCGCGGCGACGTGCCGCCCAGTCTGAAGGACGTGCAGCTCCTGGCGCTGGATGTGGGGCTGCTGCAGGCCGGGGCCAGCATGAAGGGCGAATTCGAGCAGCGCCTGCGCTCTGTTATTGACGAAGTGCAGGGCAGCCCCAAGCCCATCATCCTGTTCATCGACGAGACGCATACGCTGGTGGGCGCGGGCGGCGCAGCGGGGACGGGCGACGCGGCCAATCTGCTGAAACCCGCGCTGGCGCGGGGTACGCTGCGCACCATTGGCGCCACCACCTTTGCCGAGTACAAGAAGCATATCGAAAAAGACCCGGCGCTGACGCGGCGCTTCCAGACGGTGCAGGTCGATGAACCCAGCGAGGAACGGGCCATCCTCATGATGCGCGGCGTGGCTTCGACCATGGAGAAGCACCACAAGGTGCAGATCCTGGACGAGGCGCTGGAGGCGGCAGTCAAGCTCTCGCACCGCTACATCCCGGCGCGCCAGTTGCCCGACAAGTCGGTGAGCTTGCTGGACACGGCCTGCGCCCGAGTGGCCGTGAGCCTGCATGCCACGCCGGCCGAGGTGGACGACAGCCGCAAGCGCATCGAGGCGTTGGAGACGGAGCTGGCCATCATCGGCCGCGAAAAGGCCATCGGCATCGACATCGGCAAGCGCGAGACGGAGGCCAGCGAATTGCTGGAGCAGGAGCATGCACGACTGGACCAGCTGGAGGAACGCTGGAACGCCGAGCGCGCGCTGGTGGACGAGCTGTTGTCATTGCGCGCGCGCCTGCGCGACGGTGCGCATCCGGTGGAGGGCACGGGCAGCAAGCTGGAAGCGGCCGCCGATCGGGCAGAGAAAGGCGCTGCAGGCGGCGACTCCAGTGGCGGCGCTCCCGCCAGCGCACTCGATCCCGCCGAGCGTGCGGACCTGATGGAAAAGCTGAAGTCCGTGCAAACCAAGCTGCACGAGCTGCAAGGCGAAAATCCGCTGATCCTGCCCACCGTCGATTACCAGTCCGTGGCTTCCGTGGTCGGCGACTGGACCGGCATCCCCGTCGGCCGCATGGCGCGCAACGAGATGGAGACTATCCTCAACGTGGCTTCGCTGCTCAGCCAGCGCGTGATCGGCCAGGACCACGCGATGGAGATGATCGCCAAGCGCATCCAGACTTCGCGCGCAGGGCTGGACAATCCGAACAAGCCGATTGGCGTCTTCATGCTGGCCGGTACCTCGGGCGTGGGCAAGACAGAGACGGCGCTGGCCCTGGCCGAAGCCTTGTATGGCGGCGAGCAGAATCTGATCACCATCAACATGAGCGAGTACCAGGAGGCGCACACCGTCTCCACGCTGAAAGGCGCGCCGCCCGGCTACGTGGGCTATGGCGAAGGCGGCGTGCTGACCGAGGCTGTGCGCCGCAAGCCGTATTCCGTCGTGCTGCTGGACGAAGTGGAAAAAGCCCATCCGGACGTGCATGAGATGTTCTTCCAGGTCTTCGACAAGGGCTTCATGGAAGACGGCGAGGGCCGTTTCATCGACTTCAAGAATACGCTGATCATCCTCACCACCAACGCCGGCACGGACCTGATTGCGGGTCTGTGCAAGGACCCCGATCTGATGCCCGACCCGGAAGGCATGGCCAAGGCTCTGCGCGAGCCGATGCTGAAGGTCTTCCCGCCCGCGCTGCTGGGCCGCATCGTGACGATTCCCTACTATCCGCTGTCGGACCAGATGCTGGGCCAGATCGTCAAGCTGCAGCTCAACCGCATCAAAAAGCGCGTCGAGGCGCGCTACAAGATCCCGTTCGAGTACAGCGAAGACGTGGTCAAGCTGGTGGTGTCGCGCTGTACGGAGAGCGAGTCCGGCGGACGCATGATCGACGCCATCCTCACCAACACCATGCTGCCCGATATCAGCCGCGCCTTCCTGACACGGATGATGGAGGGCGGCAGCATCGCCTGTGTGCAGGTGTCGGTGAAGGATGGCGATTTTGCTTACGCCTTCGAATAAGGATGAGATATATTAGGGTTTCATCTTTGTAGGAAGTGACGTGCTGAATCAAGATACGCTGTTGCTGGTGCAGATCTGCATTACGCTGCTGACGACGGCGCTGATGGCCGTCGCGGCGTGGTATGTGGAGTGTCCCGTCGAGCAGCGGCTGTGGGCCGTCGGGAATGTCATCATCTCGGTGGGGCTGGCGATCACCAATCTTCCCGGCTGGATGCCGTTCGTGGCGCACGCGGTGCTGGGCTACGGCGTCCTGGCCTATGGCATGGCGGTAGTGATGCGCGGCCTGTTCATCTACTGTAATGGACAGCTGGAGCAGCGATGGCTGGTGCTGATCGCGGCGCTGATCGTCATCATCAACGGGTATTTCGGCTACGTCGATCCCAGCCTGCGCGCGCGGCTGGTGGCCAGCAGCCTGTATTTCGCCGCCCTCAACGGCCTGTGTGCCGTGGTGCTGGCCCGCTACGGCGGCTGGCGCGGCGTCATTGTCACTGTCGCCGGCTTTACCTTATTGGCACTGGCGCTGTTCATGCGCGGCGCCTATTTCCTCTTTCATGCGGACCCCAACGACACGCGCGGCTCGGTGGTGGTCGCCCTCGGCCTGCTGGTTGTGCCGCTGGCGCAGGTGTGCATTTTGTATGGCCTGATCATCCTCGTGATGCGGCGCCACGCCGAGCGCCTGCGCCAGCTCTCCACGCTCGACCCGCTGACGGGCGCCCTCAATCGCGCCGGGCTGGAAGTGCAGGGCCGGCGCGTGGCCCAGCGCACCCTGCGTTCTGGACGCAGCCTGGCCGTGATCATGATCGACGCCGACCACTTCAAGAACATCAACGACACCTACGGCCATCCGGTGGGCGACGAGGTGCTGCGCCACATGGTGCGGCTGCTGAAAGCGGAGCTGCGTCCGCACGATCTGCTGGCCCGTTACGGCGGCGAGGAATTCGTGATGGTGCTGGACGGCCTCAGTCTGCAGGACGCGGTGAAGGTGGCGGAACGCCTGCGCAGCCGCATCGAGTCCGAACTGGTGGGCGTGGAGCAGATCACCGTGCGCTACACGGCCAGTGTGGGCGTGTCCTGCTCGGACGAGCATGGGCATGACTTGATCCAGCTGATTTCCGCCAGCGATGCGGCCATGTATTCCGCCAAACGGTCGGGCCGCAACCGGGTCATGATCGCCTGATCAGGGCTTGCGCGCGCCCACCAGCAGGCCGGCCACCGGCTTTTTCACCTCGCTGCGCAGGACGACGTGGCTGATTTCCGACACTTCCAGTCCCGCTGTGGTCAGCACCTGCCGCAGATAGGACTCGCTATGGCTGTAGCGTCCATGGCTGTGCAGCTTGAACCGGGGGGCTTGCGCCTCGTCTTCCTCGGCGGTCTGCTCGACGGTGAACACGAGATGGCCGCCGCTGCGCAAGGCGCCGGCGGCGGCGCTCACCACCTCGTCGAGCCGGCCGAAATAGCACAGCGTATCGGCCGACACTATCAGGTCATATGCCTGGGGATGAGCCGTCAGCCAGGCCGTCAGCTCCGCCTCGTCCAGCGCGTCGTAATCGCGGCGCTCGGCGGCCTTGGCCAGCATGCCGGCCGACAGGTCGACCCCGTGCAGATGCGCGGCCAGCGGACGCAGTACCGGCCCGCACAGGCCCGTGCCGCAGCCGGCGTCCAGCACCTGCAGGCTGCGCGACTGCAGCAGGGCGGGATTGAGCAGGCGCGCGACCATCTCGCCGCACAGGGCCGGAGCGCGGTAGCCCAGGCCCGCCAGCACTTCGTCAAAGCTGCCCGCGAAGCGGTCGAAGGTCTGCTGCACATAGGCGTCGGACGCGCGCTGCGGGGCCGGCTGGCCGGAGCAGGCGGCGATATGGTGCTGCACCACGGGATTGTCCGGCTCCAGGCGCTCCCACTGACGGTAGACTTCCAGCGCCTCCTCCAGCCGGCCGAAGGCCGCCAGCGAACGGGCCACGCCGCGCAGCGCTTCCGTGCTGTCGGGCTGGATCAGGACCGCGTTGCGATAGGCGGTCAGCGCTTCCTGCAACTGGTCGACCTTCTTCAGCAGGTGGCCCAGATTGATCCAGCCTTCGACAAAATCGGGCGCCAGCGCGACGGCCTTGCGGTAAGCCTCCGCAGCATCGGCATGGCGTCCCTGTTCCTTCAGCACCACACCCAGATTGCTGTAGGCGGGCGCAAAATCGGGCCGGGCTTCGATCACGCTGCGATAGGTTTGTTCGGCTTCGGCGAAATGGCCGCCTTCCTTCTGCATATTGCCCAGGTTATTGCGGGCGTCGATGTAGCCGGGCGCGATGTCGAGCGCGCGGCGGATCAGGCGGATCGCGTCGTCGCGCCGGCCCAGCTGGTGCTGCGCCACGCCCAGGTAGTGCAGGGCGTCCGCGTGCGCGGGCTCCACTTCGAGGATGGCGCGGTAGTGCTGGGCCGCGATCTGCGGCTGGCCATCCCGATGCACGGCGATCGCCATCTGCATGGCCTGATCGAGGCTGATGCGCTGGCTCCGGACCTGCTGCTGGCGGTGCTGCGTAGGCTGCTTTTTCATGCGCGCTCTCCGTGGCTGAAAAGCTTACCGTTTAGACAGTTTTTTAGTCATAATAGCATCAGCCAGTATCGTTGCGAGGAGAGTGCCATGCCGAACCAAGTTGCGATGGGAGCGATGTTGACCTGCACCTTCGGTGCGGCGCCGTCGTCGCTGGTGGTATTGCCTAAAAACAAGGTCCTGGCGGAGGGGCCGCCCGCCGCCAACATCATGGACCATGTGCCGATGTTGAACATCATGCCCTTCGGGATGTGCAGCTCGCCCGCCAATCCCACGGTGGCCGCCGCCACTGCCGCCGCGCTGGGCGTGCTGACGCCCATGCCCTGCATTCCCGCCACCGCCGCGCCCTGGGTGCCGGGCGCGCCCACGGTGCTGATCGCGAATATGCCGGCGCTGGACAACGTCTCCAAGTGCATGTGCAACTGGGGCGGCGTAATCGCCTTCAGCAATCCCGGCACCAGCAAGACCATGGTCCCCTGATCCGCGCGCGAGACGACCCTATGCCCCTGACCCAAGCCAACCGCGAAGTCGCCGTCAGCACCGCGCTGGGAGCCGATGTGCTGCTGTTCGAGCGCATGAGCGGTTCCGAGCAGCTGGGGCGCCTGTCGGAATTCCGCGTGCAGATGCTGAGCACAAAGCCGGACCTGAAGACCGCCGATGTACTGGGCAAGCCGCTGGGTGTGCATCTGGACCTGCCGGGTGGTGGCAAGCGCCACTTCCACGGCGTCGTCACCCGCTTCGCCTCGACGGGATGGATCGGCTCCCTGTGCCGCTACGAGGCGGTGGTGCATCCCTGGCTTTGGCTGCTCACGCGCGCATCCAATTGCCGCATCTTCCAGGACAAATCGGTGATCGACATCGTCAAGGCGGTGTGCGGCGATGCCTCCTACGGCGGACTGGTGGAGCTGAACACGGCGTCGCTCAGCGGCACTTACAGCGCGCTGCCTTACTGCGTGCAGTACCGGGAGACGGACTTCAATTTCGTCTGCCGCCTGCTGGAGAACGAAGGCATCTACTTCTACTTCACGCACGAGGAAAACAAGCACACCATGGTGCTGGCCGATTCCTATGGCGCGCACCAGGTCATCAAGGGCTACGAGAAGGTCAAGTTCGCGGGCGACAGCGCGCGTGGCATCATGGACGAGGAAGCCGTCTACAGCTGGTCGGCGGCGGGCGAGATTGAGTCCAGCAGCTATGCGCTGAACGACTTCGACTTCGAGAAGGCGGCGTCCAGCAACAGCGGCGGCTTGCGCGTCAAATCCACTATCGCGGCGGCGTTTTCGCAGACGGCGTTCGAAATGTACGACTACCCCGGCGGCTACGTGACGTCCGGCGCGGGCACGGCGCTGGCGCGCGGACGCATGGAGATGCTGCACGGGCAGTGCGAGGTGATCTGCGCCGACAGCAATGCGCGCGGCCTGTATCCAGGCGGCCTGTTCACGCTGGAAGAGCACCCGCGCAGCGACATGAACCGGGAATTCCTCGTCACCTCGGCCCATTACGAGATCGTGGGCGACAATTACGGAACGGGCGGCGAGACGCCGCTCGATGTGCAGTGCCAGTTCACGGCCGTCGGCAAGGAATACAGCTATCGTCCGACCCGCATCATGAGCAAGCCGGTGGTGCAGGGACCGCAGACGGCCATGGTGGTCGGCAAGTCGGGGGAGGAAATCTGGACCGACAAGTATGGCCGGGTCAAGCTGCAGTTCCACTGGGACCGCGACGGCAAGGAGGACGAGAACAGCTCGTGCTGGGTGCGCGTGGCGCAGGGCTGGGCGGGCAAGGGCTGGGGCGCGGTGTTCATTCCGCGCATCGGCATGGAGGTCATCGTCAGCTTCCTCGAGGGTGATCCGGACCGGCCGCTGGTGACGGGCTGCGTCTACAACAGCGACGCCATGCCGCCGTACGCGCTGCCGGCCGAGCAGACCAAGTCCACCGTCAAGAGCAACAGCTCCAAGGGCGGTGGAGGCTTTAACGAAATCCGCTTCGAGGACAAGAAGGACTCGGAGGAGATTTACGTGCAGGCGGAGAAGGACTTCAACCGCGTAGTGAAGAACAACGATACGCTGAAGGTGGGATTCGAGAAGAAGGACAAGGGCGACCAGACCATCTCCATCAAGAACGACCAGAGCCTGGACGTGGGCCACGACCGCAAAGTCCATGTGACCAATGACCAGACTTCGACCATCGACCATGACCAGACGCTCAAGGTGGGCAATAACCAGACGGTGTCGGTGACGGGCGACCAGAAGGTGACGGTGTCCAAGACTATCGTCATCGAGGCCACGACCTCGATTGAATTGAAAGTGGGCGGCAGCAGCGTCAAGATCGAACCGGCCAGGATCACCGTCAAATCGGCGGAGGTGATGGTGCAGTCGGATGCGAATACGACGGTGAAGGCGGGCGCGATGATGTCGCTGAAATCGGGCGCCGTGATGACCATCGAAGGCGCGCTGGTGAAGATAAACTAACGAGAGCATCGGAATAATGCCACTGACCCTGCGTATCCAATCCTATCGAAAGCAGCCACCGGTGCAGCCGGTGGAACGCCGTTTCGATCAGTTGGGCGGCACCATCGGCCGCGCAGTGGGCAATGACCTCGAACTGCCCGATCCGGGCAAATACATCTCGCGCAACCACAGCAAGATTGACTTCATCGACGGGCACTTTGTGCTGATGGACCTGGGCAGCAATCCAAGCTGGATCAACGACCGGCCCGTTGGCGCGGGAAAAAGCGCGAGTCTGGAGCATGGGGACCGGCTGCTGATCGGGGATTATGTGCTGGAGGTGGAGGTTGAACAGGCGGGCTTGCAGGCGCTTGCGGTGCCCGTGTTTTCGCCGGAGACCTCGGATGCATTGCCGTTCCAGCCGCAGCCTGCCGCGCCCCTGTCGCCGCATGCGGGGCCGTCGTTTGAAGAGCTGCGCGATACGCTGGCCGGGGCGCGGATTCTGGAGGCGACCGGGGGATTCGACCCGTTCGCCGCACCGTCGCCGGACGATCCACTGGGGCTGAACATTTTGCACAAAAGCGCGGACAATAATGGTTATGGCCAGGTGGCCGGCGTGGGCGTACGCGGTGCGGCATCAGGCGGACTGTCGTCGGCGCCAGCATTCCGTGGCTCGGAGCCGGACCATGTGGCGCCGCAGTTCATTCCCATGCAGGGCGTGCAGGCTCCCATTTCCGCGCCTGTCGCGCCGGCACCCGCGCCAGCGCCCGCGATGCTGATCCCGGAAGATTACGATCCGCTGGCCGACTTTTTGCCGCCGCGCGTGCAACGGGCGCCGTCCATGCCAGTCGCTTCCGCCGGCACGGGCGGAGGTGCGGGCGGCGGTGTGGCTGCGGCCAGCGCGTGGCGGGCTGCGGCACAGGCGTCGCAGCCCGCCGCCATAGCGCCTGCCGCTGGCGCCGGCGCCACCGCCGCCGCCCATGCCGGCGCTGGCGTTGCGCTGGGGCAGGGCAGCGATCAGGCCGTGCTGCAGGCGCTGCTGCGCGGTCTCGGGCTGCCGGGCCTGACCCCGGCCAAGCCACCGGCGGAAACGGCGGAACTGGCGGGCGCCATGCTGCGTGAGGCAGTCGCCGGGACCATGGCCGTGCTGCTGGCGCGCGCCATGACGAAGCGCGAAAGCCGTCTCGATATGACGGTACTGGGCGCCCAGGCCAACAACCCGCTCAAATTTTTTCCCGACGCCGAAAGTGCGCTGTCGCAGATGCTGACCAACGCCATGTCCGGCTATATGCCGCCGGTGAAGTCCATCGGCTGTGCATTCGAAGACCTGAAGGCGCACGAACTGGCCGTCATCGCCGGCATGCGCGCCGCCTTGTCCGGCGTACTGGCGCGCTTCAATCCGGCCCTGATCGAGGCGCGCGTGGAATCCGGCGGCGTGATGGACAAGATGCTGAGCACAAGCCGCAAGGCCAGAATGTGGGACGCCATGGTGGAGCTGTATGACGACATCCAGCGCGAGGCGCAGGACGACTTCCAGCACCTGTTCGGAGAAAAATTCTCGGCGGCTTATGAAGATCAGATAGGACGTCTGCACCAGAAATAACACCTTTTAAAGCGAGATCAAATGTCGTGGAATCGTAAAGTTATCTGGTCCGAAGGCATGCTGCTGCAGCCGCAGCACCTGCAGCAGCATGACCGCTATCTGCAAACCCAGCTTGAGGCCCGCGTCGGCAGGTTGCGGCCATATTCCTGGGGCTTTTCCACTCTGAAGATCGACGAGCAGCAACTGGCGCTGGGCAAGCTGGCCCTGATGTCCTGCCACGCCGTACTGCCCGACGGGACGCCATTCAACCTGCCCGTTGACGACGACTTGCCGCCGCCGCTGGACATCCCCGAAGATGCGCGCAATGTGCTGGTGGTGCTGGCCTTGCCCGTGCGCCGTCCCGGCATCGCGGAAACGGACAATAGCCCCGCGCCGGACAACTACGCCCGTCACGGCGTTGTGGACCACGAGGCCTGGGACAGCAACGGCATCGACAATAGCGCCCTGATGCAGGTGGGCCGCCTGCGCCTGCGCCTGGCGCTGGAGCATGAGGTGGTGAACGCCTACGCCTGTCTCGGCGTGGCGCGCGTGATCGAGCGCCGTCCGGACAACCGCCTGGTGCTCGATCCCGATTACTGCCCGCCGTGCCTGGACCTGCGCGTGGCCATGCGCCTGGGCGCCTTTGCCGATGAACTGGTGGGCCTGTTGCACCAGCGCGGCGACGCGCTGGCCAGCCGCTTGTCGCAACCCGGCGCTGCTGGCGCGGCGGAGATCGCGGACTTCCTGCTGCTACAGCTGATCAATCGCGCAGAACCGATGTTCGCCCATCTGGCTTCGATGACTGGGCTGCATCCGGAAGAGTTTTTCCGCGCCGCGGTGGCGTTGGCGGGCGAGCTGGCCACCTTCAGCCCCGTCAACAAGCGCGCGACGCAATATCCCGTCTACCGGCATGACCAACTGCGCGACGTCTTCCAGCCGGTGATCGATGATCTGCGCCAGTCGCTGTCCATGGTGCTCGATACGCACGCCGTGGCGATCCCGCTGGAGGAGCGCCAGTTCGGCATCCGTGTTGCCGTGATGCGCGATCCGGAGCTGGTCAAGAGCGCCACCTTCGTCCTCGTCGTGAACGCGCATATGCCGCCGGAGACGGTGCGTACCACCTTCCCGCGCCAGGTCAAGATCGGGTCGGTGGAGAAGATCCGCGACCTGGTCAATCTCCAGCTGCCGGGCATCGCGCTGCGGCCTTTGCCCGTGGCGCCGCGCCAGCTGCCGTTCCACGCCGGGTTCACGTATTTTGAACTCGACAAGGGCAGCGAATACTGGCAGCAGCTGACGGCGTCGGCCGGCTTTGCCATGCATGTGGCGGGCGAATTCCCCGGCCTGCAGATGGAGTTCTGGGCGATCAGGAAATAGCGCGCGATGAGCCAGGACGAGCTGCCGGACAGCGACCGCACCATTCTCGTTCCCAAGCCGGGCGGGCGGCGAGCCACATCCGTGGCGCCCGCCGCACCGCCTGCGTCAGGCGGATCTGCCGCATCCCGAGAATCCCCCGCATCTCCCGCATCCTCCGCTTCGGCCGCATTCGCCGGATCGGCCGCCGGGCCCGGCGTGGAGTCAGGGCGCAGGCCCGCCGCCGCGCCACCGCCGGACTACCAGGCGGCGCTGGCCCCGCTGTCCGTCACGCCGGACGCCCACGTCGGCGGCATCAACCCGTTGGTGGGCGCGGCCAATCCCTTGCTGGACCTGGTGGTCCCGCTGCGCATCATGGCCAGCCATCCCAATGTGGAAGGCCTGCGCGAGCAGCTGGTCGGCGCGATCAAGAAATTCGAGGGCGACGCGCGTGCGCTGGGCGTGGAAACGGAAGCCATCGCAGTGGCGCGCTATTCGCTGTGCACTTTCCTTGACGAGACCATTTCCAGCACGCCGTGGGGCGGCAGCGGCGTGTGGGCCAGCCGCAGCCTGCTGGTTGCCTTCCACAACGAAGCCTTCGGCGGCGAAAAATTCTTCCTCATCCTGCAGAAGCTGTGCCGCGAGCCGCGCGCCAACCTGCATGTGCTGGAGCTGATGTATATCTGCCTTGCGCTTGGGCTGGAAGGGCGCTACCGCGTGCTGGAAGGAGGCCGCAGCCAGCTTGACACGCTGCGCGAGCGTCTGCAGCAGCTGATCGCCAAGGAACGCGGGCCTTATGAGCAGGACTTATCGCTGCGCTGGCAGGCCTCGACTGAAAAGCGTCCGGGCCTGATGCGGCTGATTCCCGTGTGGGTGATTGGGGCGCTGGCTGGGATCATCCTGCTGGCGATTCATCTGAGCCTGAGCTTCATGCTGAACCGCGCTTCCGATCCTGTGTACGCTGGTCTGAACCGCATCCAGCTGCAGGATGCGCGCCCGGCGCCGCCCATGGCTCATCCTCCCGTGCGAGTGGCCAAATTCCTCGCGCCGGAAATTGAACAGGGGCTGCTCAGCGTGACGGAAACGGCAGACCGTTCCACTATCGTCCTGCATGGCGACGGCGTGTTCCAGTCTGGTAGCGCGGAAGTGGCGCGGTCCTACGACGCGCTGCTGGCCCGCATTGGCGAGGCTTTGAAACCGGTGCCGGGCCGTGTGATCGTGATTGGCCATACGGACGATGTCCCGACCACTTCTGCGCGCTACCCGTCCAACTGGGCGTTGTCGAAGGCGCGGGCGGCGACGGTGGTCGGCGTACTGGCTTCGCACGCGGGGCCCGCCACGCGCTACAGCGTGGAAGGACGGGGCGAAACGGAGCCGCTGGCGCCGAACGACAGCCCCGCCAACCGCGCTCGCAACCGCAGGGTGGTCATCATCGTGCTGGTGCCGGCATCGGCTACGGCGGCGCAGTCGCAGGCGGTGCGTCCATGATCAGGCGCTTCTTCAACTGGCTGATCAAGCCCGCCGTCCTGTCGTTTATCGGCGTGCTGCTGCTGTCGCTGATTATCTGGTTCGAAGGACCGCTGCTGGCCTTTGACGGCAAGGAGCCTTTCGGTTCAAGCACCGTGCGCTGGACCATTATCTGGATACTGTTCCTGATCTGGGCCGGCTACTTCGCCTGGAAATGGCTGGCCGCCAAACTGGCCAACCGCAAGCTGATGGCCAGCGTGGCCGGGGCCGACGCGCCGCCGCCACCGCCGGGACAAAAGGAATCTGCCGCCGAGATGGCGCTGCTCACCAAGCGCCTGCAGGAGGCAATGGCCGTGCTGCGCAAGGCGCGTATCGGCGGCGGCTCGGGCGGGCTGTATCAACTGCCCTGGTATATGTTCGTCGGCGCGCCCGGAAGCGGCAAGACGACGGCGCTGGTGCATTCGGGCCTCAAATTCCCGTTGTCCGACACGCACGGCAAAGGCGCGATCGGCGGCGTGGGCGGCACCCGCAACTGCGACTGGTGGTTCACCGATGAAGCGGTGCTGCTCGACACGGCGGGCCGCTACACGACGCAGGACAGCTACACGGAAGTGGACCGCGCCGCCTGGAACGGCTTCCTGCAACTGCTGCGCAAGAACCGCAGACGCCGTCCCATCAACGGCATCATCGTCGCCGTCAGCGTGCTGGATCTGCTGCAGCAGAACGAAACCGCGCGGCGCGAGCAGGCGCTGGCTATCCGTGGGCGCATCAAGGAGCTGCACGAACAGTTGGGCATCCGTTTCCCCGTCTACGTGGTGCTGACCAAGGTCGATCTGCTGGCCGGCTTTGTGGAGTTCTTCGATAATCTTGGCCGTGACGAGCGCACGCAGGTGTGGGGCGTGACCTTTCCGGTCTCCGCCGCTAACGGCAAGGACGACGAAGACCGCAACGCCATTCTCAAATCCTTCCCCGCCGAATTCGCCGCGCTGGAATCGCAGTTGCAGGCGCGTCTGTTCGACCGCATGCAGATGGAACGCGACGTCCAGCGCCGCGCCCTGGTCTACAACTTCCCGCAGCAGTTCGCCGCCATTGGCGAGATGCTGGCCACCTTCCTCAACGACGCGTTTGAGGCCACGGCTTATGAGGAAGCGGCACTGCTGCGTGGCGTCTATTTCACCAGCGGCACGCAGGAGGGCAGCCCGATCGACCGCGTGATGTCTTCGCTGGCCGCCAGCTTTGGGCTGGACCGCAAAGTGCTGCCCGCGAATCCCTTCGGCGGTCGCAGCTACTTCATCACGCGCCTGCTGCGCGAGGTGATCTTCCGCGAGCAGGAGCTGGCAGGCGCCAATCTGCGGCTTGAGCGTAATCGCCGCCTGCTGCAATGGCTGGCCATCGCTATCACGGCGGGCCTGCTGGTGCTGGTGACGGCGGGACTGGTGACGAGCTATTTCCACAATCTGAATTATGTGCACGATGTGGCGGCCCGTTCGCATGAGATCGACCGCCTGGCGCGCGCCGTCCCCGACGATCCGTCTCCGTTGGTCACGCTGCCGCTGCTGAACGCCCTGCGCGATTTGCCCGGCGGCTGGCGCGAGCGCAATGACGACGTGCCTTTCCTGATGACGCTAGGCCTGTACCAGGGCGACAAGCTGGGCGACGGCGCTATCCGGGCCTACCAGCGCTTCCTGCGCGCGACCCTGCTGCCGCGTATTCTGAACCGCATGGAGACGGAGCTGCGGCGCGGCGCGGCCAATAATTCCGACTATCTGTACGAACTGCTGCGCGTCTACATCATGCTGGGAGACCGCAGCCACCTTGATGCGGCGGCCGTGCAGGCCTGGCTGGATTACGACTGGAGCCGCAATCTGGCCGACTCCAGCGAGGCCCAGCGCGGCGACCTGTCCGGCCATGTGGCCGCGCTGCTAGATCCGTCCAACCAGGCCGACGCGCCGCCGCAATTGGATACTGAACTGATCGTACAAACGCGGCTGGTTCTGGCGCGCATGCCGATGGGCGACCGTGTCTACAACCGTCTCAAACGCGACCTGATGCGGGCGCATATCCCGGACTTCGACGTGGCGGCGGTGGCGGGCCGCGACGCGCCTGTGGTGCTGGTGCGCCAGAGCGGCCAGCCTTTGACGCGCGGCGTGTCGGGCATCTTCACGCTGGCGGGCTACAAGAAATTCAATGAGCAGATCGACTCGGCCATCGCCGATGTGGTGCGCGACAACTGGGTACTGGACCGGCGCGAAGCCGTCAACGGCATAGAGGATGCGGCGCAGATGAAGGCCGCCGTGCAGCAGATGTACTTCGAGGAGTATATCCGCCAGTGGGACGCCTTGCTGGCGGACGTGGTGCTGGTCCCGTTCACCACCCTGGATCAGGCGGCGCGCGTGGTCAACAGCGTGGCGGGGCAGGAGTCGCCGATGCGCAAATTCCTGCTGGCCGTCGCGCGCCAGACCACGCTGGACAAGCAGAAGATCGCCAAATCCGGCCTCGACGTGGCCAGCGACACGGTCAAGAAACTGGGCGACGCGGCGCGCAAGCGGCTCGATGCCGTGCTTTCCACCGGCACGGAAGATGCGCCAGAGCCGGAAACGCGGCCCGTGAATCCGGTTGATATTCATTTCGACCCGCTGCATAAGATGGTGGCGGCCGGCGCTTCCGGCCCCAGTGGACTGGACGCCATGCTGCTCAAGCTGAAGGACGTGGCGGTCTACTTCGACGCCGCCAACAGCGCCCGCGCTGCCGGACAGCCCGCGCCACCCGCCGATGCGCTGCTCAAGCTGAAGCGCGATGCCGAGGATCTGCCGCCGCCCTTGTCGCTGATGCTGAAGAATATCGACACGGCCGGTTCCGGCCTCACCCTGGGCACGGAGCGCGACCGGCTGGATGCGCTGTGGCGCACCGGTCCCGCCCAGTTCTGCCGCGCCGCCATCGCCGGCCGCTATCCGTTGGCGCGCAAGTCGGCGCAGGATGCGACGCCCGACGATTTCGGCCGCTACTTCGGCCCCGGTGGACTGGTGGACGAATTCTTCCAGAAGCATTTGCAGAACTATGTCGACAGCACAGGCCCGCAGTGGCGCTGGCGCAGCGTGAACAACGTCTCGCTGGACATGGGACAGGAAGTGTTGAACGAGTTCCAGCGCGCGGCCGCCATTCGCGACCGCTTCTTCGGCAATGGCGGCAAGCAGGCGTCGCTGCGCTTCGACATCAAGCCGCTTGCCGCGGACGCCGCGCTGACGAAGGTCATGCTGGATATCGACGGCCAGCAGCTGAGTTTTGCGCCCAAGTCGCCGCAGGGCGCGATGACGTTCCAGATCCCGAGCGGGAAGGGCGTCAACGCCGTGCACTTCGAGGTGGCGCCGGCCACCACCACGGAACTGAAGACGGAGGGGCCGTGGGCCTGGTTCCGCATGCTGGACCGCGCCGTGGTCGAGCCGCAGCCGGAGGGCGAGCGCTACAAGCTGACCTTCGACCTCGATAATCGCAAGATGATCTACGAGCTGACGGCCAACAGCGTCAACAACCCCTTCAAGCGCGAGGTGCTGGAGCACTTCCACTGCCTGGACAAACTATGAGCGACGACTTCGATCCTGCGCCCGGCTTCTTCGGCAAAGTCATGACCCATGGCGATTTCGTCATGCGCCGCCTGCCGCCCGAGCTGCTCTCGATCTGGGACCTGTGGCTGCAGGCGGGCATGCAGGGCAGCCGGGAGCAGCTGGGCGCGCGCTGGCTGGAAGTCTATCTCACTAGCCCGATCTGGCGCTTTGTGCTGGCGCCGGGCGTGTGCGACAACCACGCCTGGGCCGGTATGCTGATGCCCAGCGTAGACCGCGTGGGCCGGCACTTCCCGCTCACCATCGCGGCCGGCGCCGTGGGCGATGGCGCGCTGCTGGACTGGGTCAGCGGCGGCAAGCAGTGGTTCGACCAGCTGGAGGATCTGGCACTGTCTTCGCTGGCGGACGGCTTTGTGCTCGACCAGTTCGACGCCGCCCTGCAGGCCATGGCGCCGCTGCCCGACAGCGATAGCGGCTTGCGCGCGGGCGCGGCCGGATGCCGCATCGGGCTGGAGTCGCTGGACGCGCTGCCCGGACAGGTGACGTCCATCGCCCTGGCCGCGCTGCGTGGACATAGCCTGTGGTGGAGCGATGGCTCTGCCGAAGTGGCGCCGTCGCTGTTGCTGTGCCGTGGCCTTCCTGCGCCCGCGGCGTTTGGCGGCATGTTGGCCGGGAACTGGCCGCAATCGGGCTGGACTCCGCCCGCGTGAGCGCTGGGACGGCCTGACTCAGTCAGCGCAGCGTATCACCAGGGCGGTGATGTTATCGCGGCTGCCGTCCCGTTTCGCCATTTCGATCAGGGTGGCGCAGCAGAGATCCAGGTTGTCGTCGGTGGCGCTGGCGAGGATGGCCGCGATCTGTTCGGGCGATGAATCGCCATACAGGCCATCGCTGCACAGCAGATAAACGTCGCCCGGGGCGATGACCTGGCTTTGCAGTTCAGGCTTGATTTCCGATGCGGGGCCGATGGCTTGCAGCAGCAGGTTCCGCGCCGGCAGTGGTTCCGGCGCGCCAGCGTCGAGCGCCTGCTGGTACAAGGTCTGGTCGCGCGTGAGCTGGGTCATGCGGCCGTGGCGATAGCGGTACAAGCGGCTGTCGCCCACGTGGAAAACGAACACCGGCCCGTCCGGCGCCACTTGCCACATGCCAGTGAGCGTGGTGCCCATGCCCGCACCGTCGGCCTGGTAGTTGGCCAGATTGGTCTGGTAAATGCGCTCGTTGGCGAATTCCACCGCGTCGTGCAGGGTGATCATGGCCTTCATGGTGGCGTCGGTCCAGGTGGCGTCGGGGTCCGTTTGCGACGGGTCGAAGGCGCTGGCGTGGAAGGAGGGCACGGTGGTGTCGCTGCCGGGATCGCAGGCGGCGCTGATGAAGTTGTGCAGCAGGGTGATGGCGTCGGCGCTGGCGATTTCGCCCGCTTCGTGGCCACCCATGCCGTCCGCAACGACCGCCAGGCCCAGTTGGGGAGCGATGAAGAAGTTGTCCTGGTTGGATTCGCGCACCGTGCCGACGTCTGTCATCCCGAAGGCGACGCCGAAGTCGAGATGGTGAAGTACCGACGGTGATAATTGCTTCCAGCTGCTCAAGATGTCTCCTTTCCACCAAGCCCTCATGCTAGCATGTGCGTGCAGTAGTTCGGCATAAGTTCGACGCAAAATCGCGAAAAAATGGACGGGCATGGACGAGAACGAGCGCTTGAAACAACCCGCTGAAGCACCCGCTCCTGCTGCTGCGGCTCCGGTGTCTGCGGCGCCTGACCGTGGCGCTGCGGCGGAGGCCCGGGCGGCGATTCTGGCGCGGCGCGTGGCGACGCTGGAGGCCGTGGTGGCGGTGGAGCGCCGCATGCGCGACGTGCAGGAGATGACGGCGCGCGCCGCCGTCGGCCAGCTCGCCATGCGCGACGGCCAGGCCGACATCACCGTGCCCCGTCCAGGTTCCCGTCCGCCGCACGACGATGACGCCACCATCCCCGTGCCGCACTATCGTTCTGACAGCATTGTCGCGCGCACGGCTCCGTTGCGGGTGAAGGCAAGCCAGCCTTCGCAATCCATCCATCCCACGCGGCCCGCCAATTCGGTCGTCCCGCTGCCGCCTGTCGTGCCGTCGCTGGACCGCACGATAGGCGAAGGTACGGAGATGCCGCTTGCGCTGCCCTCCGGCTTTGAGCTGTTCGAATACCGCATCGACTCGGTGCTGGGGCAGGGCGGCTTCGGCATCACCTATCTGGCGACCGATATCAACTTGAATGTCAAGGTCGCGATAAAGGAGTATCTCCCCGCTGGCTATGCCACGCGCGCGGCCGACCATTCCATTTCCCCGCGCTGGGCCGAGGACAATGACTTCTATCTGAACGGTCTGGAGAGCTTCCTGGTCGAGGCCCGCACGCTGGCCACCTTCCGCCATCCGAACATCGTGCGTGTGGCGCGCTTCTTCGAGGCGCATAAGACAGCCTACATGGTGCTGGAGTACGAGCGGGGCAAGCCGCTCAAACAATGGTGGGAAAAGCACAGCACCATGCCGGAGCAGCAGCTGCTATCGCTGCTGCAGCCATTGCTGGACGGCCTGGCGCTGGTGCACGAATCGGGCTATCTGCACCGCGATATCAAGCCGGACAACATCTACGTGCGCAAGGAGGACGGCAGCCTGGTGCTGCTTGACTTCGGCGCCGCGCGTCAGACCGTGGGCGGCGGGCAGGCCGTGGCGGACGTGGTCACACCCGGCTACGCGCCGCCGGAGCAGTACGCGGGAGGTGAACAGGGACCCTGGACCGATGTCTACGCGTTTGGCGCCACGTTGTACTGGATGATTACCGGCGCCAAGCCGCCTGCTGCGCCGGAGCGCGAGCAGGGTACGGCCGAATATATCCCCGCTGTCAAAGCGGGGGATGGCCGCTATAGCACGCAGTTTCTGGAAGCGTTGGACTGGGCGCTGACGTTGGACCGCACGCAACGTCCGCAGACCATGCAGGAATTCTTGCAGCGCCTGTTCGCCGCGCACACGGGAAGCCTGGGTTTGCAGGAGGCGCTGCGCGTGGGCGAGCTGGAAGGCCAACGCAGTTTGAAGAAGGGCGTGCGCCAGTTTGGCCGCGCACTGTGGCGTCCCGGTTCGTGGCCGCTGTCGGTGAAGATGACGATAGCGATGATGCTGGCCGCGCTGCTGCCCATGATGATCACCGCCTACTACAACCTGACCGGCAGCGAACGGGCTGTCTCCGCCAGCGAATTACGCAACCTGGAACGGCTGGCGCAAAGCACGGCGGGACGCATCGCGCAGCTACTGAGCGACAGCCGCAATCTGTCCAACTATCTGGCGACAGATCCTGTGTTCATCGACTATCTGCAGTCGCCGAACGAGACGAAGAAGGAAGCTGTCGCCGTGAAGCTGGCGAATCTGGTCAGGACCAATCCCGACGTGCACCTGATGTTCCTGATGGACCACGAAGGGTTGGCGCTGGTGTCGAGCGAACCGGGCGTGGAAGGGCTGAACTTCGGCTTCCGCGAATACTTCCGCGAGGCGGTGCAGGGTCGTCCCTTCATGACGGGCGTGATTGTAGGCTCGACGGCGGGCAAGTCGGGTGTCTACTACGCCAATCCCATATTCGATGCGGAGCATGAGGTGATTGGCGTTGTGGTCTTGCGTATCAAGGGATCGACTTTTGCCGGCATTCTGGATCAGGTGCGCCTCAACAGCGAGCGCGTGCCGTTCATGATCGACGGCGATGGCATTTTGGTGCAGTATCCGGACGAGAAGCAGCTATATCGCAGCCTGGCGCCGCTGTCGAAGGACAGGCTGACGCATATCGTGGCGGACCAGCGCTTTAACCGCCGCCAGATCGAAAGCCTGCAGATGCCCGATCTGGCGCGTGCGCTCATCGGCGCCAAGGGCGCGGGCAATATCAGCTATCACTCCACCATGAGCGGCAACGACGAGTATGCGGGTTATGCGCCGGTGAAGGGACATGACTGGGTGGTCGGCGTGACGGAGTCGCGCACGCAGTTCGAGGCGCCGCTGGAGCGCTTATTCGATCATGTGCTTTACAGCGTTGGACTGGTCGGATTGGTCTTTCTGGTGCTGGCGGTGCTGTTCGCACGCAGCATCGTACGTCCGGTGGTGAGATTGACGGAAGCGGCCAATGCGCTCAAGGACGGCGACTACGACCGCGCCAACATCAAGGTCACGTCCAACGACGAAATCGGCCGCCTGGCCCGCACCTTCAATGTGATGATCGACGTGCTGCGCCAGCGTGACCGCGAGAAGAAACGCGGCCGTTCAGCCGGGTCGGAGTTGGATGATACTTTAGGTTGAAAGTTCCGTCTTGTCCGGTGAGTGGCCTCAATGGCGGTAGAAAATGAGTGCTTCCTTTTTCATTGCCCGTTACGTGCATTGAGTGCTGCAGCCGTACTCGATGGCCCAGCTTTTGTCTTCATTTTGCCGGCAGCCGTAACCAGTTAGTCCTTCCGTCAGCGCGGTCTGATGCGCTTCATGATTTGCCACCGCAACGCACGCCTTATGTTGCCAGGTAGCTGACGGTGCGAGCAGATCACGCTTCATGATCAGCCGCGCCAGGCCGCCGTAGACATAGGCGAAGGCATGAATCGTAAATCCTTCCCGCAGCAATCCCCGCAGGCTGCGCATATTCTCCGGCGCGACCGTCGCCATGACCAAAGAACGTCCCAGGTCCTGTGCCAGGGCGCTGCGCTCCGTGATCGCGGCGCAGTGGAGATTGTGTCCGCGCCACTCGGGCAGGGAGGCTGCACCATCGAGCACGCAGGCGCGGGGCTGGTCCTGAGGGGGCAGATGCAACAGGTCGGACAGATGCTCTACCGTGTGCGAATGCATGCCCAGCACGCCGTAGGCTACCAGCTCCCCATCGGCAAAGCAGCCCAGGATGCGCCCCAGCTTTTCCGCATGCTGCTCAAAGTGCGACAGATCGTCCGGCCGCACCATGCCGGAAGGCGTGCGGGCGATTACGCTGGCATGCAGCGCATGCACGGCCGCCGCTTCGTCAGTACGGATCAGACGCCAGCTGAAAATGGCGTCGTCGCTGCAGTTCATCGCATCAGCTCCGCGTAATTAATGACCTTGAGCGGCGGGTGCGGGGAGGGCGGCCGTCGGTGATCGTATTGGCAACGATTTTAGCATCGTTGCGACGGGGCGCCGCCGGCTTATTCGTAGGCGCCCAGCCGCTTTTGCTCGTCCGGCGAGAAGCCGGCGTCACGCAGCTGCTGCAGCGCTGCCTCCGACGGCGGCGCGGCCGCGCCCAGGAGCTGCTTGCGCTGCGCCTGATACGCGACGATGCGTCGCTGCCAGTCCGCTTCCTCGCGGTCGACGTCGGCCAGCCGTGCGGCGGCGGCGGGGGAGAAGGCGGCCGCCCGCATCCGGTACACCTCGTTGTCGTCTGCGCCGCCGGCGCGCGCCTGCTGCACGGATTCCTCCAGCCGCAGCACGCGCGTGGGCGCGTCGCGGTCCTCGCGCACGGACACGGGCAGGCGGGCGTCGAGCGCCGCCAGCTTCTGCTTACGCTGATCCGGCGTCAGACGGGCGTCGGACGCGATCTCCAGCCGCGCCACGGCGTCGCTGTCGTATTCGTCGCCGGCCCCGAACAGGCCCGCGATTTCCTCCTCGCTGAAGTAGTCGCGCCGCAGCCGCTGCATGGCCTCCAGCCGCTGGCGGGCGCCCGCCGCCGCGCTGGCCGCAGGCGGCAGGCCGCGTTCCACGTCCACCAGCGCGCGCTTGTAGCGCAGATAGTTCTCCAGCAGCTGGCGCGCCTGCGCCGCCGCAGCGGGCTGCAAGCGGCGGTCCAGCTCACGCGCGATCTCGAAGCGGATCGCCTCCAGCGGCTTTTCGCCCAGCCCCGCCAGATAGTAGTCGAACAGCCGCCCCAGCTCAGCGTTGACCACCAGCTGGTCGGCGGCGTTCTGGCGGATCTCGCCGTCCGGCCGCGTGCCTTCCATCGAGCGCACGAACGCAAAGTAATTGGGTTCGGCGGGCGTCAGGCGGGCCGGCTCGGGCTCCGGCCGCGCCAGCACCAGCATGGCGGCGCCCACGACGGCGGCCAGCACGCCGATGCGCAGCAGCTTTGCGTGCACGCCCATGGCCTTACAGTCCCATGCCCTGCAGGCGGTTGGCCTGCTGGCGGAACAGCGTCACTGGACTGGTTTCGAACAGATTGGTGATGCCGACCGTCTGGTTGACCTCATCCAGGTGGTTGAGCGCATAGTCGTCGCGGATCACGCGGCCCAAGTGGCTGGAGCAGCTGGCCACCAGGCCGTCGTTCTTCTCGCTGAAAGCCAGCGCCGTCAGGGCCAGCACGGGATCAGCCGGATCGAGTACGTTGGTATAGGGCTGGGCGCCGCTCCAGGAGAAGTAGTACACGCCGTTGACCTGGTAGGCGCCTTCGCCGCAGGCCGAGGTGGGCACGCCTTCCGGATGGCGGCTGTTGAAGGCCAGCGTGCCGGCGGTGCTCAGCGACTGCGCGGCCGCGTAGGAATTCTGCGGCAAGGTCGGGCTGCCGGAGAGGAAGCTGATGAAGCCCGCCACCGCATTGGCGACGGTGTAGGAGACATTGGGCACGGCGCCGATCAGCACATCGGCCACCACCGAGCCTTTGTTCACGCCGCCCACGCTGGAGACGGAGGCCACCAGGTCCGGCCGCACGGAGGCGACATAGCGCGCGGTGGGGCCGCCGTGGCTATGGCCGATCAGGTTGACCTTGGCCGCGCCGGTGGCGGCGAGGATCTGCTTGACCTGGGTTAGTAACTGCTCGCCGCGCACTTCGGTGCTGTTGGCGGCGGAGACGGAAGTCACGTAGACGTCGGCGCCGCCGCTGCGCAGGGCGGAGGCGATGCCGTAGAAGTAGTCCACCGGGCCGATATTATCGAAGCCGAACAGGCCATGCACCAGCACGATGGGGTATTTGGTCTGTGTGTAGCCGGCGGCCCAGGATGGCGAGGGCAGGACGCAGGCGGCAAACAGGAACAGGCATAGGAACTTCCTGAAGCGGTTCTTCATGTGGATCTCCATATGTGTTTGTTTTAGGCCGGGCGGACGCCCGGTCTGCAAAATGTAGCACCGGCGCGAACGCGCGCTATTGCGCAGGCTCGCAAGGACATGAGGTAGGCTTCAGCGGCCAGTGATGGTTGTTTTTTTGCGCCAGATGGGCGGCGCGGACGGGGACGCGCGCCGTGGCAGGCGCGCGTGAGGAGGAGCGGAATAGCTTACTGGCCGGGTGGCGGAGGGGAGGTTGGCGGAGGTGGCGCACCAGCGCCGGTCCCTGGGCCGCCAGGCGCGCCGCCGCCTGTGGCGCCAGCACCGCCGGCGGCGCCGGAGCCGGTCGGCGTCTCGCCTTCGGCCGGCTTGTCGGCGTCGTCCAGGTCGAGCGAGTGGAGGGCGGCGTCGCCCGTGAATTCGTCGTACAGCCACTCGCCGTCCACCTGCGTCAGTCCGGCCGGCACGGGACGTTCCTGCGGCGGACGCTTTTGCAGCGCCACCTTCATATAGTCCATCCAGATCGGCAGCGAGACGGTGGCGCCGAATTCCTTCCCGCCCAGCGACTTGGAATCGTCGTAGCCCATCCACGACACGGCCACGATACCGCCGCCGTAGCCTGCGAACCAACCGTCCACGGCATCGTTCGAGGTACCCGTCTTGCCCGCGATGTCGGGGCGTCCCAGCTTGGAGGCCGCCGCGCCGGTGCCGCTGCGGGTCACCTCGCGCAGCATGGTGTCCATGACAAAGGCGTTGCGCGGGTCGATCACGCGCGCATCGTCGGGCAGGGTTTCGCGCGGCTTGGCCTCGGTGATGACCTTGCCGTTGCCGTCGACGATCCTGGCGATCAGGTAGGGCTCGACCGAGTAGCCGCCGTTGGCGAACACCGCGTAGGCCGCCACCAGCTGCTCGGCGGTGACGGAGCCCGTGCCCAGGGTCATGGTCAGGTTCTTAGGATGCTTGGCCAGGTCGAAGCCGAACTTGCCCAGGTACTGGTGGGCGTAGGGCACGGTGATATGGCGCAGGATGCGCACCGAAGGCACGTTCTTGGACAGGGCCAGCGCCGTCTTCATGGACACCGGGCCGTCATACTTGCCGTCGTCGTTTTGCGGACGCCAGGTCTCGTTGCCCGTTTCGGCCGGACCGAGTTCCAGCGGCGCATCGAGGATCATGGTGGCGGGCGAGAAGCCCTTTTCCAGCGCCGAGGAATAGACGAAAGGCTTGATCGAGGAACCGGGCTGGCGCCAGGCCTGGGTCACGTGGTTGAACTTGCGCAGGTTGAAGTCGAAGCCGCCGACCATGGCGTGGAAGCCGCCCGTGACCGAGTCGATCGAGACGAAAGCGGCCGACACCAGTGGCACCTGGGTGATGAACCAGGCGTTCTTCTCGCCCTGCATGATGCGGATCACGGCGCCGGGACGCAGGCGGAAGCCTTCCTTGGCCTTGTCCGACAGGGCGGAAGTAGCCAGGCGCAGGCCTTCGCCGCGCACGGTGACTTCCTCGCCGGATGGCGTCTGCGCCTTGACCTCGGACGGGCTGGCCGCCAGCACCACGGCCGGCACCAGGCGGTCGCTGCTCGGACGCTTCTGCAGCGCGTCCTCGATGGCATCGTCGCGCTCCTCCTCATTGGCGGGCAGCTCGATGAAGGCTTCCGGGCCACGGTAGCCATGGCGCTGGTCGTAGTTCAGCACATTGCGGCGCACGGACTCGTAGGCCGCGTCCTGGTCGGCCTTGAGCAGGGTGGTGTAGACGCTGATGCCCTTGGTGTAGGCGTCGTCCTTGAACTGGGCGTAGACCACCTGGCGCGCCAGTTCGGCCGCGTATTCGGCGTGGGTCTCGTACTCCTGGCCCTTGTGGCTGACGTGCAGGGTTTCGTGCAGGGCCTTCTGGTACTGGTCTTCCGTGATGTAGTTCAGGTCGCGCATGGCCTTCAGCACCTGGTGCTGGCGTTCCTTGGCGCGCTTGGGATTGACGGCCGGGTTGTGGCGGGCCGGATTCTGCGGCAGGCCGGCCAGCATCGCCATCTCCGCCACGTCCAGCTCCTTCACCGACTTGCCGAAGTAGGTCTGCGCCGCGCTGCCGAAACCGAAGGAGCGCTGGCCCAGGTAGATCTGGTTCATGTACAGCTCGAGGATCTGGTCCTTGTTCAGGGCCGCCTCGATCTTCAGGGCCAGCATCACCTCCTGCAGCTTGCGGCCGAAGACCTTGTCGCGCGAGAGGAAGAAGTTGCGCGCCACCTGCATGGTGATGGTGGAGCCGCCCTGGCGCAGCGCGCCGCCCAGGTTGGCGCGGGCCGCGCCCAGCGCGCGCACCCAGTCGATGCCGTTATGTTCGTAGAAGCGCTTGTCCTCGATGGCCAGCAGCGACTTCTTCATCATCTCCGGCATCTCCTTGATGGGGATGAAGTCGCGGTGTTCCTCGCCGAATTCGCCGATCAGTACCTTGTCCGCCGTGTAGATGCGCAGCGGGATCTTGGGCCGGTAGTCGGTGATCACGTCCAGCGACGGCAGGTTGGGCGCGATATACAGCAGCAGATAGGCCACCAGCAGGCTGCCGGCCACCAGGGCGCCTACGCCGGCGACGAGGGCGGCGCGCAGCAGGTTACGGCGGTTCAGCCAGGGGGAGGAAGCGGAGGAAGAAGTGCTCAAGACGGATCTCTGGTTGCGTCGGTGCTGCGATTATAGACGAACAAAAAGCCTTCCCATCCAAACGGGCTTGTGCGATAGTCATCCTGGAGCTGGACCTCTATTTCGCAGGGCGCGTTTGTCTTTATAATTTGTCTTTCAATTAAGGCATCGGGGAGAAGATGGCGGAACCGCAGCACACGATTGATTGCGATGTCCTGGTGGTCGGCGGCGGCATCAACGGCGCCGGCATCGCGCGCGATGCGGCGGGACGGGGATTGTCGGTGGTGCTGTGCGAGAAGGACGATCTGGCTTCCCATACCTCGTCGGCCTCCACCAAGCTGATACACGGCGGCCTGCGCTATCTCGAGTACTACGAATTCAACCTGGTGCGCAAGGCGCTGATCGAGCGCGAGGTGTTGCTGCGCGCGGCGCCGCACATCATGTGGCCGCTGCGCTTCGTCATGCCGCACGCGGAGGGCCAGCGTCCGGCGTGGATGATACGCGCCGGCCTGCTGATGTATGACTTCATGGCGCGGCGGGAGCTGTTGCCGGGATCGCGCGGGGTCGACCTGCGCTGCCATCCGGCAGGCCAGCCGCTGAAGCCCGAATTCCGCCGCGGCTTTGTCTATTCCGACGGCTGGGTGGACGATGCGCGGCTGGTGGTATTGAACGCCATCGACGCGGCGGAAAAGGGCGCCACCATCATCACCCAGGCCCGCTGCCACACGGTGCGGCGTGCGGCCGAAGGTTGGCAGGCCACGCTGTACAAGGCCTCCTGCGGCGATATCCGCGTCAACGCGCGCTACCTGGTCAACGCGGCGGGGCCGTGGACGGCGGACTTCCTGCAAGGGGCCGCGCCCAAGGCGGAGCGGCGCAGCCTGCGCCTGATCAAGGGCAGCCATATCGTCGTGCCGCGCATCTTCGAGCACGACCACGCCTACATCTTCCAGCACCGCGACGGGCGCATCGTGTTCGCCATTCCGTATGAGGGCGAGTTTACGCTGATCGGCACCACCGACCTCGATTACCAGGGCGACGCGGGGCAGGTGGCCATCACCCAGGACGAGGTGGATTATCTGTGCGCGTTGGCCAGCCAGTACTTCGCCGCGCCCGTGCGGCCGGCCGACGTGGTGTGGACCTATTCCGGCGTGCGTCCGCTGGTGGAGGACGAGGCGGCCGACGCCAAGGCCGTCACGCGCGACTACCGGCTGGAGGTGGACGAGGAGGGCGGCGCGCCCATGCTGAGCGTCTTTGGCGGCAAGATCACCACCTTCCGCAAGCTGGCCGAGGAGGCGGTGGACACCATCGCCAAGGCCCTGGGCAATCCGCACGGGCCATGGACGGCGCACGCCTGCCTGCCGGGCGGCGACCTGTATGGGGCCGAGCCGAATAACCGTTCGGTGCAGCAGTACGACGACTGGCTGTGCAATGTGCAGCAGCGCTATCTGTGGCTGCCGCGCGAGCTGGTGGCGCGCTACGCCCGCGCCTACGGCACGCGCATCCATACCCTGCTGGACCAGCGCTGCGGCCCTGACGACATGGGCGAGGAAATCGCGTCCGGCCTGTACTCGGCGGAAGTGGAATACCTGCGCCGCTACGAATGGGCGCGCACGGCCGACGACATCCTCTGGCGCCGCTCCAAGCTGGGCCTGCACCTGCCCAGGGACACGGCCCGGCATCTGCAAGCCTGGCTCGATGCCCATCCAATGCGCTAAGAAGGCGGCAGTAATGCTTGAGCTGCGGCGATCAAGTCAGAGTCCTGTTTTACGTTGAGTGCCCGCGGCACCTCTTCGGCAATGTCTTTGCCCAGCCGGCGATAGCTTTCGAATTGGTCTTCGCCATAAAACTGGTCACCGGTAGATTCATGCGGGAAGCCCTCATGGCAAGCCTTGTATTGCAGGAGCGATGAGTCCCCCTCTTTACCGGTCATGGATGCCTTCAGGTAGATCAGCACGCCTTTCGGATAGCGCTCGCCATAGTCTATACTGCCGACGGCATAGCGCTGTTTGCTCCATGGTGACTTAATACTGCCCACTATACTGCTTACATCGAGCGAAATGGTGGCGTCGAAATCTACTTCGCACATACGGATTAAAGTCCCGAGTCCATCGAATTTAAGATCAGGATCGCATTCGGCATCACTGATGATGATCAGGCGGCAGCGCCGGCGTATCAGCTCGTAGGCGGCGAGATTTTCAAAATGGCCACCATCTGAAATCATCAAATAGTTGGATTTGTCATTTGCGCCGCCGAACAGCTCCTTCACCAGATAGCGCGAGCTGAGTCTGGGCGACGGCCTTTTGATTTCATCCTTGGCGGGATTGGGGAACCAACCTCCCAGTCGCACGTTGAACAGAGTGAGCAGGAAGGCCACTGCGGTCGAGGTATGGTAGCCCATGTTGGGACTGGCCGCTGCCCCGGAGATGGAAATGGCCTGCCCCAGTTTGACGCGGGCCGGCGGGTCGTAATATTGGCCTACCGGGCGGTATCCTAGCGGCGTAGCCTTGCCGTTGCTGCGCGAAGCGTAGGCACTGCCAACGCTGTAGGGCGTGAGGATAAAGTTATCGGAATGGCGGGTATGCAGTGCCAAGTCACTGGACCCACCAAGGTTCAGCGCGCAATTGACGATGTGCAGAGGACCAGGGGGCAGCGGTGGCGCTGGCGCGCGCGCCAGCGCCACCGCCGCTTTGCGTACCGTGTAGCCGGCCAGGTTGTTTGCCCACTCAGGATCCTGTATATCAAGGTCGTCGTCGTCGTCAAACTGAGTGAATTTCTGCGGCGTGCGTTCCATTGGCACAAAGCGCGCTGCGCCCAGGTAGCAACGTATTAGCCGGCCACGATAGAAGGCGTTCAGGCTGAAAATATTGATATCCACCCGCCAAGCCAGCAGCAACACGATACCTGCCAGGCCGCCGAATACAGCACCCAGCATTTCGGGAGTAATGCGGTCATCGGACAGTTTTTCCCAATGATAGGTCTGTAAGGCGCCCCAGCCGCAGCATGCATCGCCGGGCTCGCTGGCCAGGTAGGTTAGCACCAAGTGCAGCAGCGCGGAGATAGCGACCAGCAGGCCCACAATGAACAGGTAAGGTACGATTTGCGCCGCTACATTTCTGACGACGACCGCAGCCGTTACTTTTTGTGACTGGCGCTTCTGCGGTCCAGTGGCCTCCGACTTGCCAGCCATCAGGCCGCCGGCTGTTGTCAGCAGCCAGCCGGCGATGGCAGACCAGCCCGCCCACGAGCGGCTTTCGAACAGCATGGCCACCCACAAGGGGCCGTACACTGCCGCCACCGTCACCACCATCCATGCCGCGCCATATATCAGGAACCAAGCGCCCAGTCGCGCCCACCATTCGCGTACGCCTTCGGTCGTCTGACGGCCCATCATCCCCAACAGCACCACAATCGCCAGAGAGAATGAGTACAGCACCATCGCGGGTCCCCAGACGAAGGCCAGCCACTGGCCTTCTACCTTACCGTCGGGAGTGGCCCACCCGTGCATCAGCAGCATGATCACGCACAGCAGAGCGTGCAATACGACCACCGGCGGAAGCGAGGCCGCAAATGCTTTGCAGATAGTGCCGCTGGACGGTATGTCGGCGGCAGTCGAACTGGCAGTGGATCGCCACGAAAATGTGGCGAGCAGCCATAGGGAGACGAAGACGATGGACAGTGGGAAGGGCCAGTATTTGCAGGCATTGATGAACAGGCCACTGTACGTGTCATAGGCGCGCAAGCCTTGGCCGGCGGCTCCCTGCGTGCTAAGGCCCCATAGCACGGCGGAATACAGCACCCCGGCCAGCATGATGGGGGCAACAACCAGGCTCTGAGTCCAGCCTTGGCCATAATTGATGCGTTCGGGATTGTCTTCTCCTGCCCAGGAGGGAAGCCAGCGCTTGATCAGATCCGCCAGTGGAGCCACGAGTCGTGCCCCAAGCGGCAGCAGGGAAAATCCGGCCAGCACGACCAATATCGCGACTAACAAGGCGGGCCAACGCGGAATGGCTTGATTGTTGAAGGGTGAAAAAGGCAGTAGTCGGCAGAGCAGGTACGCCGCCGCCGCGAAGGCGGTAGAGAAGAAGGTACCCCATTTCCAGTTGTCTCGCTCAAGGAAGGGCACAGGCTGAGAGCGGCTGACCTGCCATAGATTTGCCGCGATGCCTGCCACTGCCAGTACAAATAGCGTCACGCTGGCCCAGCGCCATTCTCCGGCCGTCGGCCATTGCAGGAATAATTTGAACAAGCCGCGCGGCACCAAAAGTAGTGCGGCGATGGCGAGAATCACGGTTAGCTGCAGCAGCATGGTGTTGCGCAGCCAGATCGCCAACATGGACCAGGCGTCGGCGCTGAAGATGCCCAGATGGGGCGACAGGTAGTTCGAGTAGCGCCGCAAATGCGCGATGGAGCGTTTCCAACTGGTGTCTGGCGCTAACCAGTCCTTGGCGGCGGCGGCATAGACTTTGCGAGCTTCCGCATCTTTGGCGATCTTGGGCGCGGGCTTGTGTACTTTTCGGCGGGCCGCGTGGCGGCAATTGGCGGTCAACCAAGCACCGATATAGCCGCCGCCAGACACAGTGGATAGGTAGTCGATCCGGCCCAGCAGCTTGCCGTGCTTGAACGCCTCGAGCACGCCCAGGCCGAAGGTGGCGCTGCGGATACCACCGCCGGAAATGGCTAACCCGACCAATCGCCGGCGGATATGCTGAGCTGGTTGCTTCCGCCTCAGTCTCCGCACTTTAAGTGCCAGTAACTCTTGGCCTAGCATGCGCAACGGCGTCCGCCTTTCGAGTGTCGAAGTAGTCTCAGTCATGGCTCTCCCCTGGTTTTTATAGGCCTCCCTCAGAAGACCCTTACAAGGTAGCGTATTGAGGTAATAACATTCTCACATTTTGTAACAGATAAAAAAATGGCGGCCCGCAGGCCGCCATTGGTTACAGAAGGGACAGGCTTACTTCACGCCGTGCATCAGCTTCTGGATCAGGGGAGCGATCAGGAACAGAATCACGCCGCCGCCCATCAGGGCGTAGAAGCCCAGGGTGTAGCCCGACAGGGCCGAGGTCACCGACATGCCGCTCTCGCCCGAGACGAAGGAGGCGAAGATGCCCGACAGGTTGTTGCCGATGCCGGTGGAGAGGAACCAGCCGCCCATGCCCATGCCCACCAGGCGGGTCGGCGCCAGCTTGGTCACCATCGACAGGCCGATCGGCGACAGGCACAGCTCACCCACCGACTGCAGCACATACACCATGGCCAGGGTCCAGAACGGGATCTTGTTGTCGATACCGACCAGCATGGACAGCGCGTACATCAGCAGGGCGAAGGCGGCGCCGTTGAACAGCAGGCCCAGGCCGAACTTGCGCGGAATCGAAGGATTCACATGCTTCTTCTCCAGCGCGACCCAGATCAGGGCGATCACCGGCGCCAGGGCGATGATGGCGATCGAGTTCACGGTCTGGAACCAGGCGGTGGGGAAGGTCCAGCCGAACATGTCGCGGCGGACGATGTTATCGGCCAGGAAGGTGAAGGAGCTGCCGGCCTGCTCGAAGAACATCCAGAACATGATATTGAAGAAGAAGATCAGCAGCATGGCGATGGCCTTGTCGCGCGCCACCTTGCCGTTGCGGATACCTTCCACCATCAGCATCACGGACAGCAGGACGAACAGCACCGACAGAACTACTTGCAGGTTCTTGGCGCCGGCGGCCAGCAGGAAGTATACGACAGGCACCACGCAGGCGGCGCCGATGGCGACGTACAGCACGCGCTTGCGGTCGGCCACTTCCGGTGCGCCGATGCCTTTCAGGCCCTGGCGGCCGATGAAGAACCACACCAGCGAAATCAGCATGCCAACGCCGGCCGACATGAACACCACTTTATAAGCAGGCATGCCGTCGGTGCCGAACAGGGAAGCGGCCAGCCACTCGGTCAGCACGGGCGCGATCAGCGCGCCGGAGTTGATGCCCATGTAGAAAATGGTGAAGCCCGAATCGCGGCGCGTGTCGGCGGCCGAATACAGCTTGCCGACCATGGTCGAGATGTTCGGCTTGAACATGCCGTTGCCGACGATGATGGTGGCCAGGCCGAACTTGAAGATGTTCTCGTCGGGGACGGCGATCATGAACAGGCCCGCCGCCATGAACACGGCGCCGATCAGGATGGAGCGCTGGTAGCCCAGCACGCGGTCGGCCACGTAGCCGCCGAACAGGGCGCCGGCGTACACCAGGGCCAGATAGGAGCCGTACACCAGGTTGGCGGCCGACTGGCCGGCCGGATCGCCGTTGTGGAACTGGGCCACGACGTACAGCACCAGCGCCCAGCGGATACCGTAGAAGGCGAAGCGCTCCCAGAATTCGGTCATGAACAGCATCCACAGCGGGGCCGGATGGCCCATGATCTGCTTAAACTCCGGAATGGATGCTTCCGGCTTGGTGATGGTGGCACCGCTCATGCGGTCTCTCCTCATGTTTATTTTATAGGTTCAAAAAAACACAGGATTCCGCAGCGAGGCAGGCGTCAAACCGAGCGCCCGCGCGCTGTCCGGAATCCCGAATGGGCGCCATTTTAATCTACAAACGCACGCCGTCCAGTTTTTTGCATGGTGCTATGCAAAAATGTGTCATTTGTGCTAACCATCTTGGCAGGACCACAAAGGCGCCGACTTGTCGTATATTGGAGCCGCAGGGACGAACCTGTGCACAGAACTGGGAAGGTTTAAGCATCATGGAACATGACGTTGTCGATACCCTGATTTCGCCGGAAGGACGGCTGGAGATTCTGTCCAAGGCCGAAGTCAACAAGCTGCTCGATACGAGCCAGGGCGGCCTTTATAACGTTTTCCGCAATTGCGCGCTGGCCGTGCTCAATTGCGGCAGCACGATCGACGATGGAAAGGAACTGTTGGAGTGCTATAAGTCTTTTGATATCAGCATCATTCAGCGCGAGCGCGGCATCAAGCTCGATATCAAGGGCGCGCCGGCGATCGCCTTCGTCGACGGCAAAATGATCAAGGGCATACACGAGCACCTGTTCGCCGTCCTGCGCGACATTATCTTCGTCAGCAATGAGGTGACGGACAATCCCGAATTCGACCTGGCCAGCACCGAGGGCATCACCGACGCCGTGTTCCACATCCTGCGCAACGCGGGCGTGCTGAAGCCCATGCTCAATCCAAACCTGGTGGTGTGCTGGGGCGGGCACTCGATCAACCGCGCCGAATACAACTACTCGAAGGAAGTCGGCTACCAAATGGGCCTGCGCGGGCTCGATATCTGCACCGGCTGCGGGCCGGGCGCGATGAAGGGGCCGATGAAAGGCGCCACCATCGGCCACGCCAAGCAGCGTTCCAGCACGGGACGCTACCTGGGCATCACGGAGCCGGGCATCATCGCGGCCGAGTCGCCCAACCCCATCGTCAACGACCTGGTGATCATGCCGGACATCGAGAAGCGCCTGGAAGCGTTTGTGCGCACGGGCCACGGCATCGTGGTCTTCCCCGGCGGCGCGGGCACGGCAGAGGAGATCCTGTACATCCTCGGCATCCTGCTCCATCCGGACAACGTGGACATCCCGTTCCCGCTGGTGTTCACGGGGCCGGAGACGTCGCGCGACTACTTCGCCCAGATCAACCAGTTCATCCACGACACGCTGGGACCGACGGCGCAGCAGCGCTACAAGATCATCATCGACGATCCGGAGCTGGTGGCGCGCGAGATGGTGGAGGGGATCAAGCAGGTGCGCGAGTTCCGCAAGTCGCGCAGCGACGCCTACTACTTCAACTGGAGCCTGAAGATCGATCACGAGTTCCAGGTGCCGTTCGCGCCCACGCACGAGAATATGCGCAACCTGAGCCTGCACAAGAACCAGGAGGTGCATCTGCTGGCGGCCAATCTGCGCCGCGCCTTCTCGGGCGTGGTGGCGGGGAACGTGAAGGAGGACGGTATCCGCGCCATCGAGCAGTATGGCCACTTCGAGATCCATGGCGATCCGTCGATCATGGGGCCGATGGACGCGCTGCTGGCGTCCTTCGTCTCGCAGCACCGCATGAAGCTGGCCGGCAAGCAGTACACGCCGTGCTATCGGGTGATCCAGTAACTATCCCAGGGCGGCTTCCTCCAGCCCGCGCGCGAGGCTGGAGATGCTGGGATTGTCGATGAAGACGCAGCGCTTGCCCGTGCGTTTGCAGAAGTCCTTCACCCGCCAGTAGGCGCTGTGGCTGATGCAGCCGGTCTGGCAGATCACCAGATCGGCGGCGGCCAGGCTGGCTTCGAGCTTATTGGCGTTGTCTTCCAGGCCGCCGTCGTGGTGCGAGAAGTGCGCGCCTTCGCGCTCGATCAGCGAGCGGTAGGTGGCGACATTGCCGCTGCGGCCGCCCACGCATAGCACGGCGCGGTCGGCCAGGCGGGCATGCAGATGGACCACGTGCTCCGTCGTTTGTGCGGCTTCGGTGTTCGCAACTTCCACAGAGAGCAAGGCAGGCGCCGTTGCAGCAGCGGTTTGTGCCTGGACCAGCTCCTGCCTGAGCTCCTGCATCTGTTCGCGCAGTGCGCGCTCGCGTTCTTCCATCAGCTGCAGGCGCTGGGCCAGGCGGTCGCGCGTTTCCAGGCCGGGGATGGAGGCGCGCAGCTGCTCCAGTTCCTGCCGCAGCGAATCGGCGATGCTGTCCCGTCCTACCAGCTGCGCGCGCAGCTGTATCAGTTGCGCCGCGTGCTGCTCCAGCTCCGCATTGCGCTCCAGCTGCGCGGCGGCGCTACGCTGCTGGAGCCGCGCCAGCTCGCGCGTCATGCGCGAATTCTCGTCCAGCACCGCGTGGAAGCGCGTGATGTCGGCCCGCGCGCAGGCGCCGGCCTGATGCTGGATCATGTGCAGATCGCGGCACATCTGTTCTTCCAGCTCCTGCGTGCAGCGCGGGTGCGTCAGGCCGGCCCAGAAGGCGCCCGCCACGTCGCCATTGGCCACCGCCGTGCGCCACAGCGCGGCCACAGCCTCCGTATCCTTGGCCGCGCGGAAGCGCGCCAGCACCTGCACATAGCGCCGCTCCAGCTCCTTCTGCAAGGCTTCCGACATGCGGTTGCGCGCCCCGCATTCCGTCACCACGCCGACGTGGACTTCATAATCGTCCGCCACCACGGCGCCGCCCGTGACCTTGCCCACCAGCTTGCGCAGCATCGCCAGCGGCATGCAGACGCCGACCAGCGGACAGTGGCAGGCATGCCCCAGTTCCCACAGGCGCCGGCGGCGCGAGGTATGCGCTTCCGCTTCCAGCGCTTTCAATGCAGGATGTTTATCGCACATGCTGCCTCCCGCTCATGCAGCGTGCTGGCGGCTGCGCGCCATGATGCGGTTGAGGATCGAGTGCTTTTCCGGCTGGGGCAGGGAGCGCTCCACCACGCCCGCCCACTGCTCGGACAACTGCTGGCAGGTTGCGCTCAGCACCGGCGCCAGCTCGGGCAGATCCGCCAGCGCCTTCAGATGGCGCTCGATGACGGAAGCCAGCTTGAGACAGGCGCCGCTTTCGCCCGCATTAGCCGTGTAGTGCGACATCAGGTGCAGCACGGCGGACAGCATCAGCTCCGGGCGCTGGCCGGACTGGTGCTGGGACAGATAGATCGGATCGGTATGGTCGGCAATCGCCATCGTGCACTCCTTGGTAGGTTGCGCTGGCTGGCTTGCCGCAGGGCGGTGGCTGGCTGCATCAAATGATAATGATTCTCATTTGTATTATTGGATAAGCCTGCCCGATTTGCAAGCGGAATTTGCGCTGGGGATTGCTGTTGCGCTGCAAAAACCTCCGTTTCCAGCTCGAAATTAGATTCATTTCTTTCATGTTTTTAAAAAGCGACAAGGTCTGTTAGCGCTATCTAAAAATTTTATTCATTATCGAAAATGCACGTAATATGAGCTGGTAGTGGAGATAGCGCTATCACACAAAGCGCAATCGAGGTTGATTCTTGGTGGTCATTTTGTTGTTCGGTTAAACACACAGGTAACGGGAGAACTTATGATTTACAGGTATCAAGAGCAAGCAGGGCGCTTGCGGAGGCGGCGGCTGTTCAGCGCCGGCGCATGGCTTCTGCTGGCGGCGGGCGCGGCCCGGGCGGAGACGGTCCGCCATTCCTATATCGTCCAACTGGCCGACAAGCCGGCCGCTTCCTACACGGGGCAGCTGCCCGGCCTGGCCGCGACCAAGCCCGCGCCGGGCCAGCGACTGCAGCTGCAGGCCACCAATGTGCAGGCCTATATCAGCTATCTGGATCAGAAGAAGGCCAATGTGCTGGGCGCCATCGACCCGTCGCGGGTGACTTACCAGTACAGCATCGTCTTCAACGGCTTCGCCGCCAGCCTCACCGACGACGAAGTGCGCGCGCTGAAGAAGAACAGCGCCGTGGCCAAGATCAGCGCCAATATCCGCATGCGTCCCACCACCAGCTATACCCCGGCCTTCCTCGGCCTGAGCCAGCCGGGTGGACTGTGGTCGCGCGTGGGCGGGCCGCAGGCGGCGGGCGAGGACATCGTCATCGGCATGCTCGATACCGGCGTCTGGCCCGAGAACCCCGGCTTTGCCGACCGTGTCGACGGCAACGGCGCGCCCACGTTCAGCGGCGGCAGCCTCGCTTACGGACCGCCGCCGCCCAGCTGGAAGGGCATCTGCCAGCCGGGCCAGGGCTTCAGCCCATCCAACTGCAACAACAAGCTGATTGGCGCGCAAATCTTCCCGCCGTCGGACGCCCAGATCTCGCCCTACGAATACATCTCCGTGCGCGACAGCGTCGGCCACGGCACGCACACGGCGACGACGGCGGGCGGCGATGCCGGCGTGGCGGCCAATGTCGGCGGCATCGCCATGGGCAAGGTGAGCGGCATGGCGCCGCGTGCCCGCATCGCGGCCTACAAAGTGTGCTGGACGGCCGACTATGGCGGCGGCTACGAGAACTCCTGTCCCACGGACAGCAGCGTGGCCGCCATCGAACAGGCGGTGGCCGACGGCGTGAATGTGATCAGCTTCTCCATCGGTAACAGCCTCGGTGGCGGGACCTTCGACGAACCGACGGAGCTGGCCTTCCTCGGCGCGGCCGACGCGGGTGTGTTCGTGGCGGCGGCGGCGGGCAATGAAGGGCCGGAGACGGCGCAACCCGCACCCGTCACCCACATCAGTCCCTGGCTGACCACCGTCGCCAACTCCACCCACAACCGCAGCTATTGGGGCACGGTGGAACTGGGCAATGGGACCAAGCTCGATGGCGTCAGCAGCAATGCCAATACGCCCGGCGCCATGCTGGTGCTGGCCAGGGATGCGGGCAAACTGGGCACGCTGCCGGACGATATCCGCGTCGCCCAGTGCTACGGCCCGTCCGACAATGTGGGCATGCCTTTCGACCCGCTCAAGGTGAAGGGCAAAATCCTCGTCTGCGACCGTGGCGGCAATGTGCTGGTGAACAAGGTGTCGACCGCGCTGGCGGCGGGCGCCGTGGGCGTCATCCTCGTCAACGTCGACGGCGGTGCGACCACGCTGCCGGCCCAGCCCTACGACCTGTCGACCGTGCATCTGAGCCTGGCCGACGGCAAGACGCTGAAGGCGTATATGGCTTCGCTGCCCGGCACGGCCAGCGCCAGCCTGGGTAACGTCCATCCCACCTTCGACAACAGCCCGGCGGCGGCGCCCATCATCGCCGGCTCGTCCTCGCGCGGACCGAACGTGGCCGACGCCAATGTCCTCAAGCCCGACGTGGCGGCGCCCGGCACCGACATCCTGGCCGGCTCCATTCCCTACATGGCGACGGCGGAGGAATTCGCCGCTCCGTACAGCAATGGCCAGATCAAGCCGCCCGCGTGGGAGTTCATGACCGGCACCTCGATGGCGACGCCCCATGTCTCCGGCGTGGCCGCTGTGCTCAAGCAGCTGCATCCCGACTGGAGCCCGGCCGCCATCAAGTCGGCCCTGATGACCACCGCCTTCGACACCCAGAGCGACGGCCGCGCGAGCCCCGTGGCCTGGGATAGCAGCGCGCTCGATACGGGCAAGCTGCCCTGGGGCCAGGGCGCGGGCCAGATAGCGCCCAGCGTGGCGGCCGATCCGGGCCTGGTCTACGATCTCGGTCCCGATGATTATCGCCGCTTCCTCTGCGGCCAGCCGCTGACCATCGCCATCGACTGCACCGGCGTCAGCGCCCTGCAGGCCTACGACCTGAACCTGCCCGCCCTGAGCGCGCAGGCGGTGATGGGCGTGCAGGTCCTGCACCGCACGGTGACCAATGCCGGTACCGTCAACGCCAGCTACACGGCGAACGCCAGCCTGCCCGGCTACAAGGTCGTGGTGCAGCCGGCGACGCTGACCCTGGCGCCCGGCGCGAAGGCCGATTTCACCGTCACGCTGACGCGCACCGATGCGCCGCTGCACGTCTGGCGCTACGGTTCGCTGACCTGGAGCGACGGCAGCGGCCACAATGTGCGCAGTCCCCTGATCGCGCGCGGCGTGGCGCTGGTGGCGCCGGACCTGGTCTACAGCGAAGCCGCCAGCGGCAGCAAGATCGTCACCATCATCAGCGGCTATACCGGCCCGCTGACGGCGGCCAAGGGTGGCCTGATCGCGGCCACCCAGACGGAAGCGACCGTCGGCCAGCTGGATGGTCCCGTCAGTTGCCCCTTCCCGCGCGACGGCATGAACGTAACGCCGGTGACCATCCCGCCTGGCACGCTGGTGGCGCGCTTCGCCCTGTTCAACGCCGACACCAGCGGCGGCGCCGAGAGCGATCTCGATCTCTATCTGGCCAAGGCCGACGGCACCCTGATCGGCGAAAGCGGCAGCAACACCTCCGACGAGATGCTCACCTGGACCAATCCCGTGCCGGGCGACTACGTGGTCTGCGTGGCTGGCTTTGCGCCCAAGGACGGCAGCGCGACTTACAAGCTGTCGAGCTGGATGATCGGCGCGGGCGCGATGGGCGGCAATCTGAAGGTGACCTTGCCCGGCATCGTCTACGCCAATAAGACTGGCACCGTGGGCTACAGCTGGTCGGGCCTGGACAGCGGCAAGCGCTACCTCGGCATGGTCAACTTCCTCGTCAACGGCGCGCCGGAAGCGGGCACGCTGCTGGAAGTCGACACCACTGATCCGCTGCCGTCCTTCAAGCAGGCGCGCAGCGCGCCGCAGCAGCTCAAATGAAGCGTTCCACTCACTTTTATGCGACAGGATTTAATATGAAAAACCTATGCATCGCACCTTTTGTCAGACGGCTGCTGGCGGCTGGACTTTTGCTGACGGCGGCGGCCTTGCCCGCCGTGGCCGAGACGTTGACCTTCAATAACCAGGCACCGGCCGTACTGGAAGGCGGCGAATTCCTGCAGGAGGCGGGCTACACGCTGACGGCGCTGGAAGGCCCGGTCACGGCGGCCTACGGCCTGCACAGCGGGACCGGCGCCATTCTTGATCCCTCCGATCCCTTCAGCTGCGAACTGATTTCCTGCCCGGTGGGCGACGGCAGCCGCTATTACGCAGTGGAGAATGATGGCGGCGTGCGCATCACCGAAAACGGCGGCAAGTCCTTCCAGCTGAAAGGGCTGGACTTCGGCTTCATCGCGCCATATCCCGTGACGGACGGCGTCTATGGCCAGCTGCTGCTGACGGCCGTGCGCAGCGGAGGCGGTGGCAGCATCTCGCTGGCGCTGGACTTCCCGGGCCAGGACGGCTACGGCAATTTCACCTTCGGCGCCGCCGCGCTGGGCGCGCTGCAAGGCGTCCAGTTGAGCAGCGTGACGCTCAGCGCCTGCGTCTTCATCGACGATGCCACCTGCGTCAATTCGCTCGACCAGCCGGCCTTTAACCAGGCCCAGTTCGGACTCGATAATATCAGCGTCAGCGCCGTGCCCGAGCCGTCGGTCTGGCTGATGCTGACGGCGGGCCTGGGCCTGGGCCTGCTGGCCTGGATGCGCCGCCGCAGCGGTCCGCGCGCCATGCTGGCGGCGTCGCTGCTGGCGGGGCTCGCAGGGGCAGCGGGCGGCGCGCAGGCGCACATCACCACCTTCACGGGCGACACCACGGGCGGTCCTGTTTACCACCGGCCGGAGACCGACGGCGTCACCTACTACGACTGGCGCGGCGAAACCGCCTACCGCGCCTACGATTTCAATCTGAAGGAGGCGACGGACCTGATCAACATCGGCGCCTCCTGCGACTTCGACTGCGCCATCTTTTTTTATACGGGGGCTTTCAATCCGGCCGCGCCCAGCGACCACTTCAAGGCAGGCGACGACTACTTCTTGACCAACAATACGGCGGAACTGGGCGGCCCACTGGCGGCGGGCCACTATACGCTGGTGGTGACGGGGAATAGTGCCAGCGATTTCGGCTTCTTCTCCACCACCGTCGCCTACGCCAACGCGCTGGAGATCACGCCTCTGGCGCCGCCGGTGCCTGAGCCGTCGGCCTGGCTGATGCTGGGCGCAGGCCTGGCGGCGCTTGGCCTGTGGCGCATGCGGCGCATGCCGCGTCTACAGCGTTCGCAGCGGACGGCAAAGCTGCTGCGTTTCGGCCTGGTGGCGTTGCTGCTGGCGGGGACGGCGCAGCAAGCCACTGCCGCCCTCGAAACCTTCACCGGCGACACGACATGGGGCGACAGCTTTGCGCCGCCAGACGTGGGAGCAGGGGAGAGCAGCCCCGGTGGGCACGTCCTCAATCCCGGCGCCGTCGTCAGATACCGCGCTTTTGCGCTGACCGCATCGGCGACGGACTGGCAGTACAGCATCCTCTCCGTCTGCGACTTCCGCTGCACAACCTATCTGTATCGCGACAGCTTCAATCCGCAGAATCCTATCCAGAACCTGTGGGCGGCGCAGGTGCCCGACTGGGGTATGAGCGGCGTGATGACGGATATGGACGCAGGCCGCCGCTACGTGCTGGTGATCGCCGGCTATCAGGACTACGACTGGGGCGCCTTCAGCACCACCATCGGCGGCCTTGGCACCGTCACCATCAGCGCCGTGCCGGAGCCGTCGTTCGGCCTGATGCTGCTGCTTGGACTGGGCGGCATGGCTGTTGCGGCGCGCCGCCGCGCTGCGCGCGCCTGAGTTGGAATGAAAAACGCCGCCCGTGGGCGGCGTTTGTAGCGCTTACTCCTGGCGCTTAGTCTTCGCGGCGCAGGTGCGGGAACAGCAGCACGTCGCGAATGTTGGGCGAGTCGGTCAGCAGCATCATCAGGCGGTCGATGCCGATGCCGCAGCCGCCGGCTGGCGGCATGCCGTATTCCAGCGCACGGATGTAGTCGGCGTCGTAGAACATCGCCTCTTCATCGCCCGCATCCTTGGCTTCCACCTGCGCCAGGAAGCGCGCCGACTGGTCTTCCGCATCGTTCAGCTCCGAGAAGCCGTTGGCGATCTCGCGGCCCACCATGAACAGCTCGAAGCGCTCGGTGATGCCTTCGCGCGTGTCGGAGGCGCGCGCCAGCGGCGACACTTCCACCGGATAGTCGATGATGAAGGTCGGTTCCCACAGCTGCGCTTCCGCCGTCTCTTCGAACAGCGCCAGTTGCAGCGCGCCCAGGCCCGAATGCGCGTGCGGCTTGACGCCGAACTTCAGCAGCTCCGCCTTGATGAACTCCATGTCGTTCAGCTGCGCGTCGGTATAGCCCGGCGCGTACTTGTTGATGGCGCCGACGATGGTCAGGCGATGGAAAGGCTTGGACAGGTCCAGCTCGCGGCCGCCGTAGCTCAACACCGCGGTGCCCTTGGCGTCGATGGCCGCCTGGCGGATCACGGACTCGGTGAAGTTCATGATCCACTCGTAGTCGGTGTAGGCCGCGTAGAACTCCATCATGGTGAATTCAGGGTTGTGACGAACCGACACGCCTTCGTTACGGAAGTTACGGTTGATCTCGAACACGCGGTCAAAGCCGCCCACCACCAGGCGCTTCAGGTACAGCTCGGGCGCGATACGCAGGAACATCTGCATGTCCAGCGCGTTGTGGTGGGTGATGAAAGGCTTGGCCGCCGCGCCGCCCGGAATCGGGTGCAGCATCGGGGTTTCCACTTCCATGAAGTCGTTCTTTTCCATGAAGCGGCGGATCGACGACATCGCGGCGGTGCGCGCCTTGAAGGTGCGGCGCGTCTCTTCGTTCATGATCAGGTCCACGTAGCGCTGGCGGTACTTGGTTTCCTGGTCGGCCAGGCCGTGGAACTTGTCCGGCAGCGGACGCAGCGACTTGGTGATCAGACGCAGTTCGGTGACCTTGATGGTCAGCTCGTCGGTCTTGGTCTTGAACAGCGTGCCCTTCACGCCCAGGATGTCGCCCAGGTCGTAGTGGTGCAGGGCAGCCATCGCCGCTTCGCCGGTGTGGTCCAGCGTGGCGTAGATCTGGATGCGGCCGTCGGCCTGGACGCCGGAGGAGTCCATCAGCGTGGCGAAGGCGGCCTTCTTGCCCGCTTCGCGCTTCAGCATCATGCGGCCGGCCAGGACCACGGGCACCGGATTGGCTTCCAGCTCTTCGCGCGATTTCCCGCCGTGCTGCGCGTGCAGGTCGGCCGCCTTGTGTTCAGGCTTGAAATCGTTGGGGAAGGCGATGCCTTGTTCGCGAATGGCGGCCAGTTTGGCGCGGCGCTCGGCGATGATCTTGTTATCGTCGGGGGCGGCTGCGTTTTCTTGGATATCCGTAGTCATGGTCTTTTTTTCGGTTGATGTAATTAATTGGTCGCGGTCTGAGGTTCAGCTTCAAACAGGGCCGCAGGATCGAGTTCGCTGAAGTCGCTCACGACGGCGATCACGTTATCGAATTCGGCAAACGCCTCGGCCGGCAGGGTGGTCGTCAGCACTACGGCGCGCATACCTGCGCGGCGGGCCGCTTCCACGCCCAGCGGCGCGTCCTCGAACACGATGGAATCGGCGGGCAGGGCGCCGCAGCGCTCGGCCGCCAGCAGGAACACGTCCGGATTCGGCTTGCCGCGCGCGACATCGGCCGCGCCGACGATGGCCTTGAATTCGCTGCGCAGATTCAGGCCGTCGATAGTGAAGGTGATGTTGTCGTTGGGCGCGGCCGTGGCCACGGCCAGCTCCACCCCCTGCGCCTTGGCGCGGGCGATGAACGCTTCAAAGCCCGGCGTCGTTGACAGGTGCGGGGCGTACAGCTCGCGGTACAGCGATTCTTTTTCAAAATCGAGCAGCGCGCTTTCTTCCTTGGTCAGCTCGCCCAGGTAGTGGCGCATGATCTCATGGCCCTGGCGGCCCGCCGTGTCGCGGAAGAAGGCGTCCGCGTCCAGTTCGCGGCCGCGGCGCGCGAAGAAGGCCAGCCACGATTCGGTGTGGAAGGCCATATTGTCGACGATGGTGCCATCCATGTCGAAGATGAAGGCGCGCTGCGTCATCAGATGCCCTGCTTCAGCGAGGCGGAGATGAAGTCGTCCAGGTCGCCGTCCAGCACGCCCTTGGTATTGCCCGTCTCGAAGTTGGTGCGCAGGTCCTTGATGCGGGACTGGTCCAGCACATAGGAACGGATCTGGTGGCCCCAGCCCACGTCGGTCTTGGAGTCTTCCAGCTTCTGCTGCTCGCTCATGCGCTTGCGCAGTTCCAGCTCGAACAGCTTCGCCTTCAGCATCTCCATCGCTTCCGCCTTGTTGCGGTGTTGCGAGCGGTCGTTCTGGCACTGCACGACGATGCCCGACGGGCCGTGCGTGATACGCACTGCGGAATCGGTCTTGTTAATGTGCTGGCCACCGGCGCCCGATGCGCGGTAGGTGTCGATACGCAGGTCGGCCGGGTTGATCTCGATGTCGATCGAGTCGTCCACTTCCGGGTACACGAACAAGGACACGAACGAAGTGTGGCGGCCGCCGGCCGAGTCGAACGGCGACTTGCGCACCAGGCGGTGCACGCCGGTCTCGGTGCGCAGGTGGCCGTAGGCGTATTCGCCTTCCACTTTCAGGGTGGCGGTCTTGATGCCCGCGACCTCGCCCTCGGATTCTTCCATCACCTCGACCTTGAAGCCCTTGCGTTCGCAATAGCGCAGGTACTGGCGCAGCAGCATGGAGGCCCAGTCCTGGGCTTCGGTGCCACCGGCGCCGGCCTGGATGTCGATGAAGCAGTTGTTCGGGTCCATCGGATTGCTGAACATCCGGCGGAATTCCATGCCTTCGATGACCTTCTGGATTTCTTGCGTGTCGGCGAACACGGATTCGAAGGTGTCGTCGTCGCCTTCTTCCTTGGCCATGGCCAGCAGGTCGTTCATGTCCTGCAGATCGGCCTGCGCCTTGATCAGGGTGAGGACCACGCCTTCCAGCGATTTCTTCTCGCGGCCGAGGTCCTGGGCCTTCTTCGGGTCGTTCCAGATGGACGGGTCTTCCATCTCGGCGTTGACTTGCTCTAACTTATCCGACTTCTTATCGAAGTCAAAGATACCTCCGAAGTTCGGCTTCGCGCGAGGTCAGATCGGCGAGCAGGGAGGTGAGGGCGTTGGTGCGTTCGGCTTCCATGTTTCTTCTTCTCTCAGGCTGAAATCAAACCTGTGATTATACCCTAGCGCGTGGCGAAATCGCAGCTTTGCGCGGGGAGAAGCTTGCTGTGGCGGCGCGGGCTGCGTATCATGCTTGACTATATTGCGATTTCTGTAATTTATGCGCCCCTTTCTCCGCACCGCCGTCCTGCCGCTGGCCCTGGCCTGCGCCGCCTCCGCCTGGGCTATTCCGCCGGCGGGCAGCACGGTCACGCTGGGCGTGCTGGAGACGACCGACCTGCACGCGGCGGTCCTCAGTTATGACTACTACAAGCTCAAGGCCGACCCCTCCATGGGGCTGGAGCGCACGGCGGCGCTGATCCGCCAGGCGCGCCTCGACTATCCCGACAACCTGCTGCTCGACGCGGGCGACGCCATTCAGGGCTCGGCGCTGGCCGACTATCAGGCCCTGGTAGCGCCCGTCCGCTGCGAGCAGGAGCTGGCCATCTACAAGGCCATGGACGCGCTGGGCGTGGTCGCGGGGACCGTCGGCAACCACGAATTCAATTACGGGCTGGCTTATCTGAGCCAGGTCACGGGCAGCCGTTTGCAGGTGGACGGCGTCGATCCCGCCGCGCCGCGCTGCGCGGGGCCGAAATTCCCGCTGGTGCTGGCCAATATCGTCAGCCTGCGCACGGGGCAGCCCCTGTTCGAGCCTTACCGCATCCTGGAAAGAACGGTCAGCGCCCTCGAGCCGGACGGCACTACCGTCTACGCCACCGTCAAAATCGGCGTCATCGGCTTCACGCCGCCGGAGATTCTGGACTGGGACAAGCGCTGGCTGGCCGGCAAAGTGAAAGCCGAGGGCGTGCGCGAGACGGCCCAGCGCTATATCCCCGAGCTGCGCGCGCGCGGCGCGGACGTGGTGGTGGCTATCCTGCACGGCGGCCTCGATGGCGCGGCCTATGCGCCCGGCATGGAAAACCCCGGCTATTATCTGGCCCAGGTGCCGGGCGTGGACGCCATGCTGCTGGGCCATGCGCACCAGGTGTTCCCGAATGCGGCCAGTGCGCTCCCGGAATTCAATCTCCCCGGCGTGGACAAGGTGGGCGGCACGGTGCACGGCGTGCCGGCCGTGATGGCCGGGCTGTGGGGCAAACAGTTGGGCGTGATCGGCCTGCATCTGTCCTTCGATGGCCAGCGCTGGCTGGTGGACAAGTCCCGCACGACGGTCGAGGCGCGCAGCATCCAGAACGCGGACCGCAGCTTCGTCGGCGCCGATCCGGCCATTGCGCCGCTGGTGCAGGCGGAGCATGAGGCGGCCATCCGTTACGTGCAGACGCCGCTGGGCACGAGCGACTTCCGCATGACCACCTATTTTGCCGACGCGGGCGATGTCAGCGCCGTGCAGGCCGTGAATCAGGCGCAGACGGAGTATGTGCAGCGCTATGTGAGGGCCAATCTGCCGCAGTATGCGGGGCTGCCGGTGCTGTCGATGGCGTCGCCGTTCAAGAGCGGGGCGGGCGGCGTGGGCGATTACACCGACGTCAAGCCGGGACAGGTGGCGCTGAATAACGCCGCCGACTTGTATCTCTATCCGAATGCGCTGTACGCCGTCAAAGTGACGGGCGCGGAGATGAAGGCCTGGCTGGAGAAATCGGCCGAGCGCTTCAACCGCATCGACCCGGCGCTGCGTACGCCGCAGGAACTGGTCAACCCGGCGTTCGCGGGCTTCAATTTCGATATGCTGAGCAGTCCGGACGCCAGCTACCGCATCGACATCACCCAGCCGCCCGGCCACCGCATCGTGGACTTGCGCTACAAGGGACGTCCCATGTCGCCGGGACGCGAATTTGTGGTGGCGACCAATAACTACCGCGCCAGCGGCGGCGGCAACTTCCCCGCGCTGGACGGCAGCCGCACGATTCTGGCCTCGCCGGACGCCAGCCGCGATGTGCTGATCGCTTATATCAAGGCCGCCAGAAGCCTGACGCGCAAGGCCAACGGCGAAGCCCGCAGCTGGCAGTTCGCGCCAGTGCACACGGCCGGTCCGGTTGTATTCCACTCTGCGCCCGGCATGCTGCCGCTGGCGCAGGAGGCGGGACTCAGCGGTGTCTCGCTGCTAAAGGAAGACGACGGCGGCGGCAAAGGCTTCGCGCTCTACGCCATCGATCTCGCCGCGCCTGCAGGCGGGAAGGGCACGCGCTGAGCGCCGCCCATCAGGCATGCAATCCTTACTACACGCTTACAAGCGTGTCCGTGCTGCGTCGCCGCAAATCTATATGTTGCTGGTAAAGATTTACTAACCTACAATCGGCCATCAATGGAGCAGTCTGTCCAGCGTACGACACTATAAAACGGTTGTATAAAAGGAGATGACAGATGGATTTCAAGTTGAAATTGCTTGTTGCCAGTGCAGTTGTCGGATTTTCGGCGTCCGCCCTGGCCGCTGAGACAATCAAGATCGGCGTGGCCGGCCCGTTCACGGGCGGCTCCGCACCCATGGGCGTCTCCATGCGCGACGGCGTGAAGCTGGCCGTGGCCGAGATCAACGCCAAGGGCGGCATCCTGGGCCGCCAGCTCCAGCTGATCGAACGCGACGACGAAGCGAAGAACGAACGCGGCGTGCAGATCGCGCAGGAACTGATCAATAAAGAGAAGGTGGTCGCCACCGTCGGCTACATCAATACCGGCGTCGCCCTGGCCTCGCAGCGCTTCTACCAGGACGCCAAGATCCCCGTGATGAACAACGTGGCCACCGGCTCCATCGTCACCAAGCAGTTCGCCGACCAGCCGGAGAACTACGTCTTCCGCAACTCGGCCAACGACACCATCCAGTCCTCCATGATCGTGCACGAGGCGATCGAGAACCGCAAGTTCAAGAAGGTCGCCATCCTGGCCGACTCCACCAACTACGGCCAGCTGGGGCGCGAAGACCTGGAAAAAGCGCTGGAGAAGAAGGGCGTCAAGGCTGTCGCCGTCGAAAAATACAATCTGAAGGACGTCGACATGACGCCCCAGCTGCTGAAGGCCAAGCAGGCCGGCGCCGAGGCGGTGCTCACCTACGGCATCGGTCCCGAGCTGGCGCAGATCGCCAACGGCATGGAGAAACTGGGCTGGAAGGTGCCGATGATCGGCAGCTGGACCCTCTCCATGGGTAACTTCATCGACAATGCGGGCAAGAACGGCAACGGCGCCCGCATGCCGCAGACCTTCATCCAGGACCCCAGCACGCCCAAGCGCAAGGCCTTCATCGACGCCTACGTCAAGGCCTACAATCCACCCAACGGCCGCATGCCGTCGCCGGTGTCGGCCGCCCAGGGTTATGACTCGGTCTACCTGCTGGCCGCCGCCATCAAGCAGGCCGGCAGCACGGACGGTCCCAAGATCCGCGCCGCGCTGGAAAGCCTGAACGAGAAGATCGACGGCGTCGTCACCACCTACAACAAGCCGTATACCAAGGACAACCACGAGGCCATCACGGCCGACATTACCGTATTCGGCGAAGTCAAGGACGGTCACGTCGTGCTGGCCAAGTAATCCGCTGTACCGCGATCCGGCCAGACTTGATCCGTTCAAGCCTGGCCGTTTTCTTGTGGTTTTGAGGTGAATTCATGGATATCCTGTTACAGCTCGTTTTCAGCGGCATCGCGCTCGGCATGATCTACGCCGTCATCGCCTTCGGCTACCAGCTCACGTTCGCCACCTCCGGCACGCTGAACTTCGGCCAGGGCGAGGCGCTGATGCTGGGCGCCCTGGTGGGCCTCAGCCTGGTCAGCAATATCCACGGCGGGCCGTACCTGGGCTATCTGTGGATGATCCCCGTGGTGATCGTTTTCGGCGCCCTGCAGGGCGTGCTGGTGGAGTGGATAGGTGTGCGGCCCTCAATCAGGATCAAGTCCGAATTCGGGTGGATCATGTCCACCATCGCGCTGGCCATCATCTTCAAGAACGTGGCCGAGAACATCTGGGGCAAGGATGACCTGACATTCCCCTCGCCGCTGGACAGCGCGCCCTTCCAGGTGCTGGGCGCAAACGTGCAGCCCATGCAGGTGGCGGTGGTGGTCGGCGCGCTGGCCATCATGCTGGCGGTGGAGCTGTTCAACCGCTATTCGATCTATGGCAAGGCGGTCGTCGCCACCGCCAACGACCGCGACGCGGCGGGCCTGATGGGCATTAACACGGGCATGGTGATCAGCTTTTCCTACGCGCTGTCGTCCGCCACGGCAGCGTTTGCAGGCGTGCTGGTGGCGCCACTGACGCTGACCGGCGCCACCATGGGCGCCTCGCTGGGCCTGAAGGCCTTCGCTGTGGCCATTATCGGCGGCCTCACCTCGGGCATCGGCGCCATCGTCGGCGGCCTGATACTGGGCATCGCCGAAACCACCACCGGCTTCTACATCTCCACCGGCTACAAGGAAGTACCGGGCCTGGTGCTCTTGCTGCTGGTGCTGGCGGTGAAGCCTTCCGGCCTGTTCGGCAAGGCCGCCATCAAGAAGGTCTGACCCATGAATATAAAAATCCTCGCCGCGAGCGTGATCGGTTTGGCCGGGCTGGTGCTGTACCCGGTGCTGATCCCCAATCCCTACTACGTGCACCTGCTGGAGACGATCCTCATCTACGCCATCCTGCTGTTCGGCCTCGATATCGTGGTCGGCTACACGGGACAGGTGTCGCTGGGCCACGCGGGCCTGTTCGGCATCGGCTCCTACGTCACGGGCGTGCTGGTGCTCAAGCTGGGCGCGCCGGTGTGGATCGCGCTGCCGGCCAGCGTGGCGGGCGCCGCCTTCTTCGGCGCCGTGCTGGCGCTGCCCGCGCTGCGCGTCACGGGGCCGTATCTGGCGATGGTGACGCTGGCCTTCGGCACCATCATCCAGATCCTCATCAACGAGATGACCTTCGTCACCGAAGGCCCGATGGGCATCAAGATCGCCAAGCCCACGCTGCTGGGCCACAAGCTCACGCCGGTCGAGTACTACTACATGGTGGCGGTGCTGATGGTGCTGTCGCTGATCGTCGTGCACCGCATCCTCAAGTCCAACCTGGGGCGGGCCTTCGAGGCGCTGCGCGACAGCCCCATTGCCTCCGACTGCATGGGCGTTTCCGTCTACCGCTACAAGGTATACGCCTTCGTCATCAGCGCAGGCCTGGCCGGACTGGCGGGCGGGCTGTATGCGTATTCGGAGGAGTACATCTCGCCCAATACCTACAACTTCGAGCTGACCATCATGTTCCTGCTGGCGATGATCATGGGCGGCCGCAAGACGCGCTCCGGCGCGCTGATCGGCGCCCTGGTGGTGGTCATGCTTCCCAGCCTGCTGGCGGATATTGAACTGTTCCGCCAGATCGCCGTCGGCGCCGCGGTGCTGGGTGTGATCGGCTCCGGCATCGCCCTGGCCAAAAAGCGCAGTACCGTACGCGGCGTGATCGTGCCGCTGGCCGCCACCATCGGCATGGCCGCGTTCTCGTTCAAGCTGGAGAACATCGTCGACTGGCGCCTGACCATCTTCGGCCTGATGACGCTGTTCGTCGTCTACTACCTGCAAGAGGGGATCGTCGGCTATCTGCAAGGCCTGGTGGGCAAGCGTGCCGTGCGCGTGCAGGTGGTGGTGGCGGGTGGCGTCGCACCCTTCGACCGCGCGCAGGGCGGCAGCGCCGGCGCGGTCCTGCTCGACGCCCGCCAGGTGCTGATGCAGTTCGGCGGCCTGAAGGCGCTCAACCAGGTCGACCTGAAGGTGAAGCAGGGCGCCGTGCATGGCCTGATCGGCCCCAATGGTTCCGGCAAGAGCACGATGATGAATGTGCTGACGGGGATCTACCGGCCGACGGGCGGCGAGGTCGAATTCGCGGGCGCCGTGATCTCCGGCCGCACGCCGTCGCAGATCGCCTTGGGCGGCGTGGCCCGCACCTTCCAGAACGTGCAGCTGTTCGGCGAAATGACGGCCACGGAGAATGTTCTGGTCGGCCTGCACAATACCTTCAAGTCCAATGTGCTGGACGTGATGCTGCAAACTCCGCGCTACAAGCAGGAGGAATCCGCCGCCCGCGCCCGCGCCGCGGCCATCCTCGAATTCGTCGGCCTGAGCGCCATGGCGAATGAGGAGGCGCGCAATCTCCCTTACGGCAAGCAGCGGCTGCTGGAAATCGGCCGCGCGTTGGGCCTGAGCCCGCGCCTGCTGCTGCTGGACGAGCCGGCCGCCGGCCTGACAGCGCCCGACATCAAGGAGCTGATGGCCATTATCCGCAAGATCCGCGAGCACGACATCACCGTGATCCTGATCGAGCACCACATGGACGTGGTGATGGCCTTGTCCGACACAGTGACGGTGCTCGACTTTGGACAGAAGATCTGCGAGGGCGCTCCGTCCGTCGTGCAGTGCGATCCGCGCGTGATTGACGCCTACCTGGGCGGCGGCAGCGAGGCCCACGGCGGCGTCGCCTCTGCTTCCGCCACTGCACAAGCGGCGCACTAAGGAGACATCGCCATGCTATCCATCTCCAATCTGCACGCTGCCTACGGCAAGGTCGAAGTCCTGCACGGCATCTCGCTCGACGTCCCCAAGGGGAAGCTGGTGACGCTGATCGGCTCCAACGGCGCGGGCAAAACCACCACCATGCGCGCCATCTCCGGCATGCTGAAACCGAAGAGCGGCAGCGTCACCCTGGGCGGCAAGGACATCACCGCCATGGATTCGCACAAGATCGCCCGCGCCGGGCTGGCCCATTCACCGGAAGGCCGCCGTGTATTCGCTTCGATGAGCGTGACGGACAACCTGCTGCTGGGCGCATTTCCCCGCTTCACCCGTGCGCGCCCCAAGGGCGATATCAAGCATGATCTGGAAAAGGCGCTGGAACTGTTCCCGCGCCTGAAGGAGCGGCAGGGCCAGCTGGCGGGCACGCTGTCCGGCGGCGAGCAGCAGATGCTGGCCATGGCGCGCGCCGTGATGCTGAACCCGGAAGTGATCCTGCTCGACGAGCCCTCCATGGGACTGGCGCCGATCCTGGTGGAAGAGGTCTTCCGCATCATTGGCCGCCTGAAGTCGGAGGGCGTGACCATGCTGCTGGTCGAGCAGTTCGCCGCCGCCGCGCTCAACGTGGCGGATTACGGCTATGTGCTGGAAAACGGCGGCATCGCCATCCACGGCCCAGCCGCGAGCCTGAAGAACGATCCGAAAGTGATTTCGGCCTATCTGGGCGGAGGACACTGATATGCGCAACCTGACTTTGCCATCCGGCCGCGCCATTCCCGTGCTGGGGCAGGGCACCTGGAATATGGGCGAAGACCCGGCCAGGGAAGAGGCCGAAATCGCCGCCCTCCAGCAGGGCATGGATCTGGGCATGACCCTGATCGACACGGCCGAGATGTATGGCGAAGGCGGCTCCGAAACCATGATAGGCAAGGCCATCGCAGGCCGGCGCGACGAGGTTTTCCTGGTCAGTAAAGTCTATCCCCACAACGCCAATTTCGAAGGCGCGCAGGCGGCCTGTGAGCGCAGCCTGAAGCGCCTCAATGTCGAGCGGATCGACCTCTATCTGCTGCACTGGCCCGGCTGTTTCGCGCTGGACGAAACGGTGGACGCCTTCGAAGCGCTGAAAAAGGCGGGCAAGATCGGCGACTACGGCGTTAGCAACTTCGACCTGGAAGGCATGCAGGACGCGGTTGGCCTGGCGCCGTCCAAAGCCATGGCCACCGACCAGGTGCTGTTCAACCTGCACCGGCGCGGCGTCGAATTCGACCTGCTGCCCTGGTGCCGCCAGCAGGGCATCCCCGTGATGGCCTATTCGCCGCTGGAGTCCAACCGTCCGGCCCAGCGCCAGATGCTGGACAACCACGCCCTGCAGGCCGTCGCCGCCCGTCACGGCGCGACGGCGGCGCAGATCGCGCTGGCCTGGGTGCTGCACCAGGACGGCGTGATCGCCATTCCCAAGGCCGTCACGCGCGAGCACGTGCGCGCCAACCGCGCCGCGCTCGACATCAAATTGACAGCGCAGGACATGGCGGCGCTGGACTCGGCCTTCCCACCGCCGCGCAAGCCACGTACACTCGACATGCTGTGAGCAGGGCATCATAACAATCAGGGGATATCACATGCAGAAATCACGCGCGCTCGCCATGTTGGCGACGGCAGCGGCGGTGGCGGGCGCCTTCGCGCCTGTGGCCACACAAGCGGCAGTAGAAAAAATCGAAATTATCGAACGCGTGCCGTTCGCACCGGGCGTCAGCTTCGGCGAGGCTGGAGCCTACGAGAAGATTCGCGCCGTCGCCTATTTCGCCCTCGACCCCAAGGCCGAGGCCAACAAGGTTATCGTCGACCTTGACCATGCACCGCGTGACGCCAAAGGCCGCGTGGTCTTCACCAGCGAATTCGTGCTGCTGCGTCCTACGAGCGGCCAGCCGTCGACGCTGATCTACGACGTCAACAACCGCGGCAGCATCGCGATGCTGGGACAGGTCAACGGCCGCAGCCCCGCCCACAACGATCCCACCACCGCCGCCGACGCGGGCGACGGCTTCCTCATGCGCCACGGCTTCTCGCTGCTGTTCTCTGCCTGGACCTGGGACGTGGCGCCACAGCCGGATGGCGCGCGTCCGCTGGTATTCAAGCCGCCCGTCGCCAAGGGCATTCGCGGCAAGGTGGAGAACGAATTCACCGTCAGCGCGGCCGCCGACATCGCCACCTATGCCGGCATGCGCGGCCTGACCTACGAACCGGCCACGCCCGACGATCCCGCCGCCCGGCTCACCGAGCGCGCCCGGCCCGACGACGCGCGCCGCGTGATCCCGCGCGGCCGCTGGCGGTTCGCCGCGCCGGAGCAGGTGGGAGGTCCGGGCCGCGTCAAGCTGGAAGGCGGCTTCAAGCCGGACACCATCTACGAGCTGACCTACGTCGCCAAGGATCCTTACGTCACGGGCGCGGGCCTGGCGGGCATTCGCGACCTGCTGTCCTACCTGCGCGACAAGCCGTTCGAAGGCGCGCCCGTGCCATCGAACGTGCTCATATTCGGCATCAGCCAGTCCGGCCGCCTGATCGGCCGCATGATGCACGACGGACTGAACGTGGACGAGCAGGGCAGGCTGGCCTTCAGCGGCGCCTTCATGGAAGTGCCGGGCGCGGGCGGCTCGGCGGGCTTCAACAGCCGCTTCGCCCAGCCGACGCGCCATCCGTCCATGATGGAGGAGCACGACTATCCGGCCGACGCCTTCCCCTTCACCAGCACGCCCACGCGCGACCCGGTCACCGGCGCGACCGCGTCCACCATGGACCGCGCGCGCGACAAGCAGGGCAGGCTGCCCAAGGTGGTCATCGCCAACACTTCGACCGAATTCTGGAACCGGGGCGCCTCGCTCATCGCCACCACGTCGGACGGCAAGCAGGACGTGGCGCCCGCCGACAATGTGCGCATCTACGGCTTCATGGGCGCGCAGCATTACGTGGGCCGCTCGCGCACGCGCGCGCCGTTCGTCAACTGCGTCTCCACCAGCGACCACTACCTGCCAATGCGCGCCCTGATCCTGGCGCTCGACGCGTGGAGCGGTAAAGGCGTGCAGCCACCCGCCAGCGCCTATCCGCGCCTGTCCGACGGCACACTGGTGACGGTGTCCGATTACCGCGCCGCTTTCCCGTCCGGCTTCGGCCTCACACCGCCAGCGCAAAACCTGCGCGAGCCGCGACTGGACTTCGGCCCCACGTACGCAAAGCTGGGCATCGTTAGCAAGGTGCCGCCGGTCCATCTGGCCGATTACGAAACCCGCGTCCCCGCGCCTGACGCAGACGGCAACGACAAGGGCGGTGTGCGCCTGGTTGAGCTGCAAGCGCCGCTGGGCACGCACACGGGCTGGAATCAGCGCGCGCCGGAGACGGGCTTCGCCTGGGCCACGGCGCGCTTCGACGGCAGCTTCGTGCCTTTCGCCCGCACGGAAGCGGAGCGCGCCGCCGCCCATGACCCACGTCCCAGCCTGGAGACGCGCTACGCCAACCGCGACGCCTATCTAGCCGCCGTCCGCGCCGCGGCGGCGCAGCAGGTCAACGCCGGCCTGCTGCTGGTGGAAGACGTGGAACGCGCCGTCGCCAACAACGTTGGCCTGTACGACCGCATCATGTCCCGCGACCCTGCGGACGCCAGCTGCTCCTATTTATTTGCCCAATAGAAACCTGATGCAGCCCCGCCACGGCGGGGTTTTTGCGTTTAAAAATTGTATACAAAATTCGTTGACAATATCTCCTGTCGGGCGCAATATCGTTTGAAAGGCCAGCAGCGGCAAGAACAATTCAAAAGGCCTTCGTACAACGACAATCACGGAGACACCTATGAATCAGTTGCTGTTCCAGGTCGACGATCGGCCGCCTTTACTCATGACTGTCCTGCTGGCGGCCCAGCACATGCTGGCGGCGCTGGGCGGCATCATCGCCGTGCCGCTGGTGGTCGGCGCGGCGCTCAAGCTTCCCTCGGACCAGATCATCACCCTGATTAACGCCGCCTTGCTCGGCTCCGGCACCGTCACCCTGATCCAGTGCAAAGGCGTGGGACCGGTCGGCATCCGTCTGCCGTGCGTGATGGGCACCAGTTTTGCCTTCGTCGGCGCGGCCATCAGCGTGGGACTGGAGCATGGCGTGGCCGGGATTCTTGGCTCCTCGCTGGCAGGTTCGCTGGTGATGATCGTCGGCAGCTGCTTCATGCCGCAGATTCGCAAGCTGTTCCCGCATGCCGTCACCGGCGTCGTGGTGACGATGATCGGCCTGTCGCTGGTGCCGGTGGCTGTCGACTGGGCGGCGGGCGGCAAGAACGCAGGCGCCATGTACGGCGACCCTGCCAACCTGGGCATCGCCGCCTTTGTGCTGGTGACGGTGGTGCTGCTGGTCCAATTCGGCAAAGGCATCGTGTCCGCCGCCGCCGTGGTGATCGGCATGTTCATCGGCTATCTACTGTGTGCCTCGATGGGGATGATCGACTTTTCCCGCGTCGCCAATGCGCCGGTTTTCGCGCTGCCGCAGCCGCTGCATTACGGCTTGACCTTCCCCGTGTCTGGCATGGTGGCGATGGCGATCGCCTTCCTCGTCACCATGGTGGAGACGACTGGCAGCTTCATGGCGCTGGGCGCCGCCACTGGCACCAGGATCCGTGGCAAGACGCTGGCGCGCGGCATCCTGTGCGACGGCCTCGGTTCCGCCTTTGCCGCGCTGATGTCCAGCCCACCCGTATCGACCTTTGCGCAGAATGTGGGCGTGGTGTCGCTGACGGGCGTGGCCAGCCGCCATGTGGTGGCGCTGACCGGCGTGATGCTGTTCCTGGCGGGCCTGTTCCCCGTGCTGGGCGCGCTGGTGGTGACGATTCCCCAGCCCGTGCTGGGCGGCGCGGGACTGATGATGTTCGCGATGATCATCGCCGCCGGTGTGCAGATGCTGGGCCACGTCGAGCATAACAAGCGCAATGGCGTGATCATGGCGGTCGCTGTCGGCTGCGGACTGGCGGTGACGGTGCGTCCAGACCTGCTGTCCAAGCTGCCGGCCTTTGTGAAGGAAGTATTCGGTTCGGGCATCACGGTCGGCGCGCTGGTGGCGGTGATGCTGAATCTTGTGCTGCCCGAGCGTCCGCTGGAAGTCGATGACGAGGAAGACGCCGCCGATGTGCCGCAGGCGTTTATCACTGCTGAACGTGGAGCTGCATAGTGGCCAGGACTCTGTTGATACGCAATGCGCGCGTGCTCGTCACGATGGACGACGAGCGCCGCGAAATCGCCAACGGCGCGGTTTTTGTCCGCGATAACGTGATCGAGCAGGTTGGCCCTTCGGACCAGCTGCCGCAGGATGCCGATGAAGTGATCGACGCCTCCGGCCATGTGGTGATGCCGGGCCTCGTTAACACGCACCATCACATGTACCAAAGCCTGACGCGTGCGATTCCCGCCGCCCAGGATGCTGAGCTGTTCGGGTGGCTGGGCAATCTCTATCCGATCTGGGCCAATCTGACGGGGGAGATGGTGCATGTCTCCACGCTGGCGGCGATGGCGGAGCTGATGCTGTCCGGCTGCACGACCAGCAGCGACCATCTCTACATCTATCCGAATGATTGCAGGCTGGATGACAGCATCGAAGCGGCGCGCCGCATCGGCATGCGCTTCCACGCGGCGCGCGGCGCCATGAGCGTGGGGCAGTCGAAAGGCGGCCTGCCGCCGGACCGCGTGGTGGAAGAGGAAAGCGCCATCCTCAGGGATACGCAGCGCCTGATCGAGACCTATCATGACGCGGGCCGCTACGCCATGCAGCGCATCGTGGTGGCGCCATGCTCGCCGTTCTCTGTCTCGCGCGAGCTGATGAAGGAAGCGGCCGCGCTGGCGCGCAGTTACGGCGTCTCGCTGCACACGCACCTGGCCGAGAACACGAACGACATCGCCTATAGCCGCGAAAAGTTCAACATGACGCCCGCCCAATACGCCGAGGATTGCGGCTGGGTGGGACACGACGTCTGGCACGCGCACTGCGTGCAACTGGACGATGATGGCATCTACATGTTCGCCCGCACGGGAACTGGTGTGGCGCATTGCCCGTGCTCGAATATGCGGCTGGCCTCCGGCATTGCGCCGATCCGCAAGATGCTGGACCGTGGGGTGCCGGTCGGGCTGGGCGTGGACGGCTGCGCCTCTAACGATTCCGGCCATATGATGGGCGAGGTGCGGCAAGCCATGCTGCTGCAGCGCGTGGGCTTCGGCCCGGATGCGATGACGGCCCGCCAGGCGCTGGAGGTTGCCACGTTGGGCGGCGCCAAAGTGCTGAACCGCGACGATATCGGCGCGCTCAAGCCGGGCATGGCGGCGGATATTGTCATGTTCAAGCTGGATTCCATCGGCTTCGCGGGCGCGCTGCACGATCCCGTGGCGGCACTGGTGTTCTGCACGCCGCCGAACGTGGATTGCAGCATCATCAACGGCAAGGTGGTGGTGAGGGAAGGGCGGCTGGCGACGGTTGATCTGCCAGTGATCATCGAACGCCACAACAGCTTGGCGCTGGAGCTGGCGGAAGCCGCGCGCACCTGAATGTCATCCCCGCGCAGGCGGGGATCCCATTTTTCAGCCGCGCGCGCAAATAGGATTCCCGCCTGCGCGGGAATGACGTTACATCAGCAGCGCCGTCACCAGGTCGCGCTTGGCCCCGGCGGCGCTGCCGTCAAAGATCAGCGCTTCTTCCACATGCTTGAGGTGATGGACCATCAGCTCCGCCGCGCGGTCGGCGTCGCCGGTTTTTGCGGCTTCGAGGAAGGCCGCGTGTTCGTCGGTGGAGCAGGTGGCGTCGCGGTCCGACTGGTACAGCATGGTGATCAGATTACTGCGGCTGACCAGCTCGTGAAGAATCTCCTTCAGCACCGCATTGCCGACCACCTCCGCCAGCTGCACATGGAAATCGCCCAGTAGCTGCGAGCGCAGTTTCGAGCTGCCGTCGCCGCCGCTGATCGCCTTGCGCTCCTGCTTCAGATGCTTCTCCAGCCGCGCGTAATCGGCGGCCTTGGCTTTGGCGACAAATTCGCGCGCCATCGCCGCCTCGATCATGCGGCGCGTGGCGAAGATGTCGCGCGACTCCGCCTCGCTCGGCTGGCTGACGAAGGCGCCCTTGTCCGGCACGATCTGGATCAGATTATCCTTGGACAGGATCAGCAGCGCCGCGCGGATCTTGGTGCGGCTGACGGAATACAGCCGCGACAAGGCTTCCTCGCGCAGCTTGGTCCCCGGCGGCAGCTTGCGCGCCGCGATAGCGTCGGCAATGGCGTTGGCGATGGCGGCCGAGCTTTCGCCCGGCTTGTCCTGCTGGTCGGCGGGAGCGCTCATAAATCAGTGCACGCTGCCGGAAACGGCCTTTTCCTGCTGCACCAGGATGAAGGGGCTGACCACCACCGCCCACATCTCGGCGTTGGTGTCCATCCAGGTCTGCGCCTGTTCGTCGCTGACCTTGGCCAGCAGGCCCGCGTTCATCCACTGCGTGATGTTTTCCTTGTCGTCGTGCGAGATGCGCACCGCCACATCGACCAGATCGAGCGAATTGGCGACCCACACCACGTTCCCCGCGGCGAAGTGCTTGAGCAGCTCTACCCACGGCAAGCGCGCCGTTTCGCGGTTGACCTTGTCGCGGAGTTCCGTATCTTTTTCTGGCTTGGTTTGCATTGCTACTGACTGAATATGGCGTAAAAGGCCATGTTAACCGATCGCGCCGCCATTTGTGAACATTTTTCCGCCGCTGTCAACCGTCCATGCAGATCATTGAGCGCCGGCGGCCTTGCCATAACAATGGCTATTGGCTTATCAAGGGAATATTCAAGTGAAAAGTTTCACAATCGGTCAACGCCTGGCGGCCGGATTCGGCATGGTGATCGCGCTGCTTTGCCTGCTGGCGGCGCTGGCCTACAGCCACATTAACACGCTGCGCGAAGAGATCAGGCTGACCAACGAAGAGCGCTATCCCCAGACCGTGCTGGCGCATACGGCCAAGGACCGCCTGAACGATCAGGCGCGGCACATGCGCAATCTGCTGATCATCGACGATGAGGCTTCGCGCGGCAAGGAGGTTGATGCCATCGAATCCGCATCGCGTATCGTTACCGATACGCTGGGCAAGCTTGAGCAAATGGCCACGTCGGCGCAGGGGAAGCAAAACCTGGAAGCGCTGGCGGCGGTGCGGTCCACCTATATGGATGCGCGGGAGCGCTTCCTGCGGCTGGTGCGCGTGCAGGATATGGCCGCCGCGCGCACGCTGCTGCTGTCCGAGCTGCGTCCGGCGCAGATCGCCTACATGGGGGAACTGGACAAGCTGATCGCCTATCAGGAGCAGCAGATGGCCGCCGCAGCTGCGCAAACCGAGCGGGAAGTGGCCAATGCCCGCTCGCAGATCGCAGTGCTGGCGTTGGCGGCGATTGTGGCCGCTGTCTGCTTCGCCCTAAGTTCGATACGTTCCATCACCCGGCCGCTGGCCGCCGCCGTGCAGTTTGCCAAACGCGTGGCCGATGGCGACTTGAGCGCCGAGATCGAAGTTACAACGACGGATGAAACGGGCCAGATGCTGGAAGCGCTGAAGAAGATGAACGCCAGCCTGGCCGCCATCGTGGCCGAGGTGCGCGACGACGCGCAGGCCATGGCTTCCGCCGCCGGCGAGATCGCGCAAGGGAATATGGACTTGTCCGCGCGGGCGGAACAGCAGGCCTCTTCGCTGGAGGAGACGGCTTCCTCGATGGAGGAAATGACGGTGGCGGTGCAGAGCAATTCCGACGGCACGCGCAGCGCCAACGATCTGGCCGAAAAGGCGCGCGTGATCGCGGAGCGGGGCGGCGAGGTGGTGTCGCAGGTGGTGCTGACCATGGGCGAGATCAACGACGCCTCGCACAAGATCGTCGACATCATCAGCGTCATCGACGGCATCGCCTTCCAGACCAATCTGCTGGCGCTGAACGCGTCGGTGGAGGCGGCCAAGGCGGGCGACCAGGGACGGGGCTTTGCCGTCGTCGCGGCCGAGGTGCGCAGCCTGGCCCAGCGCTCGGCCAAGGCGGCAAAGGAGATCAAGGAGCTGATCTCCCATTCGGTGGACAAGGCGGAAAGCGGCGCGCGGTTGGTGGAGCATGCGGGCAGCCGCATGGCGGAGGTGGTCGAGAGCATCGCCCGCGTCACCAGCATCATGAACGAGATTAACACGGCCAGCGAGGAGCAGACGGCCGGCATCATGCAGATCAACCAGGCGATTTCTGACATGGACTCGGCGACGCAGCAGAACGCGGCCCTGGTCGAGCAGGTGGCCGTTTCGGCGGCTTCCATGCAGGAGCGCTCGGCGGCCCTGGTCAAGCTGGTCAGCATTTTCAAGCTGGGCGGCCACGGCGCAGGTGGCGCTGGCCAAGAGCGGGCGCCGGCCCGTACGGCTTACGAGGAACAAGTCGCTGGCGACCTTTATTACCTTTGACGCAACAGGCGTATCGGGCCGGCGCCATAAATATTGACGTTTCATCAGCATCAGCGCAGCCTCGTCTGGTCGGAATGGGCCGACCATAACTTGTGAGAGAGGCAAACAATGAAAACTGCAGCCAAGCTGATGATGGGATTGTTGTTCAGTGCCGTAAGCGTGGGCGCCATTGCCCAGGATAGCCCGTCGTACAAGGACGGGCCGGTGATCGCCCTCAGCTACATCAAAACCCGTCCGGGCAAGTTCGACGATTACATGGCCTTCCTCGACTCGCAGTTCAAGGCACTGATGAACGCCAACAAACAGGCGGGCCTGATCTTCGACTATCACGTTTACCAGGCGCAGCCGCGCACGCCCAACGAGCCCGACGTCATCCTGGCTGTGACCTATGCCAACTTCGCCGCTCTGGACAAGTCGACCGAGGCCGACGCAGTGTCGGCCAAGGTGCTCGGTTCGCTGTCCACGCAGGCCAAGCAGACGGCCGACCGTGGCGTCATGCGCGACATCATCGGCGGCGAGCTGGTTCGCGAGCTGGTGCTCAAGTAAGCCTGTTGCGGCGGAGCCGGTATGGGAGCGTCCCGCCGCATTCTTTGCAGTGCCCGTGACGCAACAGCTTGCGTAATCTAAGCCGATAAAGATTGACCTTTCGGCAGCGTCGGCGCAGCCTCAAACAGTATTGCTGAGGAGGCCAAAAATGAAGAAGAAATGGTTGATTCTCCAGTTGACCGCCGTTGCCTGCCTGGCGACGGCACATGCGCAAGCCGATCAACTTTGGACCTGGTCGTTTTCAGGCCCCGATGAAACGGGCGCGGGCACGCTGACCACGGCTGGCCCCGCCATTAGCCCGGAAGATATCCTGAGTTTCAGCGGAACAGTGAACGGCGCCGCGATTCTTGGCTTGGTGCCCGTCGGCGCCGCGCCAACATTCACCTATGACAATAAATTCAGCGCCACGGCGCCGCACCTGTCATTGGCGGGCATTCTCTATAACGTGGCGGGGACGGGCTACCACAATCTGTTCGGCTTCCCGGACATGGGCTATACCGACATGGACAGCTATATCCTGCCGTCCAGCGATGTCTCGGTCAATCACGTGAACTTTTCCGCCCAGGCCGTGCCGGAACCTGGCAGCTATCTCATGCTGGTGGCGGGGATGGGGCTTATTGCGGCTGCAGGTAGGATGCGATCCAGGCGGTGGCATCGTCCCCTTTCTCGAACACGGCAAAGCTGAGTTTGGCGGCTCTGTAGCAGTTTTCCCACAGCGGCGTCATCAGCGCAGCGCCTTCCACTTCGGGCGGCAGCACGAAGGCGGTCGCGGTCGGGGCGATGTTCAGCTGCGACAGTTCAATCAGCAGGTCGGTCAGGCCGGAAAATACTTCCGGCCCGCCCATCGTGCTTTCCTGAAAATAGACGCATTGTCCCCAAGGACCGAGCAGGGCCATATTGGGAAAGTGGAGCAGGGCCAGTTCCCTGAGCGCTGTCACCAGTTCGCCGTTGAAGGGACCAGTCGCCGTGGTCACCAGCATGCGGCCTTGCGGGTCGTACACCACCTTTCCGTGAGGGCGGAATTTGGTAGGGGCGATTTGGTCTGTGGAACTGAGCGGCTTTTCGATCTTGGCCAATTCACTCTCCTAAAATTCGCGCTCCGCCGGATAACGGTCGACGAAGTTGTTATTCCAGCGGAAATTGGTGGCCGCAATCGTGATGGAAATGTCCAGCGCTTCCACGAAATGCCACCATCCTACGGGAAGGAACAATATTTCTCCCGGTTCCAGTATGCAGTCAAGAATGGCGACGTCTTGCAGCTCCGGGAAGCGGGAAAGATCTATATTGCGCCCATCGACGGGGGTAAAGCAATGGCGGTGATTGCGCAGCTTGGGTGTTTCCCACGGCGCGATCAGCTTCACCCGCTTGCGCCCGGCGATCTGCATCATGAAGTTGTTGGTCAGATCGTGGTGGAAGGGTGTGATGGTGCCGGCCGGGCCAAACCACAGGAAGCCATCGCCGGCGGGCGAGGGGGATAGATATTCCGGCAGGCGCGGCACATCGGCCCATAGCTCGGACAGCGCCTCGCGGTTGCGCGAGCTGTTATTGGCTGTCATGTAGAAGTTGTTGCTGCGGCCCTGAATGCGGACCAGCTCGATGTAGTCCGCAAAGCGCATGTCGTGCTTGTGGGTGTCGCTGTTCAGCTCATAGCTGTCGTCCTCGTCCCGGCCGAACTGGATTTCCACCGAGCGGTCGCCAAACTGTGCGGCCAGCCAGCCCAGCGTCCATTTGCTGCGCGCGGGACAGTCATCCAGCATGCCGGTGATGATGACGGGGCGGTTGGCGGCGTAATGATTGCGGAGGAAATCATCCGTGCTAATGCGCTCACGGCGCGGAATCTCCTGCGGCACAAGCCTGCTTAGCTGCGCCACCGTGTCCAGTTGCCAGTCCCGCTTCTGCAAGCGGTTGCGCAGGCGGCGCGCGCCCTTCATATAAGGACTGTTGAGGGCCGCCTGTACTTCCAGCAGGCCTTCGCCGATGGGAATGTCCAGGTGATGCTTGAGCTGAGCGGCAAGCTCGTCTTCGTTCGCGCCGAGAATCAGGTTCTCTGCGATCCACGAGCGCCAGTCATCGCTGATATGTGACGAGCGGACATCGGATTCGGACATGAGGTTTCCTCCAGTATGCTGTTATTTTGGGTGTTACAGCGCTTTGGCGGGCTAGGCGGCGATGTTATCCAGGTGCTTACGCAATCGCTCCTCCACGGCGCTCTTGCCGGCGATGGTGTTGTCGTAAAAAAGGGTACGGAAGCCGGCGACATCGAAGGGCAGGCGTTCGCGCTGCCTGTCGCTTAACAGGATTGTGGGCTTGTCGATGGCATGCGCGTAGCCCACCTCATAGAAGACATTCGGGTTGTCTGGCGTGATGTCGGCAATGACGATGGATGCCTCTTTAATTGAATTTGTGACATCGGAGATAATGAGGCCGGACGTATAAAAATCATCTGCGCGTACAACCTTGTAGCCGTAGGCTTCACAGGTTGGTGAGATGACTTCTTTGTATAGAGAATTGAATTCGTCGGTAAATTGCATTACGACGAAGCAGATCGGCGGCGCGGCGTCAACTTTGACATCTGCAACCTCAACCGGCGCGACCGATTGTAAAAGCAAGTCGATAGGGCCTTTTTGAAGCGGCAGAACGGCAGAGGCAACCAGCACTTCGTTGACGTACAGCATAAGATTCGATCCCTGGATTTGCAGTTGCAAATGGATCCACTCACCCACAGGGACGCGCGTCCCATCACCGGTGCCATCGCCAGCTTCCCAGCTGCCGTTACGGAAAATGCTGTAGCCATATGCCGTCCCGATCGAGTTTAGCCCGGCATATACCTGGTTGGCGTAATTCGGGACTTGGCCGGCGGAGTTGGGGGCTGAAAGCGGGAGAGCTATCTGGCAGCGGGCGTTGGAGTCGGCAACCTTGACCTTCAAGGAGATTGTGCCTTGTTCAAACAAGACATTTGATCGCAGGACACAGAAGGGTGTCGGCACGCGCCCGCCCGGCAGCGTGACGGACGCCAATGTGGAATGGGGAGAAAACGTGATGGAATTCTTGTCGATCTCAGCATTCCCGCTCAGCGCTACCCAATGCATATTCATGGCATGCCTTTCAAAGGTCACTCTTGTTGCCAATGGTTGCACCAAGAAGCTGTGGACTGCAAGTAGGGTCCTCAAGCTTTTTCGCTATATAGGAATTCTTCGATGCACGGTTCCGGGTTGCCGCTCCAGGTGAGACGATACACCATGCCTTTGCGTACATTCCCCACCAGCGCGGGGCGGAAGCAGGCCAGGTTGGTGCCGCCTTGGCGCCGCACGCTGGGGTAGATGACGCCCATGGAGCCGGCGTCCAGCAGGCGCTCGGCCAGGATCTGCGAGGCGATGTAGCTGTCCGGCGCCAGGCAATTGGCGAAGTCCTCCTGGCCGCGCAGGTCGTGGAAGGAGGCGCTGAAATCGGCCAGCATGGTTTGGTACTGCACGCTGTCGTCGAAGCGCTTGATCTCGGCGTATTCCACCGTCTTGTGGAAGCTGACTTCCGCCAGCGCCGTCTCCACATCGAAGGCGCAGTACCATGCGCCGCGCTGGCCGTCGTTGAAGCGGCTGCCCTCGGGACGGGCGTAGGTAAAGGCGGCGTTGATGATGCGGAAGTGGGGCAGGCCGAACACCAGCTCGTCGGCGCCGATGCCCGCCGCGCCGCCGTGCTGGATGCGCAGGCGGGCGTTGGTGGCGTTATCCAGGTCGAACAGGTCGCGCAGATGGGCGTCGTTTTCGGCGAGCGGCGCCAGCACGGAATCGTCCGCGTCGGCAAAGCGCGAGGGTAGCAGGCGGCAGGTATCGAACTGGCGCAGCGCCGTCAGCGGCGGGGTGGTGACGATCTTCTTCAACCGGGACGCCAATTAAAGCCCTCCGCGCCGCGCGTCGAGCAGCTGGCGCACCGTCTGCATGGCGGGCATGCCGCCGCCCAGCATATAGGCCAGCGGTGCGCTGCCGCCGAAGATCAGGTTGGTGTTGGGCAGGCCGACCCACTCGTCGGCCAGCTTGTCGCCGTACAGGATGTGCAGCGCCTTGTAGACGCCCAGCAGGTAGGAGATGCGGGTGATGCAGTCCACTTCCAGCACCCGGTCGGGGTTCTTCTTCCACTCGTACCACGCGCTGCTGGACAGGCCGCCCAGCAGCTGGCGGGCGTCGTCGTCGCGCAGCTTCCAGGCTGCGGCCAGCTTGAAGAATCCCTTCAGCGCCGATTGCGACAGGCGCTCGCGTTCCTCGCGCGCGTTGAGGTCCACCAGCACGGCGGGCTCGAAGCGGCTCTTGGGGTAGGCGTAGGTCAGGCTCATGATGTCCTCCGTTTATGGAATATTTATACTCCTTTTTTGGAGTAATGGCAATCGTGCAGGTTCTGGTTTAGTATCACTTTGACTACAAAACGGGAGGCGGCGATGCGGACGAGGAATCTGGCGGCGGTCTTGTGGATGGTGGCGGCGACGGCGGCAGCGGCCGATGCGCCCAAGCCAGCGCCCGTCTTCACGGGCGTGCAGGAGCAGGTGGCGAACGTGGAGCGGGCTTTCGCGGCCACCATGAAGGCGCGCGACCATGCCGCCTTCAGCGGTTTTTTATCGGACGAGGCGATTTTCAGCGGCGGCGAGCAGCCCCTGCGCGGCAAGGCTGCCGTGGCGGCGGAGTGGAAGAAGTTTTTCGTGAAGCCGCAGGCGCCGTTCAGCTGGGAACCGGACGAGGTGGAAGTGCTGGCCTCAGGCAAGCTGGCCAAGACCTCCGGCCCCGTCTACGCGCCGGACGGCAAGCTGATTGCGCGCTTCCAGTCCGTGTGGAGGCTGGAAGCGCCGAATACCTGGCGCATCGTGTTTGACGGCGGGACTGAGGTCTGCTCCTGCAGTAAATGAGGGCGCCGTGATTACGCCGGCTCGGCGTGCTCCACCAGCAGCTGCACCTTGGTGACGCCGTTGTACTCGTTGGCGTCGAGGCGGAAGGCGACGCGGGCGCGCTCGCTCAGCGCATCGGCGTGACCGAACCAGATGGCGTCGTAGCGGGCGCCGTTCTTCTCCAGCAGCAGCTTGAGGTGGCGCTCCTTCAGCACGCGCTGGCTCACCACGCGGAACTCGTCGCAGAACACGGGCGGCGCAAAGCCCTGGCCCCATACCTGTCCATCCAGCTCGGAGATGAAATCCGTCGTGTAGTAGGCGTCTTCCAGCGGGCCGTCCGTTTCGATCACGCGCTCCAGCTGCTGTTCGCTGAGCCATGCGCGGCCGACCTCCTCGAAGGCGCGGGAGAAGGCTTCGAACGCCTCGGCGCGCAAGGTCAGGCCCGCCGCCATGGCGTGGCCGCCGAATTTGTCGATCAGCGACGGCGCCTTCTTGTACACCAGGTCCAGCGCGTCGCGCAGGTGGAAGCCGGGGATGGAGCGGCCGGAGCCCTTGATCCAGCCGTCGCCCGCCGGCGCGAAGGTGATGGTCGGGCGGTAGAATTTTTCCTTCAGCCGTGAGGCGACGATGCCGATCACGCCCTGGTGCCAGCTGTCGTCGAAGACGCAGATGGTGCTGCTGTTGGCCGGCTCGAAGGCGTCCAGGTGCAGCAGGGCCGCGTCCTGCATTTCCGCCTCGATCTCGCGCCGCTTCAGGTTGATGTCGTTGAGCTGCTGCGCCAGTTCCCAGGCGCGGCTTTCGTCGTCCGTGATCAGGCATTCGATCCCCAGCGACATGTCTTCCAGGCGTCCGGCCGCGTTCAGGCGCGGGCCGAGGGCGAAGCCCAGGTCGAAGGGATTGGCGCTGCGCGCCTGCCGTCCCGCCACGCGGAACAGGGCCGCCACGCCCGCGTGCATGCGTCCCGCGCGCATGCGCTTGAGGCCTTGCGCGACGAGGATGCGGTTGTTCGGGTCCAGCCTGACCACGTCGGCCACCGTGCCCAGGGCCACCAGGTCGAGCAGGGCGTCCAGCTTGGGCTGGGTCTGGGCGTCGAACACGCCGCGCTTGCGCAGCTCCGCGCGCAGCGCCAGCAGGACGTAGAACATCACGCCCACGCCGGCCAGATGCTTGCTGGGGAAGCCGCACTGCGGCTGGTTGGGATTGACGATCACGCGCGCGGCGGGCAGGGTGTCGGACGGCAGGTGATGGTCGGTGACGACCACCTCGATGCCGCGCCGGTTGGCCTCGGCCACGCCGTCGATGCTGGCGATGCCGTTATCGACGGTGATGATGATGTCGGGCCGCTTTTCGCGCGCCGTCAGCTCCACGATCTCCGGCGTCAGGCCATAGCCGTATTCGAAGCGGTTGGGGACGATGAAGTCGATGTCCGCGCCCATCGAGCGCAGGCCGCGCAGGGCCACGGCGCAGGCGGTGGCGCCGTCGCAGTCGTAGTCGGCCACGATCACCATGCGCTTGCGGGCGGCGATGGCGTCGGCCAGGAAGACGGCGGCGGCGTCGATGTGCAGCAGGCCAGCCGGCGGAATCATGGCCGCCAGCTCGCTCGACAGGTCACGCGGATCGGTCAGGCCGCGCGCGGCGAACAGGCGCGCCAGCACGGGATGGATGCCGCCCTGCCGCAGCATTTCGGATTCGCGGAAGGGGCAGGGACGGATGGCGATGCGGGTCATGTCAGGCGTGGTCCAAAAGGGCGTTCAGGGAAGGCGCGCGCCAGAATTTGCGCTGCGCCATGCGGCTGCTGACGGCGCGCAGGGTGACGCTGCGGTGGCTTAGCAGCAGCGTCACGCCGCCGATGCGCCCGGCCTTGAGCGCGGCCAGCAGCGGTGCGCACCATTCCTCTTCGATGCGCTGCATGCCCGCCAGCCAGTCGGACCAGTCACCCGCGACGTGGGAGGGAATCAGATGGCTGACCATGACGGCGCCCGGCTGGGCGATCAATTGTTCGGCGCTTGGCTGGCGCAGCGACGGCGCGGCCAGGGCCTGCATCCAGTCCGCGCCGCCGGACATGGCGATCGGCGCCGGCGCGCCAGCGCGTGGATGCGAGCCGCCCCACAGCCAGGTGGAATTCACCGGCGGCAGGCCGCGCTGCTCGCGCGCCTGGTTGACGGGATGTTCATACCACAGCATCTGGATCTCGTTCTGCAGCTTGCGGTAGGCGCGCGCCCGTTCGCCTTCCGGCAGCCAGTCGCTTAGATTCTGTGCCACGGAGGCGTCGGGCGAGGCGGTGTCCATGCCGGCCCAGTCGTCGGCGCGGGCGAACCACAGACCCGGCTCCGCATACAGCAGCGTCGCGCCCACTTCCTCGAACGCGGGACGGGCCAGCTCGAACAGGGCGCGCGAATCGGCCTCGCTCAGATGCAGCTGGCGCGGATCGGACAGCAGCAGGTGGGTGCGCGCCAGCTGCACGTGGGCCGGCTGCACGATGAACCAGTAGCCTTGCGCCGCCTCGGCCTGTAGTCCGCAGCCGTGCATGGCGGCGGCGGCCAGCGGCGCGCCGAGCGCGGCGCCTTCCACCAGTTCCAGCGCGCTGGCCAGCCAGGCTTCGTGCGGCAGCACGCGGCTGTCGCTGTCGAAGGACGCGGCTTGCAGTTCGCTATGGCGGGACAGCAGGGTGGCCAGCGCCGGTGTTTTCAGTGCCCGGATCAGGTCCGGCGCCATCTGGGCGGGTGGCAGGGCGTAGGGAAGTGCGAGGGTAATCTGAGTCATGCCGAATTGTAGGGCATCGCGGGCTTGGGCGATAGGCGCTTATTGAAATGGCAAAAATCAGCCATTTGGCCCATCAAAAGCGGTTTGTGTGGCACACTTCGGGCTCACCACAACGTCGATTCTGTCGCAACCCATGAGCATTGTTCAAAAACTGCCGTATGAATGGCTGGTTGGCCTGCGCTACACGCGCGCCGGCAAGCGCAGCGGCCGTAATAGTTTTATATCGTTTATCTCCCTGATTTCCATGGCCGGCATTGGCCTGGGCGTAGCCGCGCTGATCGTTGTGCTGTCGGTGATGAACGGCTTCCAGAAGGAAGTCACGGACCGCATGCTGTCCGTGCTGGCCCACGTCGAGATCTTCGACGCGCGCGGCGCCATGCCGGACTGGCACGCGGAAGCGGCCGAAGCGCGCAAGAACCATGAAGTGATCGGCGCCGCGCCCTTCGTCGAAACCCAGGGCATGCTGGTGCGCGACGACGTGCTGCGTCCCGTTGTGGTCCGCGGCGTGCTGCCGGAGCAGGAGCCGAACGTCTCCGACGTGGCCAAGCAGACCCGCATCGGCAGCTTCAACGCGCTGCAGCCGGGCGCCTACAACATCGTGCTGGGCATCGAGCTGGCGCGCGCGCTGCACGTCAACCTGGGCGAGAAGGTGACGCTGGCGCTGGCCCAGGGACAGCCCACGCTGGCCGGCGTGCTGCCGCGCGTGCGCTCCTTTACCGTGGTCGGCATCTTCGAGGCGGGCCACAATGAATTCGACTCGGCGCTGGCCTTCGTCCACCTGACCGACGGCGAGAAGCTGCTGCGCATGGACGCCCCGTCGGGCCTGCGCCTGCGCCTGCAGGACATGCACCGCGCGCCGGAAGTGGCGCGCGACCTCAAGTATTCCATGCCGGGTGACCTGATCATGCGCGACTGGTCCAAGCTGAACGCCAATTGGTTCGCCGCCGTACAGACGGAAAAGCGCATGATGTTCATCATCCTCACGCTGATCATCGCCGTGGCCGCGTTCAACCTTGTCTCCACGCTGGTGATGACGGTGACGGACAAGCAGGCCGATATCGCCATCCTGCGCACCCTGGGCGCCTCGCCGCGCTCCATCATGAAGATCTTTATGATCCAGGGCGCGCTGGTCGGCATCCTGGGCACGGCCATCGGCGTCGGCCTGGGCGTGCTGCTGGCGCTGAACATCGACGTCATCGTGCCGTTTATCGAACATCTATTGGGAGTGCAGTTCTTGTCGAAGGATATCTACTACATCAGCTCCGTGCCGTCGGACCTGCGCTGGCCGGACGTGTTCAAGATCGGCGGCGTGGCCGTGGTGCTGGCCTTTGTCGCCACGCTGTATCCAAGTTGGTGGGCCGCCCGCGTCAAACCTGCGGAGGCGCTGCGCTATGAATGACGTTCCGGTTTTATCCTGCCGTGGCCTGGGCAAGACCTTCACCCAGGGCGCGTATTCGGTTCAAGTCTTGTCTGGCATCGATATCGACGTGCGCCGCGGCGAGCGGGTGGCGATTGTGGGCGCTTCCGGTTCCGGCAAATCGACCCTGCTGCACCTGCTGGGCGGACTCGATACGCCGACCAGGGGCAGCGTGACACTGTTGGGCAGGGACTTCGCCAGCCTGAGCGAAAAGGAGCGCGGCGATGTGCGCAACCAGTCGCTTGGTTTCGTCTACCAGTTCCACCATCTGCTGCCGGAATTTTCGGCGCTGGACAATGTGGCCATGCCGCTGATGATCCGCCGCCAGAAGCGCGCGGCGGCCCTCGACACCGCGCAGCAGATCCTGCAGCGCGTGAACCTGGCCAAGCGCGTATCGCACGTGCCGGGCGAACTGTCGGGTGGCGAGCGCCAGCGCGTGGCCCTGGCGCGCGCGCTGGTGACGCAGCCCGCCTGTGTGCTGGCGGACGAGCCGACCGGTAATCTCGACCACGCCACCGCGCAGCAGGTGTTCGACCTGATGCTGGAGCTGTCGCGCACCCTGGGCACGGCCTTTGTCATCGTCACCCACGACATCGAACTGGCGCGCCGCTGCGACCGCGTGCTGCGCATGACGGACGACGGCCTGCAACCGGACTAGCATCATGTGGATCGACACCCACTGCCACCTCGATGCGCACGAATTCGGCGACGAATCGGTGGCGCTGGCGGGAGCGGCGGCGGAGCAGGGCGTGTCGATGATCGTGATTCCGGCGGTGGAGAAGGCCAATTTCCCCATCGTCGCAGGACTGGCGGCGCGCGTGGACAATGCCTGCTACGCGCTGGGCATCCACCCCATCTACGTGCCGCATGCGGGCGAGGACGATCTGGCCTGTCTGCGCAAGCAGGTCGCTGCCGCCATGGGCGACAAACGCTTCGTGGCCATCGGCGAGATCGGCCTCGACTTCTTCATCCCCATGTTGACCGAACCGGCGATGCGCGAGAAGCAGATCCACTTCTTCCGCGAACAGCTGAAGATCGCCCGAGACTTCGACCTGCCGGTGCTGATGCATGTGCGGCGTTCGCAGGATGTGGTGCTCAAGCACGCGCGCCAGATCCGTCCGGCGGGCGGCATCGCCCACGCCTTCAACGGCAGCGCGCAGCAGGCGCAGGGCTATATCGAGCTGGGATTCAAGCTGGGTTTCGGCGGCGCGATGACCTTCACCCGCGCGCTGCAGATCCGCCGCCTGGCCGCCGAGCTGCCACTGGAGTCCATCGTCCTCGAAACGGACGCGCCGGACATTTCCCCCGCCTGGATTCACCCCGGCCGCAACACCCCCGACCAAATTCCCCGCATCGGCGCCGTGCTGGCCGAGTTGCGCGGCATCCCTCTCGAAGAAGTCGCCACCGCCACCAGCGTTAATGCACGCGCCGTCCTGAAACGACTCCTTTCTGTTTGATATTGTTGGTGGCTCGCAACAGAGTGCTGTCGATATTATTCAGATGCTAAATTTATAGAATTAGCTAAGGAGTTCAAGTTAGCATTCAGACTGGGGGAGGGGCTATGAATACGACAAAAATATTGCATTTGTCAGACCTGCACTTCGGCAATAGATTTAGTGAAAGTAAGTGGAGTGCGCTGAATTCTCATGTTGAGAGGAGCCGGCCCGATGCAGTGGTGATTACAGGCGATCTGGTCAATTCTCCGTGGCGCTGGGAATTAAAAGCTGCAAAAACGCGATTGGATCAGCTCGCCGCCGCGCTCAATCCATCAGGGAAAGCGCAAAAAGTATGCGAGATATTCTTGGTTCCTGGAAACCACGATACCAGAATCCTTGGGTTGGTTGCGGTTGACTGGTTAGAACATGTCGCGCTTATTTTTCTTATTTTGTCCAATTGGTTTGCATGGAGCCAGAGTTTTTTGCCGGCCACTCTTCTCTTTGCTCCCGCCCTGTTCTTATGCGTGTTGCGCGGACTGGTAAGTAGTCCGGTCTGAACAATTCAAATTTTCGGCGCTTTAGCGCGCCACAGCTACCGTTGCCAGGCCAGCGCGAGCTGAGGCTGCAATAGCCCAGTCGCAAGCAGAGCC
>Ga0213872_10000020_pt1 | contig 159607 bp, 152 predicted proteins | sample VelepicomBERX_R2_FD_160071 | JGI IMG/M metagenome (GOLD analysis project Ga0213872, IMG submission 160071) | Rhizosphere microbial communities from Vellozia epidendroides in rupestrian grasslands, the National Park of Serra do Cipo, Brazil - RX_R2 | ecosystem: Host-associated > Plants > Roots...
CGTCGGGAGCGACCCGGTTGCGGATCTCGTCGAGGTTGGCGCGTAGTGCCTCGTTTTGCTGGTTGAAGCGGTCGGCCAGCTCGGGTATCCGGGCGCGGTTGTTCTGCTCGAATGAGAGCTGGTGGATATCCCCGGTTGCCTGACCCCTGGTCAAGTCGATAGGCACCGGCAAGGATTGGCTCTCCGCGTGGCGCTGGAGGGCGGTTTCGCCCGCGTTATCGACTGCACCCAGTACGGCATCGGGCACGCTTATCGCTGTTTCCGTCGGCGCGGCGGCCGGCGCCTCTTGGGCGGCCCGCGCCTCCTTCGGCACAAGGGAGAAATCCGTTGGCGGAGTGTAAATGACGGGCTGGCCAGCGCTCCCGTGCTCGATGCGGTCGCCTTTCGGCACCAGGGAAAAATCCGTTGGCGGGGTGTATTTTATCGGCGGCGCGGCGGCAGTCGGTGACTCATTGGGCTGCAACTCGAATTTCGGCGTCAGCGACAATTCGGCTTGAGGTTGCGGCGGCTGGGCGGCCTGGGCGCGCTGTTTGATCCTCTGGGCAAGCACCGGGTCGATGACTGGGTTTGGCGCCCTGCCCGAGGGGTTGTTTTCCATCTCCGCCAATGTCAGGCCACTGCCGCCAAGCGGCTCCAGCGAGAGATTCGGCGTCGGGTATTCCATTGGCTGCAACGTCAGGGACGAGTCGGAGGCGCCCTGGAGCTCTTTGGGTAGCAGCGATAATTCCCTCTGGGGTGGCGTGTAAAAATCCCTGTCCATCAGCTGCATATCCGGTGGAGCGGAAATTGCGGGCGCGTGTACCGGATTGGGATTGACGTAAGGACCTTCGGCCAATTGGAAATCTGGCGCGACCGGGCCGGCTGGAGGTGCTGGTGGCGCTGCTGTCGCGGCGGCGGTCTTGCGATATAAGACAGCGCGCGGGACCGACATGGCTGCCCGGCCGCCGGCCAGGGTTGTGGCGATATCCGGGCGCATATTGCCCACCGCCTCACCAATGGTATGTCCCTGCGTAGCTAACGACACCTCATTTCCTGTTCCCCATGATTGCTCGATTGGCGTACGCGGGGCGGTCATGCTAGAGGAGCCCTTCAGCTTTCCAATGACTTCGCCTGCTTTGGCCGGGATAAGGAGCGATGCTAACGTGCCAGCCGCTTGGGCGCCAGCGCCAATAAGCGGAGAGCCGGTCTTATCGTACGCATAATCGCCGCCAGCCTTGATCGCATCGCCGATCAGGCCAAGCTTTTCGTAAAGGTCTCGACCTGCCGTCGTTTCAGGTTCTAGCGGAACATGGCTGGCGAGGCTGTTGATCGTTTCCGTACCTGCCTTGAACGCCACTTGCGGATCATCCCCCGTAATGTATGCCAAGCCAGCCCGCCCAAGACCTGTTAGGCCAGCAGCGGCCTGAACGCCTAAACCGGCCGCGCCAGCTCCAAGTGCCTCCGCCCCGCCTACGGCATAGCGCGCAACCGGGCCCAGCCATGTCGATGGAGACAATAGATGTGCTTCCGTGGCCTTGTCCCAGTTCGGGGAGATTGGGGCGTCGTGGTCTGTGGCCGGTGGTGCAGAAAGCTGCGCAGCGGCCAGCGCAGCATAGTCCACCGGTTTATCTTGTGCGGGCCCGGGATATCCCAACTGCGAAGCGGCCAACGCCGCATAGTCCGTCATTGCAAAGCTCCCATGGCCTGGAGTTCATGAATTTTCGTCAGTATTCCCGGGTCTTGTTTCGCTACCCCTCGCAGGAATGCGGCCTGCTGCAGCGGATTTTGAATATTCTTCCATTGGAAGATACGCGGGTCCGCAACCTTGTCGAAAGCCACTTCAGCGTTCTGATATGCCACTGGATCTCGGCGCGCCGCGATGGGCGATAACAGACGCGCCTTGGCCTGAAACTGCTGCGTGGCGCCTACCAGATTGTCGACCGCTTCGTTGATGGCTGGCAGATTCATGTGTGAGTTCGGATTGCCGGCAGCCACGATTGCGCGAGCGGCGTCGGTCCCTAGACCACCTTGACCCAACTTCGCAACCAGCTGATTTGAAAATTTGTCCATCAGATCGTTTGCGGTCACTGCATCGACCGCTTTTGGGTGGTCGCCTGGAAGCAGCGAAACAAGGCCGTTCACGAAATCTATCCGGTCAGACATTGGGCCAACGGCAGCCTTCTGTGCCTGAGTTTTGATATTCTGCAGCATAGAAATCGTACTTTGAGCACTTTGGTTTTGCCCGTTAAGCACAGTCCATTTATCCGAAAGCTCCTTTTGGGATGCATCGGCAGCAGTAGATTGACCTGGTGCCAGTCCTACAGACGTCCCACTCTGACCAAGATTCAGTGCTCCAGCGATAGAAGTCGGAATGACGCGCCCGTTCGCATCGACCTGAGAGCGATCAGTTGGTGCCAGGGTCTGCGTATTCGTTGCCGCCAGATTGGTCGCCGCCATCGTGGCTTTGGCGCCCGCATAGCCAGGAACCAAGTTTGCCGTTGGGTGACCCGCATCATCAAAGGTCGTTTGAACGCCGTCCGATGGCGCGGCGAAGACTGGCTTGCCGCCGACCATGATCGTGCCGCCCGGGCGCACGTTCTCCGAATTTTCCTTGAACTGGTGAGCGGCATAAGCGTCATGCCATGCCTTCGACCCGGGCGCTATCCCTTGTGCCAATAGTGCTCTGCCCACCGGGTCTGGGCCATTCATTTCTATCAACTTAGCGCCACCGCCCGGGACGATTCTGTCGAAGTTCATGGCGGCTCTGGCAAGTTCGGGTGATGGCAAATATATTCCTGGCGCAGAAGATTGCGCGGTTACTGGCGTGCCCGATGCTGCGGAAGCACTTGTTACGCCCGCCTGCTGCCACTGACTGAAGTGATTCACGCCGTTCGCATAGGCCTCCGGATAGGTCTTCTGCAGGTACGCCAGCACTTCCGGCGAGTGTTGTGTTGGGTCCAGGCCGGGGTGGTTGGCATAGTCAGACGACGCCGGAGTACTAGAAGACGGTACGGGAGATTGCGCCGGTGGCTGCGGCGTCATACTTGAGACGGCCAGCGGTACCGAGTAATAGCCAGTAGCTACCCCTCCACCAACTGGCGCGGTAGTATCCCGCGCCGCCGGAGTGGCGGCTGCAGCCGGTGGTTGGCTGTTTCCGTATTGTGCCTGATACGCCCGCTGCTGCTGCAGGAACTGCAGCGCCGATAAAGCCGCCTGCCGCTGCACCGCCAGATCGGACATCTGTTGGTTGATTTCCTCCTGTCCCCACAGTTTTGCCTTCTGGTCAGCCACCTGCTGCATACCGTCGCCAACGCCCTGCATCGCGCCTGCGATAATCCCTGCGCCGAGCCCCATAATTAAATTCCTTTCGTTGCCAATGTTTGATGAACCGGAATGGCAGGCTCTTTGCTGCCTTCAATCAGACGACGAATGTCGACAGGGTCAAAGCGCAGCGATCGGCCCAGGCGAATGCTGTCGAGCGGCAGCGCGTGCACAGTCTGTGGCGCGACGTCGAGCCAGACAGCAACCTCATGCAACGTCAGCAGCGCACCGGAGGCCATCTTTGCTTTGGCGGATTGGGCCAGTTTCATATCTTCGCTATCCATCGCTGCCTCCATTAATCAGTCTCAAGGGTATCTGATGCTCGTCCAAAAAATAGCTCGTTTTTTGGACAGTTCAGAGAAATTTGCATGACGGCGTACGCCTGGCTGCGAGACACCTCAAATACCGCCATCAAACGGTCGCGGATTGTTGCGCGCGACACGCCAGCGCGGATTAATCGCCGGGCATATTCGACGCGCTCAGCGCGGGCCATATCGGCTATACCGTGAGCGGCGCCGGTCTTCACCACAAGGAGCCGGAATTGCTCGCGTGCGGAGCTTGGCGCATCGAGGCTGTCGATGGCGGCAAGGATGTCTTGCAGGATATCGGCGCGCGGTTTCACGCCACCACCTGGCGTGCAGTAATATGGGCCAGCGCCAGCGGTACGAGGACGCTATACGGCGAGTGGCAATGGCGTCCTGGTTGAACGTGCATGGACGGGGGCGTTGTGGCAGGTGCCGTGATGACTTCGCTCAACTCGCTCACCCTTGCAGTAACCCTGCTGTCAGCAGTGCGTTTTGCTGTAACAGCGGCTGTAACAGCATGGTTGTTACAACGTTCTCGGCGTGTTCGCTCATCACAGGTGCTCCGCCAGGCCTTGACGGCGATGAGGGACCGGCGCGGTGGGCCGGGCCCGGTTGGTGTCACTGAACTGGGTGTAGGTGCCGTCGTATGCCAGCAGCACGTCATCAACCCGGCCCTGGCGGCTCTTGGCCACAAAGACGTCGGCGAAACCGCGCAGGTGCGTCGGCGGGTTGTCCACCTCGTCCCGGTGTAAAAACATCACGACGTCGGCGTCTTGCTCGATGGCGCCGGAGTCGCGCAGATCGGACAGCTGCGGCCGGGACTTGTTGGCAGCGTTGCGGGACAACTGCGACAGGGCCAGCACAACGATCCCGAGATCCTTGGCCAATGCCTTCAGGCCACGGCTGATCTCTTCGAGCTGCTGGTTGCGGCTGTCGCCGGGCGTTGTGCCGGCCATCAGCTGCAGGTAGTCGACCACCAGCAGGTCCAGGCCGTACTTGCGTTTGACCGCACGCGCCTTGCCGCGCGCGTCGAGCAGGGTCAGCGCCGGCTGGTCGTCCAGGTACAGGGCCATGTCCTGCAGCTTGGCGCTGGCCGCCGTGAACCCTTGCCATTCTTCGGTAGTCAGCTCACCACGGATGACCGATGACAGCGGCACCTTGCCCAGGGAGGCAATCGCACGGTCCAGCAGCTCGCCCTTCGTCATCTCTTGGCTGAGGAACAGCACGCTATGGTCGCGGGCCACGTTCAGCGCGATATTCAGCGCCAGCGCGGTTTTACCCATCGAGGGCCGGGCGCCGAGGATGACCAGCGCGCCGCGATTGGGGCCGCCTGTCAGCAGCTCGTCGATCGCGGCGAAGCCCGTCGGAATACCGCTGCCCCGGCCTTCCGTGCGGTTTTCGATCGTACCGATGTGCGTGACCATCGCGGCGCTGGCGCGCTCGGGCTCCTGTACGGCGCGCTTCTCCGCCAGCGTCGCCAGCCGGGCCTGGGCGGCGTCAAGCACCTCGGCGGCCGTCCGGCCTGCCGGATTGATGGCCAGCTCGCTCATTTCCGACGTGGTCGCTAGCAGCGCGCGCATCAGGGCCCGATCGCGCACCAGGTCCGAGTGGCGCCCGATGGTGGCTGCCGACGGCGTGCTCTGGGCCATCTGGTTCAGGTACGCAAGGCATTCCGGGATCTTGTCGTCCAGGGCCACAGCCACCGAGATCACGTCGCAGGTGGCGCCGCCGGCGATCTGCTTCAGCACCTCCGCGAAGATGGTCTTGTGCTCGTGGCGGTAGAAGTGGCCGGGGCGCAGGTCGCCCATCCAGTCGACGGCGCCGTTGTCGCGCAGCAGCGCGCCGATGACGGATTGTTCGGCCTCGATGGCGGCGGGGATTGCAGCTTGGGCGCTCATGCGACACCTCGGTTTTCGTACTTGCGTTCGCGGATCTTGGTAAAGTTGCTCGTCTTGGTCATCCATTCCAGGTCAGCGAAGAACGGTTTTTGCCCCGCCCGGCCGACGAGGAAATCGCAGGTGCCGACGTATTCAAAGAACCGGCGCCAGTAGTCGAGGTTCTGACGGGATTTGTCTTCGTTCCAGCGGGCGCGGAGTTGCGTCGCCCTAGCCGGTGTCCAATCGCGCACCTGCGGGCACTGAGGAAGCAGGTCGTGGTAGAGCGCGATGATTTCCTGATGCGGGCAATCAGGTTTTTCAGGCTTGGGCTGGCGTTGGTTGCCAGTCTCGCTGGCGACGACTACCACGTCAGTGGTAGTAACTCCTTTCCCTTCCTTGATCCCTTCCTTGATCCCTTCCCTTCCGTCGGCGGGACTCGGCGGAACTCGGGGGGAGTCGGTGGAACCGGGAGGTGGTGGCAGTTTCGAGGCGGCGCGCTTGTCGATCTTCTGGTGCTTGGCGAAGCCGGCCACCTGCAGGTAATCCGTGCCGTCGACCGAGTACACCGTCACCAGCGCCTGCCGCTCCAGTTCACTCACCAGGGCAGCACAATCGACGTCGTCGGCCGGAAAAATCTGCATCTTCAGGCGCTTCGGGGAGTAGACCAGGCGGCCGTCGTCATCACTGAAATTCCAGACGCCGATGAAGAGGAGACGGGCGAAGGCGGACAGCTCGACCACCTTCTCGTCGGTCCAGAACTCCGGCTTGATTGTGCGAATGCGGGCCATGTCAGACCCCGCACGCCTTGGCGATGGCGCGCACTGCCGTTTGGTATTCGTCCGGCGTCGCGTTAGGGTGTTGAGCGATCCATCGCGCCTTGCAGGACTCGTACTTTGCGAAGCCTGCGCACATGGACATCGTGCGGGCCTGCGCGCGCATGCGCGAGAAATGCACCTGACCGGCGCTGGCTTGGCGGGCTGTCATGCTGGCACCAAATCGAGTGAACCCTGCGCCGGGCCGTCGGCCGGTTCGATCAGGTGGTAGCGAGCGCATTTGCGGTGATGTATGCCTTGCGCGTCGTAGAGCGGCAGAAGCTCGGTGGTGATGATGTAGGCGTGCTCGTTCTTGAGCTGGAAGACGCGCGCGGCGGGCATCATGATGCCGTGCTGACGCAGCTGGATCGTAGTCTTCGGACCTTGGCGGAGCAACGCCAGCAGTTTCGCAAGCTGGATCTCAGTTGATGTGGATTTGCTGTTCAGGACGCCAGCATCGGTGTTAGACTGCTGCTGTACCTTTTGATTTGTCGCTTCGAGCCCGCCAGCAAGATCGACATGAGCGCCGGCCTTGCCGGCGTTTTTCTTTTTTGGATTAGGCATTCGCAGCTCCCGCTTGATAATTTGCGGGATCGGCGATCCAACGTAAAACCTCTGCGTTGGAATACATTGTGCAGCGCTCTGTGAGGCGAACTGGCTGCGGCGCTTTGCCGGCCAGGGACATCTGGCGCCAGGTTTCGCGGGAGACGGGGATAAAGTGCCGTAGTTGCTCCCAGCGGCTCATCCCGACACTTGGAATTGAGTCTGGTACTTGCTTTGATTGGTGTTTGGCTGCCATGTCAATGCCTCGTTGGGCGTTGTTGAACATGGCTAGAGTGTCAGATTTTTGAGGTGCCGATAGAAGTAGTGGCATGCCCCCCAATTTTAGGTGGCTTCCTGCTACTGCAAATCGACGGCCTTTTCCCGAGCCGACTTGATGTGCGACTTCCAAGTCAGCGGTGCGAATACAAGGCCCAGCTCATCACCGATGGCCTTGAGAATTAGCACCGCATCGGACGTGTATTTATTGGCGGAATCAGCAGTTTCGGAAATTTTAATTCCCGTGGCCTTTAAAAGACGTAGGACGCGGATCGACATTTCGACTGCCGCAGCACTTTTTGCCGATGCAGTTTTTGGGGCCGTTGGCAGTGCGCCGATTTTCCCCGCCGCTTTTTCAACTTGTGCAGCCAGCTTTCGAATTTGATCTCGGCAGCCTAAGACATCGGCATCGGTGCCCAGAAGGATATCGAGATCGTGGGACAAGTCTGAGAGGCAGCTATCTGCCCTTTTAAGGGTTCGAATGACATCTTGCTGCTCGGCGCGCAATTCCTCATTGGTAAGGCGTTGAGTCAGCCAAAGCACCGTGGAGACGGCTGAATTGGCCTCAGAAAGAAGATTATTTGCCCATGTATCAGCAGGATGGCTGAACGTCTCATCATGCTGAGCTGTTTGATCAGGGTAGAACCGCCTTAGATTCTTTCGCACCCTCTCACTTAAATCGGCCCATTCGGCCTCGCTAAATTGACGGGTCTTACAAGCACCATCGCGGTCATATCTCGGCTTCGCTGTCATTTGCGTTTCGTTTAAGAATTGAAATGTAGGGAGCTTGGGACCGCCAGTCAGGCGGCCTTACCAAACCGGCCAGCGATCACCTTGCCGCTGGCAACGTTATCCAGATAGTCGGCGTAGGCCTGCATCATCACCTTGCGCTCTTCGATGAACTGCTCCCGGTCGTAGGCCTCGCCGTACTCGTCGTCTGAACCGTGGGCGAGCTGTCGATTCACGACCTCATGCCGATATCCCAAGCGGGCCTTGATTACCCCCATCGCCAGCGACCGGAAACCATGGCCAGTCATTTTTCCGGAGTAGCCCATGCGCCTAAGCGCCGCGAGGATGGCACCGTTACTGGCAGGCTTTTGATGGTCGTTTCGATTCGGGAATAGATAGATGCCGCCGCCCGTCACGCTGTGCAAATCCCGCAGCAGCGCCCAGCCTTGGCGTGGCAAGTTCACCTGGTGATCGAGCTTCCTGGGATTGATTTTCTTCTTGCCCATCTTCATGCGCTGCCATGGGATCACCCAGGTTTCGTGCTCAAGGTCGATTTCTGACCATGGCGTTTCCACCAGCTCGCTGGTTCGCACGAACACGAGCATCATCAAGCGCATGAGCACGCGGGTTGGAAAATACATTTCGGCCTCGTTGCGTTCCAGCACTTGCAAGAAGGCTGGCAGCTCATCGGTGCCGATGGCAGCGTGATGCCCCTTCGCGCGCGGCTTGAGCGCACCACGTAAATCCGGCACAGGGTTGTACTTGAGCACGCCCTTCGCGATGGCATAGCGGAATATCTGGCTGCACAGCTGGGCCAAGCGCGCGGCCATGTCGAGAGCCCCACGCTTTTCGACCTGACGCAACACATCAAGGAGCAGCGGTGCATCCACTTCGGTGATGGGGCGGCTGCCGATCAGTGGAAATACGTCCTTCTGAAGCCGATTGAGCGCCTCCTTCGCCGTATTCTCTTTCCAGGTTTCGGATTTGTTATCGTGCCACTCACGCGCCAGGGCCTCGAACGTATTGGAGGCGGCCTTCTCGCCATTGAGCTTTTCGATGCGCTTGGCTTGCGCCGGGTCGACGCCGGCCGCTTTCTGCTTCCGTGCATCCATACGCTTTTGCCTCGCATCCATGAGAGAGATCTCCGGATACTTGCCAAAGGTGAGGCGCATATTCTTGCCATTTGCCTGGCGATACGCCATACGCCAGACCTTGGCGCCAGTCGGAAGGACTTCCAGATACATGCCATCGCCATCGGCCAGCGTGTAGGGCTTATCCCTGGGCTTGGCGTTTTTCACCTGCATATCAGTGAGCGGCATGGCTAGTTTGGGCATTTTGCATCCAAGCTTTTGGCGTTATACATCCATGGATGCAAGCATGGATTTAAAAAAGCTGGGTGTCAATGGGCAAACTTTGGCGGTACGGGCGTAAAAAAACCCCTAAGCGTCTGATTTCTTAGGGGTTTTTAGGCAAACTTTGCTGTTGTTTGCCATGTTACTGGCGGAGACGGTGGGATTCGAACCCACGATACAGGTTTTGCCCGTATGCTTCCTTAGCAGGGAAGTGCCTTCGGCCACTCGGCCACGTCTCCTAGTCGATTACTCAACTATGTCTTTCTACCAAACTGCCGTAGAGCAGACGACCGCCATAGTATAGACCGCGACCCGATTGGTCAAGGTTCCATGGCGCTTTTTTTTGGAAATTTTTATGCCTTTTCCAATTCAAAGGCTTTGTGCAGCGCACGCACGGCCAGTTCCATGTACTTCTCGTCAATCAGGACGGAAATCTTGATCTCGGAAGTGGAGATCATCATGATGTTGATGCCCTCTTCCGACAAGGTGCGGAACATGGCCGAGGCTACGCCGACGTGCGAACGCATGCCCACGCCGACCACGGAAATCTTCGACACATTGTCGTCGCCAATGATGCTGGCCGCGCCCAGTTCCGCCTTGGTGCCGTTCAGCACGTCCATGGCGCGCTTGTAGTCGTTGCGCGAAACGGTGAAGGTGAAGTCCGTCTTGCCGTCCACCGACTGGTTCTGGATGATCATGTCCACTTCGATATTCGCGTCGGCCACGGGTCCCAGGATGTGGAAAGCCACGCCCGGACGGTCCGGCACGCCCAGCACGGTGATTTTGGCTTCGTCGCGATTGAATGCGATACCGGAGATGACTGCTTGTTCCATATTTGTGTCTTCCTCAAACGAAATCAGGGTGCCCGAATTGGCTTCTTCTTCCAGGTCCATCAGGGGATCGGTCAGCGACGACAGCACGCGCGTCGGCACGCGGTAGTTGCCGGCGAATTCGACCGAGCGCGTCTGCAGCACCTTCGAACCGAGCGAGGCCAGCTCCAGCATCTCTTCAAAGGTGATGGCTTTCAGGCGGCGCGCGCCGGACACGACACGCGGGTCGGTGGTGTAGACGCCGTCGACGTCGGTGTAGATCAGGCACTCGGCCGCCTTCATGGCGGCGGCGATAGCCACGGCCGAAGTGTCGGAACCGCCGCGGCCCAGGGTGGCGATATTGCCTTCGTCATCCACGCCCTGGAAGCCGGTAATGATCACGATCTTGCCTTCGTCCAGGTCGGCGCGCACCTTGGCGTCGTCGATCGACTGAATACGGGCCTTGGTAAAAGCGGAATCGGTTTTAATCGCCACCTGCCAGCCAGCGTAGGACACGGCTTCCTTGCCGATCGCATGCAGCGCCACGGCCAGCAGGCCGACGGACACTTGCTCGCCGGTGGAAGCGATCATATCCAGTTCGCGGGGATCCGGTTGTGCATGGATTTCCTTGGCCAGCGCAATCAGGCGGTTGGTTTCGCCGGACATGGCCGATGGCACCACAATGATCTGGTGACCGGCATCATGCCACTTGGCGACGCGCCGCGCGACGTTCTTGATACGGTCCGTCGAGCCCATCGACGTTCCGCCGTATTTGTGGACGATTAAAGCCATAACAGTGAGTTTTCCGCTCAGTAAAGGGTAAAAAGGAGCCCTTTACTGTACATGCCGCACTGCAAAATAACAAGTCATAAAAGTCATAATCTCATACACAATCGGCATATGTTCATGCCGAATGGATACACACGAAAATGTCTATACAGCCTGCCAGCGCAAGGTGAAACGACTGGAAGTATCAAGCGTGAGCTGGTGGCAATCCATGCCGATGCCAGCCGCGAACAGCACTTGCGCGGCCGTGCGCACGACGGGCAGGCGCCCCCTCTCCCATGCGGGCACATTGAGCGCCTGGTAGTGGTATTTGAGCGCGCGCGTGGAACGGTTGGGCGCCAGCTTGAGGCGCTCGCCGCCGCGACGAAATTCGATCACCAGCGCCTGCGCCCGAAGCCACTCGGCGGACAGGCCCGGCGCGCCCTCCTCCGCCACATCGAAGTGCAGCACGCCGCCGTAAGCGGGGAAAGCCAACGATGCCTCGCCGTTCCAACGGAAAGGCGTGCCGGGCCGCTGATCGAACTGGTCTTCGCGCGTGGCTTCCAGTTCAGGCAGCTTGGGCACGAGGTGCAGGCGGTCGCGGTGGCGGCGCACATGGCAGTCCGGATGGGTAACCAACAGTTCCGCCCCTTCGCGCGCTTCCAGCAGCTGGGCCAGCATCTCCGACAGCCAGGCCGCGCTTGGCATGCGCAGGCCGCGCACGCTGAACCAGTGGCGCAGGAGGTTGTAGCTGCGGTCGGTGCTGAGCGCGCGCAGCTTGGCGATGTCGACGCAATCGTCTTCCAGCACAGCAGCCAGATCCTGCTCCGCCAGCTCCGTCAGCAGGCGCTGGGCTGACTGCGCGTGCTGGGCGCTGCGGGCAAAGCGTTCCTGGAAGCCGGGGAAGGCTTTGGCCAGCTCCGGCATCACCTTGTGGCGCAGCGCATTGCGGGCAAAGCGGGGATCGTCGTTTGATTCATCGGTGATGTGAGCGATGCCATGCGCGGCCACATATTCGTCGAGCTGCTTGCGCGACACGGGCAGCAGCGGACGCGCCATCATCAGCTCGGGATTATCCAGCAGCTCCGGCGCGTGGTTGGCGGCGTCCATGCCGGACAGACCCGCCGCGCCCGAACCACGCAGCAATTGCAGCAGCACCGTCTCCGCCTGGTCATCCTGATGGTGGGCCGTCAGCAGCAGCTGCACACCGTGCTCGCGGCACAGCGCGCCAAGCGCCGCATAGCGCGCCTTGCGAGCGGCCGCTTCGGTGCCGGACTTTTGCCTGTCCTGCAGCTGGACGCGGGAGGAATCGAACCTACGACCCAGTGCCGCGCAAGCCTGCTCGCAATGGACAAGCCAGGCGTCGGCATTGGGGCTAATGCCGTGATGGATGTGGAAGGCGTACAGCTCGACGCCCTTCTCCTGCGCCCAGCGATGGGCAATGTGCAGCAGCGCGGAGGAATCCAGTCCGCCGCTGAAGGCGATGGCGATGCGCTGCGCGGGCGGCAAAGCGGCCAGCGCCTGCGCGAAGATGGATTCGGGAGTGGGGATTTGCTGCTTCATGCGGGGGCTCCAAAAACAAAACGGGAGCAGCGCGGTCGCGTGCTCCCGGTGAGGGAATGGGATTCCCGCTTTCGCGGGAATGACGCGTTGGCGCCGCAGGTCTGCTGTGGCATGCGTCGTCATTCCCGCGAAAGCGGGAATCCCATTTTTATTCTTGCGGGGTCGTTTCCTTGAACTTACCGTAGCTCATCAGCTTCTCGTGACGGGCATCCAGCAGGTCCTTGGTCTTCATGCCCTGGAACTGGCGCAGCGAGTCGGCCAGCGCGCGCTTCAGCATCGCCGCCATCTGCTTCGGATCGCGATGGGCGCCGCCCAGCGGTTCGTTGATGATCTTGTCGACCAGGCCCATGGCCTTCAGGCGGTGCGCGGTCAGACCCAGCGCTTCGGCCGCATCGGCGGCGCGCTCGGAGGTCTTCCACAGGATCGAAGCGCAGCCTTCCGGCGAGATCACCGAGTAGGTCGCGTACTGCAGCATCAGCACGGAATCGCCCACGGCAATCGCCAGCGCGCCGCCCGAGCCGCCTTCGCCGATGATGGTGGCGATCAGCGGCACTTTCAGTTCCGCCATCACGTACAGGTTGTGGCCGATGGCTTCCGACTGGCCGCGCTCTTCCGCGTCGATGCCAGGGAAGGCGCCCGGGGTGTCCACAAAGGTGAAGATCGGAATGCCAAACTTCTCGGCCAGCTTCATCAGGCGCATGGCCTTGCGATAGCCTTCCGGCTTCGGCATGCCGAAGTTGCGCATCGCGCGTTCCTTGGTGTCGCGGCCCTTCTGGTGGCCGATCACCATGCAGGCCTGGCCGTTGAAGCGGGCCAGACCGCCGACGATGGACTGGTCGTCCGCATAGGTGCGGTCGCCGTGCAGTTCATGGAAGTCAGTGAAAATTTCGTTCACGTAGTCCATCGTGTATGGACGTTGTGGATGGCGGGCGATCTGCGACACTTGCCATGGGGTCAGCTTGGCGTAGATGTCCTTGGTCAGCTGCTGGCTCTTTTTGGCCAGACGGTCGATCTCTTCCGAAATATCGACAGCCGAATCATCCTGAACGAAACGCAATTCCTCAATCTTGGAATCGAGTTCAGCGATAGGTTGCTCAAAGTTGAGGAAAGTCGTTTTAGTCATTGTACCTCCGTGTTTTTGCTCAGCCGGACGGGCCGGTTTCGGCCGCGCTCAGCGATTAGAGTATCTATTCTACAGGAACCGGATCCAAACTCCGCCATAAATACCAGGTGGCAACGGTTCGGTAGGGTTCCCAGTTGGCCGACACCTCGCGCGCATCGCTGCGCGAAACGGGCTCGCCGGAGAAATAATTCATGCTGATGCCCTGGATCAGGCCGGGGTCGTCCAGCGGTAAAACATTCGGGCGCAGCAGGTTAAAGATCAGGAACATCTCCGCCGTCCAGCGGCCGATGCCGCGGATCTGCACCAGTTCCGCGATGACGGCCTCGTCATCCATTTCCGCCCACTGGTCGGCGTGGACGCGCTTGGTCTTGAAGTGCTCCGCCAAATCCAGCAGATATTCCGTCTTGCGCTTGGACAGGCCACAAGCCGCCAGCTCGGCGGCGCCGGCCTTGATGATCTGCGCAGGCGTGCACTTGGGGCAGACTTGCAGCAGCTTGTGCCAGGTGGCGTCCGCCACTTTGCCGGTCACTTGCTGGCCGACGATGGAACGGGCCAAGGTGGTAAACGGGTCGCCGTTGCCGACCAGATGCAGGTCGCCAAATTGCGGGATGAGCTTCTTCATGATGCGGTCACGCTTCATGAGCTCGATCTTGGCCTCCTCCCAATAGGCAGGAACGACCCGGACGCCCTCGTTGTTATCCTTGGCCAGTACCATTATGCGCGGCGCCAGGTGGTGCTGCCGTCCGGTTTATCTTCGAGGATGACGCCAGCTGCCGTCAGCCCCATACGGATGGCATCGGCTTCGGCGAAGTTGCGGGCCTTCTTGGCGGCAGCGCGGCGGGCGATGGCGTCGTCGATAGCGGCGTCGCCCGCAGCATCGGCCTCGCCGACCGCAGCCTGGCGGAATTCCTGCGGCGTGCGGCCCAGCAGGCCCAGCACGGCGGCCAGTTCCTTCAGCTGGCGCGCAATGACCGGCGACTTGGACTTGTTCAGCTCGGTCGCCAGATCGAACAGCGCGGCAATCGCCAGCGGCGTGTTGAAGTCGTCGTTCATCGCTTCGGCGAAGCGCTGGGCGTGCGACTCGTTCCAATCGAGTTTGCCGCCGTCACCTTCCACGCCGTCCAGCGCCGTGTACAGGCGGGTCAGCGCGACCTTGGCGTCGTCCAGATGGGCGTCCGAATAGTTCAGCGGGCTGCGGTAATGGGCGCGCATGATGAAGAAGCGCACCACTTCCGCATCGTACTTCTTCAGCACGTCGCGAATGGTGAAGAAGTTGCCCAGCGATTTGGACATCTTCTCGTTATCCACGCGCACGAAGCCGTTATGCACCCAGTAGTTGACCATCGTATGGCCGAAGGCGCCTTCCGACTGCGCGATCTCGTTCTCATGGTGCGGGAACTGCAGGTCGGCGCCGCCGCCGTGGATATCGAACTGTTCGCCCAGCAGCGCGCAGGACATGGCCGAGCACTCGATGTGCCAGCCCGGACGGCCCTTGCCCCACTTAGAATCCCACTTTACTTCCTCGGGTTCCGATTCCTTCGACGACTTCCACAGCACGAAATCCAGCGGATCGCGCTTGCCCGTGTTGACGTCCACGCGCTCGCCCGCGCGCAGGTCGTCCAGCGACTTGCCGGACAGCTTGCCGTAGTTGGGGAAGTTGCGCACCGAATAGTTCACGTCGCCGTCAGCGCCTTGGTAGGCCAGGTCTTTCGACTCCAGCTGCTCGATCAGGGCCAGCATCTGCGGCACGTACTGCGTCGCGCGCGGGACGTGGGTCGGCTCCAGGATGCCCAGGGCGCCCGTATCCTCGTCCATGTACTGGGTGAAGCGTGTCGTCAGCTGCGAAATGGTCTCGCCGTTTTCCACGGCGCGCTTGATGATCTTGTCGTCGATGTCGGTGATATTGCGCACATACGTGACATCGTAGCCGGAAGCCATGAACCAGCGGTACATCACGTCGAACGCCATCATCATGCGGGCGTGGCCGATATGGCAGTAGTCGTAGATGGTCATGCCGCAGACATACATGCGGATCTTGCCCGCTTCCATAGGAACGAACACCTGCTTGTCACGCGCCAGCGTGTTGTAAATCTTAATATTGCTCATTTACCGTTGCTTATTTATTAAGTGCCGGTCAGGCGGGCAATACGACAACCGGGCGCGGCCCTGAAACCGGGGCGCCTGCGGTGCGCGTCGCTTGCGTGGAGGACTGACAGACCCTTGATCTAGTTATTCTTTCCACCCTGGCCGTCTACCCAGCCTGGGTTAGAATGGCACGTCAACGGCAAGTATAGCATTGAAAAAATCCGCACTGGACTGATATCGGCAAGGATTTTTTTAGATTTCAATAACATTTCTTTGTAAGGAAGCGTATATGCACCTCTCCCGCCTTGCCGTTCTGTTTGCCGGCCTGACCCTGACCGGCGCCGTCCTGGCCGCCAAGCCGGCGCCCAAGCAGCCGGAACCCGTCTCGCCCACGCCCCAGGTGGAAATCAAGACCAGCATGGGCGACATCGTGGTTGAGCTGGACCGCGAAAAGGCGCCCAAGTCGGTCGACAACTTCCTGCAGTACGTGCGTAGCGGCTTCTATAAAGGCACCATCTTCCACCGCGTGATCGACGGCTTCATGATCCAGGGCGGCGGCTTCGACGAGAAGCTGAAGCAAAAGCCGACCAAGGCGCCGATTCCCATCGAATCGAACAATGGCCTGTCCAACGCGCCCTACACCATCGCCATGGCGCGCATGGGCAATCCGAATTCGGCCAACTCGCAATTCTTCATCAACGTGGCCAACAACACCGGGCTGGATTACCCGGGCCAGGACGGCTACGGCTACGCCGTGTTCGGCAAAGTGATCCAGGGCCAGGAAACGGTCGACAAGATCAAGGGCGTGCTGGTGGACGACAAAGGCCCGTTCCAGAACATCCCCGTGACGCCCATCGTCATCAAGTCGGCGACGATTTTGAAGACGCCCATCCAGCCAAAACTGTAAAATAGCGCCCTTGGCTTTACTTTTATAACAGGACAACAACATGACCACCGTAATCATCACCACCAATCTGGGTACGATCACCGCCGAACTGGACGCGGAAAAAGCGCCGAAGACGGTTGCCAACTTCCTCTCCTATATGGAAGCCGGCCACTACAGCAACACCATCTTCCACCGCGTGATCGACGGTTTCATGATCCAGGGCGGCGGCTTTGAGCCAGGCATGAAGCAAAAGCCGGCCGACGCCACCGTGGAAAACGAAGCCAAGAACGGCCTGAAGAACGAGCCTTACACCCTGGCCATGGCCCGCACCTCCGCGCCGCACTCGGCCTCGGCCCAGTTCTTCATCAACGTGAAGAACAACTCCTTCCTCGACTACCCAGGCCAGGACGGCTGGGGCTACGCCGTGTTCGGCAAAGTCACCGAAGGCACCGAAGTGATCGACCAGATCAAGAAGGTCAAGACCACCCGCGCCGGCATGTTCGCCGACGTACCGGCCGAAGACATCATCATCGAGAAGATCGAACTGGCTGCTTAATTAATTGAGCGCAGTCCACGCAAGCGCGGCGCAGGCCGCCGCGCTGTTCATCTCCGACCTGCATCTGCAGGAAGCGCAGCCGGCCATCACGGCCGCCTTCCTCGCCTTCATGGAGCAGCAGGCGCCGCACGCGCGCCAGCTCTACCTGCTCGGCGACCTGTTCGAATACTGGGCAGGCGACGACGACATCGACGAACCCTATCACCAGCAGATCATTGCCGCCATTCGCCGCGTGAGCGATGCGGGCGTGGCCGTGTTCTGGATCGCTGGCAACCGCGACTTTCTCGTGGGCCAGGGCTTTGCGCAAGCCGCGGGCCTGACCCTGCTGCCGGAAACGCATGTGACCGACATCGGCGGCCAGCGCGTGGTGGTGCTGCACGGCGACGCCCAGTGCACGGACGACGTCAAATACATGGAATTCCGCGCCATGGTGAGGCAGCCCGCGTGGCAGCAGCAATTCACCGCCATGCCGCTGGCGCAGCGCAAGGCCATCATCGCCGGCATGCGCGAAAGCAGCCGCAAGGAGCAAGGCGCCAAATCCTACGAGATCATGGACGTCAATCCACAGGCGATCTCCGGTGTGTTTGCGCAGACGGGCGCCAAGGTCATGATCCACGGCCATACGCACCGCCCCGCCCTGCACCGCATCGGCGAACTGCGCCGCTACGTGCTGCCGGACTGGGAGCCGCAAGCGACGCCACCACGCGGCGGCTGGATCGCCATTGCGGACAACGGCGCCATCACCCGCCACGCGCTGGACGGCTCCCTGCTCGCCGACAATTGACGTGCGCCACGGTCACTTATCAACGTGACAAATATTCAGCGTCTGCCTACAATGGGCCATATGCGAACGCTGGAATACCCCGTGAAAATCCTGCAAATCTGCGCCGTAGCGGCCTGCATCGGACAGGCGACGCTGGCGGCGGCCACGCCCGTCATGACGGTAGCGTGGCGCGACAAGCCGCCTTATCACTACATTGAAGGCGGCGTGGCCAAGGGTTTTCTGCTGCAACGGGCGGAAGAAGTATTTGCGGCGGCGGGGATACCGGCGCGCTTCGTCAACGAGCCGCAAAAACGCATCTGGGCCAATTTCCACCATGGGGCGACGAATTACTGCTCGCTCAGCTGGTACCGCCTGCCCGAGCGCGAGGCGGTGGCGCAATACAGCCTGCCCATCCACACCGACCCGCCGCAAAGCGTGCTGATTTCGCCCAAGGCGGTGAAGGAAGTGAAGGCGCATCCCACGCTGGCGTCGCTGATGGCGGACGAGCAGCTGACGCTGGGCGTGGTGGACGGCGTCTCCTACGGCCCAGAGCTGGACGGCATGATCCGCAGCAGCCACAACCAGATCATGCGCCGCACGGTCGAGGCCACGTCGATGATGAAGATGCTGGCTGTGGGGCGCGCGTCCTATATGTTCGTCGACCGCGAAGACTGGGAATACTTCCGCCGGCACGACCCGGCGCTGCAAGTCATGGTGCGCTACGATTTCCCCGACATGCCGGTTGGCCTGAAGCGGCACATCGTCTGCAGCCGCGACGTCCCTCCCGAGATCATGTCCCGCCTCAACGCCGCCATCACCGCCAGCGGCGGCACCAAATAACCCGGGGTCAGGTCTGCCTTTCGGCCAAAAATTGCTGTGGGTGCAAAATTTGGCCGAAAGGCAGACCTGACCCCGGGTTTGGGTTTTAGAGGCGGCTCATGGCCGCGTTCAGGCGGGAGAGCAGGTCGGCGTTCAGGTCGCGGGTGTGGCGGTTCCAGCGCTCCATCGTGCGGCGCAGCTCGGCGTTCAGTTCTGTCGCCAGCGCGGCGTCGCCAGCATTAGCGGCCCAGATGGCGAACTCGGCGCGGGCGGCGAAGCTGCCGAAGCGGCTTAGCGCGAACTCAAACTCCAGCTTGGCGTCGGCGTTGCGGCCTGCGGCGGCCAGCGATTGGGCCAACAGCAGCGCCACTTGCTCGGGACGGAAATTGATGTCGGTCTTGCGGATCAGCTCGAGATGGCTGACTGCGGCGGCGGCCCGTCCGCACGCCAGATTGGCGTTCGCGGCGCCGAAGCGGATCTCCAGATCGGAGGCAAACACGCCTTGCAGGCAGGTTTCGTAAGTCGCGGCGGCTACTTCAGCCAGACCGGCAGCCAGCTGGGCCGCCGCCAGACGCATCTGGTTCTGCGCGGTCGGCGTGTAGTCGAACGCTTCGCGCGCCTCGCGCAGCTCGCGGCCGGGATCGAGCGTGCGGACGGCCACCGACGCCACCTTGCGCGCGCCATGGCCGAGGCGCAAAGTGGGCAGGTAGATGGCAAAGAAGTACACGATACTGCCCAGCCCGGGGAACAGGAACAAAATCATCAGCCAGTACATCTGCTGTCCGCTGCGGATCGCGTGAATCGCAAAGAACAGCGCCACCAGCACATGCAAGCCCACTCCAAAAACGGTCATACCCGCTCCATCTGAAAATTCGATGGAGCGGATTGTACGCTGTACTGGCCCGGCTTCAAACCGCAGCCGCCGCCGCGCTCACTTCAGCGCGCTGCCAGGCGCTCAGATAGCGTACCAGACGGCCGAAGAAGATGCCGTTGAACACGCCGAACATCAGGCAGACACTTGCCACAGCAGCAAGGCTTTGGTGCAGCTCGGGATGGACCGCGAACACGACGGCCACCGCATATTTGCTGAAGAAAATGGCCAGCATCAGCACCAGCGGCACCCAGCTGCCGCGCTGCAGGAGGGTTCCAGCGCTGCGGTTGACGGCGATGTTGCCGTTCGTCAGCGCCCAGGACAGGGTTCCCCCAGCTGCGGCACCCAGCGCCCACAAGGGAGCCGTCATGCCATCCAGGCCGAAGCGGGAGGCCATGCTGTCCAGCGACAGATACAGCATTACGCCGGGAATGATAAACAGATTGCGCAGGCTGCTTTCGCGGTCGGACAGGGCATTCACGCCGCGATGAACCAGGAAGGCGAGGATGGCCCAAACGTAGGTGGGGGTGTGGCTGATAATCTGTTGCAGCATTTTATTCTCCGTTAAGTGGGTTGCGATGGGTGAACTATGCGCTCCCCTTCCCGCTCACGGAAAACAATGCGACGAAATACCGTCTGGCGGCGCGAAATGCATCCAGATGGCGCGAAATGCAGAAATATTACTGAGCCGGCTCGATGGTCGCCACCAATCCACCTGGACGGGTCGAAATACGCGTCAGCGCAAACTGCACGCCCGCATAACGTAATTCATCCTGATGGAAAGTATAAATAGGCGCGTCCTTCATGACTTTTTCGCCCAGCAAATTGGCCACACCGGCGATTTGATGTTGTCGCCCCTCATCCATGCCGTCAATAATAAAACGGTCGACATGGGCATCGCTGAGATAAATAGCATTGCGCAAACGGTCCACCGTTAAACGGCCGGAAAGCGTCATCGTGCCATGCCAGGATTGACGCGCCAATAATGGTGAGACATTGGCATCCAGAGTCAACGCCACGCGATCATTTTCCGCAATGATATTTAATTGCGGGTGATTTAATTCAATATCAAATACACCCAGCGCACGGTGATGCAGGGGAAAACGGTGATCTAACCCCTGTTGCAGACGGTCCTGCGGCAAATCAACCTGGCGCGGTCCGATAATAGTGGCGCAGGCGGCCAGCAGAGAAGCGATCAGGAGCGGTGCGCTCCAGCGGCGGAGAATATTCATGAGCTTATCCAATCAGGTTCAGTGGCAGCATTAAACTGCAATCGTTACGGCGACGCAAGGAAGAGCACGAAGAAAACGCCCTTTTTAAGCCAAATTTTGGCATATTCCGACCAAAATTTAGCTTGCAGCGCCCGCAGGAAGCCCAACAGGGCATCACAAGGAAAACGAAGGGGAAGGCTTACTCGAACTGTTTTTTGAACTCGGCGAATTGCGCCGTCAGGGCATCAAAGTCCTGGCGCAACTGCTGGACTTCCTGTTCCAGCTGGGCGACACGATTCCCCTGCGAGGGAGCCGAAACGGCGGCAGAAAATCCAGCGGCGGTTTCTTCCCGCGCCAGAGAATCCTCGCCGCCTAATAACTGGCCATAACGCGGCTCTTTTGTTCCCGGCGCCAAGGCCAGGCGGGAAACCAAAGGCGGATATTTATCAATCAGGAATTGCAAACCCAATTCCACATCGCCGACGGTTTTAAATTCATGCAAACGGCCGGTACGGGTGCGAATTTCTCCCGCCGTTTGTAAACCGCGCAGCATTAATACCGTGAGAATGGCGAGTTTATCCTGCTCCAGCGACCATTTAATCCGCATGCGATGCTCATATTTGGCCACGCGGGCGCCAGCCTGGGTAATTCCATTAACAAAGCGGCGATCAATTAAACGCTGTAATACATCGGCCACGGTTTCTTCCGATAATGACATCACCGGATCGCGGCTGGATAATTGATTGCAACCGTTGGTAATGGCATTCAGTGACATCGGGTAATTATCCGGCGTCAGCGCCTCTTTTTCGGACAGCACCGCCAGTACGCGGATTTCAAACGGGTCCAGAATATCGGCGTTATTATCGGCGCTCATGGTTTTCCTTAATCGACAAGCTTGTTGAGTTGCTCTTGATTTAATTTATCACAGTCGGGCACACCTTGGCATTGAATCCCGGCAGCTTTCATAGTCGCAACAATACGCTCGATTTGCTGCTCTTGCTGAACAGCATGATTAATCAGGCCATGCAGGGCCTTGGACAGCGGATCATCGCCATTCGGCGTGACGCCGTAAGCGGAAAACAGATTGGCCGTGGCGCTGGCATGAACGCCCTCTTTATGCACGATATGGGCCGGATTGCCGACCGCCGTCGCGCCCGGTGGTACCGGCTTCAGCAGCACGGCATTGGAGCCGACCTTTGCATATTCGCCAATAGTAAAGCCGCCCAGCACCTTGGCGCCCGCGCCGACGATGACGCCGCGCTCCAGCGTCGGATGGCGCTTGGTGCCCGCATGCAAGGAGGTGCCGCCCAGGGTCACGCCCTGGTAGATGGTGCAATCGTCGCCGACGACAGCCGTCTCGCCGATCACTACGCCAAAGCCGTGGTCGATGAATACGCGGCGGCCCATGGTGGCGGCCGGGTGGATCTCGATGCCGGTCACGATGCGGGCCAGATAGGAAATGAAGCGGCCGAACCACTTCAGCCTGTGCGTCCAGCACCAGTGCGCCCAGCGATGCATCACGATGGCTTGCAGACCGGGATAACACGTCAACACTTCCCAGGCATTGCGCGCCGCAGGGTCGCGCTCCAGGATGTTATTGATGTCTTGACGCAGTTGCTGGAACATGATGCTGAAATGATGACGAAACGCTCATGGTAGCGTATTCGGGATGGACTTGCTGGAGGAAGGACTCGGTTTGGCCGGGCGCAAACGGCCCGGCCGGGGATGGCATCTGCCGGAGGGTTATTAACCTTCCTTGGCGATGCGCTGGCGGCGCGCTTCGTACAGGCAGACGCCGGAGGCGACAGAAACGTTCAGGCTCTCGACCGAACCAAACATGGGGATATTCACCAGCACGTCGCAGGTTTCTCGCGTCAGACGGCGCATGCCCTCGCCTTCCGAGCCCATGACCAGGGCGGTCGGGCCGGTGAAGTCAGCTTCGAACAGGCTCTTCTCGCCGTCATCGGAGGTGCCGATGATCCAGATATCGCGCTCCTTCAGCTCGCGCAGGGTGCGCGCCAGATTTGTGACGGTGATGTAGGGGACGGTTTCCGCCGCGCCGCTGGCCACCTTGGCCGCCGTCGCGTTCAGGCCCACCGAGCGGTCCTTGGGTGCGATCACGGCATGCGCGCCGACGCCGTCGGCCACGCGCAGGCAGGCGCCCAGGTTGTGCGGATCGGTGATGCCGTCCAGGACCAGCAGCAGCGGCGGGCCTTCGATCGCATCCAGCAGCTCGTCCAGATTGCGCGCCAGCGCCAGCTGCGAGGCAAACGCGATCACGCCCTGATGGCGGCGCGTGCCGACGATCTTGTCCAGACGTGCAGCTTCAACGGGCATCACGCGCACGCCGGCCGCTTTCGCATTCGCGATCAGGTCCTTCATGCGGCGGTCGTCGCGCTGGGCGTCGACAAAAATCTCTTCCACCGACGAGGCCTCGTGTCGCAGACGCGAGGTCACGGCGTGGAAGCCGAAAATCATTTTGTTCTTACTCATTTATCGCTTCTTCTTACTTTTTGCGGCAGTTTTGGCTGCCCTTGGTGCTGCCGCCGGTGTGGCGGCCGACTTGCGGCCGGTCTTGGCCTTGCTCACTGGCTTGGCTTTGGCGGCGACAGTCTTGGAACTGGTTTTGCTGGTGCTGCGCTCCGTGCGCTCCGTGCGTGCGCCGCGCGTGGCACGCGTAGGCTGGCGCGCTGGCTCCTGATCGTCGTCTTCTTCGATGGCGTAAGGCTTGCCGCGCAGGGTCTTGGGCGCGACCGCTTCCGCGCCGGCCAGGCGCAGGTCGATCTTGCGTGACTCCAGGTCCACGCGCACCACCTGCACTTGCACGCGATCCGTCAGCTGGTAACGCTTGCCGGTGCGCTCGCCCTTCAATTCATGGCGCGCTTCGTCGAACTGGAAGTAGTCCGCGCCCAGGTCGGTGATGTGCACCAGACCTTCCACAAACAGCGTATCGAGCTGGACGAAGATGCCGAAGCTGGTCACGCCGGTGATGATGCCACTGAACTCTTCGCCCAGCTTGTCCTGCATGAAGTAGCACTTCAGCCAGGATTCGACATCGCGCGAAGCCTCGTCGGCGCGGCGCTCGTTGGCCGAACAGTGCACACCCAGCGCATCCCACACGGTCATGTCGGCGGCTTTTTTCTCTTTGCCTTCGGCCTTGTCGCGCGCCTGCTGCTTGCGCGTGGCGTTCGAGATATTCGTGTTCAGAACACTGCTGTCGGCGATCTTGGGTTCGTATTTTTTGCCCAGCAAAATAGCCTTGATGGCGCGGTGCGTCAGCAGGTCCGGATAGCGGCGGATCGGGCTGGTGAAGTGGGCATAGGCCTCGTACGCCAGGCCGAAGTGGCCGATGTTGTCCGGGCTGTAGACGGCCTGCTGCATCGAGCGCAGCAGCATCGTTTGCAGCAGCGCCGCGTCGGGACGGGCCTTCACCTTCTTCATCAGCTCCTGGTAGTCGCCGGCGGTCGGCTTGTCGCCACCGTTCAGGTTCAGACCCACCTGTTTGAGGAAGGTGCGCACCTGCTTCAGCTTTTCCGGCGTCGGGCTGGCGTGGATGCGGTAGGTGCCCGGATGCTTGTGGCGGATCAGCAGGTCCGCCGCGCACACGTTCGCCGTCAGCATGCACTCTTCGATCAGGCGGTGCGCATCATTGCGGGTGCGCGGGATGATCTTCTCGATCTTGCCGTTCGGGTTGCAGACGATATAGGTTTCGGTGGTCTCGAAGTCGATCGCGCCGCGCTCCGTGCGCGCCTTCAGCAGCGCATGGAACACGTCGTTCAGGTTCAGCAGATGCGGCACGATCTGCGGACGGCGCGCCGCTTCCGGGCCCTTGGTGTTACCCAGGATTTCCGCCACTTCCGTGTAGGTCAGGCGCGCGGCCGAGTGGATCACGGCCGGATAGAACTGGTAAGCCTTGATCTCGCCCGCTGCCGTGATGACAGCGTCGCACACCAGGGTCAGACGGTCGACGGCGGGATTCAGCGAGCACAGGCCGTTGGACAGCTTCTCCGGCAGCATGGGAATCACGCGGCGCGGGAAGTAGACCGAGGTGCTGCGCTCCAGCGCATCATGATCCAGGCCGTCGTTCGGCTTGACGTAATGACTCACGTCCGCGATCGCCACGATCAGGCGGAAGCCTTTGCTGCGGCCAATCTTCACCGGCTCGCAATAAACGGCGTCGTCGAAGTCGCGCGCGTCTTCGCCGTCGATGGTCACCAGCGGCACGTCGCGCAGGTCGACGCGCTCGCCCATGTCGGCCAGGCGCACCTCGTCCGGCAGCTTCTTGGCCTGCTTCAGCGCGGCCTCGGAGAAGACGTGCGGCACGCCGAATTTGCGCACGGCGATTTCGATTTCCATGCCCGGATCGTCCAGCGATCCCAGCACCTCAACAATTTTGCCCACCGGCTGCTTGAAGCGCATCGGCTGCTCGGTCAGTTCCACGCTGACGATCTGGCCCGTCTTGGCCTTGCCCACGCTGCCCGCCACCAGCACGTCCTGGCCGATGCGCTGATCTTCCGGCGCCACGATCCAGGTGCCGTTATCGTTCAGCAGACGGCCGATGATGTGGGTGTTCGCCCGCTGCACCACTTCCACGATGGTCGCTTCCGAGCGGCCGCGGCGGTCCATGCCGACGATCTTGGCCATGACGCGGTCGCCGTGCAGCACCTTCTGCATTTCCTTCTCGGGCAGGAACAGGTCTTCGCCGATTTCATCGGGGATGACGAAGCCGTAGCCGTCGCGGTGGCTGCTGACGCGGCCGGAGATGAAGCCGCTGTGGTCGGCCAGCTTGAAGTGGCCGGCATGGTCGGAGATCAGCTGGCCGTCGCGTTCCATCGCGTTCAGGCGGCGCGACAGCACCGCCTGGGCGGCGGTGGCCACCTTCAGGGATTTCGCCAGCGCGTGCAAATCGAGCGGCGCCTTGGCGCTGCGGAAGATACCGAGAATTTCCTCCCGGCTAGGGATGGTGTGGGTCGATTGGTTCAAAAGTATTCTGTCGTTCTTTTATATAACAGCGATGTAGGCCGTAGTGTACTTGGAATCGGACTGTAGCGGGGGTATTTGACTTTCGTCAGAAATCCTCTATAATCTTGGTCTCTCGCGGCAACACCGCGAGATCTGCAAGTCAGGGTTGATGCGTAGTGTGGAATGAAAGTTCATCTGGCGCGATACTCTCCCTGCCGTTATAATAGCAGAAGTTGTCTAGAAGTATCAGTGCCCACGTGGCGGAATTGGTAGACGCGCATGGTTCAGGTCCATGTGCCGCGAGGTGTGGGGGTTCGAGTCCCTCCGTGGGCACCAAAAATTCCGCAAAAAAGCTTCCTTCGGGGAGCTTTTTTCATTTCCAGCCCTGGATTTGGCGCCGGATTATCGCCGAAATAATTTATTCTATTTTTCCCTTGACCAACATCACCGTGGCCGATATGATGCTCGCCGTTGTGACGTTGCAAGCATGATCTGTGACACGCAGTGCCCACGTGGCGGAATTGGTAGACGCGCATGGTTCAGGTCCATGTGCCGCGAGGTGTGGGGGTTCGAGTCCCTCCGTGGGCACCACTCTACTGGAGTTGTTTTCCGCAGATTGCACGAGTAACAGTCATCAACAAAATGCCCACGTGGCGGAATTGGTAGACGCGCATGGTTCAGGTCCATGTGCCGCGAGGTGTGGGGGTTCGAGTCCCTCCGTGGGCACCAAAAATTCCGCAGAAAAGCCGCTTTCGAGCGGTTTTTTTGTTTTTAATGCTCGTAGCGGGCCAATCCTTCCAGCACCAGCTCTGTCACCTGCTCTATATCCCAGGGCTTAACGATGAAGCGGTAGATCTCGCCCCGGTTGATCGCGTTCATCAGCGTCTCCGCCCCGTCGTCCGCCGTCAGCAGCATGCGCACCGTACGCGGGTACATCTTCTTGATGCGCGAGAAGAAGCTGATGCCATCCTCGCCCGGCAGATGCTGGTCGGAGACGATCACCCCCACCTCGTTATTGGCCAGCACCTCGTACGCCTGCGCCGGCGACTCCGCCGTGATCAGATGCACCTGGTCGACCGGCATCGACAGGGTGAACAGGTTGCGTACCGAGGGCTCGTCGTCGATCAGCAGCACCGTGCGCCGGTAGGCGCTGCGCCGCATGCTGCTCATGTCCATGCTGATGCGCGTCCGCAGCAGCTCCGCCATTTCGACGGCAGGCATCGGGCGGCGGAAGTAAAAGCCCTGCATCTCGTCGCAGGACTCCGCCGCCAGCAGGCGCATCTGTCCTTCCGTCTCCACGCCCTCGGCCACGGCGCGCAAGCCCAGGCTGCGTGCCATGCGAATCACCGCCGTGGTAATGGCGAAGTCCTGCGGATCGCTGGTCAGTCCGCGCACGAAGGCCTGGTCGATCTTCAGCTTGTCGACCGGGAAGCGCTTGAGGTAGGACAGATTGGAATAGCCGGTACCGAAATCGTCGATGGCCAGCGCCACGCCGATCTCCTTCAGGGCCTGCATCCACACGATGGAGTTTTCCGGATCGCGCATGGAGACGCTCTCCGTCAGCTCCAGCATCAGCATGCGCGGGTCGACGTCATGGACCTGCAGGGCGTGCTGCACCTGCTCCCCTATCCCCTTGCGCTCGAACTGCGAGCCGGAGACATTGATCGCCACCGGCACCAGCGGCACTTCCGCATCGCGCCATTCGGCGATCTGGCGACACACCTCGTTCAGGGTCCAGTCGCCGATCGCCAGTATCAGTTCGCTCTCCTCGGAAAATGGAATGAAACTGCCCGCCCCCATCATGCCGAATTCCGGCGACTGCCAGCGGATCAATGCCTCCATGCCCACCACGCGCCCCGTCTGCAGGCAGATCTGCGGCTGGTAGTGCATGACGAATTCATTGTTCTGCAAGGCGCGCTGCAGCAGCTTTTCCAGCCGCAGATGGTCGTCGATGCGGCTCTGCATCTGCGGCGTGAAGAACTGGTAGTTGTTGCGGCCGATCTCCTTGGCGCGGTACATGGCGATGTCGGCCCGCTGCAGCAGCTCGTCCGCCTCCAGGCCGTCCTGGGGAAAGATGCTGATGCCTATGCTGCAGGTCACGCTGTGCATCTGTCCCGCGAGGCTGATCGGCGCCGCCAAGGTAGGTACGATGCGCTGCGCCAGTCCTGACAGCGAGGCCTCGTCGCTGACGCCGTCGATCAGCACGATGAACTCGTCGCCGCCCAGGCGCGCCACCGTGTCACACACGCGCACGCACTCGCCCAGGCGCGCGGCCACGGCGCACAGCAGCTCGTCGCCCGCGCCATGGCCCAGCGAGTCGTTGATGTACTTGAATTTATCCAGGTCGATGAACATCAGGCCCAGGCGCTCGCGCGAGCGGCGGGCGCGTCCGATGGCCTGGCGCAGGCGGTCCATCAGCAGGGTGCGGTTGGGCAGCCGCGTCAGCAGATCGTGCGTGGCCTGGTGCTTGAGGGCCGCCTCGTGCTCGCGCTGCTCGGTGGTGTCGCGCAGGACCAGCATCACGGCGCTGTCGTTGCCATAGCGGATAGCCGCGCCGCTGGCCTCTACTTCCACCATGCTGCCGTCCAGGCGCAGCATGCGCATGGCCAGCGGCGGCATGTCGCCGCCATCCCCCGCCTGACGCAGGCGCAGCTGCAGGTCCTCATGGCTGTCCGCATGGACCCGCGACAGCGTCGCCAGGCCGATCACGCCGCCCTCCTCGCGCTCGCCCAGCAGGCGCAGCGCGGCGGCGTTGGCGAAGGCCACCATGTCGCGCGCATGCACCAGGATGGCCAGCGGCAGCATGTCGACCAGGGCGCGGTAGCGCTGCTCGCTTTCCAGGTAGGCGCGCTCCACCAGTTTGTGCGCCTCGACCTCCTGCTGCAGGCGCTCGTTGGCCTGCCTGACCTCGGCCTGCGCCGCGCGCAGGGCCAGGTGGCTGTCCACCCGCGCCACCACCTCCGTCGTGTCGAAGGGCTTGGTGACGTAATCGACGCCGCCGGCGGCGAAGCCCACCAGCTTGTCCTCCACCTCGCTCAGGGCCGACATGAAGATGATGGGAATATCCCGCGTGGCGGGCGAGGCTTTCAGATGGCGCGCCGCTTCGTAGCCATCCATCACCGGCATCATCACGTCGAGCAGGATCAGCGAGGGCTGCAGGAACTCGACCCGCGCCAGCGCCTCGCGCCCGTCCAGCGCCACGGCCACGTCGAAGCCGTGCTGTTCAAGCGCATCGACCAGCACGCGCAGATTGGCCGGCGTGTCGTCGACGATCAGGATATGCTGCTGGCGCAGCGGCTGCTGCCGGTCGTTCATGCGCCGCCGCTTCCTTCCTGGGGTTTGATATGGGATTCCACCAGCGCCAGCACGGCCTTGGACTGGAAGTCCGCCGCCAGCCGGTCCAGCTGCTCGATGAAGGGCCGGTAGGCCGCGCCCGCGTTGCCCAGCTGGGCCGCCACCCGGCGCATTTCACTGAGCTTGCCCGCCTGCGCCAGCTGGTGCAGCTCGGCCAGGGCCTGGGCCGGCGGCGCCACCATCGCGGACGGCGTCGGCGCGGGCCCCGATGGCGAGGCAGCGGCGGCGCTGCCCGGCGCCATCGTGCGTATCCATTCCAGCTTGAGCCAGTTGCCGATTTCGCGCAGCAGTTCGTGCTCGTCGATAGGCTTGGTGAGGAAGGCGTTGGCGCCCGCCTTCATGGCGCGCTCCTCGTCTTCCGGCGTGGCGCTGGCGGAGATGATCACCACCGGCAGCTCGCGCGTGGCGGGCGCCGCGCGCAGCTGCGACGTCACCTCGCCACCGTCCATGCCCGGCATGATCATGTCCAGCAGGACCAGGTCCGGCTTGGCGGCGGCCACGTGGGCCAGCGCCACTTCGCCCGTCTCCGCCTCCTGCAGCTGGAAGTCCAGAGCGCCCAACAGATCGAGCAGCAAGGCGCGGTTGGCCACAATGTCGTCCACCACCAGGATCGTCTTGCGCGGGCCCAGATAACCCGTCACCACTTCCGGCGAACCGACGGCCGCCGCCGGCGCGTCCGCCAGATCGAGCTCGATGTCGAACCAGAAGCGGCTGCCGCGTCCCGGCGAGCTGGCCACATGCAGCTCGCCGCCCATCAGGCGCACCAGCTGGCGGCTGATGGCCAGGCCCAGGCCCGTGCCGCCCGCCCGGCGCTGATGGTCGCCCACCTGCTCGAAGGGCTGGAAGATAGTCTCCGTCTGATCGGCGGCGATGCCCACGCCCTGGTCTTCCACCTCGAAGCGCAGGCGGCGCACACCGTTCACCGCCGTGCCGCCGTCCAGCGGCGCGACGCGCAGGCTCACCTTGCCGCGATCGGTAAACTTGACGGCATTGCCCAGCAGGTTGAGCAGGACCTGGCGCAGGCGCGTCTCATCGAGGCAGACGCTGTCCGGCAGGCCGGGCGCCAGCTCCAGCTCGAAATTCAGGTATTTTTTCTCCGCCCGCACGCGCATGATGTCAGCCACCACCATCATCAGGTCGGACAGTCGGGCCGGTTTGGTGTGCAGATCCATCTTGCCCGCCTCCACCCGCGACAGGTCCAGCACGTCGTTGATCAGCGCCAGCAGATGGTGGCCGCTTTGCTGGATGGTCGCCATGCCGGACAGCTGGCCCGGCGTCATCTGCGGATCGCGGCGCAGGATTTGCGCGTAGCCGAGGATGGCGTTCAGCGGCGTGCGCAGCTCGTGGCTCATGGCGGCGAGGAAGGCGCTCTTGGCGCGGTTGGCCACTTCCGCCTTTTCCATGGCGGCGCGCAGCTCGGCGTTCACGGCCTGCAGCTCGGCGTTGACGGCGGCCAGCTGCGACGGGCTGGGAATGCGCAGCGCGGCGGGAATCAGCTTGACCAGGCCGATGGCCGTGATGACGGAAGCGACGGCCGTCACTGCCTTCAGGCTTGCAAGCAGCCAGTAGTCGGGCAGCCAGATGGTGACGATATCGACCACGTGGGTGCTGCCACAGGCGAGGATGAAAACGCCGAAGGCGACAAACATCCAGTCGAAAGGCATGTCGCGCCGGCGGCGGATCAGGTAGAGCAAGGTGATGGGGATGGTCAGGTAGGCCAGCGCGATCAGGGCGTCCGAGATCACACTGGTCCAGAGTATGGACGGCAGCCACAGAAAGCAGTGGCCGTGCGGCATAAAGCCGGCACTGTCGAACCAGGCATTGATGGTTTCCATGGCAAACCTCCGCGCGCTTTGTCGAGTCCGATTTTACCCGGCCCCTATACGTCCAGCAAGAAAGAACACCGGTTGTGCGCGGGGTGGCAAACCCGCTTTCTTGCACAAAACGAGCAAATTGCTATTGACGGGTGCGGGACGCTCCATTAAGATGCGTGCCTCTGTTGCAGAACACGTAGCAGAGAGAAGCAAGCAGTTCAGTGCCCACGTGGCGGAATTGGTAGACGCGCATGGTTCAGGTCCATGTGCCGCGAGGTGTGGGGGTTCGAGTCCCTCCGTGGGCACCACTTCTACCGGATACCGCAAAAAAGCCGCAGTCTTTCACGAGACTGCGGCTTTTTTGATTCTAGGATCCGATTCTTGTAATACACTGCTTGCAATACGCGTAATCCGTCGCCGACATGATGCAGCCGCCTTCCCCTGACCAGCCGCATTCCATCCTGATCGCCACCAGCTCGGCGTTTGACCTGAGCGCGTTCCAACACCTGCTGTCCCGCTATAGCCTGAACGTCATCGCGGCCAACCGCGGCGACACCGTGCTCACCGCTGTCATGGACGGCGGCGTGGCCATGGTGCTGCTGGACGTGACCCTGGCCGGCAGCGCCGGTTTCGAGCTGTGCCAGCGCCTGACCAGCATCTCCGGCCGTCCCCTGCCCGTGCTGCTGCTGTCGGCCGCGCCCAGCGACGACGAGCGCCACCGCGCCTTCGTCGCCGGCGCCCGCGACTACCTGCCCTTGCCGCTGCAGCCGCAGGAGACGGCCCAGCGCATCCTGGTCGAACTGGGCGTGCTGTCGCCGCCGCCGGTCGAAGTGGGCAATCCGCAGCAGGCCGGCATGGAGGTCAACTACCACACGATGATGGCCGCCTCGCCCGACGCCGTGCTGCTGGTCGACATGGATGGCTACCGCATCATCGACGTCAACCGCCGCGCGCGCATGCTGTTCGGCCTGCCGGAGGAAGAACTGCTGCGCACCACCCTGCCCACGCTGTATCCGCCCGCCCAGCCGGACGGCCGCACGTCCGCCGAGCTGGTCGAGGGCCAGATCGCCCAGGTGCTGGCGGGCGACGTGCGCGTGTTCGAGGCGACCTTCCTCCACAGCTCCGGCCGCCAGGTGGCCTGCGAATTGCGCATGGTCCAGCTCAAGCGGGGCGAGCGGCGCCTGATGCATATGCGTATCGTGGACATCACGGCCCGCAAGCAGGCCGAGGCGCTACGCGACGGCAAGAACGAGCTGATGGAGATGATCGCCCGCGGCGCCCCGCTCAGCGCGACCCTGGACAAGCTGGTGCTGCTGATCGAATCGCAGTCCGAAGGCGTGCAATGCTCGATCCTGCTGCTGGACGAGGAAAGCCAGACGGTGACGCCCGCCGCCGGGCCGAATATGCCGCCCGACTACATGGAAATGCTGCGCGGCGCCCGCATCGGTCCCGCCACCGGCTCCTGCGGCACGGCCATGTGGCGCAAGGAGCCTGTGGTGGTGGCCGATGTGCAGACCGATCCCCTGTGGGCCGACTACAAGGAGCTGGCGGCCCACCACGGCCTGCGCGCCTGCTGGGCCGTCCCCATCCTGCACGAGCAGGACAAGGTGCTGGGCAGCTTCGCCATGTACTACCGCGAAGTGCGCAGCCCGACGGCCGACGACCTCAAGCTGATCCACGCCGCCACCCACCTGGCCGGCATCGCCATCTCCACCATGCGCCGCGAGGAAGAGCTGAAGCGCCACCGCGACCACCTGGAGGAACTGGTGGCCGCCCGCACAGCTGAACTGCTCCTGGCCAAGGAGCACGCCGAGCGCGCCAGCGAGGAATTGAGCACCGCCCTGCACAACCTGAGCATGACGCAGGGCGAGCTGGTGCGGCGCGATAAGCTGGCCGCCCTGGGCGCCCTGGTGGCGGGCGTGGCGCACGAACTGAACACGCCCATCGGCAACAGCCTGATGATGGCCAGCAGCATGAGCGAGCGCACCGCCGAACTGCGCCACGACCTGGAAGCGGGCCTGCGCCGCTCGGTGCTGGAAAGCTATGTGCAGCAGGCGAGCGAGGCAGACGAAGTCGTGCTGCGCAACCTGAACCGCGCGGCCGAGCTGGTGGCCAGCTTCAAGCACATCGCCGTCGACGCGGCCAGCTCGCAACGGCGCCAGTTCGTGCTGGACCAGCAGGTGGATGAACTGGCCCAGTCGATGCGGGCAGGCGCCAGGCAGCTCTCCCTCACCGTCAAGCAGGACATCGCGCCCAACCTGAGCATGGACAGCTACCCCGGCCCCTTGAGCCAGGCCCTGGCCAATCTGTTCGAGAACAGCCTGGTGCACGGCTTCGCGGGCCGCAGCAGCGGCACGGTCACGATCCGCGCGCGGAGCAGCGCCAGCGGCGGCATCGCCCTGTCGCTGGAGGACGACGGCGTGGGCATCCCCGCCGCCAACCTGGGACGCATCTACGATCCCTTCTTCACCACGCGCCTGGGTTCGGGCGGCTCCGGACTGGGCCTGTACATCACCCACAACATCGTCTGCGGCGTGCTGGGCGGACGCATCGAAGCCTGCAGCGAAGAAGGCAAAGGCACCACCTTCACCCTATGGCTGCCCGCGACCGCGCCGTTGTAGGACACCAACATTCGTTCCCAATTGCAATTTTTGGAAGGTCTGGCCGTATAATTTATCCATAACATCGACGGGCATAGCCCGCGTCCAGGAGACACCTGCCCCGTGAAACACCCCCCAGCCCGCTCGCTGCCACTGGAGCTTGCCGCCCTGCGCAGCGAATTTCGCAGCGCGGCCACCGAACGCGCCTTCCTGGCCCACCATCTGGCCACCACCCAGGCCCAGCTGCGCGTGACCTTCCTCTTCTGCGCCGTGTTCTACATGGCTTTCGCCATCACCGACGTGGTCTGGATGGGCATGACGCAGACGGCCGCCCTGCTGGTCGGCGCGCGCCTGCTGGTGGTGATCTGCGCCCTGGCCAGCCTGTGGCTGCTGCGCCGCTATCCCCGCTCCATCGTCATTCCGCGCCGGGTGGCCAGCGCGACGGAAGTGCTGGGCGCGGCGGGCTTCCTGCTGATCGTGGCCCTGCGGCCGGGCGAGTTCTCGTTGCACGCCATCTCCATGTCCATCGTGCTGATCGTGATCTACATTTACATCCCCAACCGGCTGCTGTACGCCACGGCCATCGCCCTGCCCGCCACGGCGATCTTCGCCACCCTGGCCGCCGCCCTGGGCCATCTGCGCCTGATCGAGCTGGGCACCATGACCACCCTGCTGCTGCTGACCAATCTGTTCGGCTTCGTGGCGGCGCGCCGCTACCAGCTGCTGCTGCGCGACGAATACTGTTCGCAGAGCGTGCTGAAGAACCTGTCCGTGCGCGATCCGCTGACGGGCTGCTACAACCGGCGCCATCTGCACGAACAGCTGCTGGAAACGGAAATCTTCCGCGCCCAGCGCTACAAGCTGAGCCTGACCGTCATCATGTGCGACCTCGACCACTTCAAGAACGTCAACGACACCTATGGCCATGACGGCGGCGACGCCGTGCTGCAGATGTTCGCCGGCCTGCTGCAGTCCATGACGCGCGACAATATCGACAGCGTGGTGCGCTATGGCGGCGAGGAGTTCCTGCTGATCCTGCCGGAGACCGACTTGGCCGGCGGCGTGCTGCTGGCCGAGCGCCTGCGCCAGACCTTCGCCGCCACGCCCATCCACAGCGGTGCGCACGAAATCCACGCCACGGCCAGTTTTGGCGTGGCCAGCATCGACTTTGCCTCGGCCACCACCAGCGCACCGCACAAGGGCATGATTACAGCCGCGGACGATTTGCTGTACGCTGCGAAGAAAGGCGGCCGCAATCAGGTACGCTCCCAGCAACTAAGCCAGTGATCATGAAACTACGCAAGACCGCAGCCCTGCCGCTTCTGTTCTGCCTGCTGGCCGGCGCCATGGCCCAGGCCAAGCCCGCGCCCTGGTTCCAGTGGCGCAGCAAGGTCGACGGCCATCTCGCCTGCTCGCAAACGCCGTTGGGGCCGGGCTGGGTGAAGGACAGCGGACCGTACCGCGATAGTCATTGCGAAAAGTTAATCCTTGCTCAATAATGGGCTCGGAGCCGCCGTCGTATCAGCTTACATCCCACAACAAGGAGGAGACTGTATGTTTACGAATCCGGAACAATTTGCCAGCGCCACCAAGACTCTGTTCGAGTTCCAGCTTGAAACCTTCAACACCCTGACCAGCAAGGCCGTGCAAGGCGTGGAACAGGTGATCGCACTGAACCTGGCCACCGCCAAGTCGCAGGTGGAAGCGGGACTGGCCACCGGCAAGGAAATCAGCCAGGCCAACGATCCCAAGGCCGCCATCTCGCTGGCCGCCGCCAAGGTGCAGCCGGGTGTGGCCGGCGCTGTGGCCTACAACCAGCAGCTGACCGAGATCATCGCCGAAATCCGCGACGAGTTCACCCGCGCCGCCGACGCCCATCTGACCGAGGCCAAGAGCAATCTGAGCGCCCTGATCTGTGATGTGACCAAGAATGTGCGTCCCGGTTCGGAAAACGCCGTGCAGATCGTGAAAACGGCCATCGACAACGCCTTCAAGGGCTACGAGCAGGTGACCAAGGCCACCAAGGATGCCGTGGCGTCGGTGGAAACGCAGATCGCCAAGGCCACCGCGCTGATGGAACAGCAGGCTCAAACCGGCAATAAATGACAATTCAGGCGGGACGCGGTACACTGTATATAAATACAGTCCGCATCCCGTAATGAATCCTGTCCTGCCCAATCCCTTCTACTACCTGGAAAATTTTCATCAGGTCCTGTCCTGGATTGGCGAGCGTTACGACGACCTGCTGAACGAGGAGGAACGCGTCTTTCTCCGCGCTTTTCCCGCCCTGCCCCAGGCTTCACGCGCCCTGTTCGTGCGCATGGTGATGCGCAAGGGGACGCTGTTCCGCGCCAGCAAACTGGCTTATGCGGAAATCGGCGACGCCCATGAGGCGGCGCTGCCACTGGCTGAACTGGGCCTGATCGAACACGATCCCGCACTGACGCTGGACGAGCTGTTCGAGCTGCTGCAAAAGGGCGAAATCAGCCAGGCCTTCCAACTGGGCGCGCAAGAAAAGTCGCTGCGCAAGGCCGAGCAGCTGGAAGCGCTGCGTCCGCGCCACGGCGGCGCGCAGCGCTATTCCAGCTGGTGCAGGAATTTTGCGGACGGCGCCGACCACGCCTACCGCATTCTGGCCCAGCCCCTGTGCGACCGCCTGCGCCTTATCTTCTTCGGCAACTACCATCAGGACTGGACCGAGTTCGTGCTGTCCGACCTGGGCATCTACCAGTACGAAAAGGTGGCGTTCTCGCCCGAGGCGCGCGGCTTCCGCAACCGGCACGACATCGACGACTATCTGGCCCTGCACGCCTGCCGCGAACGCTTCATCAACGGCGACGATCCGGCCGCCGTGATCGCCGACCTGCCACCCGGCGCGGACGACAACGAATGGCTGCGCAGCCGGCGCGAAAAGCTGGTCTTCAATATCGCCCAGCATCTGGAGCAGCAGCGCGACTGGGCGCAGGCGCAGACGCTCTACCTGGCGTGCAGCTATCCCGGCGCCCGCGCGCGCGCCATCCGGGTGCTGGAAAAGGACGAGCAGTACGGCTCCGCCTACACCCTGCTGCAGATCGCCCAGCAGCAACCGGAAAGCGAGGCGGAACGCCAGCAACTGTCACGCATGGCGCCCCGCCTGGCGCGCAAGCTGGGCCACCCCAAGCCGTCCGCGACGCCGCCCGCCCAGCCGCAGCGCATCGACCTGAGCCTGCCGCCGCCGACGGAAGACTACTACGTTGAATTCGTCGTGCGCGACCACCTGCACCGCGACGAAGCGCCCGTCTACTACGTGGAAAATGCGCTGATCAACTCCCTGTTTGGCCTGCTGTGCTGGGACGCCGTGTTCAGCGCGATTCCCGGCGCCTTCTTCCATCCCTTCCATCGCGGGCCGGCCGATCTGCACAGCGCCGATTTCCCGCGCCGGCGCGCGGCGCAGTTCGCAGCCTGCTTCGCGCAGCTGGAAACGGGCCAATACCGCGACACGATCCGCGCCAACTTCGCCGCCAAGTTCAACCTGCAATCGCCCTTCGTCTACTGGGAGACGCTGGACGCAGCGCTGCTGGAACTGGCGCTGGACTGCATCCCGCCGTCGCATCTGCAACGCGCCTTCGAGCGCATCCTGTCCGACATCAAGGCCAACCGCAGCGGCTTCCCAGATCTGATCCAGTTCTGGCCCGCCGAACGGCGCTACAACATGATCGAAGTCAAAGGCCCAGGCGACCGCCTGCAGGACAACCAGCTGCGCTGGATCGACTACTGCGCCACGCACCAGATGCCGGTGTCGGTCTGCTATCTGCAATGGTCGGAATGAGCGAGCCCCGTTATACCATCGCCGTGCGCGCGCTGTGCGAGTTCACCGCCAAGGCGGGCGATCTCGATCTGCGCTTCACGCCCTCGCCCACGGCGCAGGAAGGCATCGCCGGCCACGCCATCGTGGCCTCGCGCCGAGGCGACGATTATGTGAGCGAGATTCCCCTGTCCGGCGACTTCGGCCCGCTGCATGTGCGCGGCCGCGCGGACGGCTACGATCCGCGCCGCAAGCAGCTGGAGGAAATCAAGACCTATCGGGGCGACCTGAAAAAGCTGCCGGACAATCACCGCCATCTGCACTGGGCGCAGATCAAGATCTACGGCCACCTGCTGTGCGCGGAGGAAGGCCTGGACAAGCTGCGCCTGGCGCTGGTCTATTTCGACATCGGCAGCCAGAAAGAAACCGTGCTGCGCGAGGAATACAGCGCGGACGATCTGCGCGCCTACTTCGAGCAGCAGTGCGGCCTGTTCCTGTCGTGGGCGCAGCAGGAGCTGGCCCACCGCGAGCAGCGCGACTTGCAGCTCAAGGCGATGCGCTTTCCCCATGCCGATTTCCGTCCCGGACAGCGGCAACTGGCGGAGGCCATGTACAAGGCCAGCAATCGCGGCGTATGCCTGCTGGCGCAGGCGCCGACCGGCATCGGCAAGACGGTCGGCAGCCTGTTCCCCATGCTGAAGGCGAGCGCGGAACACGGCATCGACAAGGTCTTCTTCCTCGCCGCGAAAACTTCCGGCCGCCAGATGGCGCTGGACGCGGTGGATGTGATCCGGCGCGGCGCGCCATTGCTGCCCTTGCGCACGCTGGAGCTGGCGGCCAAGACGACCGCCTGCGAGCATCCCGACAAGGCCTGCCACGGCGAGTCCTGCCCGCTGGCGCGCGGCTTCTACGACCGCCTTCCCGCCGCCCGCGCCGCCGCGCTGGCCGACGGGCGTTCGCTCGAACGCGCCGCGCTGCGCGAGATCGCCCTGGCGCACAACGTCTGCCCCTACTACCTGGGCAGCGAGCTGGCGCGCTGGGCCGACGTCATCATCGGCGACTACAACTACTACTTCGACATCAGCGCCATGCTGCACAGCCTGACGCAGATGAACGAATGGAAGGTCAATGTGCTGGTGGACGAAGCGCACAACATGGTCTCGCGCGCCCGCATGATGTATTCCGCCGAAATGGACCACGCCAGCCTGCGCCTGCTGCGCAAAGCCGTGCCCGAGGCGCTGAAGAAGCCGCTGGACCGCATCCACCGCCAGTGGAATCAGCTGGAAAAAGACCAGGAAGCCGACTACGAAGCCTATCCCGTCCTGCCGGAGAAGTTCATGATCGCCCTGCAAACGGCGACAACGGCCATCGGTGATTACATGGCCGAGCATCCGAGCTACGTCGATCCCGACCTGCAAGGCTTCTACTTCAACGCCCTGCTGTTCGGCCGCCTGGCCGACAGCTTTGGCGAGCACTCGCTGTTCGACATGGAGAAGAAGGCCGCCGCCCGCGCCAGCCATACCGATTCGCTGCTCTGCATCCGTAATATCGTCCCCGCGCCCTTCCTCAAGCCGCGCTTTGAAAGCACGCACACGACGGCGCTGTTCTCGGCCACGCTCAGTCCCTGGAACTACTTCAGCGACACGCTCGGCATGCCGGCATCGACCGCCTGGGTCGACGTGGAATCGCCCTTCGTCGCGGAGCAGCTGTCGGTGCAGGTGGCAAGCCACATCTCCACCCGCTACCAGCACCGCAGCCAGTCGCTGGCGCCGATCGCGGAGCTGATGGGCGCACAGTACGCCCGCCAGCCTGGCAACTACCTGGCCTTCTTCAGCAGCTTCGATTACATGGAAAAGGCGGCGGCCCTGTTCGAGCAACACCATCCACAAGTCCCCGTCTGGCGCCAGTCGCGCCGCATGGACGAGGCGGAGCGCGCCCAGTTCCTGGCCCGCTTTACGCCGGAAAGCCGGGGCATAGGCTTCGCCGTGCTGGGCGGCTCCTTCGGCGAAGGGGTGGACTTGCCCGGCGCGCGCCTGATCGGCGCCTTCATCGCCACGCTCGGCCTGCCGCAGATTAATCCCGTCAACGAGCAGATTCGCCTGCGCATGGAGACCATCTTCGGCGCCGGCTACGACTACACCTATCTCTATCCGGGGATGCAGAAGGTGGTGCAGGCGGCGGGCCGCGTGATCCGCACCCAGTCCGACCAGGGCACCGTCTACCTGATCGACGACCGCTTCGGCAGGCCGGAAATCCAGCAGCTTATGCCCGCCTGGTGGCGCATCGACAGCGCGAAAAAAAACTCACCCGCCATGGAGTGAGTTCTTTTTCTTCCGGTGCCATTCAGAAGCGGCCGTTGCCGACTTTCTGCTCGAAGACCAGCATGCCCCATCCGAGCTGGCGCCGGATTTCTTCCGGCGGCGGAGGTGGTTTGGCGGCAGCCGATCTGCGCTCAAGGTACTGGCGTACCAGGTACTTCGATGGATGATTTATTTGTGCCATGATGACCTCGTTGTGGGTGCGAACATCGCAAGATCATCTTAGTACCGCAGCCCCGTGCACACCGTACGATGACGCACGCAGGCCAGCCTTATAGCTTTTGCTGCAGGAACTCGAGGAAGCAGCTGATGCGTTGCGCCAGCTGCGTGTTGCGGTAATAGACGGCGTGGATCTGCTGGCGATAGCCGGTCGAATGCTCCTCCAGCACGCGCACCAGGCGGCCCGCCGCGATATCGGCGCGCGTCATGAAGTCTGACAGGCAGACGACGCCCTGCCCCGCCAGCGCCAGCTGGCGCAAGGTCTCGCCGCTGGAGGCGGCCAGCGCGGGCGTAATCTGCAGGCTGTTGCCGCCCTCATGGCGCAGCGGCCACAGATTACCCGCCTCGTACTGCACGAAGCCGAGCAAGCTGTGCTTGCCCAGATCGCCGGGCGTCTGCGGCGTGCCGTGGCGGCGCAGGTAATCGGGACTGGCCAGCACATGCAGCTTGCTGGAACTGAGGGGACGCGCATGCAAGGTCGAATCGGTCAGCGCACCGATGCGGATCGCGACGTCGGTCCGATGCTCGATCAGGTCCGCGATCTGGTCGTTGCTGCTCAATTCCAGCCGGATATCGGGATACAGGGAGCGGAATTCCGCTACGTGCGGCACCACACAATGCAGCATGAAGGGAGAGGCCGCGTCCACGCACAGGCGGCCGGCGGGCTTCTGGTGGCGGATACGGATGGTCTCTTCAGCTTCCTCCATCGCCGCCAGGATGGCGCGCGCTTTTTCGAGGAAAACGTGGCCTTCTTCCGTCAGCTCCATGCGGCGCGTGGTGCGGGTCAGCAGCGAGGTCGCCAGCTTATCTTCCAGCCGGGAGAGCGCGCGGCTGACGCCGGATGTGGTCTGCCCCAGGTGGACAGAGGCCGCGCTCAGGGTGCCGCTGTCGATTACGGCGACGAAGGTCTTCAGGTCGTCGGAATTGATGTCCAAGATCGCACTTTAACTTCAATTACAAGAGCATTGATCCTAGCATGGGGGAAATTTATTAGAAGCAATGTTACAAATAGATTCATTTGACGGCGCCGGCGCTGGTGACGTTGCACAGGACAGTCCGTTGCGCCCCGTCTACGATACGCTTCAGTAGTAAACAATTAATTTTTTGCTAGCTGCTACCTTAACAAGGTTGGCAAACAATAATAATTGTATTTTCAGCAGGAAATGTTGTGTTGATATTGTCTGCCGACACGGGCGTTGTTCTTTCTCAATTGAGGGGTACCAACATGAAGAAAAACCAATTGCGTCTGGCGGCGGGCGTTCTGCTGCTGACGGGAGGCTTGTTGTCCAGTGTGACAGCGAGGGCCGATACCGTCACCTTGGCTCCATTCGATCCCAGCGGCAACGTCACCTTCGGGATGACGCATTTCGCCGGATCGTACGTAGATGATTTCCTGTTCAGTATTAGCAGCGCAATGCTTGGGCATGCCAGCGGCACCGCCGCGGTCGGCACGGCCTGGGCCTTGCCTGACCCGGTGGACAACTATGCCATCAGCGACATCAAGTTCTTTATGGTCAATCCGGATAGCAGCCATACCGATATCGCGACCACCTTCAATCCCGCAACCCTGCGTTTCCATGCCAACGGACCGCTGGCGGCAGGCATTTACGGTATTGAAGTCACGGGCATGACCACACTCCCAGCCACCGGCGGCTCGTATGCAGGCAATCTGAACGTGATGACCACGCCTGTGCCGGAACCGGCCACATACCTGATGCTCGCCGTCGGCGTGGGCCTGCTGGGCCTGACGCGCCGCGACAAGGCGCAGGATAAGTTCAGCTGAGGTTTGGCTGACTTCTGTCACCCGCAGCATATGGCCGCTCCGCCTGGAGCGGCTTTTTTTTGCCCTCAGCGGCACATCTGGGACCAGGAAGCCTCGAACTCGGCCGGCGCCACATCCTGCGCCATCAGGGTCAGGTCGCGCGCCACGGAAATGTAGCGCTGGTAGCCGATGTAGGCGCCAAACGCATCCTTGGCATTGACCTCGCCACAAGGCGCGCCCTTCTTGCCGATGAACTGGTTGCGGAACAGAGCCGCGTCTGGCTCGCGCACTTTTTCGCGCACATATTTTTCGGCCAGCCGGGTCAAGGTGGCCTCTTCGTCGCGCCGCTTCTCTTCTTCCGTCTTGCCGCAAGCGGCCAGCCCCGCGCACAAGGCGAGCACCAAGCCCCAGGCCATGGCATGCGCCACGTCTGTCTTCATATGATCTGCCCTGAAAGTAAAAATTTCATAATATTTTTATTTTTGCAATTATAGCTTGCCTGAACTAACTCTGCCATTAACGCAGCAGGCGCCTGCGTTGTTGACCAGAATAAGATTTGCTACTATCGCTTCCCTCACAAAACAATACAGGAGTACCCATGCTGCCGCAAAAACCCGTCCAATTCATGAAGCTGCTGTTCGGCTTCGCCCTGATGCTGGCAGCCGGCGCGCAGGCGGCCGCCGCTGACACGGCGCCCAAGGCCAATGTGGTGATCCTCGCCACCGGCGGCACCATCGCCGGCAGCGGCGCCACCAGCACCACGACGGTCGGCTACACGGCCGCCACCGTGGGCGTGGACAACCTGATCAAGGCCGTGCCGGAACTGGCCAAGGTGGCCAACGTCAAAGGCGAGCAGGTGTTCCAGATCGCCAGCGAGAACATGAGCAACGAGCACTGGCTGACCCTGGCCAAGCGCGTCAACGCCCTGCTGGCGCAGCGCGACGTGGACGGCATCGTCATCACCCACGGCACCGATACGCTGGAAGAGACGGCCTACTTCCTCGACCTGACCGTCAAGAGCAAGAAGCCGGTGGTAGTGGTCGGCGCCATGCGTCCTTCCACCGCGATTTCGGCCGACGGCCCCATCAACCTGTACAACGCCGTGATGCTGGCCGCCAGCCAAGAGGCGATCGGCAAAGGCGTGATGGTGGCGCTGAACGACCAGATCCACGCCGCGCGCGAAGTGACCAAGACCAATACCTCGACCTTGGACACCTTCAAGACCACCGAGCTGGGCATGCTGGGCTACTTCCAGGGCAACAAGGTTCACTTTTACCGCCAGTCGACCCGCAAGAACACGGCCGATACGGAATTTGACGTGAGCAATCTGCAGTCGCTGCCGCAGGTGGACATCGTCTACGGCTACGCGAATATGGGTCCGGTGGCGCTGAACGCGCTGGTGGCGGCTGGCGCCAAGGGCATCATCCACGCCGGCGTGGGCGACGGCAGCCTGGCTGCCAAGGTAGTGCCTTCGCTGCAGGCGGCCCGCAAGCAAGGCGTGGTGATCGTGCGCGCGGCCCGCGTGGGCCAGGGCATCGTGGCCCGCAACGGCGAAGCCAACGACGACGAACTGGACACCGTCGTGGCCGACACCCTCAACGCGCAGAAAGCGCGCATCCTGCTGATGCTGGCCCTGACCAGGACCAGCGACAGCAAGGAAATCCAGCGCATGTTCTACACCTACTGATTGCTCAGTAGTCAGGGCCAGGCGGGACGCCGCATCTTGAACAGGGCGTCCTGCGTGATCTCGAAATAATCCGCCGGTCCGCCGCCGCGCAAGATGGGGCGGGCCGCCGCGGTGTCGTAAATGCCGTTGCGCAGCAGCTCAGGCGCGATGTGCACTCCCACCACCTCCCCCATAATCAGCCAGCTGTCCACTTCCTCGCCCGCCGCGTTCTGCAGGTGGATGATCTGCGTGCGCTTGCATTCGAAGGACACCAGCGCCTCGCCCACGCGCGGCACGTCGACCACGCGCGAGGGCGCGGGCGTCAGGCCGGCCAGCTCGAATTCATTGACCTCCGGCGGCGCGGGCGCGCAGCTGGCGTTCATCGCGTCGGCCAGCGGGCGCGTCACCAGGTTCCAGACGAATTCGCCATGCTGCTCGATATTGCGCAGCGAATCCTTACGGCCGATGCTGGCAAAGCCGATCAGGGGCGGCGTGTAGTTGAAGCCGTTGAAAAAGCTGTAGGGCGCCAGGTTCAGCACGCCGTCCGCGCTGCGCGAGGAAATCCAGCCTATGGGACGCGGCCCCACGATGGCGTTGAAAGGATCGTGCGGCAGGCCATGGCCTTGCGCGGGCTGGTAAAAATAGCGGTCGCTCATGTGGGTTCACCTTGAATCAAGTAGCGAAATTGTCGCACAGGCACGGCGCTGACCGTGCCAGAAACACTGGAAATACAGTAGAAACAATTTATACAAACCTGGCCTTGTACTGCCGGAGCGCGGCGCATACGCTGGAAGGTATGCTTATTTCATCGCTTCAGTTTCACATTTTGCCTGAGCCGCCCACCGCCAAGATGCTGACGGCTTTTCGTAAAGACGCCGGCTGGTCCATCAGTATCAAGGAAGGAACTTTGCACGATCCCAAGGCCAATGTGCAGTGGGCCGCCGTAGAATCCGGCCAGCGCCGCCTGGGCATCGTGCGGCTGGAGCTGGCGCCGCCCGAGTTTTGCTATGTTGGCGATCTGATCATCAACAGCAAGTTCCGCGGCCAGGGGATAGGCCAGTGGTTTATCCAGCGTATAGAACAGTACTGCCGCACGGTGGGCATCAAGCGCATGATGCTGCAGCCGGAACACGGAACGGAAGATTTTTATGCGCGGCTGTCTTTCACGCGCGATCCCTACGTGCCAAATTTTTTAAGAAAAGATATCAATCCTCTGCTGCCGAGGATGTTCCTTCCACAAAGTTGAGGCTGCCGCGCCTCTCTTGCGGAGCCTGCGGGCTCCGTTTTTTTTTGCCGGCGGCGGCCGGAAATATGTTCAAGCGCTTGCTTTGTAACCCCGATTGCCGCACTATTGGTGATAATCATGCCAAAAAAACCATCAAGGGACACAAGATGAGCGACTACCACCAAGCCAGCCTGCCACTGCTCCAGAGCCTGGAGCCGGGCGAAGCCGACGTCCAGGCCATCCTGGCCGCCTTCGACAGCCAAGGCCAGACCGCCCTGCGCTGGCGCGAATCGACGGCGGCCGAGCGCATCGCCCGCGTCAAGCGCCTGCGCGACGCCATGCTGGCCCAGCGCGAAGCCTTCTACGCCGCCTTCGCCCAGGATTACCGCAAGTCGCCAGCCGAGGTGGAAGCGTCCGAATTCCTGCCCGTGATGGACGAGATCCGCCATGTGCTGGGCCGCCTCAAGCGCTGGATGAAGCCGCAGCACCGCTGGCCCACCTCCACCATGCTGGGCACCTCCGCCTCCGTGCAATACCAGCCGCGCGGACGGGTGCTGATCATCGCGCCGTGGAATTATCCGCTGGGCCTGTGCTTCGGTCCGCTGGTGTCGGCTCTGGCGGCGGGCAATACGGCCATCATCAAGCCGTCGGAAATGACGCCGGCCGTCTCCGCCCTGATGGGACGCATCATCGCCGAAGTCTTCCCGGCCAACGAGGTGGCCCTGTTCGAGGGCGCGCAGCCCACGTCCCACGCCCTGCTGCAACTGCCCTTCGACCACATCTTCTTCACCGGTTCGCCCGCCGTGGGCAAGCTGGTGATGGCGGCGGCCGCCAGGAACCTCACCAGCGTGACGCTGGAACTGGGCGGCAAATCGCCCACCATCATCGATGAGACGGCCGACCTGAACATGGCGGCGGAAACCCTGATGTGGGGTAAGTTCATCAACAACGGCCAGACCTGCGTGGCGCCGGACTATGTCTACGTGCACGCCTCGGTCAAGGACGCCTTCGTGGCGGCCTGCCGCCGCGTGCTGCAGCAGCGCTACGGCGCCACGGCGGACGCGCAAAAGAGCAGCCCCGACCTGACGCGCATCGTCAACCAGCGCCACACCAAGCGCGTGATGAAGCTGCTGTCCGACGCCGTGCAGCGCGGCGCCAAGGTCAGCATGGGTGGTGAAACGGACGAGTCGCAATGCTATGTGGCGCCTACCATCCTGGAGAATATTCCCGCCGGCGCGGAGATTTTGTCGGAAGAGATTTTTGGCCCGCTGCTGCCAGTGATGCCCTATACCTCGCTGGACCAGGTCATCGCCGAGATCAACGCCGCGCCGAAGCCGCTGGCCCTGTATGTCTGGAGCCGCAACAAGGCCAACACCCAGCGCGTGCTGACACGGACCAGCTCGGGCGGCGCCTGCGTCAACCACTGCGTGGCCCACTTCGCGCACGGCAACCTGCCGTTTGGCGGCGTGAACAATTCGGGCATCGGCAATGCGCACGGCGAGTATGGCTTCAAGGCCTTCTCGCACGAACGCGCCGTGCTGCGCGCGACGCCGCTGATGCTGATCAAGATGTTCTTCCCGCCGTACACCAAGACCCGTACCAGCCTGATCCGCGCCGTGGTCGACTCGCTGCGCCTGCCGATGCTGTGACGGTTGTTAACAGATTCTGTGGATAAGCTTGTTAACAAGCGTCCCGCCTTCGGCTCAAGCATCTGTTTTTAAAGGAAAAAGCGCCGCTGCGACAAATTGACGCAGCGGCGAACTTATCCACCATGCGCCACCGCGCGCCAGCGTGAGACGCCGCAGCAAAGAGTCGCGCACCGTGGGCATACCACGGCCGCCCTCCCTCGACGATACTGTCTACAAGGAGGTAGTAATCATGACTCAAGTAACGATGTACAGCAGCAAGGTTTGCGCGTTTTGCGCCATGGCGAAGAAACTGCTCGCCGTGAAGGGCATCACGCCGGTGGAGATCGACGTCAGCCACGATCCGCAACTGCTACGCGAAATGATGGAACGTACCGGCCGCCGCACGGTGCCGCAGATTTACATCGGCGACACCCATGTGGGTGGCTATGACGACCTGGTGGCCCTGGAACGCAAGGGCGGCCTGGCCAGCCTTCTTTAAGCCGGCTGCGGCTGCGCCGTCATGCGGCGCAGCACATGCAGGTAGCCTGGCTCCATCGTCGCCCGTTCATACGCACCCTGCTCCACCAGCCAGCGGTGCAGGTCCGGCAAGCGGTGCATGGGAACGGTGGGCGCCAGGTGATGTTCGAAATGGAAGTTCACGCGGTTTGGCGCCACCGTCAGCCGCTCCCACCAAGCCGCACGGACAGTGCGCGTATTCATCCACATATCGCTGCTGCGCGTGCCCGCCAGCGCCCCATGTTCCGCCGCGTTGCGGATACGGCTGAACAGCATATAGGCCGTCATCCATGACGCGGGCCACAGCAGATAGGCCCAGGCATTCCCCGCCGCCCAGCACAGCGCCAGCATGGCCAGGTTGACCAGCGCGATGCGCCACATCTTGCGCAGGCCGTAGAATTTCACCAGTCCCAGCATGGTGCGCACGCCCGAGCGGCCCGTCAGGTCGCGGCCGAACTTGCGCAGCATGGAGCGCTTGCTGACGGGGTAGTTGGCGTAGTTGCCCAGGTCCGGGTCCTGCTCCGTGCCCGTGTTGACGTGGTGCGTCATGTGATAGCCGCGATACATCTTCAGGTCCACGAACACGGGCGCGCCGCACAGCCAGGTGCCCACCCACTCGCCCAGATCGGGCGAGGCGAACAGCGAACGGTGCGCGCATTCATGGGTCAGGATACCCAGTCCCAGTTGGCGCCCGCCCAGCACGATTATCGCCGGCAGCACCGTGTACCAAGCGGGATGCCACATCACCAGCGCAAACGCCGCCACGATCATCGCCCAGTTGACGGCCAGGATGCGCCAGCCCTGCCAGTTCGACTTGGCCAGGAAGGGTTTCAGATCGTCGCGCGGTATCGTATTCCAGCTCACGGCCATGGTGGCTCCCCTAATTCGTTCTGGCCTTATTAGAGCATTTTTGGCATGCTTATCGTTGTGATGAACCGCCAATAAATTGATATGAATGTAAAGCTGGCCATCGTCCTGCCGCCGCGCTTCTGGGCCGGGGCCGTATTCCTGATGCAGGAGCTGCTGGCGATCGCCGGCACGCTGCGCAGCCATCGCACCGATATCGCGGCCAGCGCCCTGTTCGATGTGCGTCTGCTGGGGAGTACGCGCCAGGCTGTGCGCAGCTTTACCGGGCCGGCCATCATGCCCGACGTCTCCGTGCGCGACAGGAGCCGCTACGATGTGGTCATCCTGCCGCCCCAGTTTGCGCCCACGGGCGAGCTGGAGCCGGGCGAAGCGGCGCTGGCGAAGTGGATCGCGCAGCAGCACCGGCAAGGCGCGCTGGTCATCAGCCTCAGCGGCGCCGTGCTGCTGGCAAAGACGGGACTGCTCGACGGCCAGCCGGCGACGGGACTGCAAAGCGAACAAGCCATCTTCGCCGGCTATTTTCCCGGCGTGCGTTTCAGCCCCAATTTGAAGATTGTCGTGAACGGCCAGCTGATCTGCGCGGGCGGGATCAATCCCACAGCCGATGTCTGCGCCTATATTGTCGAGCGCTATTACGGCAAGCGCGTGGCGCGCAAGTTTATCCGCCATACGGCGACCGAATCGCTGGACAGCGGCGAACGGCTGGCCGTGTGGAGCAGCCGCTACAAGCAGCACCAGGATGCCCGCATCGTCCTGGTCCAGCAGACGATTGAAAGCAGCCTGGCGCAGACGCCCTCGCTGGCCGCGCTGGCGCATGCGGCGCATCTGAGCGAGCGCACCTTGTCGCGCCGGTTTGCGGAGATGACGGGCATCAGCCTGCGTCGCTATATCGCCATCTGCCGCCTGGAGATGGCGCGCATCCTGCTGCGCGATAGCCGCGACCCGCTGGTGCTGGTGGCGCAGCAGTGCGGCTACGGCAGCGTCAGCTCACTGGTGCACGCTTTTACGGCCGAGCACGGCGTCAGCCCGCAGCGCTACCGGCATGATCCGAGTCAAAGCGGAGCGCATTGACATTGCCAGGCTGGAGGCGAATGATTCAAGGATGAACGCCACCGACAAAGATTATATCGACGCGAGGCTGGAGGCGACGGTCGCGAGATTCGCGGGCGAGCTGAATGCCCATGAGCTGACCCTGAACGGCCGGCTGGACGCGCTTGCGCAAACCATGACCGCCGGATTCAAGTCACTTCACGAGGAGATAGAAACCCGGGCCTTGCGCAATGAAGCCTACATCGCCCAGGTTGAAGCGAACGTTCACAAGGCAATTGCAAATCTCATCAAGTGGGTGGTGGCAACCGTACTGGGCAGCATGGTCGGCACCATCTCCATCATGTCCTTCCTGGTGACGAACGCGGCGCCCAAAACGCCGAACGTCCCCATCATCGTGTACGCGCAGCCGGCTCCGGCGCCACAGCAGGCGCCCAAGCCCTAGTCCTGGTATTAGCGGCGGCCGGGCAGCAGCGCCAGCGAGCGGCCTTCCAGCTTGAAGGTGCTGACCATCTCTTCCAGCGACGCCGCCTGTTCCTGCAGCGCGCCCGCCGCAGCGGCGGCCTCTTCCACCAGCGCCGCGTTCTGCTGCGTCACCTCGTCCATCTGCACGATGGCCTGGTTGATCTGGTTGATCCCTTCGCTCTGCTCCTCGCCTGCCACCATGATTTCGCTCATGATGCCGGTGACGCGCCCCACGCTGCTGACGATCTCATCCATCGTCGCGCCAGCCTTGTTCACCAGCTGTGAACCCGCTTCCACCTGCTCGGCGGAGGCCGTGATCAGCTCCTTGATCTCCTTCGCCGCAGCAGCCGAGCGCTGCGCCAGGTTGCGCACCTCGGTCGCCACCACGGCAAAGCCGCGTCCCTGCTCGCCCGCGCGCGCCGCTTCCACGGCGGCGTTCAGGGCCAGGATATTGGTCTGGAAGGCGATGCCGTCGATGACGGCGATGATGTCCACGATCTTGCGCGCCGAGGCGTCGATGGAAGCCATGGTCTGCACCACCTGCGACACTACCGTGCCGCCCTGCCCCGCCACGTCCGACGCGGACAGCGCCAGCTGGTTGGCCTGGCGCGCGTTGTCGGCGTTGTGGCGCACGGTCGCGGTCAGCTGCTCCAGCGAAGACGCCGTCTCCTCCAGCGTCGCCGCCTGGTTCTCGGTGCGGCGCGACAGGTCCAGGTTGCCGTCCGCGATTTCCTTGCTGGCGGCGGCGATGGCGCCGCTGCCGTCGCGGATATTGCGCACCGTGCCCGCCATCTGCTCCTGCATCTTGCTCAGGCCGCGCATCAGGCGGCCCATCTCGTCGTCGCGGTCGACGGCGATGTGGTTGTCCAGCTTTCCGCCGGCGATGGCGTCGAAGTGCTCCAGCGCGGCCGACAGGGGACGCAGAATGGCGCGCAGCAGCGCCACGCTGGAAAACACGATCAGCGCCGCGCTCACCGCCAGCGCGATCAGCAGGCCCAGACGGAAGCTGCCGAAGAAGGCCTGGTTGGCGCCATACTCGCCTTCCGCCGCCTTGAATTGATAGCCCTCCAGCTTGGTGGCGGCGCCGTCATACGCGCCGTACAGCGAGGTCAGCTTCTTCATCACCAGTTCGTCGACCGTGGCGGTATCCTTCGCCACCAGCGCCTTTTCCACCGCGCGCAAGCTCTCGATATAGGCGCCGCGCTTGGTGTCCAGATCGGTGGCCAGTTCCTTTTCGTCGGCGCCCATGGGCAGGGCCAGATAATCCTTCCACGCCTTGTCCGACTGGGTGGTGAAGCCTTCGGCGCGGTCCAGCGTCTTTTGCAGATCGGCCGCATCCGGATGGAAAACGCCGCGGTCGATGGTGAAGCGCGTGCGGGACAGGAAATTCTTGGCGTTGCTCAGCGCAATCGACGAGGCCAGCTCATTCGAGTACACATCTTTCAGCGCCAGGTTGACCGTGCTGATACCGAACAGGCTGACGCCGCCAATGGCAACGATCAGGGTGCCGATCAGCGACAGGGTCGCGATCAGGCGCATGCGTATGGAGAGATGTGTCAACATTATTATTTACCAAAAGAACTGAGTGGATTAATACCGTAACTCATCATTATGCCTTGCCGCAGAGCACAATAAAATACTTTTTGGAAACGAAATGTATATGGCCTGACCTGAGGGAATCGAACCCCCGACCCGCAGCTTAGAAGGTCCCATGTTACTATGTAAGAATTTGATTTTAAACATATTTTTCTAAATTTTTCAGAATTTTTGGTGTGCCACCTGCCACATTTGTGGCTTTTTATGCAATCTCAGAACAAAGCCTTATATAGCAAGGCTTTGCTTGTCTCAAAGCTCCCGCCCAAAAGGCAGATGCTCACTGCCAAAAAAATGTATGAATGGCTACGAATTGTGGGACAAACGTTCATGACACCGCCATTCGTTCACATGCAGCGCCGCTGCTTGGGCTTGTGAGATTTCGCGTATTTTTCAGATGAGCAAGATGTTATCCTCTGCTCACCGGCCAAGTTCGGCCAAATGCCGACATCGGGACGGAAGGGTAAGCCCGTTTCATCTAGCAAAAACTCGCCGTTATAATTGAGCATCTAAACATAGCGAGAAATCTAAATGCAAGCACATGCCGAAGGTCGAGTAATTACTCCCCCAAGCAATTCCTCATGGCGCTGCCGTCAATTTGTTTTGGCTAGCTTGACACGTGCGAACGAGCATGTGGACGTCGCCTACGCTGCCGCTTTGGGAATTCAACAATATGATCCAAACAATCCAGATCAGCAAGACCTTGTGCGAGCGGCCATCACGTCTCTCAGGAAACAGCAACGTGCAGTGCTCAGCGCGCTTAGCCAGCACCCGAACATTACTCCAGAGCTGTATGCCCCAATTGAGGCAGCGAATACTGCCTTAGCAGCTATGCATAATATCAAGCAGGTGCTGACCAATTTCGCGCAGCTTTGCACTCCCGAATACTCGCTTGCATTAGGGTGGGCTGCAAATGTTCTGCCTTCCTCTGGTCACTCTATCAACGACCAAGAGACTGCTCAAATTCTCAATGACGTCATTTTTCTGAAAGCTCGCCTAACGTCTCTGCGATTTCCTCCTGCCGTATACGCTTTCCTAGAGCAGTTGCTAAAGGAACTTGAGGAAGGAATCATCGCGGCAAGCTTTGAAGGCGTGGATTCGCTGCATCGCGCATGCAGAAATGCAGTTTCGGAGATAGCTGATGCGGAGGAACAACTTCGCGCCGCAGAGCCTAATTTAAAGGCAATTATATACTTAAGTGGACAGGGTGCTGTGACTTTTCGGGAGAATTCTCATGTAACTAACATGAGAAGATTCAATCCCCATAATTCATTAGCAAAGGAGTCCAGATGAAACAAGCTATCCTCGTCGTAGAACTGCCCGCATACCCTTACAAATCCGCTGAGGTAACGCAGGCAGTAGAACGTATAGAGCATGCAGCCAAAGAAATATTAGAGCAATCCTCAGGCAGTGATACGCTTGGTGCAGGTGCGTGGCTGATTTCTTTGCTGCCCAGCCTGCCGTTCCTAGCGGAGGTAGTTCAAATTTGCGAGAAAAATGGATTCCCATACAAATACACCTTCCTTGATGATGAACTGAAGTGGGAGAAGCGAGGAATGCCGCTCACCGATAGGAATCTATCCTAAGCCCTGCTGGCCTCTGCATGATCCATGGATTTCCGTTTTGGGGAATGCGACAATCCCCTCTTAACAACTAAATTGAGAGGGGAAGATGGGGCTGCGTGAGCGACTTGATGAGTGGTGGAACGGGAAAAAGAAGGTTGTCGAGGGGCGTCTTATTGAGGGTACTTTTAGCACCATTCTCCCTCATGTTGTGCAAGAGCCGCCTCATAAGGCGGCCATCTTTATCAAGAGATGCGTGAATGCGACATCATCTTCATGGAAGCTTATTTACAGGCTCTCCATAGTTCTTGTCGTCATCACCGGGGTTATCTCCAACATTGACAAAATACAAGAGTTTTTGCGTCCGTTTTTCATCGCCCGACCGGCTAAAAGCGTAGCCACCGATCCAAGCGAAGATAACGCTGACAAGCCATCCTCCGGGTCCCCTAAGAAAGTCCAGCATGTTCAATCTCCATCTACGGCAGAGGCCGCAAAAAGCATTCAGTATGGAGATACGAAGGGCGGCGGGAAGTAAGCGTTTTCCAGCTAAGCCCTGGGTCGCACTTTTCTGCCCGGTTGTTTTTTGCTTTCAGGGTCAGCCTTGTCTAGCGTGGCATCCTTTTCGTTAGCGATTTCCTTGATGGACTTCTTGGGCGTATTAGCTATTCGCCGCAATGCCTCCTGAAATCCGATATCTGACTTCACCGGCTTTTCGTTCATAACGCCTCATTTTGCGATCAGTGCTTTGTAGGTCAGCGTGCGGCCTACGGTCGATTTGAGCAGGGCATTCACGCGCTCACCTTCGCCCATCTTACGGGAGTTCCAGCGCCATGCAAACATGCGCAGGTATGCGTCTATGTGCTTGTCGCTGGCCTTGTGGTAGACGCCGATGATGGCGCGCTTGAAGTGGCTGAAAGCGCCTTCAATCGTGTTGGTGTAGTTCACGCCGCGAACGTATTCGCCTGCGCGATGCTTGACGATGGAATGCTCGTAGTGATGCTTCATCCAGTTGTACTGTGCGCCTTCGTCGGTATTGACCTTGGCAGTCGTGCAGACGTTCGCCATAACGACAGGCTGGATGCTCTTGGTATTGCCAGCTTCGATCACGTCCATGCGCAGGTTGCCGTCGCGCTCGATCATTCCCAGCACAACGGTTTTCGTCTTAGCGGAGCCGCCGCCTTGCGTACCCTGAGTGCGCTTGCTGGCGTGCTTGTTCTTCTCTTTGCCGCCCACGTAGGTTTCATCAATCTCCACCGTGCCGGTCATAGGCTCAGTGCGATCAACCTCTATAGCGGCGCGGATACGGTGCAGCATGTACCATGCCGACTTTTGCGTGATCTTGATGTCACGGGCCAATTGGCAGCTTGAGATACCCTTCTTGTGGCTCGTGACGAGGTATATCGCCATGAACCACTTTTGCAGGCTGATCTTGCTATCCTCAAAAATAGTGTCATAGCGCACGCTGAACTTGAGCGCGCATTCCTTCTCGCCACACTTGTGGGTGCCATTAGACAGGTTGTAGACCTTCACTGATCCGCAGTGTGGGCAGGCTACGCCATCAGGCCAGCGAACAGCGCGGAAGTGGTCGATGCACTTCTTCTCATCAGAGAAAACTTGCATCATGTCGTACAGACTTTTGAATTCTTGGAACATGGCGACCCAATCAAAAGAAGCGGTATAGGTTCACTATAGTCCGCTTTTTTGAGTTTGTCCAGTCAAGTATATAATTGCCAATTTAAATGACTCTCAGCGTGGCTATCTTACCGAAGCGGCAGACAAAGTTGAAAAAATCGGTAAAGTAGCAGGTGGAATGTCAGCTGTAATCGATTTTACAGGAAAGCTTGTTCCATTGATAGGAGCGGTCGTTACAACTGTGTCAGGTTCTTAGCGACGCAGGAATTCGGCCAACAGCGGACCGCTCAAGGACCAAAGACGATAATAACGTTTTGTATTTCATTAACAACCGGCGTAATTTTAAGTAAATATGGAACCAATATTCGATTCGAACTCTGATCTTGTGGCGTGGTTTAACGGAAGTCATTTTTTCGACACTCAAATGGAATGGATTGGATTTGAGCGAAACGGGCATTTCTTTTCAAAGAATTGTGCCTGGCTAGGAACTTTTCGAGACGGCTCGCTTAATGATACCTCTGGTAAAGTGGTTGCATGGATGCGAGACCACGATCCCCGAGGAAGCTTAGTCCCCATGACACCTATGACGCCCATGCGTCCTATGACACCTATGCGCCCGATGAAGCCGATGAGGCCGATGCGCCCGATGAAGAAAATGACTCCAATGGGTGGTTGGTCCCCGCTGGAGTTTACGAGATGGATAACACAATAAATCTCCTCAGGATCAGTTCCTGCATCAGGCTAAATAGCCGATGCCAGAACTGCCTCCGCACGTATTTTGCTGGCACTGGACGAGTGTTTGACCTCGCATCCGATAACGTGGAGTAATTAATGACTGAAGATTCTAAAGGGGAGGCCTCCCCTGATGAGCACCTAATCGAAAAGTGGAAAAATGCTTTTTACTTCACTGTTCCATTTAGTATTGCAATTGGGTGCTTATATCAAGTTGGTTACTGGTCGATTTTCGGGGTTAACGTCCTGCAGTTTGCGGGAGTAAGCGATGTTGTGTCATCGGCATTGGTGCCGATGCTATTGTTGGTACTTGCCATGCTTACTGGCGCACTGATAGCGAGGATTATTGGGAAAAAGTTTATATCTAAATCAGAAAAAACGTTTCAACTCAAAGATTTTTCTGAATCTGGCGTGCCAGAGCATGATCTCGTGAAAATAAAACGAAAACTCAGGAAACTCAAGATTTTTTTATGGGCAATCCCGATTGCTATCCTTATTCTCTTATCCATTTCCATTATTTTGGACCTTCCTATAAAATGGCAGCTAGCCAGCATGCTCATTTCTGGAATGCTTGTATTTTTCATCGAATTCGAAAAAATTCAGCTAATTCCATATCTTTCCCTTGAGTCACAGCATGTTCCATTATTTTTAATTTTCTCTATTCTCATTTCTTCTTTTGGTACAGGTCGATCAAATGGTGATCAAATTAGGGAAGGTAACTCATATTTTTACGTGGTTGCGTCATCGGCTTCATTGCTAATTCCTAAAGGACGTGCACCTGAAACAGCGTTAAGATTCGTTGGCCACGTGAGTGAATATAATTTTTTCTTTGATCCGTTGCTAAAAAGTACGATAATTGAAAAATCGCAAAAAGAAAGTATGCTAGAAGTGCGCAGTGTGACGGGCAGTCCAATCAGCACTCAGAAAAAAATTGCAGATGCATACAACTATTACATCAAGCGCGATGGAAAGTAATTTCTCATTTGAGAGAAATTTTTTAGTGTGGTTGGATTGGTAAATTTTACAAATTTCTGAGTTTAAATTTATAGTAAATACTAAGTAATTTTCATAATGCCAGAATGACTGCCTCGGGGTGTGGAAGCCGCCTGTCAGGATCAATATGGCAGGACCACCGTCAGTACTGGCAAATACTGAGGCTAGGTGATGGCGAATTTTGAGAATGAAGGACGGCGATAGTGAGGATACTCAACTCATGAAGATAAGACCCACTACGGCCCAAACTCTCCCGCCCCACAACCACAGAATTTCTTACAGGTCGACATACGCCCCCTCTACACGGCGATAGGGCTATTTCTTTGATATAATCTTCAGTTTTCCGCCGTTAGCTCAGTTGGATAGAGCACAGGTCTTCTAAACCTGTTGTCACTGGTTCGATTCCAGTACGGCGGACCATTTCCCCGCTTTAGGCATCACTCATCACGCCCCACTCCGCTCCCTTATCGGTCTTAGCGCCAAAAAGGCCATTTTTCTTGTGGTAAATTTGTGGCGACCCCGTTTTTTTTTACCAACAGCCCGCAAATCTTGTAAATTATTGATATCTAAGAAAATTTCGTTGCAACCCATCACAATGATGTAGCAAATTTGTGGCAGACTTACAGGGACTGAGAGGTATCAACAGGGATTTCAACCCATTGATTTATATAGAAAAACCCTGGTCTTACAGAGAAAAATGAACAACTTAGAAGGCTGCTGCTCTATCCAACTGAGCTAAGGGCAGTATGCCGCATTACGAATGCAACGCGGAAATAAAAAAACGGGCTGTCATCGAGACAACCCGTTTTTGAAATTATTGGTCGGAGTACAAGGATTCGAACCTTGGACCCCCTGGTCCCAAACCAGGTGCGCTACCGGGCTGCGCTACACTCCGAAGTCTCAAATGATACTCTCTCAAGCTTCGAGCGTCAATGAAACCCCGGTGTTTTATATCTGAGCGGAAATATTGATCAAGCGGCCAGCTGGCGCTCGACCTTGTCCGCGATGCGGCGGGCCATGGACTGGGCGTCCGCCGCGTCGCGCGCCTCGACCATCACGCGGATCAGCGGCTCGGTGCCGGAAGCGCGGATCAGCACGCGGCCCGAAGCGCCCAGCTCGCGCTCGACCTTTTCCTTTTCCGCCACCATGTCGGCGTTCTTGGTCCAGTCGAAACCGGCCGGCACGCGCACATTGATCAGGGTCTGCGGGAACAGCACCAGCCCGCCCGCACACTGCTGCAGGCTGCCGCCGCAGCGCTTCAGGGCCGACAGCACCTGCAGGGCGGAGATGATGCCGTCGCCCGTCGTGTGCTTGTCCAGGCACAGCAGGTGGCCCGAGCCTTCGCCGCCCAGGATCCAGCCCTTCTCCTGCATCACTTCCAGCACGTAGCGGTCGCCCACCTTGGCGCGGGCGAAGCCGATGTTCTTGTCCTTGAAGGCCACTTCCAGCGCCATATTCGTCATCAGGGTGCCGACAGCGCCCTGCACCGGGCCGGTCGATACGCGGTCCATCACCATCACGTACAGCAGCTCGTCGCCGTTGTACAGGCGGCCCGTGGCGTCACACATGATCAGGCGGTCGGCGTCGCCGTCCAGCGCGATGCCGAGGTCGGCGCCATGGGCCAGAACGGCGTCGGCCATGGCCTGCGGCGCCGTCGCGCCCACACCGTCGTTGATGTTGAAGCCGTCCGGCTTGTTGCCGATGGCGACCACTTCCGCGCCCAGCTCGTGGAAGACGTGGGGCGCGATGTTATAGGCCGCGCCATGGGCGCAGTCGACCACGATCTTCAGGCCGCGCAGGTCCAGCTCGTTGGGGAAGGTGCTCTTGCAGAATTCGATGTATCGGCCCTGGGCGTCGTCCAGGCGCTTGGCGCGGCCCAGCTTTTCCGACGGCACGCATTCCATGGGCTGGTCCAGCCCGGCTTCAATTTCCAGCTCCACCGCGTCGGGCAGCTTGGTGCCCTGGTCGGAGAAGAACTTGATGCCATTGTCCTGGAAGGGGTTGTGCGAGGCGGAGATCACCACGCCCGCCGCCAGGCGCAGCGCTCGCGTCAGGTAGGCGATGGCGGGCGTGGGCATGGGACCGGCCAGCATCACGTCCACGCCGGCGGCGGACAGGCCCGCCTCCAGCGCCGCTTCCAGCATATAGCCGGAGATGCGGGTGTCCTTGCCGATCAGGACGGTCGGGCGGCCGGCGCCGGCCTGGCTCTTGGCCAGCACCTTGCCCGCCGCATAGCCCAGGCGCATTACGAAATCCGGCGTGATGGGCGACACGCCCACCAGTCCACGAACACCATCAGTACCAAAATATTTACGTGCCATTGCTGTTCTCTTTTCCAGGTTGTTCTTTATTGGGCAGCCTGCCACACCTTCAGGGCATCGGCCGTCTCCGCCACATCATGCACGCGCACAATCAGCGCGCCTTGCGCCACTGCAACTAACGCTCCCGCCAGGCTGCCGGCCAGGCGCTGCTCCACCGGCTTGCCCGTCACCGCGCCTATCATCGACTTGCGCGACAGGCCCGCCAGCAGGGGCAAACCCAGTTCCACGATCATCTGGCCGCTGGCTTTGAGCAAGGCATAATTATGCCCCACAGTCTTGCCAAAACCAAAACCCGGATCGATGCAAATCCGCCGTTTGTCGATGCCGGCCGACGTCAGCGCCTCCACCCGCTCGCGCAGGAAGTCCGTCACTTCCTTCACCACGTCGCCGTAGACGGGCGCCTGCTGCATGGTTTCCGGGTCGGCCTGCATGTGCATGATGCACAGGGCGCAGTCGCTGTCGCGCACGGCCTCGATGGCGCCCGGCGCGCGGAAAGCATTGATATCGTTGATCATGTCGACCCCGGCGATGATGGCCTCGCGCATCACCTGCGGCTTGTAGGTGTCGATGGAAACGGGCTTGCCCATGTCGCGCAGGGCGTACAGCACGGGCATCACCCGCCCCAGCTCCTGCTCCAGCGGCAGCGGCGGCGCACCGGGACGGCTCGATTCGCCGCCCACGTCGATGATGTCCACGCCGTCCAGGATCATCTGCTCGGCATGGGAAATGGCGAACTCCAGCGACTGATAGTGGCCGCCGTCGGAAAAGGAATCGGGGGTGACGTTGAGGATGCCCATCACGCGCGGACGAAAGCCCTCGCCGTGCAGGGGGAAGTTGTAGCGGCCGAACTGAAGTTGTGAATGCATGCGCGGAAAGGATAAAAAAAGGCGAGGATTGTATCCTCGCCTTGCTTGTTGCGGTAAGCGCTTAGGCCGGTGCCGTCACACTGGGAGAAATGCCGGAGCCGCCATCGCTGGGATGCTTGCGGATCGTCACGCCGGCTTTCGGCGCGCGCGGCTCCAGGCCAGCCATGATGTCGTTGATCTGGTCGGCGTCGATGGTTTCCCATTCCAGCAGAGCCTTGGTCATCATTTCGACTTTTTCGCGGTTCTCTTCCAGCAGCTTGCGCGCCAGATCGTATTGCGTGTCGAGGATGTTGCGGATTTCCGCATCCACCTTCTGCTGGGTCGCTTCGGAGATGGTCTTGCTGGCGCCGCCGAGAAAGCCTTCGTTCTGGCTGTCTTCGTACACCATCACGCCCAGCGCGTCGGACATGCCGAAGCGGGTCACCATCGAGCGGGCCAGCTTGGTGGCGCGCGAGAAGTCGTTGGAGGCCCCCGTCGACATCTGGCCGACGAAGATCTCTTCCGCGATGCGGCCGCCGAACAGGATGGAAATCTCTTCCAGCATCTTGTCCTTGTAGCCGGAGATATTGTCGTGCTCAGGCAGCTGCCAGGTCAGACCCAGGGCCCAGCCGCGCGGCATGATGGTCACTTTGTGCACGGGATCGGCCTTCGGCAGCAGCTTGGCCACGACGGCGTGGCCGGACTCGTGGTAGGCCGTGTTGCGGCGTTCCTCTTCACGGATGACCAGCGACTTGCGCTCCGGGCCCATGAAGATTTTGTCCTTGGCGTCCTCGAAGTCCTGCATGTCGACCAGGCGCTTGGAGCGGCGGGCGGCGAACAGGGCCGCCTCGTTGACCAGGTTGGCCAGGTCGGCGCCGGAGAAACCGGGCGTGCCGCGGGCCAGGATGTCGGCTTTCACGTCGGTGCCGATCGGCACTTTGCGCATGTGGACGTTCAGGATCTGCTCGCGGCCACGAATGTCCGGCAGGCCGACGGAAACCTGGCGGTCAAAACGGCCCGGACGCAGCAGCGCCTTGTCCAGCACGTCGGCGCGGTTGGTGGCGGCGATGACGATCACGCCGGACGAAGCTTCGAAGCCGTCCATTTCCACCAGCAGCTGGTTCAGGGTCTGTTCGCGCTCGTCGTTACCGCCGCCCATGCCGGCGCCACGGTGGCGGCCGACGGCGTCGATCTCGTCGATGAAGATGATGCAAGGCGAATGCTTCTTCGCGTTTTCGAACATGTCGCGCACGCGGGACGCGCCCACGCCGACGAACATTTCCACGAAGTCGGAACCGGAGATCGAGAAGAACGGCACTTTCGCCTCGCCGGCGATGGCGCGCGCCAGCAGGGTCTTACCGGTGCCCGGAGGACCAACCATCAGCACGCCACGGGGAATGCGGCCGCCCAGTTTCTGGAACTTGGTCGGGTCTTTCAGGAAGTCGACGATCTCGCTGACTTCTTCCTTCGCTTCGTCGCAGCCGGCGACGTCGGCGAAGGTCACGGTATTATTGGTCTCGTCCATCATGCGCGCCTTCGATTTACCGAAGGAGAAGGCGCCGCCCTTGCCGCCGCCCTGCATCTGGCGCATGAAGAAGATCCACACGCCGATCAGCAGCAGCATCGGGAACCAGGAGACGAATACCTGCTGCAGGAAGGAAGGCTCTTCCGGCGGTTTCACGTCGAAATGGACGCCGTTGTCGCGCAGGTCGCCGATCAGGCCGCGGTCGAGGAAGGTGGCGGTGGCGCGCACCTTGCTGTCGTCGCTGCGGGTGGCGGTGATATTGCTGCCCTCGATGACCACGTCCTTCAGGCGCTTGGCCTTGACGTCATCCAGCAGTTCGGAATAAGCGATGGTGCGGCTGGCGCCCGTGCTGCCGTGGTTGTCGAACTGCTTGAACAGCATGAACAGGAGCAGTAAAACGACTACCCATATGGCCGATTTAGAAAACATGTTATTCACGAAAACTCCTTGGATGCAGGCGCATCGAATACCTTGGCGAGAAATCCGATTTTACTCGTAATAAGCAGGCGGTGCCAGAAACCCGCCCGCGCGCGCCGTCAAAACGGCCGGCGCACGCCGCAAAAATGCCGAAAAAACCACTTAAAACACTACTTTACCGCCTGGATGTGCGGCTGATGCGGCAAATATCAAGGGGCAAGAGGAGTTTCTGCGGGATTTTTCAAGGTCCGGCCCAGCAAAAAGATTTCCGACGACTTATCGCGCGAGGCTTTCGGTTTTTTCTGGATCACGGTTTTGAATTCGGCGCGGAATTTATGCACGATGTCGTTAAAACCCATGTCCTTAAAACATTTCACCAGCAGGGAGCCGTTGGGTTTCATATGGGCTTGCGAAAATTCTATTGCCAGATCAATCAGATGCTCCATGCGCGCCGCGTCGGCGTCGGGAATGCCGGACAGGTTGGGCGCCATGTCGGACAGCACCAGGTCGACCTTGCGCCCGGCCAGCACCTCTTCCAGCTGCACCAGCACCTCTTCCTCGCGGAAGTCGCCCTGGATGAAGTGGAAGTCGGCGATCGGCTCCATCGGCAGCATATCGAGGCCGATCAGGGTCCCGTGCACGCCGCCGCCATCCTTGCCGGCCAGTTTGCGCCGGGTGTACTGGGCCCAGCTGCCAGGCGTGCAGCCGAGGTCGACGATGACCTGGCCTTGCTTGATCAGCTTCTCGTCCTCATCAATTTCCTTCAGTTTGAAGGCGGCGCGGGCGCGGTAGCCCTCTTTCTGCGCCATTTTCACGTAAGGATCGTTGATATGGTCGTGAATCCAGTTTTTGTTTATTTTGTTCTTTGCCATTCGCGTAGAATACTGCCTTTGAGGAACCAACTAAAAAAATATTATGATCAAACTTACACCTGTTGAGCGCAGCGCTCTGCGCGCCGAAGCCCACGGCCTGAAACCTATCGTCATGATCGGCGAGTCCGGCCTGTCCGACAACGTCTTCAAGGAAATCGAACTGGGCCTGGACGTTCACGGCCTGATCAAGGTGCGCGTATTTGGCGACGACCGCGAAGCGCGCATCGCCATGTACGAAGAAATCTGCGCCAAGACGGGCGCCGCGCCCGTGCAGCACATCGGCAAACTGCTGGTGCTCTACCGTCCGAAGAAAGATGTGGAAAAGACCCGCAGCGCCAAGGTCGGCAAAGGCATGCGCGAAGTCACCATCGTCAAGCCCAGCGCCAGCGGCACCAAGAAGCCGACCGTGACCAAGGTTCTGCTGAAGGGGAATGAACGCGTGACCCAGGGCGGCAATATCCGCCGCGCCAAGACGCGCCAGTCTTCGGCCAAGAAGAGCGCACTGGGCAGCAAATAAATAGCCGTCGTTCCCGCGAAGGCGGGAATCCAATGTTTGCCGCCCGCCCAGGAAATGGGATTCCCGCCTGCGCGGGAATGACCTGCTTACTTTCGTAGTACCAGCCAGCCGGCCAGAATGCTCTGGACCAGGAAAATGCCGCTGGAAATCCCATGCAGCAGGCCGAAACGGCTGCGCGCCGCCTCGTCAGCAAGACCACCCGCACGCAGCGACGCCATCACGGGCTGCAGCCCGAAATACGATACCGCCGTACATAACAACATTGCCAGGATGATCATCATAGTCTTGCTGCGCGAGCTGCGCACCTTGCGCATGATGCCGTGTTCGGACTCGTCCACCGGCGTCGCCCACAGCAGCAGCAACAGCGCCGCGCCGCAGGCCAGCGAAACCCAGGCCTCGGTGCGGAACACGTTGCCGGCGATGGTACCCGCCAGCATGCGGTCGGCCAGGGTGGCGAACAGTGTAGGCGCCACCAGATAGCCGGTGGTCCACAGACTACCGGCCCACAGTGCCGCCAGCAGACGCCGCAGGCAGTTCAGCATCAGACGTAACGCACTTCCAGGATTTCGTATTCGCGCGGGCCGGACGGGGCCTGCACTTCCACCACGTCGCCGGCCGACTTGCCGATCAGGGCGCGGGCGATAGGCGAGGTCACGGACACTTTGCTCAGCTTCAGGTCCGCTTCGTCGATGCCGACGATCTGGTAGCTGACCTTGGCGCCCGATTCCAGGTCTTCCAGGTCCACGGTCGAAGCGAACACCACGCGGCCTTCCGCATCCAGCGTGCTCGGGTCGATGATCTGGGCCGAGCTCAGTTTGCCTTCCAGTTCGGCGATACGGCCTTCGACGAAGGCCTGGCGTTCCTTGGCCGCATCGTATTCGGCGTTTTCCGACAGGTCGCCGTGCGAACGGGCTTCCGCGATGGCGTCGATTACGTTACGGCGTTCTTTGGTCTTCAGCTGATGCAGCTCGTCTTTCAGCAGCTCTGCGCCGTATTTGGTCAATGGGACTGAGTTCATGTTGTCTCGCTTATTACAATGGAAAACCACAGAGGCCACGCCATGCTGCAGCGCGGGCTCTGTGGTTCAAATGGCAATGCTTACTACTAAAGGAGCTTAGTGTAAGGTTTTATGCAGCCCTTGTAAATCGTACACACGCAACTCGTCGAGATGACGGATGCCTTCGACCGCCGCTTCCGCGCCGGCGATGGTGGTGTAGGTGGTCACGCGGGACGCCAGCGACGAGGTACGGATGGCGCGCGAGTCGGTGATAGCGTTACGCTTCTCTTCCACCGTGTTGATGACCAGGACGATTTCGTGGTTCTTGATCATGTCGACCACGTGCGGACGGCCTTCGACCACCTTGTTGACCGGGGTGACGGGCAGGCCCGCCGCCGCGATCACGGCCGCCGTGCCCTTGGTGGCGCACAGGGTGAAGCCCATCTCGACCAGGTCGCGCGCCACTTTCACGGCGCGCGGCTTGTCGGAAGCCTTCACCGACAGGAAGACCTTGCCCGACTTCGGCAGCTTGATGCCCGCGCCCAGCTGCGACTTGACGAAGGCTTCGCCGAAGGTCATGCCCACGCCCATTACTTCACCGGTCGATTTCATCTCAGGGCCGAGGATGGTGTCCACGCCAGGGAATTTCACGAACGGGAACACGGCCTCTTTCACGCTGTAGTAAGGCGGCACAACTTCCTTGGTCACGCCCTGGTCTGCCAGCTTCTGGCCCACCATGCAGCGCGCGGCGATCTTGGCCAGCTGCAGGCCGGTCGCCTTCGAGACATAAGGCACGGTACGCGAGGCGCGCGGGTTCACTTCCAGCACGTAGACCACGTCCTTGCCGTCCTGCTTCTGGATGGCGAACTGCACGTTCATCAGGCCGACCACGTTCAGGCCCTTGGCCATCAGCGAGGTCTGGCGCTTCAATTCGTCGATGGTCTCCTGCGCCAGCGAGTACGGCGGCAGCGAGCAGGCGGAGTCGCCCGAGTGCACGCCCGCCTGTTCGATGTGCTCCATCACGCCGCCGATGAAGGTGGTTTCGCCGTCGGAGACGCAGTCCACGTCGCACTCGATGGCGTCGTTGAGGAAGCGGTCCAGCAGCACCGGCGAGTCGTTCGACACCTTGACCGCTTCGCGCATATAGCGCTCCAGGTCGCGCTGCTCGTGCACGATTTCCATCGCGCGGCCGCCCAGCACGTAGGAAGGACGCACCACCAGCGGATAGCCGATTTCCTGCGCCAGGGCCAGTGCTTCGGCCTCGGTGCGCGCAGTGCGGTTAGGCGGCTGGCGCAGGCCCAGGTCCTGCAGCAGCTTCTGGAAGCGCTCGCGGTCTTCGGCGGCGTCGATCATGTCGGGCGAAGTGCCGATGATGGGCACGCCGTTGGCTTCCAGGTCCAGCGCCAGCTTCAGCGGGGTCTGGCCGCCGTATTGCACAATCACGCCGGCAGGTTTTTCCAGGTCGACGATTTCCAGCACGTCTTCCAGCGTCAGCGACTCGAAGTACAGGCGGTCGGACGTATCGTAGTCGGTCGACACGGTTTCAGGATTGCAGTTGACCATGATGGTCTCGTAGCCGTCTTCGCGCATGGCCAGCGCGGCGTGCACGCAGCAGTAGTCGAATTCGATACCCTGGCCGATACGGTTCGGGCCACCGCCCAGCACCATGATCTTCTTCTTGTCGGTCGGGTTCGACTCGCATTCCTCGTCGTAGGTCGAGTACATGTAAGCCGTGTTGGTGGCGAATTCGGCGGCGCAGGTGTCCACGCGCTTGTACACGGGACGGATGTTCAGCTCATGACGGCGCGAGCGCACGGCCGCCGCAGTGGTCTGCAGCAGGAAGGCCAGGCGGCGGTCGGAGAAGCCTTTTTGCTTCAGCTTGTACAGGGTGGTCTTGTCCAGGCCTTCCAGCTTCTGCGTGTCCAGCCACAGTTCGATGTCCACGATCTCCTTGATCTGGATGAGGAACCATGGATCGATCTTGGTCAGGCCGTGCACTTCTTCCAGGGTGAAGCCCTGGGCGAAAGCGTCGCCCACGTACCAGATACGCTCAGGACCTGGCTCGCCCAGTTCCTCTTCGATCTTTTCGCGGTCCTTGGTCTTTTCATTCAGGCCGTCGACGCCCACTTCCAGGCCGCGCAGGGCTTTCTGGAACGATTCCTGGAAGGTGCGGCCGATGGCCATCACCTCGCCCACCGATTTCATCTGGGTGGTCAGGTGCTGGTCGGCGCTGGGGAATTTCTCGAAGGTGAAGCGCGGCACCTTGGTCACGACGTAGTCGATGGAAGGCTCGAACGAGGCCGGGGTCTGGCCGCCGGTGATCTCGTTGCGCAGCTCGTCCAGGGTGAAGCCGACGGCCAGCTTGGCCGCCACTTTGGCGATGGGGAAGCCGGTCGCTTTCGAGGCCAGAGCGGACGAACGGGAGACGCGCGGATTCATCTCGATGACGATCATGCGGCCGTCTTTCGGGTTGATCGAGAACTGCACGTTGGAGCCGCCGGTGTCGACGCCGATCTCGCGCAGCACCGCCAGCGAGGCGTTGCGCATGATCTGGTATTCCTTGTCGGTCAGCGTCTGCGCAGGAGCGACGGTAATCGAGTCGCCCGTGTGCACGCCCATCGGGTCCAGGTTTTCGATGGAGCAGATGATGATGCAGTTGTCCGCCTTGTCGCGCACCACTTCCATCTCATACTCTTTCCAGCCCAGCAGGGATTCTTCGATCAGCAGCTCATTGGTGGGCGAGGCTTCCAGGCCGCGCTTGCAGATGGCTTCGAATTCTTCCTCGTTGTAGGCGATGCCGCCGCCCGTGCCGCCCATGGTGAAGGACGGACGGATGATGGTGGGGAAGCCCACTTCGCGCTGCACGGCCCACGATTCTTCCATCGAGTGCGCAACGCCGGAACGGGCCGAGCCCAGGCCGATCTTGGTCATCGCGTCCTTGAACTTGGCGCGGTCTTCGGCCTTGTCGATGGCTTCCGGCGTGGCGCCGATCAGCTCCACCTTGTACTTGTCCAGCACGCCGTTGCGGTGCAGGTCCAGCGCGCAGTTCAGCGCCGTCTGGCCGCCCATGGTCGGCAGGATCGCGTCCGGCTTTTCCTTGGCGATGATGCGCTCGACGGCCTGCCAGGTGATCGGCTCGATGTAGGTGACATCGGCCATTTCCGGGTCGGTCATGATGGTCGCAGGATTGCTGTTGACCAGGATGACTTTGTAGCCTTCTTCGCGCAGGGCCTTGCAGGCCTGGGCGCCGGAATAATCGAACTCGCAAGCCTGGCCGATGATGATGGGGCCGGCGCCGATAATCAGAATACTTTTAAGGTCAGAACGTTTTGGCATTTATTTTTTCTCCGTTGCTTCCATCATGCCGATGAAGCGGTCAAACAGGTAAGCGACGTCAGTCGGGCCGGGCGATGCTTCAGGGTGGCCCTGGAAGCAGAAGGCCGGCGCGTCGGTGCGGGCGAAGCCTTGCAGCGAACCGTCGAACAGCGAAACGTGGGTCACGCGGCAGTTGGCCGGCAGGGTCGCCGGATCGACGGCGAAGCCGTGGTTCTGCGAGGTGATCATCACGTGCTTGCTGTCCAGGTCCTGCACCGGGTGGTTGGCGCCGTGGTGGCCGAACTTCATCTTCAAGGTCTTGGCGCCGGAAGCGAGGCCCATGATCTGGTGGCCGAGGCAGATACCGAACAGGGGGATCTTCTTTTCCATGAAGACCTTGGCGGCGGCGATGGCGTAATCGCATGGCTCGGGATCGCCAGGACCGTTGGACAGGAACACGCCGTCCGGGTTCAGGGCCAGCACTTCGGCAGCCGTGGTCTGCGCCGGCACGACGGTCACCTTGCAGCCGCGCGCGGTCAGCATGCGCAGGATGTTGCGCTTGACGCCGAAGTCGTAGGCGACGACGTGGAACTTGGGGTCCGACAGCTTGCCGTAGCCTTCGCCCAGGGTCCATTCGGTCTCGGTGTATTCGTAGCTCGACTTGACCGTCACCACCTTGGCCAGGTCCATGCCGGACAGGCCGGGGAAGGAACGGGCCAGTTCCAGCGCCTGGGCCGACGAAGGCTCGTTGCCCTGGGTGCCGACCAGGATGGCGCCGGACTGGGCGCCCTTCTCGCGCAGGATGCGGGTCAGCTTGCGGGTGTCGATGCCGGCGATGGCGACGATGTTCTCCGCCTTCAGGTAATCGGACAGCGATTGGGTGGAGCGGAAGTTCGAGGCCATCAGCGGTAAGTCACGGATGATGAGGCCGGCGGCATGAACTTTCGAGGATTCGACGTCTTCGGGATTGACGCCGTAGTTGCCGATGTGGGGATACGTCAGGGTGACGATCTGTCGGCAGTAGCTGGGGTCGGTCAGGATTTCCTGATAACCCGTAATGGAGGTATTGAACACCACTTCGCCAGTGGTGTGACCGGCGGCGCCGATCGAGAAACCTTTGAAAATGGTTCCGTCAGCGAGGGCGAGGATGGCTGGAACGGCTGGGCCAGAAAAAAATGGCGGCAAGGGCAACTCCTGAAAAGTTACCGTAGCTGCGCCACGTCAGACGGCCGTATCCCACCGGGGTAGGAAGCCAGATTGATGATGGATGAGTGGTAGTCGCTACGGTAGGTATGGGATTGGGCTAAACCTTTGAATCATAACAAAATCCCTGCTCTTTGACAAGATGATGAAATGGCAAATGCCCGTGGCATGGGCCTGCCATGCCACGGGAAAGGCGAGGAAAAATGCCGTTTCAGGGCTTGCGCGCGGTTCGGGTCCGGCGGCGCAGGAACACCAGCAGCCCCAGGCCGGCGCCCAGCATGGCGATACTGGGCGGTTCCGGCACGGGCGCGGCCGGCGCTTCCAGGCGCCCTACTTCGTCGGCCGTCAGCGCGTGGTCGAAGGTACGGATGTAATCGACGTTGCCCGATGTCGCCTCATTTTGGCCGGTGGCGTGATCGTCGATGAAGAAATTGGCGGAGTTGGTGCCGAAATTGGCCAGGCCGCCGGCGTCGTTAAAGGCGCCGATCAGGCTGCCATTGACGTAGATGCTCAGATTCGACGAGGCATCGCGCGTCAGCGTCAGGCGGGCCGGTTCTCCGTCCGCCGGCGTGGCGGTGTAGCCGCTGACGGGGAAGAAATTCCACTGGCTGCCATAGGTGTACATCCCCGCGTCGGAGGCCAGGCCATTGAAGTCGATGATCTTTTGCCAGCCATTGTGCGTGTCGAAGGTCATGACCATGTCGATGGTGTAGACGCCGCCCAGTTGGTCGGGCAGGGTCAACCCCTCGTTCTTGCCGAAGATATAGCTGGTGTCGTTGAAGATGCCGCCGTGGTCCACCAGGGCCGGGCCGCCCAAGGTATCGGCCAGCGAAGAATTCAATTCGTACAAATGATCTGCCGCTCCGGCAGCGCCGCTCACCGCGAGCAGGACTGCGATTTGGAGGATGCGCATTTTTTTCATTTTTTCCGCCTCTCTTGTTAGGAAAAATCACACCGCGACCTATCTAAAAGTATCAACGAGGCATCAAACGTGGTCAATTTGTTATTTCATATTGAAAACAAAAGTAGCATAGGATTAATTGAAGAAGCGCAGGGGCAAAAAAAAACTGCCGCCGGGCATATGCCGGGCGGCAGTTTTACGGGCGAGGCAGCGGAATCAGCCGAGGGCGGCGACGCCCGCCTTGGCGATTTGCGCGTCTTCCGCCGACTTGACGCCGGACACACCGATGGCGCCCACGTAGTGGCCGTCGACGACGATAGGCACGCCGCCTTCCAGCAGGCCTTCCACTTCCGGCACGCTGAGGAAGGAGTAGCGGCCGTTGTTGATCATGTCTTCATAGATCTTGGACTCGCGGCGGCCCAGCGCGGCCGTACGCGCCTTGGCTGGCGCGATATGGGCCGACAGGGGCGCGGCGCCGTCCAGGCGCTGCAGCCACAGCAGATGGCCGCCGTCGTCGCAGATGGCGATCACCACGTTCCAGTTATGGGCCACTGCCTCCGCTTCGCAGGCGGCGGCGATTTTCTTGACGTCTTCCAGCGTCAGCATGGGTTTGGTTTTCATTGCTTTTCCTTTCTTACTGTTTGCGCTTGGCTTCAAGTTTCTGCTTAATCTGCGGCATCAGCGCGAATGCCGCCTGTTCGCCGGCCAGGATGGCCTGGTTGCGGCCGTTGAAGTCGTTGCCGGCCATCTTGCCCAGGGCGGGCTGGATCACCACGTCGGCATCCTTCAGCTCGAACTGGTTGATGCGCTGGCCCATGATGCTGAAGGTTTGCATGATCACCTCCAGCGAGCTGACGGTGGCCTGGGCGTCGGCCTGGGTGGAGATGTTGACGGCGATGATGAAGTCGGCGCCCATCTCGCGCGCGAAGCGCACGGGCACGGGCGCCACCAGGCCGCCGTCGACATAGGTGTGGCCGTTGATGTTCACCGGCTGGAACACGCCCGGCACGGAGGCTGAGGCGCGCACGGCCATGCCCGTATTCCCGCGCTGGAACAGGATGGGCTGGCCGTTCTTCAGGTCGGAAGCGACGGCGCCGAAAGGAATCTTGAGCTTTTCCATGGGCAGGTTGTTGACCGCCTTGTTGACGTAGGCTTGCAGCGCCTCCCCTTTCAGCACGCCGGAGCTTTTGCCGAACAGGGGCATGGCCCAGTCGGAGATCGCCGCCTCGTCCATCTCGAAAGCCATCTTCTGCAGCTGGAAGCCGTTATTGCCCGCCGCGTAGAGCGCGCCGACGACACTGCCGGCGCTGGTGCCGACCACGATGTCAGGATAGATGCCCTGCGATTCCAGCGCCTTGATCACGCCGATGTGGGCGAAGCCGCGCGCGGCGCCGCCACCCAGGGCCAGGCCGATCCTGATCTTGCGCGGAGCGGGCGGCGGTGTGACCACGGCAGTTGGCGCGGGCGCGGCCGGCGTTTGCGCCGCCGCAGTGGCAGCGGCGCTGGTGCTGGTGGGAGCAACGGGAGTGCTCTGGCACGCGGCCAGCGACAGGACGACAGACGCTATCAGTGTAAAACGCAGCAGGAACGATGGCATGGAAGCTGAACTCGACAGATGACCAAGGCGCAGATTGTAACTGAAGCCTGCGCCTTTGGGCCGCTCTTGCCGGAGTAACTCAGTTCAGCGCCATCTCCGGCTGCACGATGGCGCTCTTCGGCATGCAGACGATGAAGCTGCTGCCCTTGCCTGCTTCGGACTTGATCTGCAGGGTGCTGCTGTGGCGCAGCAGGACGTGCTTGACGATGGCCAGGCCCAGGCCCGTGCCCTGCGTCTCGCGCGAACGGCTCTTGTCCACGCGGTAGAAGCGCTCGGTCAGGCGCGAGATGTGCTCGGGGCTGATGCCGATGCCCGTGTCCTCGACGATGAACTTGAAGCCGTTCTCGCCCTCTTTCCACGTCATATGGATCCGGCCGCCGGCCGGGGTGTAGCGCACGGCGTTGGAGGCCAGGTTGCCGAAGGCGCTGACCAGCTCTTCCGGGCTGCCCATCACGTCGGGACCGTTCACCTCCATCGTGATCTCGTGCTTGCCGGCCGACAGGGCGCGCGCGTCGCGCAAGACCTGCTCCATCAGCTTGGTCACGTCCACGCGTTCGGGACGCATGGGGTAGTCGACCGACTCCAGTCGCGACAGGGTCAGCATGTCCTCGATCAGGTGCTGCATGCGGTGGCCCTGCTCCGTCATCAGCTTCAGGTGCGACTGGCGCGACGCTTCGTCCAGTCCCGCCTGGGCGGCGATCTCGAGGAAACCGACGATCACCGTCAGCGGCGTGCGCAGCTCGTGCGAGGCGTTGGCGATGAAGTCGCGGCGCATTTCCTCGATACGCTCCGTTTCCGTCGCGTCGTGGGTGACCAGGATCTGGCGCCGGTTTTCAAACGGGATGATGTGGACGATCAGCTTGCGCTCGCGGAAGCTCAGCGTCAGCGGCTGTTCATAGCGCCCCAGGATGATGTAATCCATGAAGTCGGGGCTGCGGATCAGGTTGGTCACCCGCATGCCCTTGTCGCGCTCGCCGCTGAGGCCCAGGTGCTGCTCGGCGGCCGGATTGCACCATTCGAGGAAGAGCACGTCGTCCATGATGACCACGCCGTCCGGCAGCAGGTGCATGGCCTGGCGGAAGCGGGCCAGCCATTCGGTCAGCTCGGTCTGGTTCTTCTCGTCGTCGCGCCGCAGGCGGTAGAGGCGGGAAAAGATATTGGTCCAGGCGCCCCAGCCGTCGGGCAGCTTGCCGCTTTGCGGGTCGTCCAGCCAGTCGCTCAGCTGGTACAGATAGGACAGCTGCACCACCACCGCCACCGTCATGGCGATCAGGCCGACCACCAGGGCCGAGGTCAGGCCAAACATCCATCCCAGCACGGCCACGCCCACCAGGATCAGGCCCATGCGCAGTGCCGCAGGGACCCAGAATACGACTTTTGGATTCATCGCTTCGCGCTTACGTAGTACGTTGATCGGCGTTTATTTTTCCGACAGCATATAGCCGACGCTGCGGACTGTCTTGATCAGGTGCTCCGCTTCCTTCAGCGCTTTGCGCAGGCGCAGCACGTGCACGTCCACCGTGCGCTCCTCGATCACGACGTGGTCGCCCCACACCTTGTCCAGCAGCTGGCTGCGCGAGAACACGCGCTCGGGATGGGCCAGCAGGAACTTCAGCAGCTTATACTCGGCGTGGCCGATGTCGATCTTCTGTTCGTTCATGGACACCGTGCAGCTGACCGGGTCGAGCGCGATATTGGCCGCGCGCATGACCGACTGGGCATGCTCCGGGCTCTTGCGCCGCAGCAGGGCCTTGGCGCGGGCCAGCAGCTCGCGCGGCGAGAACGGCTTGGTGACATAGTCGTCGGCGCCCGTGTTGAGGCCGGCCAGCTTGTCCTCTTCCATGCTTTTCGCCGTCAGCATGATGATGGGGATTTCATTGAACTGGCGGTCGGAACGGATGCGCGCCAGCAGACGGATGCCGGTCTGGTCCGGCAGCATCCAGTCCAGCAGGATCAGCTGCGGCGTGCGCTTCTGGATGAATTCCCAGGCCTCGCCCACGCTGGAGACGGCGCAGCAGTTCCAGCCCGCCTCGCGCAGCGAAAAGGTGACGAGCTCGACGATCGCCGGCTCGTCTTCGACGATCAGTACAGTGGTTTTGTCGGATGCCATGTTGCTCATTCAGGGGTTTCGTCCACCGGATGCGTGTTCTTGCCCGTGTGGCGGATATCCTTGCCTTCCACCACGTAGATCACATATTCCGCGATGTTCTTCGCATGGTCGCCGATGCGCTCGATGGCCTTGGCCACCCACAGCGTGTCCAGCGCGGCCGAGATGGTGCGCGGATCTTCCATCATGAAGGTGATCAGGTTGCGCATGATGGTGCGGAACTCGTGGTCGATCACCGCGTCCTGGGCGATCAGCTGCAGGGCCTGGGCGCCGTCGTTGCGGGCGAAGGCGTCCAGCGCGTCGTGCAGCATGTCGCTGGTGTTGTTGGCGATGCCGCGCACCATCTCGTAGTGGTTGACGGTGACGGCGCCGCGCGCGTGCAGGGCCTTGGCGATGCGGGCGATCTTGGTCGCCTCGTCGCCGATGCGTTCGAGGTCGGTGATCACCTTGATGGTGGCCATCACGGTGCGCAGGTCGTTGGCCGTGGGCTGGCGGCGCACGATCAGGTGGCTGCAGGCGTCGTCCAGCTGCACTTCCAGCTGGTTGACCGCGTCGTCCTCGCGGATCACGCGGTCGGCGCGTTCGGTGTTACCGATGCGGAAGCAGGTCATCGCGTCCAGGAACTGGGTTTCCACGATGCCGCCCATCAGCAGAACTTTGGAGCGGATCGCTTCGAGTTCGTGGTCGTACTGTTTGGAAGAATGCTCGCCGATCATGCTGTCCTCTCCGAAATGTGTTATACGGTTTATATATTATATATTAATTAACCGAAGCGACCGGTGATGTAGTCCTGGGTCTCTTTACGGGCGGGATTCATGAAGATCTGGTCGGTCTCGCCGAACTCCACCAGCTCGCCCAGGTACATATAGGCGGTGTAGTCGGAGCAGCGGGCCGCCTGCTGCATGTTGTGGGTGACGATGGCGATGGTGTAGTCCTGTTTCAGCTCGCTGATCAGTTCTTCCACCTTCGAGGTCGAGATGGGGTCCAGCGCCGAGGTCGGCTCATCCAGCAGCAGCACGTCCGGCTTCACCGCCACGCCGCGCGCGATGCACAGGCGCTGCTGCTGACCGCCCGACAGCGACAGGCCGCTCTTGTTCAGCTTGTCCTTGACTTCGGTCCACAGGGCGGCCTTCTTCAGCGCCCATTCCACGCGCTCGTCCATCTCGCCCTTCGACAGGTCTTCATACAGGCGCACGCCGAAGGCGATGTTGTCGTAGATCGACATGGGGAAAGGAGTCGGCTTCTGGAACACCATGCCCACCTTGGCGCGCAGCATGTTCAAGTCCTGGCCCGCTTCGAGGATGTTCTTGCCGCGGTAGAGGATGGAGCCTTCCGCGCGCTGGCCCGGATACAGGTCGTACATGCGGTTCAGGGTGCGCAGCAGGGTCGACTTGCCGCAGCCCGAAGGGCCGATGAAGGCCGTCACCTGCTTGTCGTGGATGTCCAGGTTGACGTTGTGCAGGCTCTGGGTTTTACCGTAGAAGAAGTTCAGGCCCGAAATTTCGATGGTCTTGGCAGGCTTGGCCTTGGCGCTCGCAGCGGCGTTGTTATCGAGGTTCAGTTGCGTATTCATTATCGTTCGCTTTTCAAGGTCGATTTAATTCGGGGCGTTTTAGTTTGGAGTCTTTTGGCTGAAGACGGTGCGCGAAATGATGTTCAGCGCCAGCACGCTGAAGGTCACCAGCAGTGCGCCGCCCCAGGCCAGCTCGCGCCAGTTGTCATAAGGGCTCATCGCGAACGAATAGATCACCACCGGCAGGTTGGCCATGGGCTGGTTCATGTCGGCGCTGAAGAACTGGTTGTTCAGGGCGGTGAACAGCAGCGGCGCCGTCTCGCCCGAGACGCGGGCCAGGGCCAGCAGCACGCCCGTGATCACGCCGGCCTTGACGGCGCGCAGGCGCACCAGCATCGCCACTTTCCAGCGCGGCGCGCCCAGGGCGAAGGCCGCTTCCAGCAGGCTGTTGGGCACCAGGCGCAGCATATTGTCGGTCGTGCGCACCACCACCGGCACGGCGATCAGGGCCAGCGACACCGAGCCGGCGTAGCCGGAATAGTGCTTGGCCGTGGCCACGTAGGCGGCCCAGACGAACATGCCGATCACGATCGACGGCGCCGACAGCATGATGTCGGTGACGAAGCGGGTGACGGCCGCCACCTTGTTTTCATTGCCGTACTCGGCCAGGTAGATGCCGGCCAGGATGCCGATCGGGGTGGAGATCAGGGTCGACAGGACGACGATCATCAGGCTGCCCATGATGGCGTTGAGCAGACCGCCGCCCTCGCTGCCCGGGGCCGGGGTGTTTTCCGTGAACATGTGCAGGTTCAGGGCGCCGAAGCCCTTGACGGCCAGGGTGACCAGGATCCACAGCAGCACGATCAGACCGACCGACATGGCGGCCACGGACAGGGCGATGCCGATGCGGTGGGTCAGCAGGCGCTTGGCGTAGACGGGATTCATTTTGACCTTTGCATCGGCCTGGCTTGCAGGGGTGCTTAATTGGCTCATTTGACGCCTTCCTTGCGGGACATGCCAGCCAGCATCAGCTTGGCGGCGGACAGAACAATAAACGTGATCACGAACAGGATCAGGGCCAGGGCGAACAGCGAAGCGACGTGCAGAGTGGTGTCGGCTTCGGCGAATTCGTTGGCCAGGGTGGAGGCGATCGAGTTACCCGGCGAGAACAGGGACAGCGACAGCTTGTTGGCGTTACCGATGACGAAGGTGACGGCCATGGTCTCGCCCAGGGCGCGGCCCAGGCCCAGCATGACGCCGCCGACAACGCCGGTCTTGGTGTAAGGCAGGACGATCTTGCGCACCACTTCCCACTTGGTGCAGCCCAGGCCGTAGGCCGATTCCTTCAGCACGGCGGGCACGATCTCGAACACGTCGCGCATCACGGACGAAATAAACGGGATGATCATCACCGACAGGATCAGGCCGGCGGTCAGCACGCCGATGCCCATGGTGGGGCCGCTGAAGATCTGGCCGATCAGGGGCAGATGGCCGATGGTGTTCTTCAGCAGCGGCTGGCCGTAGTCGGCGAACAGGGGGGCGAAGATGAACAGGCCCCACATGCCGTAGATGATGGAGGGGATGCCGGCCAGCAGCTCGACGGCCGTACCCAGCGGACGGCGCAGCCAGGTGGGGCAGATCTCGGTCAGGAACAGGGCGATGCCGAAGCTGACCGGGAAGGCGATCAGCAGCGCGATGCCGGAAGTGGCCAGGGTGCCGACGATGGCGATGGCCGCGCCGTACTGGTCGTTGACGGGGTCCCACTCCACCGTGCTGATGAAGCCGGGGCCGAATTCCTTGATCGCCGGCCAGGCGCCGATGAAGAGGGCAATGATAATACCGACCAGCACGCCCAGCACCGACAGGGCGAACAGCATGGTGGTCTTGTGGAAGAAGAAGTCCTGAATGCGCTGGTTGCGCATGACGCGGTGCATATTGTCCATGCTGTCCTGTGCCGCGCGTGCGGCCTGCGCCTGATCGTTCATGGAAGGCTCCGAGGTCCGCGGCGTGGATGAAAGGTCTGCGCTCATATTGCTCATTTTATGGTCTCTTGAATGTAAGCTAGCCTGCGGTCCCCTTGCGGGAAGCGCAGGCTAACCCCCTCGGCCGGCTGCCGGCCGAGGGGACATCCGATTAGTAGATCGACTTGCCGGAAGCGTCTTTCAGGTTGGCTTTCCAGGATTCCTGTACCAGCTTGACAACTTGCGGTGGCAGTGGAACGTAGTCCAGTTCGGTAGCAGCGGCGCCGCCGTTCTTGAAGGCCCAGTCAAAGAACTTGATCACTTCCTTGCCCTTGGCCGCGTCAGCCTGCACCTTGTGCATCAGGATGAAGGACACGCCGGTGATAGGCCAGGAGTTCTTGCCAGCCTGGTCGGTCAGCACCACGCCGAAGCCCGGGGTCTTGGTCCATTCCGCGTTGGCGGCGGCGGCCTTGAAGAAGTCGTCGTCAGGCTGCAGGTAGTTGCCGTCCTTGTTCTTCAGCTGGGTGTGCGCCATCTTGTTCTTCTTGGCGTAAGCCCATTCCACGTAGCCGATCGAGCCCTTGATGCGCTGCACGTTGGCGGCTACGCCTTCGTTGCCCTTGCCGCCCACGCCAACCACCCACTTCACAGCGGTGCCGGAACCGATCTTGGTCTTGAATTCGGCGTTGGTCTTGGACAGGAAGTCGGTGAACAGGAAGGAGGTGCCCGAGCCGTCAGCGCGGTGCACGACGGTGATTTCGGTGTCTGGCAGCTTCACGCCTGGGTTCAGGGCGGTGATTTCAGCGGCATTCCACTTGGTCACTTTGCCCAGGTAGATGTCGGCCACGACAGGGCCGGTCAGCTTCAGCTGGCCAGGAGCGATGCCGTCCAGGTTCACCACGGTGACCACGCCGCCCATGATGGCGGGGAACTGCATCAGGCCGTCAGCGTCCAGCTCTTCTGCTTTCAGCGGCATGTCGGAAGCGCCGAAGTCCACGGTCTTGGCCTTGATCTGCTTGATGCCGGCGCCCGAGCCGACGGACTGGTAGTTCAGGCCGTTGCCGGTGGTGGCTTTGTACGACTCGGCCCACTTGGCGTAGATCGGGTAGGGGAAGGTGGCGCCGGCGCCCGTCATGTCGGCAGCGCTGGCGGCGGACGAAAATGCCATCACGGCAGAAGCGCCCACTACCAGGGAGCTAAACAATTGTTTCAGTCGCATATCAAGTCCTCTTTCTTATGACAGGTTAGGATGCTGCGCAGTCTACAAGTGGAATGTGACAGGTTTATGACATCGGCTTAATTTATTAAAATTATTGCCTCAACCTCGTCTTCCCTATGAGAAAAGCTGAATTGCCCAGTATCTTACGCCTTCTTGTCACAATTGGCGCGGCGCCAAAACGGCTTTTATGACAGGGCCCGTCACGGACTTGTCATAATTAAAGATTAAACTTGCGCGTAATAAATAGATATTCTGGTAACGCATGGACTAGAAACCAAGGCTAGAATGATGCATCTGTAAAAGTGAGAAAAAAAACATGAAGCCTGACCTGACAGCCGAAGCCAATAAATCGCAAACCTTCCTCGACCGCGAGCTGTCACAACTGATGTTCAACCGCCGCGTGCTGGCCCAGGCGGAAGACAAGAATGTCCCCCTGCTGGAGCGCCTGCGCTATCTGTGCATCGCCAGCAGCAACCTCGATGAATTCTTTGAAGTGCGCGTGGCCAGCCTGCTGGCGGCCGGCGCCGGCGACGGCACCCTGTCCAACCACCCTGCCCTGGTGGCCACCCTGTCGCGCATCTCGAACGAGTGCCACGCCCTGGTGTCGCACCAGTATGACATCCTGAATTCCGAGATCTTGCCGCAGTTGCAAGCCAACGGCATCCACCTCGTGCGCCACAACGAGCGCAACGAGGCGCAGCGGGCCTGGGTCAAGGAATATTTCGAGCGCGAAGTGCGTCCCCTGCTGACGCCGATCGGCCTCGATCCGGCCCACCCCTTCCCGCAAGTGGTTAACAAGTCGCTCAACTTCATCGTCCAGCTGTCGGGCAAGGACGCCTTCGGCCGCGGCACGGCCATCGCCATCCTCAAGGCGCCGCGCGTGCTGCCGCGCGTGATCCGCCTGCCGGACCACCTGTCCAAGAGCGGCGGCATTTCCTTCTGCCTGCTGTCCTCGGTGATCCACGCCCACATCTCCGACCTGTTCGCCGGGCGCGAAGTGATCGCCTATTCCCAGTTCCGCGTGACGCGCGATTCCGACCTGTGGGTGGACGAGGACGAGGTGAAGAACCTGCGCCAGGCCCTGAAGGGCGAGCTGCAGGGCCGCCAGTTCGGCACCTCGGTGCGGCTGGAGGTGGCCAAGAACTGCCCGCCCGAGCTGTCGCAATTCCTGCTCGACCAGTTCGGCCTGCACCAGAGCCGCCTGTACGCCGTCAACGGCCCGGTGAACCTGGTGCGCCTGACCGAGATGATGGACCACATCGACAAGCCCCACCTGCGCTTCCCGCCCTTCTTCCCCGGCCAGGCGCAAAAGGCGGGCGCGCCCGACATCTTCGCCTCGCTGCGCGAAGCGGACATCCTGCTGCACCACCCGTTCGAATCGTTCCAGACGGTGATCGACTTCATCCGTAGCGCGGCGCAGGACCCGAATGTGGTGGCGATCAAGCAGACCATCTACCGCACGGGCATGAACTCGGACCTGATGGAATCGCTGATCGCGGCCGCCCGCTCGGGCAAGGAAGTGACGGTGATCGTGGAGCTGAAGGCGCGCTTCGACGAGGAAGCCAATATCAACTGGGCCGACCGCCTGGAGCAGGCCGGCGCCCAGGTGGTGTACGGCGTGGTGGGCCTGAAGACCCACGCCAAGATCGCCCTGGTGATCCGCCGCGAGGAAGGCGGCTTCCGCTACTACGCCCACCTGGGCACGGGCAACTACCACCCGACGACGACCAAGTTCTACACCGACTTCGGCCTGCTGACCTGCCATCCACAGATGAGCCAGGAGGTGAACGAGGTCTTCATCCACCTGACCAGCCTGACCAAGCCGCACAAGCTGAACCACCTGTGGCTGGCGCCCTTCGCCCTGCAGAACGAGGTGATCAAGGCGATCCGCAACGAGGCGCGTATCGCGCGCGCGGGCCGTCCGGGACGGATTATCGTTAAAATGAATGCACTGGTGGACGAATCGGTGATCAAGGCCCTGTACGCCGCCTCGAAGGACGGGGTGAAGATCGACTGCATCGTGCGCGGCGCCTGCACCCTGCGTCCGGGCGTGCCGGGGCTGTCGGAAAACATCAAGGTGCGCTCGATCATCGGCCGCTTCCTGGAACACAGCCGTATCTATTACTTCCGCAACGACCTGGCGCACGATGTGCACCTGGCCAGCGCGGACTGGATGAGCCGCAACCTGTTCCGCCGCATCGAGGTGGCCTTCCCCATCCTCGACAAGGCGCTCAAGCGGCGCGTGATCGGGGAGGGATTGAATCCCTACCTGAAGGACAACACCAATGCATGGGAGCTGGAATCGGACGGCCACTACACGCGCCGCAGGGCGCGCGGCAAGCAGCAATCCTTCGGCGCGCAGCAGCATCTGATGGAACTGCTGGGCACGCCGGGATCGGTAGATTGACAGACGAGCAGCGCGGCCCGCGCGCCCAAGACCCAGGAGAACAAGCATGGATCTGATTTTATGGCGCCACGCCGAAGCGGAAGAAGCCTACCCCGGCCTGTCCGACCTGGAGCGGGCCCTGACCAGCAAGGGGCAGAAGCAGGCCCGGCGCATGGGCCAGTGGCTGGCCTCCCAGCTGCCCGACAGCTGCCGCATCCTGTGCTCGCCCGCCGTGCGCACCCTGCAGACGGTGGAAGCGCTGGGGCGCAAATATAAAATCCACGCCGACCTGGCGCCGGGCGCGGACGCGGCCGACATCCTGAAGGCGGCCAACTGGCCCGCCAGCAAGGATTCGGTGCTGATCGTCGGCCACCAGCCCACGCTGGGACAGGTCGCCTCGCTGCTGATGACGGGCGAGGAACAGGAATGGGATTTGCGCAAGGCCAGCGCCTGGTGGTTCTCGCAGCGCGAGCCGGGCGACCCGCTGAGCCTGTATCTGAAGGCGGTGATGGCGGCCGACCTGGTGGTGAAGTAAACCACCCCACTTGCAAAGCAAGCATCATCTGCTAAAGTTTAGATGTATCAACTCTAGGGAGCGGCCGTCCAACGGCGGCTGATACATCATGGTAACCCTGCTCGCCATGGCCATTTTCGGTGGGATGATCGCCCTGGTCGTCTATGAAATTGTCCAGGAAGTCAGTGGCAGCAAACACAAGCTGAATGATCGCTACCACGAGTAGCACATGCTTCATCGAAGCCGGGCGCGCGGCGCGGAATCCTGCAGGTTCCGCCCCTCGCGCCCTTCTCGTTTACTTCTCGTTTACCAGCCCGCTTACATCCCCGTCTTGAACTTGGTGTAGACGCGCGTGATCTGGCGGCGGATATCGGCCGGCACCGCTTCGGGCGCGGCCATGCGCTGCTTGTCGGCGTCGGACAGGAAGACGGTCTTGTTGTCGGCGATATCCTTGCGTACGAACTTCAGGCTGGCCTTGTTCGGGTTGGCGTAGAACACCTTGTTGGTCAGGCTGGCGTGCACTTGCGGCCGCAGGATGTAGTTAATCCACAGCATGGCGTTGTTCGGGTGGGGCGCGTCGGCCGGGATGGCCATGGTGTCGAACACGAGGGCGGCCGGGGTTTTCGGCACCAGCACCTCGATGGTGTTGCCGTTTTTGGCGTCGAGGGCGCGCTGGCGGGCGATGTTGATGTCGCCCGACCAGCCCAGGGCCACGCAGACGGCGCCGTTGGCCATGTCGTTGATGTAGCCAGAGGACGAGAACAGGGTCACGTAGGGACGGATCTGGGCCAGCATCTTGCCCGCTTCCGCGTAGTCGGCGGCGCTGGTGGAGTAGGCAGGCTTGCCGATGTACATCAGGGCGGCCGGCAGCACTTCGGACGGCGAATCGAGGAAGGACACGCCGCAGGACTTGAGTTTGGACGCGTACTTGGGATTGAACACCAGGTCCCAGGCGTTGTCCGGCATGGGCATGCCGCCCAGCGCGGCCTTGACCTTGGCCACATTGATGCCGACCGTGGTATAGCCCCACAGCCAGTCCACCAGGTATTCATTGTTGGGGTCGATCTTGGACAGCTTGGCCTGGATGGCGGGATCGAGGTTGGCCAGGTTGCTCAGCTTGGTCTTGTCCAGCTTGCGCAGCTGGTGGGAGTCGATCTGCAGCTTGGCCCACTGCGCCGTCGGCACGACGACGTCGTAGCCCGACTTGCCGGCCACCAGCTTGGAATTGAGGATTTCGTTGTTGTCGAAGACGTCGTAACGGACCTTGATGCCCGTTTCCTTTTCAAAGTTCTTGACGGTGTCTTCCGCGATGTAGTCCGACCAGTTGTAGATATTGAGGACTTTTTCCTCCTGCTGCGCCTGCGCCGAAGACGCCATCGCGCCCGCCAGCAATGCCGCGCCCAACAACTTGCCCACACCTTTGCCCGTCATAGTCCTGTCTCCTGAAAATGGGTAATCAACGCTAAGGCGTGATGATCGGGCAAAGCTGGCGGGTTTGCAAGCGTGGAATGCCGCTAGGCCAGCATATCAAACAGGGAGCTGGCGCCGCTGCCGTTGATGGCGCTGCCGTCGCCCTGCTGGGCCTGCGACGTGTAGAGGGCGGCCAGCGCCGTGGCCTGGGCCGTCAAGGCCTTGGTCAGGGCGTCGCGCTTGCTGTTGACGTTGCTCAAGTCCTTGTTGGTGGTGTTGGTTTCGCGGGTGACGGAGCCGGAGTCCGAGGTGAAGCCGGCGGCGGCCGCGCCGAGGATGTCGGCGATGCCCTTGCCATTGTTGGTGAACAGCTTGGACACGACGCCCGAATCCGTGCTCAGCGCGCTTTGCAGGGCCGTATCGTTGACCTTCAGGTTGCCCGAGCCCGGGTCCAGGCTGACGCCGGCCTTGTTCAGGGCCGCGACGGAAATGCCGCCGCCGCCCGACTTCAGCAACAGGCTCAGCTGCGACGTGACCTGGCCGATGGCCGAGTCGGACTTGAGGTCGCCCTGCTGCAGCGCCTGCAGCTTCTGGTTCAGGTCGTTGTAGGCGGCGACGAAGGCCTTGATATTGCTGCCGATCTGGCTGTTGTCCTGGGTCACGGTCAGGCTGGTCTTGCCCTTGCCCGTCAGGCTCACATTGACGCCCGCGATGGCCGAGTCGAGCGTGTTGTCGGGACTGGTGACCGCCTTGCCGTTGACGTTGACGATGGCGTCCTGGGCGGCGGCCGTCTGCGTCAGCTGCTGGCCGCTCTTGTTGTCGGGGTCGAAGTTGAGCAAGCCCTTGATGGCGGCGTCGCCGCTGACGCTGATGCGCATGCTGTTGGCCGCCCCGCTCTGGCCGGCGATGTTCAGGCTGTAGCCCTGGTCGTCCTTGACCACGGTGGCGTTGACGCCGGCCGCCTTCAGCGCGGCGGCGATGCCGTCCAGGGTGTTGTTGCTGCTGTCGATGGTGATGGTCTTGCTGGCGCCGCCGGCGGCGAACTTGTCGCCGTCGGTGCCGAAGTCGATCTTGACGGTGGTGGCGGCGCCCGTGCCCAGCTTGGTGGTCGAGGCGGGGAAATCGGCGCTGGTGAGGAACTGGCCCTGGGCCAGTTGCTGCACGTCCAGCGCATAAGTGCCCGCCTGGGCGCCGGCCGAGGTGGTGGCGCTGGCGACGCCGGCCGGGGTGGTGGCGGCGCTGGTGCTCAGGCCCGCGCCCGCCAGTCCCTGGGCCACGGCCTGGAAGCTGGCCAGCGCGCTTTGCAGCTGGCCCAGGGCCGACAGCTTGGTCTGGTCGCGGGTGAGGTTGTCGTTGAGCCTGGAGATGGAGGGATTGGCGACCGACAGCGTCTGCTGCACGCGGGCCGCGATATCGGGCGAGATCGAGGGCGACTGCGCCGCCGAACTCGTGTTGTAATTGTTTGCCGAAATACTGGAAGTTGCCATATCGTCCTCACCAAGTTTTCCCCGGATTATCCCCCGTTTGCGCCAAAACAAAAGGCCGAACAGGACGGCGATGTTCGCCCTGTTCGGCCTCTGCCGCTGCGGGCCCGGCCCTTAGCGCAGGAACTTGGTGATGGCGGCCGAGGTCGTCAGGTCCAGGCTGAGGAACTGGAAGCCGATCTTGAAGTGGTCGCCGCTGAAGATGCAATAGTTCACCTTGCAGCGGCAGGTCATCACCTGCGGCTTGCCGTCGATGAACAATTCAAACGACACATTGCCCATATGGCCCACTTCCAGCTTGTGGTCGAAGGTAATGGAGAGGCCGTTGGCCCCGATGTCGAAGGTGCGTCCCAGCTTGGGCTGGAAGCCATCCATCACCACCACGGCCTTGGAGCGCACAATCTTGCGCGCCGCGGATCTTTGGTCAACTAACAATTTACAAATCCCGATTCTTAATAAAAAACAATGGCAGCGCCGCAGCGCTGCCCGTCCATATTCTTATTTTACAGGGCCGCGCGCCTTGATGCGGCGCACAGCCCGTTTTTACTGCCGTTTTACTGCAATTCCCGCAGACGCGTGAACGCGTCGTCGATGCGGTCCACGGCCACGATGGTCATGCCCTCGATGGCCTGCTTGGGCGCATTGGCCTTGGGAATCATGGCCAGCGAAAAGCCCAGCTTGGCCGCCTCGCGCAAGCGCTCCTGTCCCCGCGGCGCGGGACGGATCTCGCCCGCCAGGCCCACTTCGCCGAAGACGACAAAGCCGCGCGGCAGGGCCTTGCTGCGCATCGAGGAATGGATGGCCAGCAGCACGGCCAGGTCGGCAGCCGGTTCCGTAATCTTCACGCCGCCGACGGCGTTGATGAAGACGTCCTGGTCGAAGGCGGCGACGCCCGCATGCCGGTGCAGCACGGCCAGCAGCATGGCCAGCCTATTTTGCTCCAGACCGACGGACAGGCGGCGCGCGTTTGGCAGATGGCTGGCGTCGACCAGGGCCTGGATTTCCACCAGCAGGGGCCGCGTGCCTTCCTGCGTCACCATCACGCAGGAGCCGGGCACCTGGTTGTCGTGCTGGGACAGGAACAGGGCCGAGGGGTTGGACACGCCCTTGAGGCCCTTTTCCGTCATGGCGAACACGCCCAGCTCGTTGACGGCGCCGAAACGGTTCTTGATGGCGCGCACCAGGCGGTAGCTGGAGTGGTTGTCGCCCTCGAAGTACAGCACGGTGTCGACGATGTGCTCCAGCACGCGGGGGCCGGCCAGCGCGCCCTCCTTCGTCACGTGGCCGACGAGGATGATGGTCACGCCCGTCTGCTTGGCCACGCGGGTGAGCTGGGCCGCGCATTCGCGCACCTGGGCCACGGAGCCGGGCGCCGAGCTCAGCGCGTCGGAATAGATGGTCTGGATGGAGTCGACCACGGCCACTTCCGGCCGCATGTCGGCGATGGTGGCGAGGATTTTTTCCAGCTGGATCTCGGCCTGCAGCTTGAGCTCGCGCGCCTCGATGTTCAGGCGCTTGGCGCGCAGGGCGATCTGGGCGCCCGATTCCTCGCCGCTGACGTACAAGACCTTCTTCAGCTGGGAGACATTGGCCAGGGCCTGCAGCAGCAGGGTCGACTTGCCGATGCCGGGATCGCCGCCGATCAGCACCACGCCGCCCGCCACCAGGCCGCCGCCCAGCACGCGGTCGAATTCCTCGATGCCGGTGCCGAAGCGGGGCACGTCGATGGCGTCGATGTCAGCCAGGGACAGCACGGGTGCCGTCTGCGCCAGCGACAGGTGGGCCGGGGCCGAGTAGCGGTTGTTGCCGCCCTGCTCGACGGCGCTTTCCACCATCGTGTTCCACTGCTGGCAGGCGGCGCACTGGCCCGTCCACTTGCTGGCCGTGCCGCCGCATTCGCTGCAGACGTAATGGGTCTTCGCTTTCGCCATGCCGCCGCCCTCCTAGCCTTCGCGCACTTGCACGCGCGGGGCCAGGGCGCACATCAGCTCGTAGCCGATGGTGCCGGCGGCGTCGGCCACTTCGTCGATGGGCAAGCCTTCGCCCCAGAGCACGATCCGGCTGCCCACCCTGGCGTTGGGCACGGGGGTCAGGTCGACGGTCAGCATGTCCATCGAGACGCGGCCCACGAGGCGGGTGCGCACGCCGTCCACCAGCACGGGGGTGCCGGTGGGCGCGTGGCGGGGATAGCCGTCGGCATAGCCGCAGGCGACGACGCCGATGCGCATGGGGCCGTCCGCCTCGAAGCGGCTGCCGTAGCCCACCATGTCGCCGCTGGCGATGTCCTGGATGCCGATGATCTCGCTGCCCAGGGTCATGGCGGGCAGCAGGCCGAAGTCGGCCGCCGGCTTGCCGCCCGGCGTGCCGCCGTACAGCATGATGCCGGGGCGGACCCAGTCGCTGCGCACGGCGGCGGGCAGTTCGTCCTGCCCCGCCAGCTGGAAGATGCCGGCCGAGTTGGCCAGGCTGCGCGGCCCCGGCAGGTCCGCCGCGGCGGCCTCGAAGCGGCGCAGCTGTTCGCCGATGGGCAGGCCGGGATGGGCCGCGTGGTCGGCGTTGGCGAAGTGGGTCATCAGGGTGATCTCGCCCACGCAGGCGATGGCGCGCAGGCGGGCGTGGGCGGCGGCGTAGGCCTCGGGCTTGAAGCCGAGGCGGTTCATGCCGGTGTTCATTTTCAGGTGCAGGTCGAGCTTGACGCCGCGCGCGGCCAGGGCCGGCGCTTCCGCCTCCAGCCAGTCGATCTGCTCGGCGCAGTGGACGGCGCCCTGCAGCTGGTGCTCGGCCATGGTGCGGATATCGGCGCGGTCGAAGAAGCCTTCCAGCAGCAGGATGGGCTTGCGCCAGCCCAGCTCGCGCAGGCGCACGGCGTTGTCGAACTCGATCAGGGCCAGGCCGTCGGCGGCAGCCAGGCCGCGCATGGCCCGCTCCAGGCCGTGGCCATAGCCGTTGGCCTTGACCACGCCCCAGGCCCTGGCGCCGGGCGCGCAAGCCTTGGCGCGGGCCAGATTGTGTTGCAGGGAAGCGAGGTGGATGGTTGCGACGATGGGCCGGGTCATGGGATGCGGATACGAGCTGGTGAAGCCGTTATTTTACCGGACTCGCCCTGTCCCGCGCGGGCCGATTTCTTGGGGATACGAACAAAGCATGGTATAAAGCAAGCCTGATAAGTTTTCAGACATACCATACCAGATGAATCGTGGTTTCTATACCATCATGGCAGCGCAGTTCTTTTCGTCCCTGGCGGACAATGCGCTGCTGTTCGTGGCGATCGACTTGCTGATCAATATGAAGTCCCCCGGGTGGCTGACCCCGCTCCTGAAACTGTCTTTTACCCTGTTTTACGTGCTGTTGGCGGCATTTGTGGGCGCTTTCGCCGACTCCATGCCCAAAGGCAGGGTCATGTTCGTTTCCAATCTGATCAAGATCGCCGGCTGCGGCCTGATGTTCGCCGACGTCCACCCGCTGGCCGCCTACGGCCTGGTGGGTTTTGGCGCGGCCGTCTATTCGCCCGCCAAGTACGGCATCCTGACGGAACTGCTGCCGGCGGAAAAGCTGGTGGCGGCCAACGCCTGGGTCGAGGGCCTGACGGTGGCCTCGATCATCTTCGGCACGGTGATGGGCGGCGCCCTGGTCAGCCCGCGCACCTCGGCCTTCCTGCTGGGCTTTGACTTCCCCCTGATCGACACCGGCGTCGACACGCCGACCGAGGCCGCGCTGTGCGTGGTGGTGGGCATTTACATGCTGGCGGCCGCCTTCAACCTGTACATCCCCGACACGGGCTGCCGCTACCAGCACCAGGAGCGCAATCCGATCAAGCTGGTGGCCGACTTCGCCAACTGCTACAGCATGCTGTGGAAGGACAAGCTGGGCCAGATTTCGCTGGCCGTCACCACCCTGTTCTGGGGCGCGGCGCAGACCCTGCAGTTCATCGTGCTGGAGTGGGCCAAGCGCTCGCTGCACCTGTCCTATGAAAAAGCCACCAGCCTGGTGGGCGTGGTGGCGATCGGCGTGGCGCTGGGCGCCGTGACCTCGGTGCGCTTCGTTTCGCTGCGCAAGTCGCTGTCGGTGATCCCGGTCGGCATCGCCATGGGCGTGATCGTGATGAGCATGGTCTTCGTGCACTGGGTGCAGATGGCCTATCCGCTGCTGATCCTGGTGGGCATGCTGTCGGGCTTCTTCCTGGTGCCGATGAACGCCCTGCTGCAGCACCGGGGCCACGTGCTGATGAGCGCGGGCCACTCGATCGCCGTGCAGAACTTCAACGAGAACCTGTCCATCCTCACCATGCTGGCCGTGTATTCGCTGATGCTGCGCGCCCACCTGGAGCTGGACGCCATCATCGTGCTGTTCGGGCTGTTCGTCTCGGGCACCATGTACTTCGTCCTGCGCAAGCACCAGGCCAACCAGCGCGATCACGATTCGCTCGCCCTGATCGGCGAACTCAAACACTGATTTTCAGGCCGGCAGCGTGCCGGCCACACGGCGCGCCGCCGCCTGGGCGCGCCAGTCATCCGGCACCACGAAGCCGCGCCGCACTTCCACCAGCCAGCCGTTTTGCTCTGCCATTTCCGCCACCATCACGGGCGCGGGGTGGCTGGCCATGAGGTCGGCGATGGCGGGCATCAGCCCGGACGGCGGCAGGGTGCTCGCGTCCAGCGGGCACTTCCACGGCGCCAGCCAGTGCAGGCGGGGCAGGATGACGTAGCGCTGGCCGGGCAAGGCGGCGCCCTGCTCCCGCGTGATCCAGAAGCCGTGGCAGTGGGGCTGGGCGATGCCGTCCAGCGCGTGCAGCTCGTCGCGCGGATAGAACAGCCAGCCCTTGACCAGGGCCTGGGCCAGGTCGACGGGCTGGGGCAGCAGCGCCTGCGCGGCGGGATGGCGGGCCAGGGTCAGCTGCTTGTCGAAGATCTTGCGCATCTTGGCGCCCAGGGTGTCGGCCAGGTTGGGGCCGATCAGGCCGTTGAAGCGGCCGTCGTCCAGGCTGGCGCCGGGCAGCTCGTCCAGCAGATAGAACTTGGTGGCGAATTCCCAGTGCAGCAGGCGTTCGCCGTCGCGCAGCAGGAAGTCGAATTCGCCCACCGTGTCGGTGCGGTCGGCGCGCACCTGCAGGCCGTGCGCGACCAGGCGGCCGTGCTGGGCGAAGTAGAAGGCCATCAGCTTTTCCGCGTACAGGCCGAGGCGGGAATAGAAGCGCTGGCCCAGGGCGGCGTTGAGGGGCGATGGGTCGCGCTCCAGCGCGGCCAGCCAGTCGGCCGTGGCGGACGTGACGGGGCCCAGGCTGGCGATGCGGCCCTGCCAGTGGGGCGACGTCGGTGACAGCAGGTCCGGCGCGTCAAGCAGCCAGGCCAGCGCCCGCACATGGGGATTGCTCAGATGCGCCCAGCGCTGCTCGAAGCGCGCCTGGAAGCTGGCGTCCGCTGCGCCGAACGCATCCAGCGGCGGCGCGACGGCGTCGCCGGACACGCGTGGCGATGGCGCAGCGGCGACGCGGGAGCCGGGCGTCGCCAGCTCGCCGGACGCCGGGGCCTGCGTCTTAGTCACGCGAGTCCCGCGCCAGGCACAGGTCGGCCCAGGCCTTGGCTTTGTCTTCCGGCTTGCGCAGCAGGTCGTCCGGGTGATAGGTGGCGACCACGGGCAGCGTGCCGTAGCGATGCACTTTGCCGCGCGACGCCACGCCCAGCAAGCCCTTGGCAGCGGCCTGGCCGAAGGTCAGCGCCATGCCCGCGCCGGTCAGCGCCATTTCGCGCTCGAGGAAGGGGCGGCAGGCCAGCACTTCTTCCGCCGTCGGCATACCCGATTGCGGCCGGCACTTCACCAGCGTGGTGACATAGGCGTTGGACTCCGTGCTGAGCGAGATGGCCTTCAGCATATTGTCCAGCAGCTGGCCCGCTTCGCCGCTGATGGCGCGGACTGCGTCCTCGTCCGCCTGCGTGGGCGCGGCGGCGATGGCCAGCCAGGAAGCGTCGCGCGCGCCGCGGCCGGGGACGGCGTTGCGGCGCGTGGCGCACAATCCGCAGCGCGTGCAACTGGCGACAGCAGCTTGCAGCGCAGACCAGTCCATGCCGGCGATGGCTTGTTCGCTGATGGGCGCTTGCCGGCCCGCGGGCGCGGATTTGTTGGCGGCTTCGTTGGCGGCTTCGTTGGCGGGTGCTTGCGGCGCCGGCTCGGGCGCGTCGTCGAACCAGGCAGTGTCTTCGGATAGAGCTGCGCCCGACGCCGACATCGGCGGCACGACTGCTTCCACGCTTGCGGCAGATTGCACCGCTGCGGCGGTTTGCGCGGCAGCGGTGGCTTGCGCGGCGGCGGCAGGCTGCGCGGCTGGAACCACGACCTCGACTGGCTCCAAGACCGGCGTCTCAATCATCGACTGTATCGCGGCGACAACCGGCTGTGGCGCGGCGATCTCCGCCTCGATAACAGCGGGCTGCTCAACGCCGGGCGCGGCTTCCTCCACCGCCGGCGGATTGCGCAGCTTCCACTGCAAGCCGATGCCCATCTCGCCCAGGAAAATCTCGCTGCGTGCCGACAGCTGACTCATAACCCAAACCGCATAACGATCGCGTCCTCGCGTTGCTGGTTGGCCGCCGGGTAGTAGCCCTTGCGCCGCCCAATGGTTTGAAATCCGTAGCGCTGGTAAATCTCCAGCGCCCGCGTATTCGATGGCCGCACTTCCAGCAGCACCGACTCCATGCCCAGCCCGCGCGCGCAGGCGACGGCCTGGTTCAGCAGAAAGCGTCCCAGCCCCTGCCCCTGCCGCTCGGCCGACACGGCCACGTTCAGCAGATGCGCCTCGTCGACGATGGCCATCAGCAGGAAGTAGCCCATCAGCTCATTGTCCGTATCGCGCAGCACCCAGGACTGGTAGCCGCTGGCCAGCGAATCGACGAAGTTGGCCATGCTCCACGGGTAGGGATAGACGGTCTGCTCCAGCTCCAGCACTTCCGGCAAATCCGTGTCCTGCATCGGCGCGTAATTGAGCCGGGCCAGATCCCACACCTGCGTCATGCGCCCGCCTCCGCCTTGGCCGCCGCCATTTCGCGGCGCTCGGCCTGGGTGTAGGCGACCTTGTTGCGCAGATAAAGGGGCTGCGCCTCGGCGGCCGGCACGCCCTGCCCGGCGGCGAAGGCGATGCGCGCCAGCTGGGCAATCTGCGCCGCGTGCGGCATCACGTCCACATGTGCGCCGGCGGCGAAGTCCTTGCCTTCATATGCGGCGGCATAAGCGGTCAAACCATTGCCGCAAGCGACCACTGCGCCCTGCGGCTGCACGGCGGCCGGCGCCGACAGCGAGGGCGCCTGCACGGCGCGCGGTGCAGCGGTGGCGATACCGGCAGCGACGGCGCCGTCAAATTCATACTGCGCCCAATAGACCTCATCCATGCGCGCATCAAGCACGGTCAGCACGCGCTGCGCGCCATGCCGCTGATGGCAAGCCAGCGCCATCGCATCCAGCGTCACGACGGGCACCACGGGCAGGCCGGCGCCAAAGGCCAGACCCTGCGCAATGCCGCAAGCCGTGCGCACGCCCGTGAACGAGCCGGGACCGGCGCCGAAGGCGATGGCGTCGCAGTCCTTGAGCGCGATGCCCGCTTCGGCCAGCAGCTCCTGGATCATCGGCAGCACCGACTGGGAATGGGTACGCACGCCCGAGGAGGAGCGCGCCAGGACGTCGTCGCCCCGCAGCAGGGCGCAGGAGGCAAGTTCGGACGAGGTTTCAATGGCAAGAATAATAGGCATCCCGTATTTTAACCCGGGCCGATGGCAGGCGCGAGCCCGTCCGGCCATGTAGAATATGCGCGTTTGGCGCCTCGGGCGCCGCCCGGGATATGAAAGCCATGCACAGCATCACCCTGAACGCCGACAACCGCGCCGAAGTCGCCGCCGCCATCGCGGGCGAGCGCTGGATCGTGGCCTGTCTGTGCGCCGCCTGGTGCGGCACCTGCGGCAGCTACCGCGCCGCCTTCGAGGACGTGGCCGCGCGCCACCCCGACAAATTCTTCGTCTGGATCGACATCGAGGACCATGCCGACGTGGTGGGCGATCTCGACGTGGAGAACTTCCCTACCCTGCTGATCCAGCGCCACGAGCTGGTGGCCTTCTTCGGCACCATGCTGCCCGACCCGGGACTGGCGCACCGCCTGGTGCAGTCGCAGTCCGGGCAGAGCGATGCCGAACTGGCAACGCTGGCCGCCAGCAGCGAAGAGCGCCGCAACTGGCAGCGCGACTGCAACCTGCGCACCCTGCTGCGCGCCGCGCTGGACTAAAGCCCAGCCTGAAACCCGGCGCGGCCTGAGCATGGCCGGCATATGTACATGGTGTTTCGCGTCCAGCCCCTTGCGGCAAGCTGTCTCGTTTGACTGTCTTATTCTGTCTCGTTTTGTCTTGTTTGAACTCGGCGACGATTGCCCGGTCTAACAAGGCAGAACGAGATAAAACGAGACAGAATAAGGAAGGAGAACGAGCATGAATGCCGCAGCATCCCGAATCGCAATCCCTGCCGCCACCCTCGCCGAATTACGCGAGTTTCTATGCGTATCAGGCAGCCAGCTCAGCCCTGCCGACGCCTTGATCGCCGCTCTCTCCGCGCCAGCTGACTATCGCCATAGCGGGCGAAGGACGTAATGCCTGGCGCGACCTCTGGCTACGCCGTCCGGGCGAAAAGCAATGGCACAGCGCCGAACACCTGCGCAGCGAACAAGCGCGGCAAGCCGAAATCAAGCCGCCCTCGCCGATGCAAGCGATGCAGGCCGCCGCCCAAAGCATGAGCCACGCCCTGCAGACCGCCCTCGCGCTGGTTGACCACATCGGCTACGAAACGGAGCTGGCGACCGACCGCCGCATTCCCAAGCACCGGCGCCGCGATGATTTCATGATCGACGACTGCAAGGCGGATTAAGCGGGCAGACCAGGCGGGCGGACTGCGCTCGGCCGCCCGCGCTTTTCGCTTTTACTTCTGCCAGCGCTGCAGCATGTCGTCGGCCAGCAGGGGCTTGCTGTAGAAATAGCCCTGGGCCAGATTGCAGCCATGGCGCAGCAGGAAGTCGGCCTGCTCCTGCGTCTCCACGCCTTCCGCGATGACGGACAGGTTCATGCTCTTGCCCAGCTGGATGATGGCGATGGTGATCGCTTCGTCGTTGACGTCGGTCGAGATGTCCTTGATGAAGGAGCGGTCGATCTTCAAGGTTTGCACGGGCAGCTGCTTCAGATAGGCCAGCGAGGAATAGCCGGTGCCGAAATCGTCGATCGCCAGCGCCACGCCGATCGAGTGCAGGTCGTTGATGAAGACCATGGCGTCGCCCGTGCTCATGATGACCGACTCCGTCACCTCCAGCTGCAGGCGGCCCGGCTCCAGCCCCGTCTCGCGCAGGATCTCGGCCACCATGTTGACGATGGAGCCGCGCTCGAACTGGCGCGCCGACAGGTTGACGGCGATCTTCGGCACATGCAGGCCCGCCTCCTGCCAGCGCACCATCTGGCGGCAGGATTCGTGCAGCACCCACTTGCCCAGCTGGTTGATGAAGCCCGTGTCCTCGGCGAGGGGAATGAAGCGCACGGGCGGCACCAGTCCCAGCTCCGGATGGTTCCAGCGCACCAGCGCCTCCACGCCCACCAGCCGGCCCGTGTCGATCTCCACCTGGGGCTGGAAGTTGAGGAAGATTTCCTCCTTCTCGATCGAGCGGCGCAGGAAGGTCTCCAGCCGCAGGCGCTCGACGCCCTCGCCCGTCATCGACGGCGCGTAGAAGCTGTAGCCGTTGCGCCCGCGCGCCTTGGCCTGGTACATGGCCACGTCGGCGTTACGGATCAGCATATTGAGGTCGGTGGCGTCGGCCGGGAACAGGCTGATGCCCACGCTGCAGGTGACGAACAGCTCGTGCCCCGCCACCATGAAGGGCTGCTCGAACATGGTCACCAGCTTGTCCGCCACCAGCGAGGCGCCGAACTCGCCGTCCACGTTCTCCAGCAGGACGATGAACTCGTCGCCGCCCAGGCGGGCCAGGGTGTCGCCCTCGCGCAGCTTCTCCGACAGGCAGCGCGCCACCTGCTTCAAGAGCTCGTCGCCGATGTGGTGACCCAGGGTGTCGTTGACGTTCTTGAAGCGGTCGAGGTCGATGAACAGCAGGGCCAGTTTTTCGCCCATGCGCGCGGCCCGCTGCAGGGCGTGCTGCAGGCGGTCGTGGAACAGCAGGCGGTTGGGCAGGGCCGTCAGCGGATCGTGGTGGGCCAGGTGGTCCAGCTTTTCCTGCGCCTCTTTCACCAGCGTGATGTCGCTGGCCACGCCCACATAGTGGGTGGTCTGGCCGCGGTTGTCGCGCACGGCGCTCAGGGTCAGCCATTCCAGATACAGTTCGCCGCTCTTGCGCAGGTTCCAGATCTCGCCGCGCCAGAAGCCCGTCTGCACCAGCTCATCCCACAGGGCCTGGTAGAAGCCGTCGTCGTGGCGGCCCGAGCGCGTCAGGCTGCGGTCGCGGCCCAGGGCCTCCTGCTCCGTGTAGCCGGTGATCTGGGAGAAGGCGGGGTTGACGGCGACGATCTTGCCCGCCGTGTCGATCACCATCACGCCGTCGGCGATGTGCTCGAGCACCGTGGCCGACAGGCGCAGCTTTTCCTCCGCCTCCTTGCGCGCCGTGATGTCGGCGTAGACCCAGATGCTGCCCTCGTTGGCGCGGTTCTGGTCCAGGGCGTAGCCGCTGACCATGCACCAGAACAGGGAGCCGTCGCGGCGGCGGTAGTGGCGCTCCTCGCTGAAGTATTCACCCGAGGAAAGCGAGGGATACTGGCGCGCGCCGGCCGCCTCGAAGTCGAAGGCGGTGGGGAAGACGATGGCGGTGGAGGCGCCCGTCATCTCGCCCGGCGCGTAGCCGAACAGCTCCTCGCAGCGGCGGTTGACGGAGACGATGGTGCGGTTGCGCACGAAGGCGACGCCGAACATCACATTGTCCAGGATCGCGCTCTGCTCGGCCAGCAGGGCCTCGATGCGCATCTCGTTGTGCTTGCGCTGGCTGATGTCGGAAATGATGCCGTCCACCCAGGGCGCCTTGCCATCCTCGTCGGCCGGCTGCGGCTGGCCGTTTTCCATCACCCAGCGCTCGGTGCCCGTGGCGTCGAAGATGCGGTATTCGATCTCGTAGGGCTGGCCGCTCATGATCGCCTCCACCACGCAGCGGCGCTGGCGTTTGCGGTCTTCCGGGCAGATCAGGTTGGCCCAGGCGTGGGTCGAGCTGCGCATGAACTGGGCCGCCGCGTAGCCGGAAATGTCCTCGATCGCGTCGCTGACAAAATCGATGGGGCCGTCCGGACGGAAGCGGAACACGGCGCCCGGCACCTGGGTGACGATGGTGCGGAAGCGCTCCTCGCGCTGGCCGATGTCCTCGAACAGGCGCTTGATAGCGACGCGCATCTGCTCCATCTGCCCCGCCAGGCGGCCCAGTTCATCGGAGCCGCGCCAGTCCAGCCGCGTCTCGAAGTCGCCGTGCGACAGGCGGTCGGAAAAGCGCATCAGCTTGCGCAGGGGCTTTAACAGGCGGGCGTTCAGGAACAGCACGATCAAGAGCAGCGACACGGTCAGCTGGGCCGCCAGCACGAAGACATAGGACAGCTGCTTTTCGCGCAGCTCCTGCTGGCTGCGCGCGTCGTCCATCTCGACCAGGATGCGGCCGATATGCTCGCCGCGCACGAGGATTTCCCGCTCGGCGCGGTAGACGGTGCCCGTGGGCCGGTTGGGCGAATGCTCGCTGATGAACTGGGTGTCGGCCTGGCCGATCACCTGCACCTGCAGCACGGAGGGGTCGCGCATCACCGACTCGACCAGGGAATGGGCCGACTCGGCGTTCATATTCCACAGCGATTCCTGCATGCCCAGGGCCAGGATGTCGGCGTTGCGCTGCAGCGACTCGTTGAGGGCCACCTTGGCCGAGCGCTGCTCGTGCACGCCGATCAGCAGGTAGCTGCCGATCATGGCCGGGATCACCAGCCCGCCCAGCACCACCAGCAGGAGGGAGCCATAAATCGACAGGCCATAGAGCGCGCTGAGCCGAGCGCGCAGCTTGGAGGAAAGGGAACGGGTCATGCGGGCGCCCGGGCGGCGGAGTGGTCGATCGGCATCGTTTCGTGCGGCAAGCAAACAATAAAAAATTTCTAATTGGAATTATGCACGCAAAGAATAGCAAAAGTCATGGGAAAACAGGGCGATTTCGCCTTCAATCGGACGCATGGTGTCGCCCCAGCAAAAAAACCGTGGGCGCGCTATGATCCTGCTTCTTTCAACCGAGGAGACTGCAATGCCCCAATTTTCCATGTATGCCGCATCCGTACCCGTGTTCAAGCAGATCCTGAACAGCCTGCTGGCCATCCTCGACAAGGCCGAAGCCCACGCCGAGGCGAAAAAGATCGACCCGGCCGCCCTGTTGCAATTCCGCCTGTTCCCCGACATGCTGCCGTTCACGCGCCAGATCCAGATCGCCACCGACTTCGCCAAGGGCGCGGGCGCCCGCCTGGCCGGCCTGCCCGCGCCGTCGTACGACGACACGGAACAGAGCTTCGCCGAGCTCAAGGCGCGCATCGTCAAGACCCTGGACTTCCTCGCCAGCCTGGCGCCGGAGCAGTTCGTCGGCGCCGAGGAGCGCGCCATCACCACCGGCAGCGGCGAGAAGACCAAGCACTTCGTCGGCCAGGCCTATCTGCTGCACTACGCCCTGCCCCACTTCTTCTTCCACGCCACCACCGCCTACGACATCCTGCGCCACAACGGCCTGGAAGTGGGCAAGAAGGACTTCATCGGCAGCTATTGATCGGGGCCGGCCCAAAAAAAGGGGCTCACGCCCCTTTTTTTATGTGTTGCGGCGCGGATAGCCCTGCGCCAGGATGCGCCGCCACACCACTTCCTTCTGTTCGGCCGTCATGGCCACCCAGTGGGCCACCTCGACCACGGTGCGGCCGCAGCCGCGGCAGACTTCGTCGAAGGTGGTCGAGCAGACGGCCACGCAGGGCGTGTCCGGGCGCGGCGGCAAATCATTGGCGCTCATTTCTCCCCCATCAGCTTGTCCCAGCCGTCATGGCCCAGGGCGCGCAGGGTGGCGATATTCTTCTCGAAAATGTCGGCCGCCTCGGGGAAGGCGTCCACGGCGCGCTCCACGCTGTCCTCGCGCAGCAGGTGCAGGGTCGGATAGGGCGAGCGGTTGGTGTAGTTGTCGATGTCGTTCTGGTCCGTGTCGGCGAACTGGTAGTCGGGATGGAAGCTGGCCACCTGCAATTCGCCCACCAGGCCCATGTCTTCCAGCGCGGCGTCGGCCACGTCGAGGAATTCGTTATAGTCCTCGAAGTCCTGCAAGACATGGGGATGGATGATCAGTGTCGTGTCGACCTTCTCCGGGTCGCTGTCGGCCAGGAACTGCAGCTCGTCCATCAGCAGCTCCAGCAATTCCTCCGGCGTCTCGCCCGCGCAGACGACGTAGCGGATCTGGCGCTTGACGTGCACGGCCTTGGCGAAGGGGCAGAGATTGAGCCCGATGACGGCTTTTTCCATCCAGTGGACGGTGGCGGCGATGACGGCGTCGTGGTCGAGGGCGGGCGGCATACAAACATTCCTTATTGAAAGCACGATTGTACCGCGCCCGTCCGGAAAACCCCATCTTCGCGCATCATGCCGCCATCCTCTTATTACCTGACTGCAATTATTTATCAAAGGCCAAAATCGTCCATTCGTTTGACATATTTCTTGACGCGGCAGTGTGGGCTTCGTACACTCCACGTTTAATTCACTGTCCGCCGGCGTGTTTCTCCGCCGACAACAATATGCAAGCAAGCACCAAGATTAGCGCCGCCCTGGCCACCCTGCTCCTGCTGACCGCCCTGCCGGGCCGCGCGGAAGAGGCGAGCGAGGCGGCCCAGCTGAGCCAGGCCAGCCCGGCGGCCGAGACGGCGCCCGCCGCCACCGCCGCCAAGATCGCCCGCGACGACGCCGCCCGCGAGCCCGACATCTGGGGCCGTATCCGCACCGGCTACGCCATCCCCGACCTGAACAACGAGCTGGTCACCAAGCACATCAACTGGTACAGCAGCCGTCCCGACTATATCGCCCGCACCACGGCGCGCGCCTCGCGCTACCTGTTCCACGTCGTCACCGAGCTGGAAAAGCGCGGCATGCCGACCGAGCTGGCCCTCTTGCCCTTCATCGAATCGGCCTTCAACCCGCAAGCCCTGTCCTCGGCCAACGCGGCCGGCATGTGGCAGTTCGTGCCGGGCACGGGACGCGACTTCAATCTGAAACAGTCGGCCTTCCAGGACGACCGCCGCGGCGTGCTGGCCTCGACCGACGCCGCCCTCACCTATCTGCAGCGTCTGTATGACATGTTCGGTGACTGGCAGCTGGCCCTGGCCGCCTACAACTGGGGCGAGGGCTCGGTGCAGAAGGCCGTGGCGCGCAACCGCGCGGCGGGCAAGCCGACCGACTTCGAATCGCTGGCGCCGCTGATGCCGGCCGAGACGCGCAACTACGTGCCCAAGCTGCAGGCGGTGAAGAACATCATCGCCAACCCGGGCCAGTACGGCCTGTCGCTGCCGCCGGTGGACAACCAGCCCTACTTCACCACGGTGGACAAGACCAGCGACATCGACCTGACCATCGCCGCCCACCTGGCCGAGCTGTCGGTGGACGAGTTCAAGGCCCTCAATCCCCAGTTCAACCGCCCCGTGATCACGGGCGGCGAGCAGACCAAGATCCTGCTGCCGCAGGAAAACGCGGAGAAATTCCACCTGAACCTGGCCCAGTGGGGCCGCGCGCTGTCGACCTGGACCACGCACAAGATCACCAGCGCCCGCGAGCGCATCGAAACCCTGGCCTCGCGCTTCCACACGACGCCGGAAGTGATCCGCCAGGCCAACAACATCCCGCAAAAGACGGTATTGAAAGCGGGCTCGACCATCCTCGTGCCCAAGCTGTCGGCCTCGGCCGGCGACATCGCGCCCGAGGTGGCCGACAGCGCCACTGTCGCCTTCGAAGCCGAGCGCAGCGGCAAGCACGCCAAGGGCGGCCACGTCGCCCTGGTCAAGGCCCACCTGCCGCGCCACAAGGCGCGCCACCGCAGCGACGACTAGCCCGTCATTCCCGCGCAGGCGGGAATCCCATTGCCGCCACGCGTGCGCAATGCCGAAATGGGGTGCCCGCCTGCGCGGGCACGACAACAGGTTGCAGTCGCGGCCCACACGTCCTACAATCTCGGTCTTGCGGTAGCTGATCCGGCAGCGCATGGGCTTGCCCCCTGCCACCGGGCCGCGCAGCGGCAATCACCACCTATAAATACCAACCACTGCCGTCGCCGCCCTTCCCCGGAACGCGCCGCGCGGCAGCAGCAATCGGAGTCACTATGGCGTTCTTGCAAGGCAAAAAAATCCTCATCACGGGTCTGCTGTCGAACCGTTCCATCGCTTACGGCATCGCCCAGGCCTGCCACCGCGAAGGCGCGGAACTGGCCTTCACCTATGTGGGCGACCGCTTCAAGGACCGCATCACCGACTTCGCCGCCGAATTCGGCAGCAAGCTGGTGTTCGACTGCGACGTCAGCAGCGACGAGCAGATCGCCGCCCTGTTCGCCGACCTGGGCCAGCACTGGGACCGCCTGGACGGCCTCGTGCACGCCATCGGCTTCGCCCCGCGCGAAGCGATCGCCGGCGAATTCCTCGACGGCCTGACGCGCGAAAACTTCCGCATCGCCCACGACATCTCGGCCTACAGCTTCCCCGCCATGGCCAAGGCCGCCCTGCCCCTGCTCAAGCCGGGCTCGTCGGTGCTGACCCTGTCCTACCTGGGCGCCGTGCGCGCGATTCCCTACTACAACACCATGGGCCTGGCCAAGGCCTCGCTGGAAGCGTCCGTGCGCTACCTGGCGGAAAACCTGGGCAAGCTGGGCATCCGTTCCAACGGCATCTCCGCCGGCCCGATCAAGACCCTGGCCGCCTCCGGCATCAAGGACTTCAGCAAGCTGCTGGGCTTCGCCTCCTCCCACGCCCCGCTGCGCCGCAACGTGACCATCGAGGAAGTGGGCAACACGGCCGCCTTCATGCTGTCCGACCTGGCCTCCGGCATCACGGGCGAGATCACCTATGTCGACGGCGGCTTCTCCCACGTCATGGGCCTGAACGCGGAAGACTACAGCTAAGCCCTCCCCGCCTCAGGGGCCGGTGATGACCTTGTTGTCGGCCGCCCCGCTGGCATCGGCCGCCACCACCACCCGCGAGCCGGCGGGCACGGTGGCGGTATTCATATGCCCCTCCAGCGTGACGACGTTATTGTTGGCCGAAGTGACAGTCGTTCCGGACGGCACCAGCACGGTTTCATTGGCCGCCATGATATGTGTGGCGCCGGCCGCCAGCACCAGCGGACCGGCCGGCCCGCTATCGCCGCCACAGGCGGCCAGCAGCACCGTCAGCATGCCGCCCCCGATCAGTTTGAAGATGTGCATGATAGGATATATAAATAATAATATTAAATAGCATACCCTATTAGATAATATTGTAAAATATTTAAATCCTTCCAGCTTAAAAGCAATCGTCAGCACGGCCACAATTGCAATTCCCTACCGCACAGCGGCCCCATCCCATGCCACAATGCGCGCTATCGGGAGGCAACCATGACCAGCCGCGGCAAGGACGAACTGGATGATGAATTCGAAGGCTTTGTACGGGGCCGGGGCGAGCTGGCGCGGCAAACGGCCGAGCAGCAGCAGCCCGTTCCCGCGCGCGAGGCGGCCGCGCGGCGCCAGGCTGCGGCGGAACTGGCCCGCCTGCCCCTGAAACCGGCGCAGGACAAGTAAGCGCAAGTAAGCGCGCCCATTTTTCCATGGACGAAACAGCGAAGCCGCTATATAATACCGGCCTTGCTCTGCAGCCTGCAGCAGCAAAAGAACAATGAGCAGCTTCGCAAGCCTGTCGCGCGGCGCCTCTGTGGCGCCGCAGAATATATAAAGCCCTCCCGCCTTGTGTGTCGATCCTGACACCGTCCCGGCGCAAAGCTTTTGTGCCGAAATTTCTTTCGATATTTGATTGAGTCATTTCGTTGTTGGTTGGCGTTGCTATGTGGCGTCCGGCGTTGGCCGGGCGCGGAATTTTACGAAAGAACAGAATGACATTTGAAGCACTCGGCCTGAACCCAGCCATCCTGAAAGCCCTGACCGACGCCGGCTACACCAAGCCGACCCCCGTGCAGGAGCAGGCTGTGCCGGCCGCCATCGCCGGCAAGGATTTGCTGGTGTCCTCGCAGACCGGTTCCGGCAAGACGGCCGCCTTCATGCTGCCCTCGCTGCACCGCCTGGCCGCCATGGAAACGGCCGCCCCGGCCGGCCGCACCCCGGCGCAGGAAGCGCAATCGGCCCGCTCGCGCGGCGAGCGCCCCCGTTTCCAGCCCGCCCGTCCGAAGATGCTGGTGCTGACCCCGACCCGCGAACTGGCCCTGCAAGTCACCACCAACACCACCAAGTACAGCGTCAACCTGCGCCGCATCAAGGCCGTCTCCATCCTGGGCGGCATGCCTTATCCAAAGCAGATGCAGCTGCTGTCGCGCAATCCGGAAATCCTCGTCGCCACCCCGGGCCGCCTGATCGACCACATGGAGTCGGGCAAGATCGACTTCTCCCAGCTGGAAATCCTGGTGCTGGACGAGGCCGACCGCATGCTGGACATGGGCTTCATCGACGACATCGAGAAGATCGTCGCCTCGACCCCGGCCTCGCGCCAGACCATGCTGTTCTCGGCCACCCTGGACGGCGTGGTGGGCAATATGGCCCGCCGCATCACCAAGGAGCCGCAGATCATCCAGATCATGACGGCCGCCAACAAGCATGAAAACATCACCCAGCGCGTGCACTTCGTCGACGACCTGTCACACAAGAACCGCCTGCTGGACCACCTGCTGCGCGACGAGACGATGGCCCAGGCCGTCGTCTTCACGGCCACCAAGCGCGACGCCGACACCATCGCCGACCGCCTGAACATCGCCGGCTTCTCCGCCGCCGCCCTGCACGGCGACATGCACCAGGGCGCGCGCAACCGCACCCTGGAAAGCCTGCGCCGCGGCCAGGTCAAGGTGCTGGTGGCCACCGACGTCGCCGCGCGCGGCATCGACATCCCGACCATCACCCACGTCTTCAACTACGACCTGCCCAAGTTCCCCGAGGACTACGTGCACCGCATCGGCCGCACGGGCCGCGCCGGCCGCAACGGCCTGGCCATCTCGCTGGTGAACCACGCGGAAAGCATCAACGTGAAACGCATCGAGCGCTTCACCAAGCAGCAGATCCCCGTCAACGTGGTGGAAGGCTTCGAGCCGAAGAAGACCACCTTCCCGCCCCGCTCGACCTCGCGTCCGGGCGGCTGGCGTCCGGGCGACGGCCGCAACGCCGGCAAGCCGGGCCAGCGCAGCTTCAGCAAACCGGGCGGCGCCCCGCGCCGTGAAGGCGGCTACGGCAGCGGCGACCGCGCCGGCGCCGGCGGCAATGGCGGCGGCTACAAGGGCAGCAACCCGCGCAGCGGCGACGCCCCGCGCCGCAGTTACGGCGAGCGCTAATTGAATAAAACGGCCACCAGGGCAATCCGGTGGCCGTTTTGCTTTAGCGGGACAGACTGGCGCGCTCGGCCACAATCTGGCGGCACTGGCGCAGCAGGTGCTGCGCCTTGTTGCAGGCTTCGCGGGCGCGGGCGACGTCATCCTGCGGCGCCTTGAAGTCGGCCAGCACCAGGCGCTGGTTGAGGCCGCCCAACATATTCAACTCCCTGACCAGGGCGTCACAGGTGCCGCGCTCACTGCGCGACAGCGGCAGCGCTTGCAGCATCCGGGCCGCCTCCGCCGCCAGGGCCAGAAATTGCTCCGGACTGGGAACCTCCTGCTGGTAGCGTGCCTCATCCCCGTCCAGCTGAACCAATAGCTGCAGCAGATCAAAATGCGTGCGCTGAAAACCGTAGATGAAGCGTACCAAGGCCTTATAGTAGGTTTCCACGATCAGTCTCCCAGAGTAACGGCTGGTTCCAGCATGACACAGCCATATGGCCGCGTTTATCTTTTAATCATAAGTCCGGCTTGCGCGGGCGCATATGCGTGCTGTCGGGCTTGCAAAATACTTGCTTACTCAAGTATTATTCAATTATTAGCGATTATCTAAGTGAGCACACCATGGATGAAAAGTCATTCGCCGCCCCATCCCAGGCCGCAGCGGTCGGCCCCAGCCTCGAATTCGCCATGCGCCTGGCGCGCGCCCAGGCCGCGCTGGTGCGCCGCCTGGACACGGTGCTGGGCGGCCACCACGGCATCAGCTTCAGCGACTTCATGCTGCTCTACTACCTGAGCAAGGCGCCCGGCGGCCGCCTGCGCCGGGTGGATCTGGCCGAGCGCCAGGGACTGACCGCCTCCGGCGTCACGCGCACCCTGCTGCCGCTGGAAAAAATCGGCCTCGTCGCGCGCCAGCAGGACCCGCGCGACGCCCGCGTGGGCTATGCCGTCATCACCGCCACCGGCCACGAGCTGCTGGAAAACGCCATGGTGGTGGCCCAGCAGATCAGCCAGGACCTGCTGCGCGCCTGCCCCGCCGACCAGTTCGAGGCCCTGAGCGCGGCCCTGGCCCAGATCGCCGGCATGAACGCCGCCAACTCCTGACGAGGCCACGCCATGCAAGACTCCCCACAACAAGGCGGTGCGCTGAAGCGCGACGCCAACTTCCAGTGGCTGATGCGCGGCGGCGTGATCTCGCTGCTGGGCGACCAGCTCACCATCGTCGCCCTGCCCTGGCTGGTCCTCAAGCTGACCAGCGACCCGCTGGCATTGGGACTGGTGATCGCGCTGATGGCGGTTCCCCGCGCCGTCTTCATCCTGATCGGCGGCGCCGTCGTCGACCGCCACTCGCCCAAGCAGGTGATGATGCTGACCAAATTCGCCAGCGCCGCGCTGACCGGCCTGCTGGCCCTGCTGATCGTGGCCAGCCAGTCCGCCACGGCGCCGGCCCTGTCGCCGCAGGCGACGCTGCGAATCATCTACCTGCTCGCCTTCGGCATGGGCCTGTCGCAAGCCTTCGGCATCCCCTGCGGCACGTCCATCCTGCCGCGCGCCATCGCGCCCGAACATCTGCAGGCAGCGAACGGCGCGCTGATGGGACTGCGCCAGCTGACCATGCTGCTCGGCCCCCTGCTGGCGGCCGCCCTGCTGGCCCTGACCGGCGGCAGCGCGGGCGGCCTGGCCTGCGCCTTCGGCTTCGACTGCGCCAGCTTCCTCGTCTCCGCCTGGACCCTGTCCCGGGTCAAGCTGAACGAGCTGCCGCCGCGTCCCGGCGAAGCGGGACAGTCCGTGCTGCGCTCCATGGGCGCGGGCTTTGCGCTGGTGTGGAACGACATGTCCCTGCGCCTGTGCTTTGCCTATTGGGGCGCCGTCGCCCTGCTGATCGGCGGCTCGCTGCAGGTGGCGCTGCCGCTGCTGGCCAGCGAGCGCCTGCACGCCGCCTCCGCCTTCGGCCTGCTGACCGGCGCCCACGGCGCGGGCACCCTGCTCGGCATGGCCGGCGCGGCCAGGGGCGGCAAGCTGCTGAACCGCATCAGCTTTGGCTCCCTGATCCTGCTGGTGGACGCCATCGCCGGCCTGCTGGTGATGCCGCTGGGCGCGATCGGCGCGACCTGGCAGGGCATGGCCCTGCTGGCGATACTGGGCACGCTGACGGGCTTCGTGCAGATCGCCGTCTTCACCTGGCTGCAGCGCCGCGTGCCGCAGCATATGATGGGACGCGCGATGAGCATCTTCATGTTCATCTTCGTCGGCCTGGCCCCGCTGTCGGCGATGGCGGCGGGCTGGCTGCTCACCTTCATCCAGCTGCAGGATCTGTTCACCGCCGGCGGCGTGCTCCTGTCCCTGATGGCCGGCGCCGCCTGGCTGTTCACGCCTATCCGACGCATCACCGCCGCCCCGGCGCAGTAAGGAGAAACCATGGAAATCAAATGGCTGGAAGACTTCATCTCGCTGGCGGAAACGCATAATTTCAGCCGCTCGGCCGCGCTGCGCCACGTGACGCAGCCGGCCTTCTCGCGCCGCATCCAGTCGCTGGAAAACTGGCTGGGCACCGACCTGGTCGACCGCACCTCCTACCCCACGCGCCTGACGCCGGCCGGCGTCGTTTTCTACGAGCAGGCGCTGGAGATGCTGGGCCAGATCAACGGCGCGCGCGAGATGCTGCGCACCAAGCGCGCCGCCGCGCAAACGAGCATCGACCTGGCCGTGCCGCACACCCTGTCCTTGACCTTCGTGCCCAAGTGGATCACGGCGCTGGAGCGCGACTTCGCCCCCATCAACAGCCGCCTGATGGCGCTCAACGTGCACGACGCCGTGCTGCAGCTGGTGGAAGGCGGCTGCGACCTGCTCCTGTGCTACCACCACCCGCGCCAGCCCGTGCAGCTCGACCCGGGCCGCTACGACATGCTGGTGCTGGGCCGCGAATCGCTGCGCGCCTACGCCCGCTGCGACAAGAACAAGGTGCCCGAGTTCGTGCTGCCCGGCACGCCGAAGCGCCCCCTGCCCTTCCTCAAATACACCAACAACGCCTACCTGGGGCGCATGGTGGAGCTGATCCTGGGCGACGCCAAAACCCCGCTGCACCTCAATCCCCACTACGAGACGGACATGGCGGAAAGCCTGAAGATGATGGCCCTCGAAGGCCAGGGCATCGCCTTCCTGCCCGAATCGGCCGTCACCCGCGAGCTGAAACAGAAGCAGCTGGCGCGCGCCGACAACGACCGCGCCGAGTGGGAAATCGAGATGGAGATCCGCCTCTACCGCGAGCGCCCCTCCACCACCCGCCGCGGCAAGCCCATCGTCGATCAGCTGTGGGATTTCCTCGAGCAGCAGCAGGCCCGCGCCGGCCGCCGCCGGCGTCCGCCCGCCTCCGAAAGATAGCGCCCTGCCAATGCTATTTTTTTAAACTATGCGTTTTTTGCATAGCCGGATGCGCATACAGCATTAGCCGCCCGTGGCCCGCCGGGCCTATGATTCGTGCCACTCGCGGGCCGCCATGAGCGGCCTGCGGCCACGAACAATCAGGAGCCACGAGCATGACCACCGTATCCGCAACGCACGCACTGCCTTCCTACCTCAACCCAGAAGACCTGGGCCCATGGGGCGTCTACCTGCAGCAAATCGACCGCGTCACGCCCCACCTGGGCGGCCTGTCGCGCTGGGTCGAAACCCTGAAGCGCCCCAAGCGCATCCTCACCGTCGACGTGCCGATCGAGCGCGATGACGGCTCCATCGCCCACTTCGAGGGCTATCGCGTACAGCACAATATGTCGCGCGGCCCCGGCAAGGGCGGCGTGCGCTTCCACCAGGACGTGACCCTGTCCGAAGTGATGGCCCTGTCGGCCTGGATGACCGTCAAGAACGCGGCCGTCAACGTGCCATACGGCGGCGCCAAGGGCGGCATCCGTGTCGATCCCAAGACCCTGTCCAAGGGCGAGCTGCAGCGCCTGACCCGCCGCTACACGAGCGAAATCTCGCTGATCATCGGCCCGACCAAAGACATCCCGGCGCCCGACGTCAACACCAACGAGCAGGTGATGGCCTGGATGATGGACTCCTACGCCATGATCGAAGGTAACCTGTCGACCGGCGTCGTTACCGGCAAACCAATTTCGCTGGGCGGCTCGCTGGGCCGCCGCGAAGCGACCGGCCGCGGCGTCTTCGTCGTCGGCCGCGAAGCCGCCGCCAAGCGCGGTGTGGCCATCGCCGGCGCCCGTGTCGCCGTGCAGGGCTTCGGCAATGTGGGCGGCGTGGCCGCCACCATGTTTGCCGAAGCGGGTTCCAAAGTGATCGCCGTGCAGGACCACACCGGCACCGTCGTCCACCAGGGCGGCCTCGATGTGGCCCGCCTGCACCACCACGTGGCCGAAACGGGCGGCGTGGCCGGCTTCCCCGGCGCCGAAGCCTTCATGGACCGCGACGCCTTCTGGGGCATCGAATCCGACATCCTGATCCCGGCCGCGCTGGAAGGCCAGATCACCGCCGCCAACGCGCCGCGTATCCGCACCAAGATCATCCTCGAAGGCGCCAACGGCCCGACCACGCCGGAAGCGGACGACATCCTGGGCGACAAGGACGTGCTGATCGTGCCTGACGTGCTGGCCAACGCCGGCGGCGTAACCGTCAGTTACTTCGAGTGGGTGCAGGACTTCTCCTCCTTCTTCTGGACCGAAGAAGAAATCAACGCCCGCCTGACCCGCATCATGCAGGACGCCTTCAAGTCGGTATGGGAAGTCTCGCAGGAGAAGAAAGTCTCCCTGCGCACCTCCACCTTCATCCTTGCCTGCACCCGCGTGCTGCAGGCGCGCGAAGTACGCGGCCTGTACCCGTAAGCAGAAAAACCTGAGAAGGTATATCATGCCCGCCTGCCTGCGCAAACGCCCGGGCAGGCGTTTTTACATGAAGGACAATATGAGCACCATCGAACAGAAGGCCCTGGCCTACCACCGCGCGGGCAGCGCCGGCAAAATTGCCATTGAAGTTACCAAAAGTGTCAGCACCCAGGACGACCTGGCGCTGGCCTACTCGCCCGGCGTGGCCGCTCCCTGCGTGGAAATCTCGCGCGAGCCGACCAAGGCCTACGAGTACACGGCCAAGGGCAACCTGGTGGGCGTGATCACCAACGGCAGCGCCGTTCTGGGCCTGGGCAACATCGGCGCCCTGGCGGGCAAGCCTGTCATGGAAGGCAAGGTCGTGCTGTTCAAGAAGTTCGCCGGCATCGACGCCTTCGACATCGAGATCGACGAGCAGGATCCGGACAAGCTGGTCGACATCATCGCCGCCCTGCACCCCACTTTCGGCGGCATCAACCTGGAAGACATCAAGGCGCCCGAATGCTTCTACATCGAGCGCAAGCTGCGCGAGCGCCTGGCCATCCCCGTCTTCCATGACGACCAGCACGGCACCGCCATCGTCGTCGGCGCCGGCCTGCTCAACGCACTGGAGATGACGCGCCGCGCCATCGGCGACATCAAGATCGTCTGCTCCGGCGCGGGCGCGGCGGCCATCGCCTGCCTCGAACTGCTGGTGGACCTGGGCGCCCAGCGCAAGAACATCTACGTCTGCGACAGCAAGGGCGTGTTGACGAAGTCGCGCGCGCTGGACGGCGAAAAGGCCGAATGGGCGCAGGACACGGACGCCGTCAGCCTGTCCGACGTGATGGCCGGCGCCGACATGTTCCTCGGCGTCTCCGGTCCCGGCGTGCTGTCGCAGGCCGACGTGCAGAAGATGGCGAAGGCGCCTATCGTCTTCACCCTGGCCAATCCCGAACCCGAGCTGCGTCCGGAGCTGGTGCGCGAAGTGGCAGCGGACGCCATCATCGCCACCGGCCGTTCCGACTACCCGAACCAGATCAACAACGCGCTGTGCTTCCCCTACCTGTTCCGCGCGGCGCTGGACAGCGGCGCCAAGGGCATCAACCAGGAGATGAAGCGCGCCTGCGTGGTGGCGCTGGCCGACATGGCCCGCAGCGACGCCCGTTTCGGCAAGGACTACATCGTCCCCGGCCTGCTCGATCCGCGTCTGCTGAGCGGCGTGACGCCGAAGATCGCCACCGCCGCCTGGAACAGCGGCGTAGCGCGCAAGCACCTGGTCGAAGCCGAATACGCGGCCGACCTGAGCGACCTCGCCGAGTCGCTGATTTAAAGCAAATCCGGGGTCAGGTCTGCCATTCGGCCAAGTTTGAGATATATCAAACTTGGCCGAATGGCAGACCTGACCCCGGGTTGTTTTACTGGCGCGTCACCACGCCGCCGGCCAGGTGGTCGTCCTCGCCCAGCAGCAGCAGGGTGTGGTCGCCGAACACCAGCTGGCACAGATATGCGTTGGTGCCGCTGAGGGGCTTCAGCGTTGTCAGGCGGCGCACGCCGCCCACCACCCAGGCGTCGGCCGACAGCGGCCCGCTGCCCAGCACATAGTCGGCGGCCAAGATGAAGTCGCCGGGCGACTTGTCATCCACCGCATCCGTCACCATCAGCCGCCCGTTGGCATGGCTGACGCCCGGCGTCAGGCCGACCCGCGTATAGTCCGCGCTCCACTTGCCGGACAGGTTTTCCCCGCTCCAGTCGGTAACCCCCGCCGCCAGAATCGGATCGCCGCTGGCGTTCAGCTTCACCCCCATCAGATTGCCGTTGGCCTGGCCGTTGCCGCCCCACAGCAGGCCAAGCTGGCCGCTGTCGTTGAGCGCCACCGGAATCAGGCTGACCTGGGAGATGGAGGCGTTGACCGTCTTCTGAATCGGCCCGCCGCCGCCCTGGGCCCAGTAGGCCAGGGACGAGGAGCCGCCATCGCCCCAGACGATGGCCACCGCGCCCGCCGACGCGGCCAGGCTGGATAGAATCGGCTTGGTCGAGGTGTAGATGGGCGCCGTCGGCGTCAGCGCCTTGCCGTTGTAATCGAACTTGGTCAGCACCAGCTTGTACAGCACAGTCACCGACGATTGCGGGTTCGCCTGCGGATATTTGATGGTGGTGGCGACCCACAGGCCATTGCCGTCGGCCACCACGCTGGTGGCGGAGATGCTGGGCGAGTCGGCCGCGCCGCTGGGCAGGTCGTACAGGTTGATGCCGGCCTGCGCGCCCGTCTGCTGCGCCTGGGCGTCGAAGGTGAACAGCTTGGAGCCGCCCGACTGCTGCAACAGCGCGAAGCCCGCGCCATTGGGCAGGGGCAGCATGGACCAGCCGCCGTTATAGTCCGCCACCAGCTTGTAGCCGTAGTCGATGGAGGCCGTGGCCTTGCCCTGCGCATCGAGCAGGGTGAAGCGCGTGCCGGGATGGAGGTTGTCGCCGGCGGAGGCCGAATCGGAACGGACCACGGCGTGATCGCCAACCACCAGCGCATCGTTCATATGGGTGATGGCGGACAGCCCCGTGGGCGAGGTGATGAAGGTCAGCGCGGTGACGCTGACGGGAGGCAGGGCCGGCGCCGCGGCGCCGCCGGAAGACGAGGAACTGCCGCCGCCACCGCCGCAGCTGGCCAGAGCCAGCGCGGCCAGCAGGCCGGCAAGGGGACGCAGGGGAACGCTAAAGGCCATACGGACTCGCAAAGTGCAATGTTAAAGATCTGAGTATATTGGAAAAAAGTTATGGCCAATACTTTATCTTTAAGCAAACAGCATGATTGCGACATTCGGCCGCCCGGCGCGCGCTGCATCTCCCCGCGCCGGCGCGCTATCCGTTGGCGCGGCGGCGGTGCTCCGCCACCGCCTCCTCCACCGTCCGGCCGCCCTGGATCAGCTGCAGCTCGGGCGCGCGGCGCGCCGGCTCCAGCTTGAACAAGTCCACCAGCTCCGTCAGGCTGCCCGCCTGGTGCTGCAGCTCCTGCGCGGCGGCGGCGGCCTGCTCCACCAGGGCCGTGTTCTGCTGTGTCATGCTGTCCATTTCGCCCAGCGCGTCGCCCACCTGCTCGATGCCCGCGCTCTGCGCCATGCTGGCACTGGAAATGTCGCCCATGATCTCCGTCACCCGGCGCACGCTGGCCACCACTTCCTGCATGGTGGCGCCGGCCTGGTGCACCAGCTCCGCGCCCGTGCCCACCTTCCGCACCGAGTCGTCGATCAGCGTCTTGATCTGCTTGGCCGCGTCGGCCGAGCGCTGCGCCAGGCTGCGCACTTCCTGCGCCACCACGGCAAAGCCCCGTCCCTGCTCGCCCGCGCGCGCCGCCTCGACGGCCGCATTAAGCGCGAGGATATTGGTCTGGAAGGCGATGCCGTCGATGACGGAGATGATGTCCACGATCTTGCGCGAGGAATCGTTAATGGCCGCCATGGTCTGCACCACCTGCTCCACCACCGCCCCGCCCTGCTCCGACACCTTGGAGGCCGACAGCGCCAGCTCGTTGGCCTGCTGCGCGTTGCCCGCGTTCTGGCGCACGGTGCCCGTCAGCTCCTCCATGGCGTAGGCCACCCGCTCCAGCGAGTGGGCCTGATGCTCGGTGCGCGAGGACAGGTCCTGGTTGCCGGCGGCGATTTCCGCCGACGCCGTGTGGATGGCCGCCGTCCCGCCGCGCACCTGTCCGACGATGCCGGCCAGGCTGTCGCGCATGGACTTGATGGCCGACAGCAGGCTGTCATGGTCGCCTGCGCGCACCCGCACCTCCAGCGCCAGGTCGCCGCCGGCGATGCGCTTGGCGATATCGGCCGCATAGGCCGGCTCGCCGCCCAGCTGGCGCAGCAGCATGCGCGTGATGAAGGCGGCGATGACAGCGCCCACCAGCAGCGAGGCCACGCCCTGCAGGATGATCCACAGCTGCGCGTGTCCCGCCTCCGCGTTGGCCGCATCGCGCGCGGCGGCCGCCTCTTTCTGCTCGGCCGCCAGCACCACCGCCATGTCGGCCACGATCTGGCGCCGCAGCGGGCTGCACTCATTGACCAGGAAGCGGCCGAATTCCTCCATCTGGTTGGCGTCGCGGTAGCGGCGCGGACGCTTCAATTCCTCAGCCATCGCCAGCAGGCCGCGGCGCACCTTCTCGAAGTCCTCATTGCCGCCCATGACGGGAATCAGCTTCTCCAGCGCCGCCAGGTACAGGGCCTTCTGCTGATCCAGCAGATCGAGCTCGCGCCGCGCGGCGGCCGGGTCGTCAAAGATGAAGGCGTTGCGCGCCGCCAGGCCGGTCTGGGCCAGCGCCTCGCGCGCCTCGTACAGCGGCTCCAGCTTTTCCGCCGCGATCTTGTTCTGGTGTTGGAAGGCGCTGTCGATGGCGCTCAGGCGCAGCAGGGAAAACGCGGCCAGGATCAGCGTGAGGACCAGTACCGCGCCAAAGCTGAAGGCGAGCTGGGTGCCGATGTGGAGGGATCTGAACTTTTTCATCTGACGTTCCTGATTGAGAAAAAAATAACCTTAGCCACGCAAGCGTGGTTCGCAGGGATCAGGCGAAGGCGGGAATAAGTCAGCGGGATGCGCTGCCGGCAGGGGTCAGGGGCGGCGGCGCGGAGCGGGCTGTATGTGGCGAGATTATCGGTTGCCTGTCCTGAACAGGCAACCGATTCTCACCAAAAGTTTCATTTTTATTGCATTAAAACCACAAATGTTGACCGTTCACTCATGGTTTTGCACGGATTTCAGCAGCGGATCAGCGGCGGATCACGGCTCCGCCCTTCATCACGAAGGCCACCTTGGTCAGCTGCGTCACGTCGGCCAGCGGGTCGCCCTTGACGGCGATGATGTCGGCGAACTTGCCGGCCGCGATGGCGCCCACGCTGTCCTTCCAGCCCAGCAGGTCGGCCGCGTTGACGGTGGCCGCCTGGATCGCCTGCATCGGCGTCATGCCGTATTTGACCATGTAGTAGAACTGTTTGGCGTTGTCGCCGTGCGGATAAACGCCGGCGTCGGTGCCGAAGGCCATCTTGGCGCCGCCCTGGAAGGCTTTGCGGAAGTTATCGCGCTGCAGCTGGCCGACCTTCTTTTCCTTCTCGATCGACTCCGGCAGCATGCCGGCCTTGGCGCCTTCCTGCAGGATGAAGTCATCGTCGTAGATGTCCATCACCAGGTAGGTGCCGTGCTCGCGCGCCAGACGGATGCCCTCATCGTCGATCAGGCTCGAATGCTCGATCGAATCGACGCCGGCCAGGATGGCGTCGCGGATCGACGAGGTGCCGTGCGCATGCGCCGCCACCTTGCGTCCCAGCTTGTGCGCCTCCTGCACGATGGCCTGCATCTCTTCCAGCGTGTACTGCTGCGCGCCCGCCTCGTCGCCCTTGGACAGCACACCGCCCGAAGCGCAGATCTTGATCACGTCGGCGCCGTACTTGGCCATCTCGCGCACCTTGGCGCGCGCCTCCCACGGGCCGTCGGCCACACCGCGGCTGGTGAAGTTCATATCCGGCGGCAGCAGGTTCTCGTCGCAGTGGCCGCCCTTGATGCCGATGGCGTAACCGGCCGTGCGCATGCGCGGGCCGATGAAATCGCCGTCGTTGATGGCGTCGCGCAGGGCCACGTCGCCAAAGCCGCTGGCGCCCACATTGCGCACGGTGGTGAAGCCCGCCTCCAGGGTCTGCCGCGCGGTGCGCACGCCGTACAGGGCGGCGCGGGTGTCGGACACGCCCAGCGAGTTATAACCGCTCAGCATAGGGTCGGCCGTCAGGTGGGTGTGCATGTCGATCAGGCCTGGCAGCACGGTCTGCGCCGACAGGTCGATCATTTCCGCGCCGGCCGGCACCTTGGCCGAGGCGGTGGGGCCGACGGAGGTGATGCGCTCGCCCGTGATGATGATGGTCTGGTCCTTCAGCACCGTGCCGCCCACCACGTCCACCAGTTTGCCGGCGCGGATAGCCACCACATTGGGCTTGGCCACGTCGGAGGCGACTGCCGGGGACAGCGCGCCGGCGACGGCGGCAGCGAGGACGAGAGACTTCAGTTTCATGGATTCTGCTCTTTCAAGGAAAAGGCCGGGGGAAGCCTGTTATCTTGTTTGAAAAATTTCCCCGGCAGAAAGCATAGCAGAAGAATCAACGCTCCCAGGAGCAAGTGCGCAGGCCGGCGAAAATATCGTCCCGCTCCGGCATGAAGAAGTTGCGGAAACGCGCGGAGCCGAAGCGCGCGGGCGTGGCGAAGGATGCGCCGCGCAGGGTCTGGTGCGTGTGGAACCAGGGCTGCGAATACTCGCGGTAGCGGTCCGCGACGAAGCCGGGATAAGGCTCGAAGGGCGAGGCCGTCCACTCCCACAGCTGGCCCCAGCGGAAGGCGGGATGGCCGGACAGGGCCGCGTATTCCCACTCCGCCTCCGTCGGCAGGCGCCGTCCGGCCCAGGCGCAGTAGGCCTGGGCTTCGTACAGATTGATGTGGCGCACGGGCTCCGCGCCCGCCAGCGTGGACAGGCGCCCGAAGCGCATAGTGCGCCACTGACCGCCGTCGCGCTGCCAGTAGCGCGGCGCGGAACGCTCCTGTCGCATCAGCCAGTCGCTGCCCGCCGGGCTCCAGAACTCGCGCTTGTCGTAGCCGCCGTCGGCCACGAATTCGGCGTATTCGGCGTTGGTGACGAGGGTGCTGGCGATGGTGAAGGCGTCGACATGGATGGCGTGCGCCTCGCGCTCGTTGTCGAAGACGAAGCCGCGCGCGCCTTCCGCCGCGCCGCCCAGCACGATGGTCCCGCCGGGGAAGCGGATATCGGACGGCGCGAACAGGGACTGCTCGTCCCGCGCCAGCTGGGGCGGCGCCTGCAGGCCCAGGGTCTGCAGGGTGTAGAGGAAGGCTTCGCCGTGCATGTCCTCATGCGCCAGGGCCAGGCGGTAGGGATACAGTGCCTCGTCGTCGTTCGCTTCGCGCGAGAGCTTGTCCAGCACGCGGTCCAGCACTTCGTGGCAGTAGGTCTTCAGCGCGCCCGTGCTGGGCAGGTCCAGGCTCCAGCGCGTACGGTGCGGCACGTTGGCCGAGTCGAACCAGCTGTCGCCGCGGCTCAGCAGCGAGTTGTAGAGCGCATCGGAGGGATGGCTGGACGCAGCTTCGCGCAGGATGAACCACTCGGCGAACCACGCCGTATGACCCAGCTCCCACAGGGGCGGATTCACGGTGCGCAGCTGGGGCACGCGCGAGGGCTGGTCCATACCGGCGGCGGCAAAACAATCGAACAAGGCCAGCGTATAATCGCGCGATTGCTGCATGGCCTCGGCCAGCTGCTGTGGCCGCGCATGACGGAAGGAAGTGTGCGTGGAAGTCATGAACCGATTTTAGCGAACTTTCAGCCGGAGCTGAGCGAAATTTATAGCCCGAATTAAAGCGTGAACAAGCCCCATATCTGGATCGCCAGCCCCGCCTCGGCGCGCAACAACAACGGCAACTGGCAGAGCGCCCGCCGCTGGGCACAATTCCTGCGCACCCGCTACCGCGTCACCATCGCCCAAAGCTGGCCCGAGCCTGCGGCCGCGCCGTCCACCGCCGGCCCGTCAGCTGCCGCTACGCGCGCCACGGCAAGTGGCGTCGCAGCAACCCGCCGCGCCGCGCCTGCCGCCCTCGCCGCGCCTCGGCCGTCCCGCGACGGCGAGCGACCGGACCTGCTGATCGCGCTGCACGCGCGCCGCTCGGCTCCGGCCCTGCTGGCCTTCGCGCAGTCCTTCCCCGGCCACCCGACCATCCTGCTGCTGACCGGTACCGACTTGTATCGCGACATCCAGCACGACCCGCAGGCGCAGGCCGCGCTGGAATGCGCGACGGCGCTGGTGCTGCTGCAGCCCGCCGGCCTGTCCGAGCTGCCGCCCCACTTGCACGCCAAGACCAGCGTGATCTATCAGTCCGCCGCCACTCTGCGACCGGCCCGCAGCGCGCCGGCGACCGACGCGCCCACTGTCCAGGCGAACGCCCACGCTGCGGCTCCGCTGAGCAAGCGCCGCCACGCCGACATCTCCATGATCGGCCACCTGCGCGACGAAAAGGACCCGCTCACCTTCATGCAAGCCGCCGCGGTGGTGACGGCGCCCTCCGCGCGCCTGCTGCATATCGGCGGTGCGCTGGAGCCCGAGCTGGGCGCCGCCGCCGAAGCCGCCATGCAAGCCACGCCCCGCTACCACTGGCTGGGCGCCCTGCCCCGCGCCGTCACACGCCAACGGCTCAAGCGCAGCCACGCCATGGCGATCGCCTCGCGCATGGAAGGTGGCGCCAATGTCATCATCGAAGCCGTCACCAGCGGCGTGCCCGTGCTGGCCAGCGACATCAGCGGCAACCGCGGCATGCTGGGCGAGGACTACGCCGGCTACTTCCCCCTGGGCGACGCCGCCGCGCTGGCCCGCCTGATCGACCGCAGCATCAATGACCCGGCCTGGCTGGCCACCCTGCGCCAACAATGCGCCGCCCGCGCGCCCCTGTTCGCGCCCGAGGCCGAGCGGGCAGCATTGCTGACTTTAGTGGATAATCTGCTCCATTCAACGCACAACCCTGCAAGGAACCCAACATGAGCAACGACGACATCAAACTGACCTCCTTCTCCCACGGCGGCGGCTGCGGCTGCAAAATCGCGCCCGGCGTGCTGTCCGAGATCCTGAAAAACTCGTCCGGCTTCCCCGTGCCGAAGGAACTGATGGTCGGCATCGAGACGGCCGACGACGCCGCCGTCTACAAGCTCAATGACGAGCAGGCGCTGATCGCCACCACCGATTTCTTCATGCCCATCGTCGACGACCCGTTCGATTTCGGCCGCATCGCCGCCACCAACGCCATCTCCGACGTCTACGCCATGGGCGGCACGCCGATCATGGCGCTGGCCCTGGTCGGCATGCCGATCAACAAACTGCCGGTAGAGACCATCGGCCAGATCATCAAGGGCGGCGAGTCGATCTGCGCCGAAGCGGGCATCCCCATCGCCGGCGGCCACACCATCGACTCGGTGGAACCGATCTACGGCCTGGTGGTGATGGGCCTCGTGCACCCGTCGAAGGTCAAGCGCAACGCCGACGCCAAGGCCGGCGACGTGCTCATTCTGGGCAAACCGCTGGGCGTGGGCGTGCTGTCCGCCGCCCTCAAAAAGGGCAAGCTCGATGTGGACGGCTACAAGGCCATGATCGCCAACACCACCAAGCTGAATAAACCCGGCAAGGCCCTGTCTGAAATGCCCGGCGTGCACGCGCTGACCGACGTCACCGGCTTCGGTCTGCTGGGCCACCTGCTGGAACTGGCGCGCGGCGCGGGCCTGAAGGCGCAACTGAACATGTCGCAGATTCCCCTGCTGCCGGGCGTGGAAGCGCTGGCGCACGAAGGCTTCTTCACCGGCGCCTCGGGCCGCAACTGGGAAGCCTACGGCAAGGACGTGCAGCTGTCGCCGTCCGTCAGCGCGGCCCAGCACACCCTGCTGACCGACCCGCAGACCTCGGGCGGCCTGCTCGTCTCCTGCGATCCGTCCAGCGTGGAAGACGTGCTGGCCCTGTTCCGCCGCGAAGGCTTTGAAGCCGCCGCCGTCATCGGCGAAATGGTGGGAGGCGACGCGCGCGTGGCCGTCGCCGCGTAACTACTGCGGCTGGATCAGAGCAGCTGGATGCCGAAGCGCCGCACCAGCAGCGCGAACAGCCAGAAGCAAACCATCGTCAGCACCACACATGCCGCCAGCGTGGGCCAGAAGCCCACGCGCGGCAGTAGCGCCGGGAACACGAGGAACATCGGCAAGGTCGGCACCACGTACCAGAAGGTGTACCAGGCGTGGTTGGCGATCTTTTCCTGCGACTGGCCTTCCACGTAGAGCCAGATCAAAGCCAGCACCGTCACCATCGGCAGCGCCGCCACCAGGCCGCCGAGCCGGTCACTGCGCTTGGCGAATTCCGATACCGCCACCACCACCGCCGACGTCAGAACATATTTGACGATTAACCAGACCATCTATTCCTCACTCAATTCAGCAAAGTCCAGGCCATTCCCGCCGCGCCGGACACCAGCACCACTTCGATCACGCCCCGCTTGAGGCGGAACAGCGCCGCGAACGCCGCCGCCCCGATCACTGCCGCCGGCCATTCGAAACGCCCTTGCCAGCCCTGCGGCCACAGCACATGCCAGGCAAAGAACACGGCCAGATTCACGATCACGCCCACCACGGCGGCAGTAATCCCCGTCAGCGGCGCGGTAAATTTAAGGTTGCCGTGCGTGGACTCGATGAACGGTCCGCCCAGCAGGATCATCATGAACGACGGCAGAAAAGTAAAGTAAGTCACCACCGTCGCCGCCAGTGCGCCGGACAGGAACAGCATATCCGTCCCCAGCACCGCCCTGCTCCAGCCGCCGACGAAGCCCACGAACGACACCACCATGATCAGCGGCCCCGGCGTGGTTTCTCCCAGCGCCAGCCCATCTATCATCTGCGGCGCGGACAGCCAGTGATAGTGCTCGACGGCGCCCTGAAACACGTACGGTAGCACCGCATACGCGCCGCCAAAGGTCAGCAGCGCAGCCTTGGTGAAGAACAGACCCATTTGCGTCAGCACCGCATCCATGCCGAAGCACGCGACCAGTAGCCCGATCGCCGTCGCCCATAGCGACAGGAACACCAGCAGCTGGCGTGCAAACCTGCGCCATGCAAAACGCGCATGCGATGGCGGCGGCGTATCGTCGTCAATCAGCGCCGCACCGGCGCTCGTATCTTTCCCCGCCTTACCATGCTGGCCGCCCGCCGCAAATCGCTGCGGCGACACGCGCCCTCCAACATAGCCCGCCACACCTGCCGCCAGCACGATCAGCGGGAACGGCAGCTGCAGCAGAAAGATCGCGAGGAAGGCCGACAGTGAGATACACCACAGCCAGGCATTCTTCAGCGCGCGCGAACCGATGCGCCAGGCCGCGTGCATCACCAGCGCCGTCACGGCAGGCTTGATCCCATAAAACAGCCCCGCAATCGCCGGCACGCTGCCGAAGGCCATATAAATCCACGACAGCGCGATCAGGATGAACAGCGACGGCAGCACGAACAGCACTCCCGCCACGATGCCGCCCGCCGTGCGGTGCATCAGCCAGCCGATATAGATGGCCAGCTGCTGCGCCTCCGGTCCCGGCAGCACCATGCAGTAATTGAGCGCGTGCAGAAAACGGTTTTCCGAAATCCAGCGCCGGCGCTCCACCAGCTCCTCGTGCATGATGGCGATCTGTCCCGCCGGTCCACCAAAGCTGATGAAACCCAGCTTGAGCCAGTAGGCAAAGGCCGCCCAAAATGTCACTTTCAAGGGCTGTGGCGCCCCGGTGCCGGAATCGTTCATCGTTGTCTCCATGCCTGCATCAGCGCGCGACGGTTTCCGCGCCGTGTTCGCGGTAGACCACGCCGCCCTTCATCACAAAGCTGATCTGGCCGAAGCGCTTGGGATCGGCCAGCGGGTCGCCTTCCGTCGCCACCAGGTCGGCAAAGCGTCCTGCCTGAACGGAGCCCACGCGGTCGCTCGCGCCCAGCAAGGCCGCCGACTCGCGCGTGGCGGCAAACAGCGCCTGCGACGGCGACATGCCATTTGCGATCAGCAGGCCGAATTCCGTCGCATGATCGCCCTCGCCGATATCGGTGCCGTAAGCGATCTTCACGCCCGACTTGACCGCCAGCGGCAAGTTACGCTTCGGCAGAGGATCGTTTTCCAGCTCCTTGGGCGCCGTGCCGGGCCCCAGCAATTCCGGGTGCGTGGAAGCGACCTGGTAGAACACTTCGTAGACCGTCAGCGTCGGCACCAGCACCGTGCCGTGCTGCTTCATCAGCGCCAGCGTTTCGGCACTGGCAAAGGAGCCGTGCTCGATCGAGTCCACACCCGCGCGCACGGCATTGTCGATGGCCGGCGACGGATAAGTATGCGCCGCCACCTTCATGCCATTGGCGTGGGCCGTCTCCACCACGGTGCGGATTTCATCATTGGTCATCAGCTGCGCATGCGGATCGTCGCCGGTAGAGGCGATGCCGCCGGACGGCATGATCTTGATCAGGTCCGCGCCACGGCGTTTGTGCTCACGCACGCGCAGGCGCGCCTGATCGACCGAGTCGACCAGACCGTTATCCCAGCCCGGATGCGACAGCCCGCCATCCATGCCGCTGCGGTTGTCGCCATGGCCTGCGGTCGGCCCCAGCGGTTCCAGCGATACCCACAGGCGCGGGCCAGGCGTCTTGCCGTCGTTGATGGCGTTGCGCAGCGCGACCGTCTCATCGCCGCCGCCCACGTCACGGGCGCTGGTAAAGCCCTGCTGCAGCATCTGCCGCGCGAACACGGCGCCGTCGAAAGCGCGGTCGATGGCGTTATGCGTCAGCCAGTCCTCGACCGCGTTTTTACGACTGGGCAGCTTGGAGCCGATGTGCACATGCGAGTCGATAAAGCCCGGCATCACGGTGGACTGGCGCAGGTCGATCACGCGCGCACCGGCGGGCGCCGTGAAGCCGCTGTCGATGGCGACGATTTTGTCGTCGTGCACACGGATCGTCACGTTATGCCGAGGTGCGGCAGACACGCCGTCATACAAGGAGCCGGCCTGGATCGCCAGATCTTCGGCACAAGCAGGAAAAGTGAAAGCACACGACAGCAGCAAAGCTTGGATACGCATGGAACTCCCTGGTTATTTGGGCATCAGATGCCGGAAAGTAGGTTCGATGTTTTTCGAATGGAGGAATTTGACGATGTCTTCCAGCGTGGCGTCTTTCAACAGCAGTCCTGCGGGCGCAGCGTCACCGCTCACAGTCGGAACAGACGCCTCCGGCGCCATGGCCTGCGCAACCGTCGAAGCCTGCGCCCGCCGCAGATGATCCAGCGCCTGCGAAAACCGCGTCGCATCGATGCTCTGCAATGCTTCGACAAAGGCTAGCTGCCCCGCCTCCGTCGGTTGCACATCGAGTCCAGGTTCGTCGGCAAAGGCCGCGCCCATGCCAGGATGGATGAATGCCGCCCACTTGCCGCTGGCCGGGTGCAGGCAAGGCGGCCTCGCTGCGGGCATGCTGACCGCATCGGGCGCCACGCTCATCTCCGGGCAGTATTCCGCGCACAGCAGCTCCATGAACTGCTGCCGCAGCAGCGCTGGCACGGGCGAATCCAGCGACAGCCACAAGCCATAGCCCGTGGCGCCGTCGATGCTCACCGCCGGCGCGGGCAAGCCAAGCTGCGCCTGCAGCGCATTCGCCACCACGCACAAACGCTCCCAATGCGCGGCCTCGCCATCCCCGGCGAGCCTGACAAACGCGATGGTAATGGCGCGCTCCTGGCCATACAGCCTGTTCAATTCGGTAATCAGCTTTTGCATCGGGACAGACAAAAATAACAATGATAGGGTGCTAATATAGCCGAAACAGCTACCCGAAGAGATATCCATGCTTGTCACGACCACGGAAAACGTCCCCGGCTACCGCGTGCTGGAAGTGAAAGGACAAGTCTTTGGTGTCGTCGTCCGCAGCCGCGGCCTGGCCGGGAATTTGATGGCAGGCTTGCGTTCCATCTTTGGCGGCGAGATCATGGAATACACCTCCCTGCTCGAAGAAACCCGCCGCCACGCGCTCGACCGCATGGTGAAGAATGCGCAGAAAATGGGCGGCAATGCCGTCGTCATGATGCGCTTCGACTCTTCCGAAATCGGCCAGACCATGAGCGAGATCGTCGCCTATGGCACCGTGGTGGTGATCGAAAAGGTGTGACATGCTGCGCACCGCCCTGCTCTCCATCGCCCTAATCGTTGTGCTGGTGGGAGGCGCGGCATCCCTGTTTGGTGTCCGCGAAGCGGGGCCGCCATTCCTGTGGGCGCTAGCCCTGCTGATCTGCATCCTCTTCGAGCGCTGGACCTACACCAAGCCGCCCGTCGACGGTCCGCAATGGCAAAAAACCGGCGAGCAGTTCATCGACCCAGCGACAGGCGAAGCCATGGAAGTCCTGTACGACCCACAAACCGGCGAGCGGCAATATCGCCCTGTCCAGCACTAGCAGGATCCGGATAAGCGCCACAAGGAACGACAATCGCTACGGCACAAATAACAACATTACCGCCAGCCCGGGAATTGCGCATCGCATCAATTTGCTTGACAGCGGCTCCGGCCTCCCTTTACATTAAGTCCCATGATCTCGCATCTGCACCTATCCGCTTTCCTGCTATCGCCTGCCAGCGCCCTATCGCTAGCAGCGCGCCTTCTAGCACGCGCTTAATCCGCGCCTCCGCTGTACCCCGCGTGCCCGCCACAAGCGGCACGAATCTGAAAAACCCAGGAAAGTTTGCACCGATGTCTGCTCCGGCTACCTTTGCACCATCCCTCGCGCTACTGCTAAAGCTACCGACCGGTTGCTGAGCCCAGTGCCCCGTGGCCGCTCAGCCGCCCGCCGCCACACCGCCGCTTTCCATACAAAATTCAGATTCAGGAGTCCACCATGATGTTGCAGAACCCAGCAGCGAAATACCGCGCCTTCCCGCCCGTGCAGTTGACCGACCGCACCTGGCCCAACCAGATCATCGACAAGCCGCCCGTCTGGATGAGCACCGATCTGCGCGACGGCAACCAGTCCCTGATCGAGCCGATGAGCATCGAGAAAAAGCTGCGCTTCTTCGACCTGCTGATCAAGGTCGGCCTGAAGGAAATCGAAGTCGGCTTCCCCTCCGCCTCGCAGACCGACTTCGACTTCGTGCGCAAGCTGGTGGAAGAAAACCGCATCCCCGACGACGTCACCATCATCGTCCTCACCCAGTCGCGCGAAGAGCTGATCCGCCGCACCGTGGACTCCGTCGTCGGCGCCAAGCGCGCCATCGTCCACCTGTATAACTCGGTGGCGCCGGTATTCCGCAAGGTCGTCTTCGGCATGTCGCGCGAAGAGATCACCAGCATCGCCACCACCGGCGCCACCCTGGTGAAGGAACTGGTCAAGCAGCATCCGGAAACCGACTGGGGCTTCGAATACACGCCCGAATCCTTCTCCACCACAGAGCTGGACTTCTCCCGCCATATCTGCGACGCCGTCAGCGCTATCTGGGAACCGACTCCGGAAAAGAAAATGATCATCAACCTGCCCTCCACCGTGGAGTGCAGCACGCCCAACGTCTACGCCGACCAGATCGAATGGATGTCGCGCAAACTGGCGCGCCGCGATTCGATCATCATCAGCGTCCACCCGCACAACGACCGCGGCACGGCCGTCGCCTCGGCGGAGATGGCCGTGATGGCAGGCGCCGAGCGCGTCGAGGGCTGCCTGTTCGGCAACGGCGAACGCACCGGTAACGTGGACCTGGTGACGCTGGCGCTCAACCTGTACACCCAGGGCGTGCATCCCGGCCTGGACTTCTCCGACATCGACGAAGTGCGCAAATGCGTGGAAGAGTGCAATCAGCTGCCCGTGCACCCGCGCCACCCCTACGTGGGCGATCTGGTGTTCACCGCCTTCTCCGGCTCGCACCAGGACGCGATCAAAAAGGGCTTCGCCCAGCAGCAGCCGGACGCGATCTGGGAAATTCCCTACCTGCCCATCGACCCGCAGGATCTGGGCCGCAGCTACGACGCCGTCATTCGCGTCAACAGCCAGTCCGGCAAAGGCGGCATGTCCTATCTGCTGGAACAGGATTACGGCCTGGTGCTGCCGCGCCGCCTGCAGATTGAATTCAGCCGCGCCGTGCAGGCCGTGGCCGACCAGACAGGGCTGGAGATCACATCCCAAGGCATCTACGACATCTTCAGCAGCGAATACCTCGAACAGACCGCGCCTTACGCCTACAACTCGCACAAGATGGTGGAAGACACCAGTTGCGACGAGCCGGTGCAGATCGACATCGGCCTGACCCATCGCGGCGCGCCGATGGCGCTGCAAGGCGGTGGCAATGGTCCGATCGACGCCTTCGTCGACGCCCTGGGCCTGAACATCAAGCTGATGGATTATCATGAGCACTCGATCGGCTCCGGCGCCAACGCCAAGGCGGCCTGCTACGTCGAGCTGCGGCTCGATAACGGCCCCACCCTGTTCGGCGCCGCCATCGACAGCAACATCGTCACCGCCTCGTTCAAGGCGGTGCTGAGTGCCGTCAATCGCCAGATCAAGCAGCGGGCAGTCGCCGCAGCAGAAACAGCAGCAGCGGGAGCCGACGCCACCGCATAACAACGTACCGGCCAGCCGCCGCCAAGCCGGATTTTGAAGAGCGCCCCGCGAGGGCGCTTTTTCACCATCCAGAAGACCTCAATCCATGAGCAAATCCGCACTCTCCGCCGTCCTGGCTTCCATTACGCTGACCGCCGCCAGCGCCTTTGCAGCGCCGCCGCCCGGCCAGGACATCCTCGCCGGCAGCCAGGTCAAGGTCGATGTCGGCGGCCGTCGCCTCAATATGTACTGCACCGGACGCGGTACACCGACCGTGCTATTCGAAGCAGATACCGGCCGCGCGGGCTGGGACTGGTCGGCGGTGCTGCCGGAGGTGGCCAAGCGCAGCCGCGCCTGCGTCTACGACCGCGCCGGTCTTGGTTTCAGCGATCCCATTATCCGCGCCGCCAGCGTCGGCAACGCCAGCAAGGACCTGAACTTCCTGCTTAAGAACTCGCGCATGGAAGGCCCCTACGTGGTGGTTGGCGCAGGCTATGGTGCGCTGGTAGCGCAGCACTTCGCGCTGCGTTCGCGCGGCGCCGTCACCGGCCTGGTACTTGTGGAGCCGATGCACGAGGATGCGCTTCCAGAAAGCCGTGCCGCCAGCCTCGATGCAGTGCTGGCCTGCCTGGACGCGGTGGACCAGAACCCGTCCAAGGCGGCTTGCGCCTACCCCGCCACCGCCATCAATGGCGAGATCGGCCCACGGCTGGCGGAGGCGCAGTCGCTGCAAGCGCTTAAATCCACCTACTGGCGCGCCCGCGCCTCGGAGCTGGACAGCCTGGAAACCAGCGCCGCCCAGATGCGCTCCGTGCGCAAGCCTTTCGGCGATATGCCGCTGGCGGAAGTCAAACACGGCGAACCGGCGGCCATCGTCGCCGCCGTGATGGATGTTCTGGACAAGCAGAAGTAAGCGGCGAAAGTCGGCGGCGTTGCGGCCGCGCCTTGCCCATAGCTCGCCACAGCCCGATTCAGCGCTATACTGGACTTCTGCATTGCGGCATTCAGAAGGGAGTCCAGGCATGACTATCTCGAACCTGAAGATCGGTATCCGGCTGGCGCTGGGTTTTGGCGTGGTGCTGGCCTTGATGCTGGTGCTGATTGTGGTGGGCCTGCAACGCTTGTCCAGCATCGCACAGCACAACGACACAATCATCGACAAGGACTGGGTCAAGGCCGATGCGGCGGCCACCATCAGCAGCACCACGCGCGCCAATTCCGCGCTGGTGCTGGAGCTGTTCATCGCCGACCAGGCGCGCACCGCGGAGATTTTCCGCGAGGTGGACGCCAACAAGAAGACCATCAGCGCCGCCATCGACACGCTGGATAAGCTGATCTACATCCCCGAAGGCAAGGCCGCCCTGGCCACGCTGCGCGAGCAGCGCGCGCAATACGTGGCGTCGTTCAGCCAGGTCAGCAAACTGATTACCGAGGGACAGCGCGAACAAGCCACCGCGCTGATGACGCGCGAAACCCTGCCCCGCCTGGCCAAGCTACAGGACAGCATCAAGACGCTCTCCGACCTGCAGAAGTCCCTGGTGAGCTCCCACGGCGACGAGATCCGCACCAATATCAGCATGGCCGGCAAGCTGATGGCGGCACTGGGCATGACCGCGCTGGCGCTGGGCGCGGTGCTGGCATGGCGCGTCACGCGCTCCATCACCAATCCCATCGGCTATGCACTGGAGGTGGCGCAGGCCGTCGCCTCGGGCGATCTGACCAGCCGCATCGGCCGTTGCCACGCCGATGAGCTGGGACAGCTGCTGGAAGCCCTGCGGCAGATGAACGACAGCCTGGCCAATATCGTCGGCCAGGTCCGCAACGGCACCACCACCATCACCTGCGCATCGACCGAAATCGCACAAGGTAATCTGGACCTGTCCTCGCGCACCGAACAGCAGGCCAGCGCGCTGGAGGAAACCGCATCTTCGATGGAGGAGCTGACCAGCACCGTCAAACAGAATGCGGACAACGCACAGCAGGCCGACCAGCTTGCGCGCAGCGCGTCCGATGTGGCCCAGCGCGGCGGCGCAGTGGTGGCGCAAGTGATCGAGACCATGAACTCGATTAACGATTCCTCGCGCAAGATCGTCGATATCATCAGCGTCATCGACGGTATCGCCTTCCAGACCAATATCCTCGCCCTCAACGCTGCGGTGGAAGCGGCGCGCGCAGGCGAACAGGGACGCGGCTTCGCCGTCGTGGCCAGCGAAGTGCGCAACCTGGCGCAGCGCTCGGCCAGCGCCGCCAAGGAGATCAAGGAGCTGATCACGGACTCCGTCAACAAGGTCGATAACGGCGCAAAGCTGGTCAACCTGGCGGGCAGCACGATGGATGAAGTGGTGGCCAGCGTCAAACGGGTGACGGACATCGTGGCCGAGATCAGCATGGCCAACCGCGAGCAGACCAGCGGCATCGAGCAGATCAACATCGCCATCACGCAGATGGACCATACCACGCAACAGAATGCGGCGCTGGTTGAGCAAGCTGCTGCTGCGGCGGCGGCCATGCAGGATCAGGCGGAGGAGCTGGACAAAGTGGTTTGCCGCTTCCGTCTCAACGAAGAGCCGCAGGAGCGTCCCGTATCTTCGCGCTCCGTGCCCCTGCTCAGCTAGCGCACCGGCAGCTCGAAGCGGTAGCCGACACCGTACACGGATTGCAGGCAGTCGGCATCCGGCAGCACGGCCGCCAGCTTGCGGCGGATATTCTTGATGTGAGAGTCGACGGTGCGGTCGTTGGTGTCGCGCTGGTCTTCGTGCGCGAAGTCGAGCAACTGCTGGCGGGTGTAGACGCGGCTGGGATACTCAACCAGTTCGGCCAACAAACGGAACTCCACTGGCGTCAGCGGCAACGCGGCGCCGTTATGCAGAATGCGCATACCCTGGCGATCAACACTGAACGTGGGCGCCGGCGCGGTGGACAATGCCGCCGCCAGTTGCGCGCCCGCCGTGCGGCGCAGGTGCACGCGGGCGCGGGCCACCACCTCGCGCGGGCTGAAAGGCTTGCAGACGTAATCGTCCGCGCCGCTCTCCAGGCCCAGAAGACGGTCGATTTCATCCACCCTCGCCGTCAGCATGATGATGGGGACTTGCGAGAACTCGCGCACCGCGCGGCATACGCCGATGCCGTCCAGCTCCGGCAGCATCAGGTCGAGGATGACCAGATCGACGCCACCGGCGCGCACGGCGTCCACCGCGCTGCGGCCATCGGCAAGGCGGCTGATGCGATAGCCCGCCGCCTCGAAATAATCGGCCAGCAGCGCGGCGATTTTCAGATCGTCTTCAACGATAAGGATGTGGTGGCGGTAGTCCATGTTCATTTTCTGTCCAGCGGCAGACGTATCAGCATCTTGACGCCGCCCAGCACGGAAGGCAAGGCGGCGATGCTGCCGCCATGTGCTTCCACCAGCGCCTTGCAGATGGCCAGTCCAAGGCCACTGCCGCCGCGCGCGCGGCTGCGGGCAGTGTCGGCGCGATACAGGCGGTCGAACATGGCGGCGTAGGCGTGGTGCGGCACGCCGGGCGCGCTGTCCTCCACCGTCAGCTCGGCCACGCGGCCGGACAGCGTAAGCGCCAGCACGATCTGGCCGCCGCTGTCGGTATAGCGCACGCTGTTCTCCAGCAGATTGGTGACCACCTGGGTCAAGCGGTCGGCATCGCCCTTTTGCAGCGTGACGGTGCTGGAAGGGAGGCTCCAGCTCAGGTCCAGACCCGCCGCTTGTGCGCGCGGCTGGTAGCGGGCCAGGACAGGCAGCAGCAATTGCGGCAGTTCGACGGACTGCCAGTGATATTGCAGGTCGCCCGCATCGGCCAGTGTGAGCTGGTGCAGATCATCGACCAGTTTGTTCAGGCGCAGCACTTCGGCATGCAGGGATTCGAGCGCGCCCGCGTCGGCTTTACGGATGCCGTCCAGTAGAGCCTCGATTTCGCCACGGATGACGGTGAGCGGCGTGCGCAGTTCGTGCGAGACGTCGGCCAGCATTTTGCGGCGCTGGCGCTCGCTTTCCTCCAGTGCTTCGGCCATGGCGTTGACGTGTAGCGCCAGCTCGGCCAGCTCGTCGCGCGAGAGCAGCGGTGCACGGGCGTCAAACTGTCCGCGCGCGAGACGGGCTGTCACATCTCGCAGCGCGTCAACGGGACGCAGCAGATGGCGCGCCAGCCAGATCGCGGCCAGGATGGCGAGCAGGATCAGGGCGCAGGAGAGCAACAGGATGGTCTGCATCTGCTCGCGCAGGAAGCCGATGGCGCTGGCGTCCGAACCGCTGGCCTGGCGCAGCGGCAGCAGCCGCATGCGGCCGACGACTTTGCCATCGACTTTGATATCGCGTTCGATCCCAGGCGGGAAGTCGGGAGGGCCGATCAGCGGGCGGCCTTCAGCATCCTGAATCGAGATGCGGGCGGCAAAGCCGATAGGGTCCTTCCGCCCCGGCGGCGCGTCCGCACGCGCAGGGGCAGGATCGCGGCGCACGGGCGACGGCGCCTCGCGCAAGCGTGGCGGCGGCGGATAGCCCTCTGGCCTCCCCCGGCGCGGCGGCGGATAGGCGCGCGGATACGCGTCCGTCGCGTCATCCTGCGCCAACGGATCTTCAGGCGGCGGTGGGGCGCGCTGCAACTCTCGCCGTGGTGGCTGCTCTTCCCGTGGTGGCGGCGCGGCGCGCGGTGGCTGAGGTGGCGGGTCCGCACGTGGCGGCGCTTCCGGCTGCGGATCGTCCTCTTCGCGTGGATCGGGACGGCGGCGGGAGGGATCGCCATCGTCAGGTTCGGGCAGAATCCTTGGCTTCATCTGGTCCAGCACATCGCGCAGCGCGCGCGGTTTGCGGTGCAACCATTCGAAGTTGCCCTCGCTGCGATAGCGGTCCTCCAGCAGCTCGCGCAGCTGGTCCAGATCCTGCGTCTGCAACTCGTTCAGATACGCGACAAAGCCGCGCTGCAGGTTGGAGCTGGTCACCCACGCCATGGTCCCAATCGACAGGATCACAATAGCCGTCACCGCCAGTGCGATTTTGCGGGCGATGGTCAGGCGCATGCTGGGTCTCCGTAGTCAGTCCAGCGTCATCATACCTGCCAAATGTGCAGGGATTGTGGATTTTCCTCTCCATTTTTCCTGCACATTTGTCGGCCAAGCTGCATCCGTCATCACTACCACGACGGAGAACACCATGAAGCCGCGCGCCCTTCGCCTGCCACTGACCATCCTGACCAGCGCCACATTGGCCGCCTGCGGAGGCGGTGACGCCACAACGTCCACCGCCCTCACTCAAGGCGAGCGCGTAATGCAAGGCGCAGCACCAGACGCGCAAGCCGCCGATGCAGCCGCCAGCGCAGAGGCCAGCGGCGTCACGCGTGCCGCCACCGTCTTGCTGGCTAGCGGCGGCAACGCCCCAGCCGCCCTCGCCGCCACCGCGCCGCCTGTGCCTCTGGTTCCCGTGCCGAACGACGAAGGCGCCTCGCTCACCTTCAGCACTGTGGGCGCCATCGACACCGGCAATCCCTTCTTCAAACCCTTCGGCAACGGCCGCTCGTGCGCCAGCTGCCACCAGCCGGACAACGGCTGGAGCATCGGCCCCGACAAGCTGGCGATCCGCTTCAACAACAGCAACGGCGCCGATCCCGTTTTCCGCCCGGTGGACGGCGCCGTCTCGCCGCTCGCCGCAGTCGCCACGCTGGACCAGAAACGCATCGCCTACAGCATGCTGCTCACCAAAGGCCTGATCCGCGTCGGCCTGCCCATGCCCGCCAACGCCGAATTCACGCTGGTGAAAGTGGACGATCCCTACAACTACGCCAGCGCCAAGGAACTCTCCCTCTTCCGCCGCCCTCTGCCGACCACCAATCTCAAATTCCTCAGCAGCGTGATGTGGGACGGCCGCGAAACCATCAGCGACGCCAGCTCCAGCATCTGCCTGAAGGACGTGCGCCCCGCCCAATGCTTCGCGCCCATCGACACCGACCTGCTCCACCAGTCCAACAGCGCCGTGCGCGGACATGCGGAAGCTGCGCAAGACCTCACCGCCGCCGAACAGCGCTCCATCGTCGATTTTGAAAAGACACTCTTCACCGCGCAAACGACGTCCACCACTGCCGGCAGCCTGACCGACGCCGGCGCGCTGGGCGGGCCGCTGCAACTGTCCAAACTGGACTTCCACTACGGGATCAACGACGTGCAATCGGGCGACTACCAGACAGGCCTGCCCTTCGACCGCAATGTGATGAATCTGTTCGGCGCCTGGCGCAACCTGGCCAATCCCGCGCCGCCGCCACCGGCCGCTCCGCGTGGACGCCCGGCGCCGCCACCGCCCGCGCCCTCCGCCCTCAACCTGGCCCGCGCCTCCATCGCACGCGGCGAACAAATCTTCAACAATAAGCCGTTCAACATCACCGGCGTCGCAGGCTTCAACGACGAGCTGCGCCGCACGCTGCAACGCGGCACCTGCGCCAGCTGCCACGACACGCCCGGCGTCGGCACGCATTCCGTCACGCGCATGTTCAACACCGGCGTTTCGGACGGATCGCGCCGCACGGCCGACATGCCGCTCTACACCCTGCGCAACAACAGCACCGGAGAATTGGTCACCACCACCGATCCCGGAGCGGCCATGCTGACGGGGAAATGGAAAGACATCGGCAAGGTCAAAGTCCCCAGCCTGCGCGGCATCGAGTCACGCTCGCCCTACTTCCACAACGGGATGGTGCACCAGATTGAAGACGTGGTGACTTTCTACGACCAGCGTTTCAGCATCGGCTTTACGCCGCAGGAAGCGGCCGACCTGGCCGCCTTCCTCAAAGCGCTGTAGTCAGCCCGGCTGGCGCGCCAGGCGGATCCCCGTGAACTGCCAGCGCGCGCCGGCGGGGAAGAAGTTGCGGTAGCTGGCGCGCGCATGTCCTTCCGGCGTGGCGCAGGACGAGCCGCGCAGCACGTACTGGTTGAGCATGAACTTGCCGTTATATTCGCCCAGCGCGCCGGGCGCCGCACGGAAGCCCGGATACGGCGCGTAACTGCTGCTGGTCCATTGCCAGCAATGGCCGTACATCTGCGTCAGCGTGGCCCAGGCGGATTTGCTGTTGGCTGCTGCCGGGTGCAGCTCGCCCGTTTCCACCGGCAGCTGCGCGGCCGCCAGCTCCCACTCAGCCTCCGTGGGCAGGCGCGCGCCGGCCCAATGGGCATAAGCGTCCGCTTCAAACAGCGACAGGTGCGTGGCTGGCCGCTGCAAATCCAGCGGCTGCGCGCCATACAGCGTGAACTCCTGCCAGCGCCCCTGCTCGTCCTGATGCCAGTACAAGGGATGACGCACATTCTGCGTGCGCACCCAATCCCAGCCTTCGGCCAGCCACAGCGCGGCATCGCCGTAGCCGCCCGCTTCGATAAAAGCCAGATACTCGCCATTCGTCACCAGCCGCGAAGCCAATGCAAACGGCGCCACATACTGGCGATGGCGGGGCAGTTCGTTATCGAAGCTGAAGCCCTCGCCATCATGACCGATATCCGTCAATCCGCCTTCAAACGATAGCCATTCCAGCTCGGGCGCCACAGCGCCGCGCGGCAGCGGCGTATCCAGATACGCGGGCAGCAGCGCATTCTGCGCCAGCAGATGCTTGACGTCGGTGAGCATCAGCTCCTGGTGCTGCTGCTCATGTTCCAGCCCCAGCACGATCAGCGCCGCCAGCTCATCGCCCCGCTCCGCTTCCAGCAGGCGTCCGATGCGGGCGTCGACGTCGGCGCGATAAGCCCGCACCTCGGCCATCGAAGGACGCGTCAGCAATCCCCGCTGCGCGCGCGGGTGCTTTTCGCCGATGCCGTTGTAATAGGAATTGAACAGCACCCGGAACGCCGGATGGAATGGCGCAAAATCCGCCTCCATGCGTTCGAGGATGAAGGTCTCGAAGAACCACGTGGTATGCGCCAGATGCCACTTGATGGGACTCGCATCCGGCATCGACTGCGCGCCGCAATCCTCGTCCGACAGGGGCTCGGCCAGCGCCAGCGAACGGCGGCGCACCGCCAGGTAGCGGGAAACCAGCGACAGCGCAGGCGTCAGCACGGGCGCGCGCATCCTCAGCCCTCTCCGCCGACAGCCTGCGCGTGGATGACGGCGAACCAGTTCGCATCGTCGGTCCACATGCCTTTGGCGGCAAAGCCGGCCAGCGCCAGCAGCTCCACAAAGGACTGCCGCGTGTACTTGTAGCTGTATTCCGTGTGAATGCGCTCGCCGCGCGCAAAATGCCGCTCGCCGTTCTGCCAGCGCACCGTCAGCGCCTGGCGCGCTTCCAGATGCATCTCGATGCGGTGCTCGGACTCGTTGAAGAAGGCCACATGCTGCCAGTCGCTCACATCGAAGTCCGCGCCGGCCAGATGATTCAGATGGCGCAGCAGATTGAGGTTGAAGGCCGCCGTCACGCCCAGCGCATCGTCATAGGCCGCATTCAGCACGTCCGTGTCCTTGACCAGATCAACGCCGATCAGCAGGCCGCCATCCTTGCCCGCGTTGGCGTGCAGGCCGCGCAGGAAAGCCACCGCCTCCGCCGGCGAGAAATTGCCGATCGAAGAACCGGGATAGAAGAACAGGCGGCGGCTTTCGCGCACGCTGTCCGGCAGCTCGAAGCCGTGGGAAAAGTCCAGCCCCAGCGCCGTCATCTCGATCTGCGGGAAGCGCTGGCGTAGGCTATCCACCGCCTCGGTCAGAAAGTCGCGCGAGATATCGACCGGCACGTACTGCGAGGGCTGCAGCAGCGGGAACAGCGCGGCCGCCTTGGCGCAATTGCCCGCGCCAAGGTCGATCAGCGCTGTGCCGGTGCCGATGGCGCGCGCCATGTCCGCGCCATGGCGGGCGAAGATGGCCGCCTCGGTGCGGGTTGGATAATATTCAGGCAACTGGCAGATGGCCTCGAACAGCTTCGAGCCCAGTCCATCGTAAAAATACTTGGGCGAGGCGAAGGCCGCAGACGCCAGCAGTCCGGCGCTGATTTCGTCGATCACGGCGGCGCTGCCGTGTGCGGGCTGCGAAGGTAGGGTGCTGGCATCGGGCGAAACGACGCGAATCGCCGAGGAGCGGGACATAGGCATAATGTGCTCTGTCTTCTGGTTGGGGGTGCCACCGGGTGCGGGCATGGCCTGCGCCCCGGGTAACAATTTTGTTATGATAGCCGAATATCCAAGTTCCAGCGCCGCGCTGAAAAACCGGCGGCGCCTGTTGCTTGGTCGTCCCGGAATCACAAACCTTACACACAGGTGAACATCACAATGAAAACCTCCGCCCTGCGCACCATTAAAACCCTGTTGACCGCCTCCTTCACCGCCGGCTTGATGTTCGCCGCCGCACCATCGCAGGCCCAGTCCTCGGCTCAGGTATTCCGCGTCTCCGCCATTCCGGATGAAGCGCCGACCGAATTGCAGCGCAAGTTCAAGCCGCTGGGCGAGTACCTGGAGAAGAAGATCGGCATGAAGGTCGAGTTCACGCCCGTGACCGACTACGCCGCCTCGGTGGAAGCCCTCATCAACAAGAAGGTGGACATGGTCTGGTTTGGCGGCTTCACCTTCGTCCAGGCCAAGGATCGCAGCAAGGGCCAGGTGCAACCGCTGGTGCAGCGCGCGGAAGATGAGACCTTCCACTCCGTGTTCATCACCACCAGCAAGGACATCAACAAGCTGGAAGACCTGAAGGGCCACACGCTGAGCTTCGGTTCCGAGTCCTCCACCTCCGGCCACCTGATGCCGCGCTCCTACCTGCTGCAGGCCCACATCAATCCCGACACGGACCTGAAGCGCATCGCCTTCTCCGGCGCGCATGACGCCACCGTGGCCGCAGTCGCCGGCGGCAAAGTTGATGCCGGCGCGCTGAATATCTCGGTCTGGGAAAAGCTGGTCGCCGAGAAGAAGGTCGATCCGGCCGCCGTTCGCGTGTTCTACACGACGCCCGGCTATTACGATTACAATTGGTCCGTCCGCACCGACATGAACCCGGAGCTGAAGAAGAAGCTGACTGACGCCTTCCTCAGTCTGGACCCGAAAAACCCGCAGGATAAAGCCATCCTGGACCTGCAGCGCGCATCCAAGTTCATTCCGACCAAGGCTGAAAACTACACCGCGATCGAAGCGGCGGCGCAAAACGCAGGTCTGCTGAAGAAGTAATCAATGTCCGTTTCAAGTAATACAAGTAGTGGCGCCACCGCCCTGGCCTACGATCTGCAGGCCCTGACGGTGCGCCACCTGGCCGACGATGCAGCGCCGCCCGCGCTGCATGAGATTCAACTGTCGGTCGCGCCGGGCGAACATCTGGCCATCATCGGCCCGTCCGGCGCGGGCAAGACCACCTTGCTGGCCACGCTCTCCCTCAGCCAGCGTCCGGAATCCGGACAATTCCACGTCTTCGGCCAGGAGCCCTGGTCCCTCAGCCAGTCCGCCCGCCACAAGCTGCGCGCGCGCCTGTTCCTGGCGCCGCAAACGCCGCCCCTGCCACCGCGCCAGCGCGTGGTGACCGCCGTGCTGGCCGCGCGCCTGCCGCAATGGAGCTTGTGGCGCGCCCTCGTTTCGCTGATCAAGCCCGCCGATCCGGAAGCGGCGTGGCAGGCCCTGTCGCGCTTCAACCTGGGCGACAAACTGTATTCCCGCGTCGACCGCCTGTCCGGCGGCGAGCGCCAGCGCTGCGGACTCGCGCGCTTGCTGCTGTCTTCGGCCGAGGCGCTGCTGGTGGACGAACCGCTGTCCGCGCTCGACCCCGCCCTGTCCGAACTGACCATCGCCACCCTGCGCCGCGAAGCGGCCGAGCGCAAGGCCACGCTGATCTGCACCCTGCACCAGGTCGACCTGGCGCTGGCCCACTTCCCCCGCATCGTCGCCCTGCGCAAGGGCCGCATCGTGTTCGACCTGCCGCGCGAGCAGGTCACGGCGGAGATGATCGACGCCCTGTACCACGGCGAGCCAAGATCGAGCAAACCGCTGCCCAAGCATGACGAGCACCAGGCCCCGCTGGCGGTAGGCGGCTGCCTGTGAACACCGCCGTCGTCCAGTTGCGCCACCCCGATCCCGCCTGGCGCGGGCGGGTGATGCTGTTCATCGCCTTCGCCGTCGTCCTGTGGCCGGTGCTGGTTATCTCCGAATTCAAGCCGTGGATCCTGTTCGACCAGCAAAGCATCATGTCCACCGCCCGCTTTCTGGCGGACTTCCTGACGCCCGCCCATTCGGCCGAATTCATGTCCATGCTGGTGGAGCAGACCTGGCAGACCATCGCCATCGCCAGCGCCGGCCTCTCGCTGGCGATGCTGGGCGCGATTCCCGCCACCGTCATCATGACCCAGCGCCTGTCCGTTTCCAGCCTTGGCACGGGGCGCATGCACGCCCTGTCAGCATTCGTGCGCCATGTGGTGCGCGCCGTGCTGGTCCTGCTGCGCAGCGTGCCGGAACTGGTGTGGGCACTGATCTTCGTGCGCATCATCGGCCTTGGCCCCACGGCGGGCGTGCTGGCCATCGCGCTGACTTACTGCGGCATGCTGGGCAAGGTGTATGCCGAAATCCTCGAATCGTCCGACGCCCACGCCAGCGACACCCTGCTGCGCAACGGCGCCAGCCGCCTGTCCGCCCTGCTGTATGGCGCGCTGCCGGAATCGGGCGCGGAGCTGGTGTCCTACACCATCTACCGCTGGGAGTGCGCGATTCGCGGCTCGGTGGTGATGGGCTTTGTCGGCGCCGGCGGGCTGGGACAGCGTATGGACGAATCCATGAAGATGCTGGCCGGGTCGGAAGTGTCGTCCATGCTGATCGTATTCGTGCTGTTGGTGGCGGCCGCCGATCTGGTCTCCAAAATTTTGCGCAAGAGGCTGGGATGAATCAGCAGATGCCCTCCCCGCCGCGCCGCGACTGGACCATCATCGCCCTCTGCCTGCTGCTGGCGGCGATGGTGGTGGCCAGTTTCTGCTCGCTGCCGCTCAAGTTCCGCGAGTTCTTCACGCTGGACGCCATTAGCAGCACCAGCGAACTGCTGTCCGGCTTTGCGCCTCCCGATCTGTCGCCGGCCTTCCTGCAAAAGACGCTGTGGGCGACCGTCGAAACGCTGGCCATGTCCGCCCTCGGCACGCTGCTGGCCGCCATTGGCGGACTGGCCCTGGCCCTGCCTGCGGCGGGACGCTTCGGCCGCGCCGCGCGCGCGCCCGTGCGCGGCCTGCTCAATGTATTGCGCTCGATTCCGGAACTGGTGTGGGCATCCATCCTGTTGATCGCAGCTGGACTGGGCCCCTTCGGCGGCACGCTCGCCCTGGGTGCACACACGGCGGGCGTGCTGGGCCGCCTGTTCGGCGACGCGCTGGAAAACACGCCGCCGCTGCCGGAACAGACCCTGCGCACCAATGGCGCCTCCGCGATGGCCGCCTTCTTCTATTCCACCCTGCCGCAAGCGCTGCCGCAAATGATGTCGTACACCCTGTACCGCTGGGAGAACAATATCCGCGCCGCGACCATTCTCGGCGTGGTCGGCGCGGGCGGGCTGGGACAGATGCTCAAGTACCACCTGTCGCTGTTCCAGATGCAGCAGGCGGCCACCGTGATCATCGCCATGCTGCTGCTGGTGGCCGTCGTTGATGGCGTCAGCTATGCCATGCGCCGCGTGCTGACCCGCTAAGCCATGCTCGAACTGCGCCAGCTTAACAAGTCCTACGCCAGCGGCCATAGCGTGCTGTCCGACCTCTCGTGGACGTTCAGGGCGGGCGAATTCGTGGCCATCATGGGCGACTCCGGCGTAGGCAAATCGACCCTGCTCAATCTGATCGCCGGCCTTGATGCGCCGGACGCGGGCGCCGAAGCCGCGCCTATCCGCGTCGACGGCGTCGCCATGTCCGGCCTGGACGACGACGCCGCCACCCGCCTGCGGCGCGAACGAATGGGCTTCATCTTCCAGGCCTTCCATGTGCTGCCGCATCTGACCCTGCTGCAAAACGTGGCCCTGCCCCTGCTGCTGAACGGCCTGTCCACCGAACGCGCCGCGCAGATGCTGGAAGCGGTCGGCCTGGGTGGCCGCGGCGGCGACTTTCCCCACCAATTATCGGGCGGCGAAATGCAGCGGGTGGCCATCGCTCGCGCCCTCGTGCACCGGCCCGCCCTGGTGCTGGCCGACGAACCGACCGGCAACCTCGACCCCGACACCGCCCACAGCATCCTCACCCTCCTGCGCGCCGAAATCAAAAGCAGCGGCGCCTGCGCCATCATGGTCACGCATTCCCCTGCGGCGGCCGAAATGTGCGACAAAATCCTCGTCCTCACCAAGTCCGGCCTACAAGAAACAACAACCGTCAAGCCGTTTGCGCAAACAACAAAATAATTTTTTAGTCAAATCTCTCCAATTATTTGCAACCCGTAGTATTATTGAAATTAACTTGCTTGGTTACTAAGAATGTTGAGTCACGCGCCGCATTCAAAACCAATGTGGACGCGAACCCGGCCAGGAGACGACTTTTATCCACTGTGTTAAGCAAAGGAGGGTCAAAAATGAGCGTCAGGCAGAAGAAACTCGAGCTGATCGAAGCCATGAATCGGGCCCGGGCGCTGGAACCATCCAGTTTTGTTCCCAACAAGCTGCTCGATACTCTCATCGAGAAGATGAACCTCAAAAATGATGCGGAGTTGTGTCGTGTGCTGGAAGTACAGCCTCCCATCATCAGCAAGATCCGGCACCGCAAGCTCGCTGTAGGCGCCACCATTTTGCTGCGTATGCATGAGAAATCCGACATCAGCATACGGGAACTGAAAGACCTCTCGACCGCGTCGATGCACTGAGCAGCCCAGCTGACCTTGCCATGCCAGGCGCCGGCATGCGGTTATCCGGCGCCCTCCACGCGCTCCTGCGCGAATGCGACAAGCCTGTCGCCGCCACACCCTCCCCCGCTTTTCCCGCGACACGACAGCCCAAACCCCGCTGAGCGTACGCCCTTGTCCGGGCGACGGTAGCATTTGGTTATAATTACCTGCAGGGCATCACAAAATATAAACAAAACATCAGGGGCACAATGAAACGAATCGTGATTTCCGCCGGGCTGGCCGCAGCCCTGGCGACGTTGGCGGCATGCGGCGGCGGCGGCAACAACAACGACAGCGCGCAGCAGTCGACGCCGGTGGCCAATCCCTTCGCCAAGTACGAGGGCAACTGGACCACGACCTGCCAGTTCCATCACCACGAGGTCTACACTTTGACCTCGTCCTCCAACGGCACGGTGCTGACCTTCAACGACAAGTCCGAATACTTCCTCAACGACGACTGCTCGGGCGCGATCGTGGCAACGGGTGTCTATTCGCAGCCCATCGTCACGCTGAACTATCTGACGACAGAGCCCAACGCCAGCATCAAGCTGCAAAGCGGCGACACGGTGAGCGGCTCGGTGGACAAGGGCACGAGCGTGGGCAGCACGGCCACGGTGAGTTTCACCGGCAGTGGCGTCACGGTCGAGACCTTGGGCGGCAAGCCGGCCTGGCACATCCTCTACAACGGCGGCAGCGCCGACGTGCTGGCCAGCAGTGTGCAAAGCGCGGCGCCGGCGGGCCTCCTGCTACGCACCGGCCAGCTCTACATCCTCACGGCGCAAGCCAACACCGGCACCGGCTTCGACGCCTCCGCCCCGCTGACCCGCAGCCCTTAAAACCCGGGGTCAGGTCTGCCTTTCGGCCAAACGATGCTGCCAGAGCAAAATTTGGCCGAAAGGCAGACCTGATCCCAAATTTATAGCAGGCGCTGCTGGAGGCGCTGAAGGGCGCGGGTGAAAATTTCGGGCTGGCTGCTGGCGCGCGACAGCACCAGCGCGCCCTGAATGCCGCCGACCGCTTCTTCGGCCAGAGCGTGGGCCTCTGACTTCGGCTTGCCGCCTCGCGTCAAGGCCACCGCCAGCGCTTCGACCCACTCCACGAAATAAGCCTGCACCCGCTCGGCGAAACGGTCGCGCTCATAACCGAGCGCGAACACGCCCACCAGACACACGCGCCGACCCGACGCGAAATAGTCTCCCACAGCGTGGAACATGCGCTCCACGCCCAGCTTCGCATCCTCGCAGGAACGCAGCGGCTGGAAGACCTGGTCACGGAACCAGTCGTCGATATTGGCCAGCACCGCTTCGGCCATCTCCTCTTTCCCGCCGGGGAAGAAGTGGTACATGCTGCCCTTGCCCATGCCCGTTCCCTCGGTGATACGGGCCAGGCTGGCGCCTTCGTAGCCATAGGTGCGGAACACCTCGCCCAGTTGCGCCACCACTTCGCTGCGTTCTGCTATCTGCTTTGCCATCTAATCTTTAAAAACCAAAATCGCTCAGGCCCGGATGATCGGCGGGACGCGGGCCGTTCACATCCCAGTGGAATTTGCGCTCCGACGCCGTAATCGGCGCTTCGTTGATGCTGGCCAGGCGGCGCTGCATCAAGCCATCCGGCGCGAATTCCCAGTTCTCGTTGCCATAGGCGCGATACCACTGGCCGGAGTCGTCATGGTATTCGTATGCGAAGCGCACGGCAATGCGGTTGCCCTCGAACGCCCACAGCTCCTTGATCAGGCGGTACTCCAGCTCGCGCGTCCATTTGCGCTTGAGCAGGCCGACGATTTCCTCGCGCCCCTTTACAAACTCGGCGCGGTTGCGCCAGAAGCAGTCTTCGGTATAGGCCAGCGCGACCTTTTCGGCATTGCGCGTGTTCCAGCCATCTTCGGCCATGCGCACTTTCTGGATCGCGGTTTCACGGGTAAACGGAGGCAGTGGAGGACGGGTCATGAGATCACCTTTTTGAACGTTGAGGGAGGCCTGTGCCGATCGGTACAGAAACTATAGTCCCATTTTGGGCGGGATGCAAGCAGCGCCTGCGTTTATACTGTCAAAATGAACAAGCCGAAAATCTCTCCCTACCCCCACGCCGCAGCCGGCTGGGGCGCAGTCAAGCAAGTGGCAGTCACCCTGGTGCAGGAAAAGGTCGCGAGCGGGAAGTACAAGACCCTGCTGGCGCAGAATCAGCCCGATGGTTTCGATTGCCCTGGCTGCGCATGGCCGGACCGCGAGCATCAATCCACCTTCCAGTTCTGCGAAAACGGCGTCAAGGCCGTCGCGGCGGAAGCGACCAGCAAGCGCGTCACGCCCGATTTTTTCGCCCGCCACACCGTCGCCGAGCTGCTGCGGCAGTCGGACTATGAGCTGGAGCAGCACGGCCGCCTGACCGATCCCATGGTCTACGACAGCGCCAGCGACAAGTACCTGCCCATCGCCTGGGACGAGGCCTTCGCCCTGATCGCGCGCCACCTGAAGGCCCTGCCCGATCCGAACCAGGCGACCTTCTACACGTCGGGACGCACCGGCAACGAGGCCGCCTTCCTGTTCCAGCTCTTCGTGCGCATGTACGGCACCAACAACTTCCCCGACTGCTCGAACATGTGCCACGAGCCCACCAGCCGTGGCCTGCCCGGCACCGTGGGCACGGGCAAAGGCACGGTCACGCTGGAAGACTTCGAGCACGCCGATACGCTGCTGATCTTCGGCCAGAATCCGGCCACCAACCACCCGCGCATGCTGGCGGAATTGCGCGACGCGGCCCGCCGTGGCGCCGTCATCGTCTCCATCAATCCCCTGCGCGAACGGGGTCTGGAGCGCTTCACCAGCCCTTCGCACGCGCTGGAGATGATCACCAATTCCAGCACCACCATCAGCTCCATGTTCATCCAGCCGCGCATCGGCGGCGACTTCGCGCTGATCAAGGCCATCGCCAAGCGCCTGCTGGAGCTGGACGATGCGGCCGTCGCCGCCGGCACGGAGCGCCAGCTGGACCTGGAATTCATCGTCGAACACACGACCGGCTTCGACGCCTTTGCCGCCGATCTGCGCGCCCAGGACTGGCAGCAGCTGGTGGAGGAATCGGGCGTCGCGCGTGAGCAGATCGAGCGTCTGGCGCAGATCTACGCCCACGGCAAAAAAGTGATCGCCACCTGGGGCATGGGCCTGACCCAGCACAAGGGCGCCGTGAAGACGATCCAGATGCTGTCCAACCTGATGATGATGCGCGGGCATATCGGCCGCAAAGGCGCGGGCCTGTGCCCTGTGCGCGGCCACTCCAACGTGCAGGGCGACCGCACCATGGGCATCGAGGACAAGCCAACCAAGGCCTTCCTCGACCGCATGCAGAAGGTGTTCGATTTCGAGCCGCCGCGCGAATGGGGCTACGACACGGTCGATACCATCCAGGCCATGCTGGACGGGAAGGTGAAAGTCTTCTTCGGCATGGGCGGCAACTTCGCCATGGCCACGCCGGACACGCCGCTGACCTTCGACGCCCTGCGCGCCTGCGATCTGACGGTGCAGGTGGCGACCAAGCTGAATCGCTCCCACCTCGTCATCGGCAAGGAAGCCCTGCTCCTGCCCACGCTGGGCCGGACTGAGATCGACCTGCAAGACGGCCAGCCGCAAGGCGTGACGGTGGAAGACTCGATGAGCATGGTGCACCTGTCCTACGGCCGCAACGAGCCCGCCTCGCCCAATCTGCTGTCGGAAACGGTGATCGTCGCGCGCATGGCGCATGCGGCGCTGGGCAGCGAAAAGGTCGACTGGAACTGGTACGCCGCCGACTACGCCCGTATCCGCGACCTGGTGGCAAAGGTGTTCGACGACTTCCACGACTTCAATGAGCGTGTGGCCAAGCCGGGCGGCTTCCACCTGCGCGTGGCCTCGCGTGAGCGCGACTGGCGCACGGCCAGCGGCAAGGCGCAGTTCCTGCCCTGCCCCGTCGACATGGACACGCCCATCCACCGCGCCCGCAAGCGCCACGGCGAACGCCTGATGACATTGATGACGGCCCGTTCCCACGACCAGTACAACACCACCATCTACGGCATGGACGACCGCTATCGCGGCGTGTTCGGCCAGCGCCGCGTGGTCTTCATCAACCCGGAAGATCTGACGATGCTGGGCCTGCGGGCCGGCCAGTGGGTCGACCTGACCAGCGTCTGGGACGATGATGTGGAACGCCGCGCCGAGCGTTTCCTGCTGGTGGAATACGATATTCCGCGCGGCTGCCTGGGCGCCTACTTCCCGGAGACGAACTCGCTGATCCCGCTGCACAGCACCGCCGACGGCGCGGGCACGCCGACCTCGAAGTCGATCCCAGTCCTGCTGTCGCCGTCCGCTGAAGTCTAAGTATATTCGGTGCAGCCATCCTGGCGGCAGAAGCTCACCAGCTTCAGGCCCGCCTGGGTGGCGATGTCAATTGCGAGAGAGCTTGGCGCGGAAATGGTCGCCAGCATGGGGATGTTCATGCGCGCCGCCTTGCGCACCAGTTCATAGCTGGCGCGGCTGGACATGAAGACGAAGCCAGCCCGCAGATCCACACCTTCCTGCGCCAGATGGCCGATCAATTTGTCCAGCGCATTGTGGCGTCCCACGTCCTCGCAGGCGCGCAGCACGGCGCCATCTGGCGTGCACCAGGCGGCGGCATGCACGCCGCCCGTCTCCCGCATCAGGGACTGGTGCTGGCCCAGTTCACGCGCCGCGCGCGCGACGGCGGCGGGAAGATCGGCAATCGCTGACGATGCCTCCATGCGTTCCGGCTGCAGGTCCAGCAGCTCGATGCTCTCGACGCCGCACACGCCGCAACCGCTGCGACCCGCCAGGGAGCGGCGCTGCTGCTTCATCTGCATGAATGACTGCTGGGAGATTGTGACTTCGACTTCAGCGCTGGCTTCGTGCTGGCGCACTTCCATGTCGTAGACGTCGGCGGCGGAGGCGATCACGCCTTCGGTCAGCGCAAAACCCAGCGCGAACGCTTCCAGTTCGCGCGGCGTGACCATCATGACGGCGTGGGAGATGCCATTGAAAACCAGCGCGACCGGCATTTCCTCGGCCACGCTGTCGGCGGTAACGGTACGAACGCCAGCGCGGTGGCGCACCACTTCGCGCCGTTGGAATCCCGCCCGTTCTGCTTCTGTATCGAATCGCATCGCACTTCCTCCCTGGCCGCCATTATCACATGGCGGCCAGGAAGGTGCGACGGAGGTGAAACTATCAGGCTGCGGCGGTTTCGCCAGCCACGCCGTAGTGGCGTGCATAGCGCGAATCCAGGTTCGCCAGCGGCAGCATGACGAACAGGTCGGCGCTTTCGAAATCAGGATCCCAGGCCGGTTCGCCGCAGATCCAGGCGCCCGAGCGCAGGTAGCCCTTCAGCAGCGCGGGAATCTGCGCTTTCTGTGCGGCTTCCAGCTTGGAGAACGGGAATGGCAGGTGCGGGGTGACGCGATATTCGACCGGCGCCAGATATTTGCGCGACAGTTCCTGGTACACGGCGACGGCATTGTGGCCGCCATCGGCGAGGCTGATGCTGGCGCAGCCGACGAGGAACTCGGCGTTCTCACGGCGCATGTAGTCGGCCAGGCCGGACCACAGCAGCATGATCACGCTGCCGCCACGGTAATCCGGGTGGATGCAGGCGCGGCCCGCTTCCACGATGCGGCCGCGGACGTTGTTCAGGCGGCCCAGGTCGAATTCGCCTTCGGAGTACAGGCGGCCCAGCTTGCGGGCGCGCGATGGGCTCAGCAGACGGTAGGTGCCCACCACTTCCAGCGTATCCGAATTACGTACAATCAGGTGATCGCAGTATTCATCGAATTCGTCGGCGTCCAGGCGATCTTCACGCATCAGCGAGGTCAGGCCCAGGGTCTCGATGAAGACTTGGTAGCGCAGGCGCTGCACTTCACGCAGCTCTTCTGGCGTACTTGCCATGCTGAGCACCAGCTTTGCAGACGCCGCACGAACGCCGGCATCAATGATCGAAGATTGCATGCTTCATCCCTTAGTTCTGTGGAAGACAAGGGAAAGCTTATCGGGCAAATACTTCAAGAAAATGACAACAAGCTGTCATTTTCTTGATAGACTGAAAGTGTTGTTTTTTAGTCAGCCTTTTTTAGGGCGACCGGTCTTCAGCTGGGGCAGTTGGGCCAATACGTTCTTCAGCGTCGCCATGTCAATCTGGCTGATGAGGGCCACGCCGATACGCAACAATTCGCTCTTTTTGATCTCGAAACCGGCTTTCAGGCAGGCTTTTTTGACATGACCCAGCACGGCGTATTCCTGCTCCGGCATGGTGAAGGAGTCGCGCACCAGCTTTTCCTTGCGTGGCTTTTCTTCCACTTTGACGGCGACCGGCTTGGCGGCGGCCTTTGGCGCAGCCTTGACGGCAGGCTTTCGGGCCGGAGCCTTGGCGGCCGGCTTGGCGGCGGCGCGGGCCACAGGCTTGGCGGCGGTCCTCGCGGCAGGTTTTGCCGCCGCTTTTACGGCTGGCTTAACTGCTGGCTTGGCGGCAGGCTTGGCGCGGGAGGCCGGCTTTACGGCCGGTTTTGCAGCCGCCTTGGCCACCGGCTTCGCGGCCGCCTTCACGGCTGGCTTGGCGGCGGTGGTTTTAGCCTTGGCGGCGGCCGGTTTGGCCGTAGTGGTTTTGTTCATAAAGACTCCATGATCTCAATAATATAAACAATATATACTATTTATTCAAAGATGTGCTGGAGCAACATCATGAAATTTTTTCGCTCAGACCGAGGTTCTGATGTTGAAATCCACGCCCACTTCGTCCCACTGCTCCTGCTCTTTTTCCATCCAATATGACACGGTTGGATGGTCCGCCACCCACGCGCGGCGGATTTCCAGCTCGATGCGGCTCTTCATGCGCAGCTTCATATCGTCGAAATCGAGGTCGATCCGGGTGTGCATGAACAGGATCGCCAGCCGCAGCGACACCACCGCCTTGGCGAAATCCGGATCGGTCAGCGCGTCGCCGATCTTGCGCAGATTGCCCTTCTGCGCCAGGATCAGGCGGCTCATCAGGCGCTGCTCGCGGGTGGTGAAGCCCGGCAGGTCGGCGTTTTCGATCATGTAGGAGGCGTGCTTATGATAGCCCGTCTGCGACACCACCATCCCCACCTCGTGCAACAGCGCGCTCCAGTACAGGGGACGCACATAGGCGTCGGTCGCCGGCTTGGTCAGCGCGTACAGGGCCAGGGCGTCGTCCGCCACGCGGTTGGCGCGCGCCTCGTCGACATGGAATTTCTGGGCGAAGCTGCGCACGGCCAGGTCGCGCCGGTCACGCTTGGTCGAGCGCAGGTAGAGATCCCACATCACGCCCATGCGCAGGCCGGCCTCGATCGGCATCACCGAGGGGATGCCCAGCTCGCGCACCAGGGCGATCAGGATCGCCAGGCCGCCGATGATGGTGGCGGCGCGGTCGGGGCGCAGGCCGGGCATGTCGATGCGGCTCACATGGCCGATCTCGATGAAGCGATTCTTCAGCGCCTCCAGGCTGGCGGCGTTGACTTCCTTGCCCAGGCCATTCTTGACGATGATCTCGGAAATGGTGCGCGCCGTGCCGGACGAGCCGTAGCACATCTTCCAGTACTGGGGATGGTAAGGCGGCGCACCGTCCTCGAAATGGCTGCGCGCCGACAGGATGGCCGCCTCGAAGCACTTGGCGTCGATGCGGCCGCCGACGAAGAAGGACAGGCTTTGCTTGACGGTGCCGATGCTGAACGACTCCACCCGCTCGATATCCTGCCCTCGCCCCAGGATCAGCTCCGTCGAGCCGCCGCCGATGTCGATCACCAGCCGCCGTTCGCCGGGCAGCGCCAGCGCGTTGGCCACGCCCATATAGATCAGGCGCCCCTCCTCCTCGCCGGAGATGATCTCGATGGGGTAGCCGATGGCTTCCTCGGCGGCCGGCAGGAAAGCGGCCGAGTTGCGCGCCACCCGCATGGCCGAGGTGGCGACCACGCGCACGGCGTCCAGCTGGTAGGCGGCCAGCGTCAGATTGAAATTGCGCAGGCAGTTCAGCGCCGCCTGCTGCGCCGCTTCCGTCAGGTTGCCAGAGGCGTCCAGGCCGGCGGCCAGGCGTATGGGTTCGCGCATGCTCTTCAGCACACGGATGGCCTCTCCATCATGCTTTCCGATGTGTAGGCGGAAGCTGTTGGAACCCAAATCTACTGCAGCGTACATGGCAAAGCCTCTTTCTGAAAACGACCACGAAGGCTTTCAGGATAAACGTTTTTAAAGCAAAAAATAAGCTAAACGATTTACACGGTTAATCTAATCCCAACTTTAACCGCGCTTTGTGACAACAGCGTGACAGCAGTGTGACAGTCACGCTTCCATCATGGAGTCGGACTGCGCTTCCACCACCTTGTTGCGGCCGGACTGCATCGCTTCCTGCAAGGCCTGGTCGGCGCGCCGGAACAGGGTCACGGTGCTGTCGTCGGCACGGATGGTGGTCACGCCCAGGCTGGCCGTGAGGCTGATGATAGCGCGCTCCGTCTTGACCGGCATGGACGCGATGGCGTTGCGGATACGCTCAGCCACGGTCAGCGCGTCCTCCAGCGAGGTGCGCGGCAGCTGGATGGCGAATTCGGCGCCACCCAGGCGGCCCATCAGGTCCGAGTCGCGCAACTGGCGCTTGCAGATGTCGACCATGGTCTTCAGCACCATATCGCCCACCGGGTGGCCGTAATCGTCGTTGACGCGCTTGAACTGGTCCAGGTTGAGCACAATCAGGGCCGTCGGCTGGCCGGGGCGGCGGGCCAGCGCCATCCACGGCGTCAGCGCCTGGTAGAAGCCGCGGCGGTTGGGCACATCGGTCAGGGCGTCGACCACCTCCAGCCGATCCAGTTCGCTTTGCAGCTTTTCCCGGTTCAGCAGCAGGTAGCCGAAGGCATTGGTCAGCATCATCAGGTACAGGGCGCCCACGCCGGCCCACTGCACCAGCTCCGGGCTCACCCAGCCGAAACCTTCCGGCCAGGCCGCCGTCAGCAGGCCGCGCGCGATGACGATGACCGTCAGCGCCAGCATGCTCACCACCAGGAAGCGGCGCAGCGGCGTGGCCTCGCGCCAGCCCCGCGCCAGCGCCAGGGTCCCGGCCAGGAACAGCAGGCCCACGGCGACGGAAGCGATGGCGATGCGCCAGCTGGCCGGCGCGCCCAGCCACCATGCGGCCTCGAACAGCACGATGGCCGGCAGCAGGATGGGCAGCAGCCGGGTCTTCCAGATGCGGCGACCCGTCAGCTCCCACAGCGCCTCCGCGTCCAGCGCCATGCCGGCGAACAGCACGGCGTTGGCCAGGGCGACCGTCAGCAGCTCCGGCCCCACCCCGCGCAGATACAGCGCCAGCCAGGCCGCGCCCTGCACCTGCTTGGCCACAGCCCAGGTGGAGACGCTGAGCTTTTTGCGGCTCTCGTATTCAAAAAAGAACAGCGCGGCGCACAGGCTCAGATTGCCCAACGCCAGCGCCAACACCAAAGTCTTGATATCCATGCCCAGCCGCGCTGCCTTGCTTGTTAAACCTCGTGTTCGACGTTGGCGCTGCCGTCGCCGACCTTGCTGGCCCAGGCCTTGACGAAGAATTCCTTCTCGTCCTCGGTGGGGGTATCGTGCCAGAACACGATCAGGGTGCCTTTATGGTCGTGCAGCTGGCTGACTTTTTCGATGAAGGCGAATTTGCCGGTCATATCGGCCAGCGCGGCGACGTAGCCGTAAACGCGGCTCAGGCGCTCGAGGCGGTCCGGTTCAGTGAAGCTGTTGGTGGCAGTGAGGGTTGGGTGGTCTAAAAACATCGTTCTCTCTCCAGTGGGACTACCGCCAATGTACCTATAATTTTTCTGTCTGTAAATGCAATGGCGGGCCGCCATGCTACTATAAAGCGCCTATCAACACACCTAGCACCCCGCGTACCAAATTGCCAGCCGCCGCCCCGCCTCCCCCACGCCCGCATGTGCGCACGCGCGGCGACCGCCGCCTGCTGGAATTCCGGCCGGGCGAGGTGCAAAGCGAGATGCGGCTCTCCCGTCCGGACGACCTGGTGCTGAGCTATGCCCGCGCCATGATGTGCTTCGTGCTGTTCCACCCGCAGCCGGAGCATATCCTGATGGTGGGCCTGGGCGGCGGCTCGCTGGCCAAGTTCTGCTACCGCTACCTGCCGCGCAGCCGCATCACCGTGCTGGAGCTGGACGCCGAGGTGATCGCCCTGCGCGACCAGTTCGCCATCCCGCGCGACAATGCGCGCTTCCGCGTGATCCACGCCGACGCCGTCGACTACATCGCCACCCTGAGCAACGCGGCCGACGTGTTGCTGGTGGACGGCTTCGACGCTTCCGGCCTGCCGCCCGCGCTGGGCACGGCCGGCTTTTACGCCGACTGCCGCCGCGCCCTCAAGCCGGGCGGCGTGATGGCGGCCAATGTCTTCAGCTACGACCCGCAATATGGCCCCATGATCAAACGCCTGCGCCAGACCTTCCAGGGCCGCATCTGCTGGTTCAACGGCATCGCGGGAAACAACCGCATCCTGTTCGCTGTCAAGGGCGGCGGCAGCTCGCCGGCGCTGGCCATGCAGCAGAAGGTGGCGCGCAGCCACGGCCTGGCCCTGCCCCTCCTCAACCGCCTGCTGGCGCACTGGGTCGTGTTGCGTCTGCGCTGGCTGGGTCCCGCGCCGGCTTGACTTGCCCCATTGTCGTACTAGGCTGAGTTACCGGCCCTTGCGCGGCGCCGCTGCGCACGCCGGTATCAGGAGGGAAGCCATGAGCATTCAAGAGAATAAACAACTGGTGTTGGAAGGCTACAAGCGTTTCCAGACGGGCGATATTCGCGGCGTGCTGGAACGCTATCACGACAGTGCCGACTGGGTCGCGCCGGAAAACGAATACCTGACGACGTCGGGCAGCTACCACGGCAAGGCCGGCATCGCCGAATTCTTCACCCGTCTGGCGCAGACGGTGCAGCTGCAGCATATGGACATCAAGCAGGTGATTGCCGAAGGCGACACCGTGGTGGTGACCGGCGACTCCAGCTGGCTGGCGCTGAACACGGGCCGCAAATATGACAATCCCTTTGTCCACGTCTTCACTATCCGCGACGGCAAGGTCGCGCGCACCATGAGCTACTACGATACGGCCATCGCCGAACGTGCCCTGAATCCCGACGCCCAGCTCAGCTCGGGCATCGCCCCTCACCTGCACCATTGATCCCATGCGGCAGGCGGCGCCGCCTCAGGCCCGGACGCGCGCCGCCAGCTGTTCGACCGCATGGTGGGCCGACAGGATCGCGCCCTCCTGCCAGGAACTCAGATACCCGAGATATTCGCCGGCGAAGTGGATAGGCCCGTCCGGCTGCTGCAGCAGCTTGTATACGCCGTCGAACTGCTGCGGCTTCCATTCGGCCCAGGCGCCCAGGTTATACGGCACCTTGGGCCAGGCCACGCTGATCCCGTCGCGCACCAGCTGGCGGTAGCCGGGATGGATCGCCTCGCCCGCCGCCAGCGCCTTCTCGATGCGCTCGGCCACGCTGAACTGCCCCAGATCATCGCCGGGGAAGATGCCGAAGCTGTAGGAGCCTACCAGCACCCCGTCGCGCTTGCCAATGCCCTGCGAGGGATAGAGGATTTGCGTGATGTCGCGGCTGGTCCACGACAGGCCGCCGTAGATGCCGTAGTCCTCTTCCCAGAAGCGGCGCGGCGCGTAAAAGGCGATCTTGGACGAGGTGGCGTAGTCGACTTCCGCCACCGCCTTGCCGTAGTCGGGCGAAAAATCGTTGGGGATGGCGCGCAGCACGCTGAGGGGAATGGTGCAGATCACGTAGTCGCTGTCGATGGCGGTCCTGGCGCCGGCGCCGTGATGGCAGACCACCCGCGCACCGCTGGCCGTCTTGCGGATCTCGTCCACCACCGTGCCGTAGCGGATCATGTGGCCCACGCGTTTGGCGAAGGCTTGCGGGAACTGATCCATCCCGCCCACAGGCTGCAGCATGGTGCCGGCCTGGTCGAAGTCATTCGCAAAGGAGGCCTTGAACTGCCAGAAGTCGGCCTTCATCAGCTCCGACATGGGCAGCGGCTCGCGCACCGTGCCCACCGGACGCCCCGGCGCGGGCGTGGCGCTGTAGCCGCTGCGCGCCGTGCCGCGAAAACGGCCATCCTCGCGCAGATCGCCGAAGGTGGCCATGGCGGCCTGCAGGCGCTCGCGGTCTTCCTTGCTCAGCTCCTGGTCCAGCCGCCCCGTGGACACGGCCTTGTTCAGCAGTTCGGCAAAATAGCCGTAGGAGTCGTTCAGCACCTGCTTGGCCTGTACCGGCTTGCCGCCGAAGACACCGTCGTCCTGCAGGAAGGCGGCGCGGTTATCGTTCATCATGATCTCCAGCGGCACGCCGAATTCGCGGCAGTAACCCAGCACCGCGCGGTGGTGGTGCGAGATGCGGGCCGGGCCCACATTCACGTACAGATGCGGCGCCTTGGGCCAGCGCGCCGTCTGCACGCCGTCCGACTGCTCGATGCGGTCGCCGCCGCGGACGGTCCAACTGCGGCCGCCTGGACGCTGGCGCGCTTCGAGGACGGTGCAGTGGAAGCCGGCCTTGTTCAATTCATAGGCGGCCGTCATGCCGGCCACGCCGGCGCCGAGGATGGTGACGCGCTTGCCCTTGCCCAGTCCTCCCGGCAGCACGGGCGGACCGGCATACAGCAGGTCCTCGCCCCAGGCCAGGCTGGCGCAGCCCAGCGCGTCGAGCGCGGCAAAGGCGGCGGCCATGCCGCCCGTGCGGGCAATTTGTGCAAGAAAGCGACGACGCGTGACACGATAATCAGGCTTCATGATCTTCCCTCCCGATTATCAATATAACATGATGTAAAATTGAAACTACCGACAACAGCCTCACCGTCCGCCGGGAGTTTGCGACATCATGAAAAGCCACGACAGTAATCAACGCCAGGATCACAAGACCCGTGCCGTGGTCGATCAGGCCATCGCCGCCCTGCCCTCGGTCGGTCTGAAAGAAGCCGCCGCCTTCCTCTCTGCCATGCGGGTGCCGAGCGACGTCGCCGTGCGCACCCTCGTCTATCCCAACCGCCGCCGCAATTAAGCCACGTCAGCCGCCCTTCGACTGGGCGGCGTCGCGCGCCGCACGCAGGGCCGGCCAGTTCGGCGCGTAGGCCAGCGCCGCCTGGTACTTGGCCAGCGCTTCCTTCCAGCGTCCCTGGCGCGCCAGCAGATCGCCCCAGGCCTTGAGCGGATCGGCCCAGTGCGGACTGCGTTCGCTGGCGGCCGCCAGGTCCGCCTCGGCGCGCCGGTAGTCGCCGCGCTTCAGTTCCGCGATGCCGCGATGCAGATACACGGGCGACATGCGGGGCGCCGCGCGCAAGCCGTCCGCCCACACCTTCTCGGCTGCGGCCAGCTGTCCCGCATGTTCCAGCACGTCGCCGTGCGCGGCGTAGCAATAGGACCATGGCCGGTTCTTGCGGAATACTTCCTCAGCACTGGCCAGATCGCCGTTCAAGCCGTAGACCAGGCCCACCATGCAGGCCTGGTCGGAAAACGCGTCATTCTGCAGTACTTCCGTGGCCAGCCACAAATCCCAGAAACGCCGGGCGGGCTCCAGCGCCTGCGCCGCCTGGCCGCTCTCCAGCCCCTCGTAGACCTGCTGCAGCAGATTCTGCGCCTTCGTCACATCGTCATCGGGGTCGCTCTTGGCCAGCCATTTCCGCGCCGACGAGAAGTCGTGCAGATTGTCATACGCGTCGGCCAGCGAAGGCCCGGCCAGGCTGACCGCCGTCCCCACACCGTGATTTTGCTCGGCGTTCGACATGAACGCGCGGATCAGCGCCGGGAAGTCGCGGGCGATGATCCACGAATTCTGGAACTCCAGGTGATCGGCCGTGTTGTAGCTGTCTTCCGCCGCCGCTTTCAGCATGGCGTCCGACTCGCGGGCCGCCGCTTCCTCGCTGTCGGAATACATCAAGCTGCTGACGATATTGCCCCAGGCGCGCCACATATGCGGCTTGATCGCCAGCGCCAGGCGATACTTCTGGATTGACTCCCGCATCTTGCCCTGCGTGGCCAGCGAATTGCCCCACAACGCCGCCAGCTCGGCCGCCTCGTCCGCCGTCGCGCGCGGCATTGCGGCGGCGATGAAGGCTTGCGCCTCGTCGAAGCGGCGGGCATTGGTCAGATAGGTGGCATAGCGCACGGCCTGCGAGCGGCCATAGATGTACTCGGCGCCTTGCGTGACCAGCTTGTCCAGTTCCTCCACCGGGCCGGAGAAGTGCGCCGCCGGGATGCCCTCGCCGCGCACCACCAGCGTCGCCTGGCCGGCCTTGCTCAAGTCGATGTCGCCGTTGATATGGATATCGTGGCCGAGCCGCTCATGCAGCACATGGTTGACCTCACCGATGGAGATGCCCGTCTCCGGCACCTCGATCTTGACGTCGGACGACCATGCCGTCTTCGCGCCCAGGGCAGTGCCGGCGGCGCGGGTGGCGGACTGCAATTCCTCCAGCGCGTCCAGCACGCGCGTGGCGACCACCTTGCCGGTCAGGCCTTGTGCCGCCAGCGCGGGCGCCGCGTCGAACGCATTCACCACCACATTGCGCGAGGTGGCAGCCTCCCACACCATGAGCACCGTCCCGACGCCGACAGCGCCGGCCAGCAGTGCGGCAAACACCTGGAAACCCATCCTGAAATGGTCGGAGAAGCGCTTGCGCTTGGCCGCTTCAATGGTCAGGCGCAGCTCTTCGTCCATATGGCCGGCCTGGATGCGCAGCAGATTGGCCGAGGCCTCCACCAGCGCGTGCTGCTGCTTCAGATAATTGCTGGCGGTGCGGCTCAGCTCCTCGTCATAGCGGGCGCCGTCCATCGCCACCACCGTGGCCAGCGTGCCGGCGACGGCTTCCGTGCCCAAAGCCCGTTGCGCGGCCTTCTGCTCCTCTTCCTCGGCCCCGCCCAGAATCCCCTCAACCACGCCGCCTTCCGACATCGCCATCCCCTCCATGTGAAATGGGGTCGATTATCGGCGAGCGTTAGGTAATTTACAATCAAAAATTACAATAAGGGCCGGCCGTCAGTTATGGTGCTTGGCGCCGTGGACCATCTGGCGCGCCTGCTTGCGCAGCAGCGCCTGATCCCAGCGCTCCTTTTGCTCCTCCGTTTCCGGCACCAGGGTCGGCACGGCCACCGGCTTGCGGTCGGCGTCCACCGCCACCATCGTGAAATAGCAGCTGTTCGCGTGGCGCACCAGGCGCTGCTGAATGTTTTCCGCCACCACGCGGATACCCACCTCCATCGAGGTGCGGCCCGTGTAGTTGATCGAGGCGAGGAAGGTCACCAGCTCGCCCACATGAATGGGCTGCAGGAACATCACCTGGTCCACCGACAGTGTCACCACATAGCTGCCCGAATAGCGGCTGGCGCAGGCATAGGCCACGCCGTCGAGGAATTTGAGGATGGTGCCGCCGTGGACATTGCCGGAGAAATTGGCCATATCGGGCGTCATCAGCACGGTCATGGTCAGCTCATGGGCCGACCAGTTCATGGGTTGTTCCATTTTTTACTCTCTGGGACAGGATTCGATCATCTCATCCTATCCGCTAAGCCTGCCAATCGCAAATAATTAGCGAAGACCTTAGCACGCCTTGGGGGCTCTCGCCATGCTCCAAAAGGACGCTTACTGCGTGGCCGGGTCAAGGCGGCGGATCATTTGCTGGACGTCGATCACGGCGGGCGGACAGGCGTCCAGCACCTGCGATAGTTCAGGCATGGCCTGGGATACGGGGCATTCCTTCAGCGCCCGTTCGGCCAGCGCGGCCCGCGACGAGAGGTGCTCGGCGCCGACGGTGCCGGCCAGGCCCTTCATCGTATGCAGGACACGCAGGGCCGGATCGCGGCTCTTGTCGGCGATGGCCGCGCGCAGCTGGGCTGCCAGGGATTCGATCTCCACCAGGAAGCTGCGCAGCGCGATCAGATAGACGGGACGCAGCCCGCCCAGCCGCCGCAACGCCGCCACGCTGTTCAAGCCGCGTTCCGGCGCGGCGCTGGCGGCTGGCGCAGTGGCGTCGGCGCGCGCGCCCGCTTCGAGCAGCGGCGCGAGCGGGACGCCGTCGCGGCGCGCGTGCTGGCAGATCACGTTGACCAACTCACCCAGCTCGAACGGCTTGCCGATATGGTCGGCCATCCCCGCCTCCAGCGCGGCCGCGCGGTCCGCCGGCAGCACATTGGCAGTCATCGCGACAATCGGCGGCGCCCGTCCGCCCAGCATCTGCAGAATCGCCGCGCAAGCCTGATAGCCATCCATTTCCGGCATCTGAATATCCATCAAAATCAAATCCGGCAGCGGCCCCGGACGCGCCACCACCGCAATCGCCGCCGCACCCGAACCAGCCACCTCGATCTGCGCTCCCTCCGCGCCCAGCAGTTCGCCCGCCACCTGCTGATTGGCCTGATTATCGTCGACCAGCAGCAGCCGCACGCCCTCCAGCCGCCGCATGGCCGGCGCCGCGACGCTCTGCAAGGGCAGACGCTGTCCCAGCCGCGCCGCCGCCACCGCGTCGAACAGCGAAGACGCCGTCACCGGCTTGACCACAAAGCCATCCAGCACGGAAGCCATTTCATCCTGCCGCTGCGCCAATAGCTCGCGGTCATGCGCCGTCACCATCACGATCAGCGGCATCTTTTCCGGCGCCGCCTGCTGACGGATGCGCAGGCTCGTCTCCCAGCCGTCGAGCTGCGGCATGCGCCAGTCGATGAAGATCACGTCGTAAGGCCGCTTCTCGCGCACGCTCGCAGTCACCGCCGCCAGCGCCTGCGCCCCGTCCGACGCCGTATCGGCCTGCCAGCCGAAGGACTCGGCCATCTCGCTCAGGATCGTACGCGCGGCGGCGTTATCGTCCACTACCAGGCAATGCAGGCCGCGCATGGCCGCAGGCGCCTCGGCCCGGCGCGCGGCGGACGGCTCGGGCACCTGCTCCGCACGCGCGAAATCGACCGTGAAGTCAAACACGCTGCCCTGCCCCAGCTCACTCGTCACGCGCAGCGCACCGCCCATCAGATGCGCCAGGCGCTGGCTGATGGCCAGTCCCAGCCCCGTGCCGCCGTAACGCCGCGCGGTCGACGCCTCCGCCTGCGAAAAGCCGTCGAAAATGCGGCTGCACTGCTCGTCCGAGATGCCGATGCCCGTGTCGCGGATCGCGAACATCACTGTCAGCGTGCGCTCCGTCTGCGCCACCAGCTGGGCCGACAGCACCACTTCGCCCTGCTCGGTGAACTTGATCGCATTGCCCGCCAGGTTGAGCAAAATCTGCTGCAGACGCAGGGCATCGCCCACCACCAGAGCAGGCAGCTCGGGATCAATGCGGAACAGGATTTCGATATCCTTCGTCCCCACATTGGCCGACAGGATCACGGCCAGATCGCGCCACAGCTTATCCAGCCGGAAGGGATGGGGATCGAGCGCCAGCTTGCCCGCCTCCACCTTGGAAAAATCGAGGATATCGTTGAGCAGCCCAAGCAGCGCGCGCGCCGCCGATTCCGCCTTCGCCGCATAATCGAGCTGGCGAGCATCCATGCGGGTCCGCTGCAGCAGCTGCAGCATGCCCAGCACCGCGTTCATGGGCGAGCGGATCTCGTGGCTCATATTGGCCACAAACTCCGACTTGGCGCGTCCGGCCTGCACGGCCGACTCCTTGGCCTCGATCAGCGCGTCGTGCGCGGCGCGCGCTTCCGTGACGTCGGTGCTGCTGCCAACCCAGCCCACGATGGCGCCCGATGCGTCCCGCTGCGGCAGCGCGTGCGAATCGAACAAGCGCCATTCGCCATCGGCGCGGCGCAGGCGGGCGTCGCAGCGGAACACGCCCGTGCCGTCGCGCACGCGCTGCCACGCCGCCGCAATCACGGCGACATCGTCCGGATGGATCAGGCGCGACCAGTCGCCCCGTTCCAGCAGCCGGTCCATGGGGATGGCGCTGAATTTCTCCCAATGGTGGCTCAGATAGTCCAGGCGCAGATCCGCTGTCGCCGTCCACACCATCTGCGGCAGCCCCTCCGTCAGCGAGCGCCAGCGCGATTCCGACTCCTTCAAGCGGGCCAGCGCGTGATACTGGCGCTGCAGCGCTATCCATAAACCCAGCAACAGCAGGCCGGAAAGCAGCGCCAGTAAAAGCAGGAACATGGTCGCATTGCGCACTTCCCTCTGCCACGGCGCCAGGAAATCATCGCTGGCCAGTCCCACGGACACGTAAATTGGATAAGCGCCGATGCGGTCCACGCTGACCACGCGCTCCTTGCCGTCGCGCAGACTGACGGCATGATAAGTGGCGCGCGTCAGGCCGCCCGCCAGCACGGCCTCCGTTTCCTTCGACACACGCATCACCGCGCCCAGCTTGAGGTCCTGCGCCACGGGATAGCGCTGCAGCAGGCGCTTGTCCTTGTCGAACAGCGCGATCGAGCCATGCTCGCCCACGCCCAGCGAGGAGAACACCTCCGTCACGCGCGAGGTGTTCATGTTGACGTAGGCCGTGCCGCCAAAGCCGCCGTCCGGCAGCAGCAGCGCCGTCATCACCGGCAGCACCCACTGTCCGCTGATGCGCGACTTAATGGGCAAGCCGAAAATAAGTCCCCGCTCGGCGCGGGCGCGCTGGAAGAATTCGCGGATCTGCAGGTTGAGGATATTGGCCGGATCGATTTCCTCGCCATAGATCACGTTGCCGTCTGCATCCGAGCCGCGCACGGATTGCGCCTGCGGCAGCCGCTCCTTCAGCGAGCGCAGATACTCGCTGAAGCGTTCATGGCTGAATCCCGGGGCGCGCTGCTGGGCCAGGAATTCCTCGCGCGCGCGCCGCATCGCCAGGTCAACTTCCTGAAAATGGGCGTGCAAAAAATTTTCCAGCGTGATGGCGAGATTGCGCGAGGTTTCCTCGGCATTGGCGTAGTAGCGCTGCTTGCTCTGCTGCAGGGTGTGTACGACAAACAACGCCACCACCAGCAAGACGGCGACCACTGCAGTAACCAGGGTGGCGAACAGCTTCCTTAGTTTCTGCAGTGTGTGGAATTTCATGGCGTCGCTGGGGCTGTTACCATGAGAGGGATGCCTTTACAGGCCTTGGCTGGTGATGTCGTCCAGCGACTCGCGGCCCTTGTCGCTCAACACAAAGCCGCCTTCGGCGCGCGGCACGATATGGGCTTTTTTGCCCAAAAACAGGATCACCGCCTCGTCCAGAGGCGACATGGGGTCGGCCGCGATGGCGCGCATGCTGAGGATGCAGCGGCGCAGGAACAGGGTTTGATGCCCGGCGTCGGTGAGCGTGATGCGGCCGTTGCCGGCAATTTTGAACAGTTTGAGTCCGGCCAGGCGCTTGGTGTTGCGGCCCACGCAGGCGCTCACGCGGTCGCCTTTCAGACCGCGTGCCACCTCCGCCATTGCGTCATATTCGTCTTGCGTAAATTTCTCGTTTTTCATTGCCATGTATTCATAAGGGACAGCTTCGGCCCTCATGGTACGCGTCCGCCAGCCTGGCGGCAAGGCAAGCGAAAACGATTATTTCAGGAAGCGAATCGCAACCCACGCCAGACCGGCGCCAGCCAGGGCCGCCATACCGATCATGGCCTGTACACGCTTATTGTTCAGCACTGCGACATTGCTACGGCCGAGATAGATTTTATTGTGTAAGGTCTTGCCCATGATGGTCTCCTGAACAAAAAACGATGAAGTAAGTAAATTATAAAAAGCTGTTCATGGAGGTCATGTGACGGCGAGCACAAAACGAAAAATTTATAGCCAGTCAGCAACAGAAATTGTTAGAAAGAATATTTTCCTGCCAATGTTGCATGTCAGAGCCAGGTCTTGACGGGAGCCTTGGGCGGCGTCGGCTCTTCGATTGGCGCGTGTTCCGGGGCTGGATAGTTGTCCGGCGGTGGATCTTTTTCCGGCTGTGGCGGCGGCACGTCCGGCTCCGGCGTGCTGTGCGCGTGGTAGATGGTGGCGTTCATGATGTGGCCCTCCTTGGAATGACACTCACCCGTAACAGATCGGGGATGAATGCCGATAAATCAAGGTTTATTTTCGGGCCACAGCATGGTGGCCAAGCTGAAATGACCACTTTGGACAAAGTAGCATAATTAGCCTGATCTGCTATGCTGATTACAACTGCAAAGGAGAAGCAAATGTCTGACGCGTCCCTGATCACCTTTAGCGCCAAGGATGCAAAGGCACGTTTTGGCGAATTACTGGACGAGGCCCTGGGCCGGCCGGTCGGCATTACGCGGCATGATCGCTTGACGGCGTATCTTGTTTCACGCCGCCATTACGAATCCATACTCGACAAACTCCAGTCCCTGGAAGACCAGCTATCGCTCATGCAGGCGAACGCCGCCCGTAACGAGGGTTACGCGGACAAGGAACGTGTCGACGCATTCCTTCGCGATTTTTCGGAAGGAACTGGCAACGATGAAAAAGCTGCAGTTCACGAAACAAGCGCTGACGTTTCTCGATCAACTGGACGCTAAACAGTATCGCCAAATCGGGAAGGCAATTTTCAAGCTGATTGGCGACAGCGAACCGGCAGACAGTCAACAGCTCAAGGGCGCAACGCGGGGCGAGCGGCGCCTCGACGTGGGCGAGTACAGGATCATCTATGCCGCGACGGATGTGGAAGTTGAAATCTTCGTTATCGGCAAACGCAATGACGATGAGGTCTATCGCATCTGGCAGCGAATGAAGTGAGTCTTCATCTCATTCGGGCCACAGCATAGTGGCGACGCTGGCGGCAGGCAGACGGTAGCGGAAGCCCAGTCCGGCCATGCGGACGATGAACTCCTGCTCCTGCTGAGCGGAATTGACCACGATCAGCACCAGTGAACCATCCGGATTGAGCAAGGCCGCATGGTCCAGCGCGGCGCTGCGGCTGCCGGAGGCGATGCGGCGCGCGCCGGACTGGACGAAACGGCTGGCGTGGGCCAGGGCGAAATATTCTACGTTGCGGCTGACTTCACCCGTTTCCTCATTGACTGTCACCAGTCCACGGCAATTGCGGCAGCCGCCCAGGTGCGGGCCGCCGGACTCGTCCAGCACCAGATTGCCCAGCATGATGCCCCCCGCCCAGTTGCGAATACTGCCGATCACAGCGGTGCGGCTGAAGTGCAGCAGGCCGTCGCTCCAGCCGGGCGCCCATTGTCCGCCGGAACAATCGGTAAGGTAGACGTCTCGCGGCGGCCGCGCGCTGTCACGAACCTCGCTCTGCACGCCGACCTCTCCCGCGTAACAATGCCAGCCAACGCCCCGCACATAGGGCGCGGCGGCGGGATTGGACAGTACTTGCTGCAAGCCGGCCGTATCCACCCAGCTCTGCTCGCCGTCAAGGATGCGGACGTCGGGATAATCCTCGGTCAGCAAAGGCCCCAGCTGGGTGGCGATGAACTTGGCGCGCTCGGCAGGCTCGAAGGACATGGCGGGATAGTCGGCCTCCTTGCGCTGCGGCTCGTTCTGCACGCTGAGGGCGTAGATGTCCAGGCCCTCGTCGTGGTAGACGTCCAGATAGCGCTTGAAGTAGCGGGCGTAGGCGGGCCAGGCGTCCGCGCGCAGACTGCCTTTGTACAGGCTGTCTTCGCTTTTCATCCATGCGGGCGCGCTCCAGGGGACAGCCAGGATGCGCAAGTCCGGCTCCAGCTCCCGAAGCGACTTCAGCACGGGCAGCAGGCTGGCGCGCTGCCGTTCGATGGAAAAGGCGGACAGAGCAGGATCGTTCTGTGCATCGTCCAGGCTGTAGTGCTCGCGCGAGAAGTCGGAGGCGCCGATGCTGATGCGTACCAGCCCCAGCTTGAGCGACGATGCGGGGCCGTAGAGTTCCTGCAGCAGCATGTCGCGCTGTTCGGGATTGAGCTTGTTCGTCAACAGCCAGGCCGAGGTATCGCTGAGCGTGACGCCAAAGCCCAGCATGGACTGGAACTGCTGTGTGGGGTCGATGTCAATGATGGGGATGCCGCTGGGGTCGGGCGTAAACGATGTCTCGCCGAGGCGGTCAGCGGCGTATGGCGCCTCGACGCTGTCGGCGGCGGCAAACACCGCTGCCGGACCGGGCGCCAGCAGACGGCTCTGGTCGCCACTGGTGATCCAGACTTCGACCCTGGTTCCCTCTTCCACAGGCTGGAAAGCCAGATCCGACGGCGCCGGGTCCGGCTCGGGTACGGGCGGCGGAGGTGGTGGCGGAGCGGGCCTCTCGGCCGGCGGCGGCGCGGGTGGCGGCGGTGGCGACTTCTTGAACAGGGAACAGCCGGCCACTCCCGCCAGCAGGACCAGAGTCAGCAAGCATTTCCGGAATCCGTCCAAGCCCATCCCCTCTCCTGTCGGCCGCACGCCGGTGGAACTATTTTACCCGGCTGCCGCATCTCGAAAATAAATTCATTTGAGAAACATTAATAGATTCACAGAAATTACTGGCATAATACGGGCCGTAATACGCCTTCCTCGTCACACCGCAATGAGCCAATCCGCCTCCCACATCGACCTGCACGCCCGCCTGAGCGCTACCGGCTGGCACATCTTCCGCACCGTTTTGCTGGGCGCGGTGGCGGCTGCGCTGGCGGCTTATGGGGAGCAGAAGTTGACTGAGGCGCGGCCTATTTTCCCGCTTATCGACCAGAATTTTGGGCTGTGGCAGGCGGCGTATGCGGCGGCTGTGCTGCTGACGGTCGTCACCTGGCTGCTGGCGATGCGGCAACGGATTGGGCTGTATCAGAATTGTTTGCATCATATTAAGATGCAGAAGGTTATTGAGGAGCAGCGCGAGCGGCGCGAACAGCGCGAACAAGAAGCGCGCGAGGCCCGCGAAGCCCGCCGCCGGGAAATGGAGGAATTGCGCTCCCGCCCTCCAGTCCGCGGCAATACTCGCAGCACCAAATTTGATTATTGAGTCGGGTGCTCGCGGGTCGCGGTTTGAGCGCTTTGTTTTGACTCTGACGTTCCGCTATAGGTTTGGGCGTTTCCCTTTTGTCGCTGGCGTTCTCTGAATACTCTCATAACCGCCGTTATCCCATCGCAAAAAGCGCCGCAGTCCGCAGAGGCATGCGAAGGACCGTTACCGCCCCGAAGCGGAAGTAGCGGGATTTGTAAATATTCAATCTCCGGTGCGCCTTCCGGATACTTCCCTGACATCTCATAAAACAATTACGTGTTATTTTTTTTCTTTCCGGGAAAAACGCTCTTCGAATGAAGTCCAGCTAATCAATTGAAGCTGTTCTGGCGTATCAACGAGGCCAGTGACCGTTGATGCAACTGCCGTTTCAGTTGGCCCCTATGACTTGATCCAAGGTGGTTCCTTCGGGAAGTTGACGTGCTTTGCCAACCATACCCCAGCCAGACATCGGAAACGATTTAGAGATAAGGGGCAAATTCTTTGCAAAGAGAGCATAGCCGGTAACCTGTCGACTGAATGGATGTTCTATCGATCCCTGTAAGGTCAGAAGGAACTTCAAGTTGGGGCCTGTCCGTGTTAGCCATCCTTCATAATAAGCTGTGCCATTCGGATAAGATCCGCTGACTGAGCTATGCCCCTCAGGGATACTGCAGGGCTTATCGTAGGCTAAATCGAAAATTTGAAGTGGGATGCCCGCGACTTGATCAATCTCTAAGAAATTTTTCATTGGATCCAAGTCATAAGGTTTCACAAACTCCGTTCCGTTTGCATCTTGGAGGTATTGCACGACCTTGTCTCCATCCGTTTTTTTTACCACAAGAGCATCTGCGTATTTAGTCCGGTCTGAACAATTCAAATTTTCGGCGCTTTAGCGCGCCACAGCTACCGTTGCCAGGCCAGCGCGAGCTGAGGCTGCAATAGCCCAGTCGCAAGCAGAGCCAAAAGAAGCCGCAGCTT